>Ga0163144_10019461_pt1 | contig 13652 bp, 9 predicted proteins | sample OliLak19BULKMAT1_FD_123175 | JGI IMG/M metagenome (GOLD analysis project Ga0163144, IMG submission 123175) | Freshwater microbial mat bacterial communities from Lake Vanda, McMurdo Dry Valleys, Antarctica - Oligotrophic Lake LV.19.BULKMAT1 | ecosystem: Environmental > Aquatic > Freshwater > Lake... | reverse complement strand
TGCGGGAGCTGGAGAACTGTGTGGAAAGTGCAGTGGTGATCATGGACGGAAACACGCTGCTGCCGGAGCATATCCCGTTGCCGGAGCGAGCCCCCGCGCCCACCATTCCCATCCACACGCCGCTGTTCATGCCTGCGTGGCGCCCGGATGAGCCCGCGCCCCTGGACGCCGTGCAGCCCATCACCGCTGAGGACGGACCCGTCCCCCAGGTGCGCAGCCTGCATGACGTGGAAAAGGAACACATTTTGATGGTGCTGGGGCAGGTTGGCGGGAACCGCTCATTGGCCGCCAAGCTGCTGCAGATTGGGCGCAACACGCTGACCCGGAAACTGAAAGAATACGGATTATAACGTCCGCGCTTCCAGCCGTTGTGGACCCCACAGGACTGAACCGTCATCTGCCAGACCGCGGAGTTGGTATTCTCCGTCGCCATACTCGCAGCATTCATAGTTCATGGTGAGCTCAAAGCGCATGTCACCCACGCGGGCGCGCGCCTGATCAGACCAATTGTGATGGGTTGGCAGGTATTCCAGCCGGTCCGCGTCCCGGATTGTTTCCACTTTTCCCGCGTGGCCCACGGTCATCTCCACAATGCGGTACGGGCGGGCTTTGTAGAGGATGTCGTCCTCGCCAATGAACTCCCGTAGGAGGCGCACGCAGTGGGCGCCATCCGGACTCTGGACCTGCACCAGGTCCGCCGCAAAATCCGCCGGTGCCGGAGTAAAGCCACAATTGACGGGTGTGTCCGGGTCTCCGTCTCCGGGTCCACCACCACACGCCGCCAGGAAACCCATCATCATCACCAGGTGAAGTCGCATGGCACAGGGCTGTGGCAAAGCATGTGCCTGAATGTGTCACTCCGTCGTCACAGGCGGTTCCCGGAGCGCCAGCACAAAGACAGTTTTGTCCGTTGGTCACAGTTTGCTGAGTGGCCCGCACACAATCCTTCATCCGTGCGCGGGCCCATGGCATGGTGCCGGCCTCCCCCGGGTTTGGAGCAACCATGCGTCATCTTGGAGCAGGCTGGTCAGTGGTCTTGGGTCTGGCGGTTGGAGCCTGTGGTGGATGTCCTCCCAAGCCGGAACCGGAACCGGGACCCAACGGCGGGCAGGGAACCATCAAGATTGGCGGAACGGACAAGGCGTATACGGTGGCAACGGATGAATCCAGCCTGCTCATCCTGGTGAAGAAGCTTCCGTCCGGCGGCACGTTGTGTGGCTCCATGCATGACCACGCCATCCGCTCCACGTCCACACGCTTTGCCTTTGCGCTCAACAAGGACACCGCAGCGGCGTCCACGCTGGAAGCCACGGTCTTTGCGTTTGGCCTTGAGGCGGACCACCAGGAGGACCGGGATCAGTTTGACCGGACGCGCGGAGACACGGGCACGGCGGGATTTGAGTCAGACATCCAGGACTCCACGCGGGACCATCTGAAGGCAGAACAATTCCCGGAGATTGTATTCCGGGTGCATGACCTCACCACGCTGGACGGCAGTGGCACTGCGCCGGTTGACGTCAGGCTCAAGGGCACAGAGAGCACGTTCACGTTGACGGGCACGGCGGTGTGGGCGGGAGAGAAGCTCACCATTGAGGGAACCGGCAGCATTGATGGCACCCGGCACAGCATTCCGGAGCAGGGAGAAAACTTCTCTGAATGTGTTGAACCCTCCATGGACCTGAAGATGAAGCTGGTCTTTGCACCGGGCGCATCAGATGGCGGCGTGGAAGCGCCGGACGCTGGCCCCGGAGCGCGCGTGTTTCCGGATGACGCGCCGTGTGGCCCCACCGGTTTTTCTGACGTGGAGCCCATCCTGGTGCGGAGCTGTGCGGGTTGCCATTCAGATCCTTCCATTGGGCTGGTGGGGACCCCACTGACCACCTTCACGCAGTTCCGCACGTCCACGCGCCTGGAGCCGGAGACCCCGCTCTATGCGCAGGCCCTGGAGCGCATCACGCTGGATGTGTTTGACGCCCGCGTCATGCCGCCGCCCGCGGACGGCCTGGCCATCACCCCCGCTGAAGTTGCCGTGGTGCGCGCATGGGTGGACAGCGGTGCCCATGAATTCAAGTGTGACGGCATGGGCCAGCCCATCACGCCCCCTGACGTCAACCTGGCCCTCACCCTGACCCCGCCGGCATGCGGGACCCTTGCGTTCACGCAGGTGCAGGCAGTGATCAACGCGCACGGTTGCCTGGGTTGTCACATGACCGCGCAGGCTGGCCGCCCTCGCCTGACCGAGATTGCAGACGGCATGGCCCCGGGAACCCACAACTATTACCGGCCGTTCAATGTGTGGGAAATCTCCGCATTGCGCATGAAGGACGGCACCATGCCGCCCTACCAGGCCACCGTTCCGCAGGCGGACTATGAGCTGCTCTGGCAATTTGCCCAGCAGCAGAAGACGTGCGCTGACGGCGGAATGTGAGCCATGGCGGACCTGGCCGTTGACGTGGAGATTGCCCGTCCACGCGCTGAGGTCCTGGCGTGGTGGACGGGATTTGCGGATGAGTACTCAGCCACGGACCCGCGTGAACAACCGCACCGCATCAAGGTCATCTCACGCACCGCAGACCGGTTGGAGCTGCTGACCTGGTGGCGCACACCATGGGGTGGTGAGCTGCGCATCCCGGAGACCATCCAGCGCAAGCCCAATGGTGACTTTGACGTTGCTGTTGCTCTGCCGCTGGGGCTGGAGCAGGTGGACCGCTTCACCGTGACACAGCACGGTCCTGCCACGCGCGTGCACATTGAGATTGATATCCGGGCACGCGGATGGATGGGCCGGATGATGCGTCCGGCGTACATGCACTACGCGCGCAGGACGTATCCCCGGACGTTCCGGAGTGCGGGCCGGCTGTGTGAGCGGGACGCGCCCCACGCCGCCTGAGTTGCGTGCCATATTGCGGTGATGCTCCGTCCTTTCCAGCAGCTCCCGTTCTCTGAGGTGCCGGACCAGCCGCGCAGGCCCCATCCCTACGCCACAACGCCGTCCAAAGACGTGGAGATGGTTTCCAAAGGCCTGGGACCGCTGAAGATTCATACACGTGAGCTGGGCCAAGGCCCGCCGCTGCTGCTCATCCATGGATTGATGACCACGGGCTATTCCTGGCGCTACGTGTTGGAGCCGCTGGCCCAGCACTACCGGGTGATTGTTCCGGACCTTCCCGGTGCGGGGCGCAGCAGCACGCCGGCAGACCGCCCCTACCATCCGGACCAGCTTGCGGACTGGATTGTGGAGTTCATGCAGGTGCTGGGCATTGCCGGCGCGCGCACCGTTGGAAATTCCATGGGCGGGTACCTGTGCATGCGGGCGGCGCTGCGGCATTCCGGCGCGTTTGAAAAGCTCATCAATGTCCATTCACCCGCGTTTCCGGAGCTGCGCCTGCACGCGTTGAAGACGGCGCTTTCCGTTCCAGGCAGCCACGGATTGTTGCGGTTGCTGGTTCAACGGGACGTGCTGCGCTGGGCCCACCGCAACGTGCACTATTTTGATGAGACGCTGAAGTCCCTGGAGGAAGCCCGCGAATACGGCAACCCGTTGGCAACACCAGGCGGCCTGGAGTGTTTTGCAAAATTCCTGGGTGAGACCATGGCGCCGGAGCCCATGGCGGAGTTCATTGGAACCCTCACCAAACGCAACGCGCCTTTTCCGGTGCCATTGATGCTGCTTTATTCACGTACGGACCCGCTGGTGAGCCCGGCCAATGGTGAGCGGCTGGCCCGGCTGATCCCCGGCTCGCAGCTCATGTGGATGGAGAACACGTCCCACTTTGCCCACGTGGACACGCCGGAGCTGGTGGTGCACCATGTATTACACTTCATGAAGCAGGATGTGCCCCGGCTGCGCTCAGCGTGAGGCAGTGCCGTCACTGCGCAAGCGTCACGTCCGCCGTGGAGTCATCCGCGCCAATCACCCTGCACAGGGTGGCGGCGGTCTCACCGTTGCCCAGGGTCTCCGTGCGCCCTTCCAGAAAGAAGAGCAGGGGCTCCCGTGTCAGCCCGCTGATCTGGATGCCGGGGAAGTTGTTGGCGGCGCCGTTCATGGTGTCCGTGTTGGTGGTGCCCGTGGCCGCCACGTTCTGGGAGGCGCCGCCAATGCCCTCCGCCGCAATGGTTTCACACGTGACGGCGTCCGCGGTGCAACCCGCGGTGCCCGCGCAGGACGCAATCTCTTTGGTGGAGCGGAAGGTCACCGCCGTCCAGCGCAGGCTGCGCAGCGGGAGCTGCCGGGGTGTGGTCAGGTTGAGCGTGATGGCGCGGTCTGCGGCGCCTTTGTCCACGCACCGGGTACCCTCACAGTAGCGGGCCGCGGTGGCGGGACAGGACAGGCAGGAGGACTGCGTGGTGGCGGCGCAGTCAGCAGCCTTGGTGCACTCAGGCTGAACGGAGGACGTGCAGCCGGCCAGGGCAGCAATGACGGCGGAGGCAAGGAAGAGGCGCATGCCGCGCTTCTAGAGCAGCAGTGCAGGCCCTTCCAACTGGGCATCAGCCCAAAATGGCGCTGATGGGGTCCACGCGCAGGTCCGCAGGATCCGCACCGTCCTGGGTCATGCCGGCCCAGGAAAAGAGCGTCTGCAGGATGTGCTCCGGAAGGATGATGGCGCCCCGGTCCGCCTGGTCACCGTTGGCCAGGCGCTCAATGACGGCGCCAGTGGCCAGGTCCGCCTTCTGCGGCGCCATGGCGTAGTCACTGCTGGCCCCAACCACGGTGCCACCCTTGATGCCACCGCCCGCCAGCAGGCAGCTGTTGGTCAGGTGGTGGTCCCGGCCCATGCGGTCATTGAGGACGGGTGTGCGGCTGAATTCGCTGAAGGCCACAATGACGGTGTGCTTGAGCCAGCTGTCCCCGGTGTCTTTGAACTGCGTGGCGTCCAGATCCTCAATGATCCGCGCCAGCGCATTCCACCCGCGCATCTGCCTGGGGCCCTGGTCCCGTGCCCAGTCATCAAAATGGGTATCCAACCCACCGGTGAGCTGGATGGAGACGCAGCGGGAAATCCCGCCCATGACGGCGCGTGCGGCCAGCGCAGCCTGCGCTTCCGGCGTGCTCAGCACGGCGGCCTGGGTGCTGGTGAAGCGGTAGTGGGACCGGAGCTGTTCCATCTGCGGGGTCTGAGCCAGAAAATCGAACATGGTGGCCAGGTTGCCATCCACCATCTGGCGGGACTTTTCCCGGGAGCCTTGCGCGCGTTGCCACACCGGTGACTGGATGGCGGCCTCACATGCGGCCTCATCCTCCAACAGCGCATTGATCTGCCGGTCCAGCATGGGATCCAGCGTGGGGTCCCCACGCCGCAGTGCCCGCAGCAGGTCCGGCACGCTGTTGACCTTGAGGGCCGTGGCGTAGTTGGGCTGGTCCCGGTTGTAGCTCTCCACCTGCACACTGAGGTTGGGAATGGGCAGTGACTGGCCAAGCTGCGCCGCCAGCCACGTGGTTGCAGAGGAGCCGCGCGCGGAGAGCCCGCTGGGCACCTTCCCCGTCAGGAAGCGCCGCCGGCCCACTTCATGGGTGAGCGTGTCCATGCTCATCCCGCGCACCAGCGCCACCTTGTCTGCATGGCTGGCAATGTCCCCAATGTAGGGACCAAATGTCAGACCATTTTGCGCGCGGATGATGTCTGCGTTGGGCATCAGGGTCAAAAGGTCATACGCGGGCTGGATGCGCGTATCCCGCAGGTTCCCGTTGGTGAACTGCCGGGGATCCCGGGGGTCAATGCCCACCAGCACGTCCCATCCGCCGCTGAAGTAGCAGAAGATGAAGTTCTTTCCCCCGTCACCAGGGGCGGCCTTGGCCAGCTTGGTCAGCGGACCCAGTCCAAAAGCGCCCAGGCCGCCTGCACCAACAAGCAGGCCCTGGAGGAAGTGGCGTCGGCTCAGATCATTGCGGCGCATGCGTGTCCACCTCCTCAGTACGTGTAGAAATCAGGATGGTTGATGAGGCCAACGCAGACTGCACGCCAGCTGGCCACGGGGTCCTGGCGGAGGTGATACGTGCTCTGCATCAGCCACATCCACGGCTGCACGTCCGCGGCACCCGCCGCCACCTTACGTCCGTGGAAGCGCAGCAGGAGGCCACGCAGGTTCTCTTCCACGTGCTCCGGCTGGTGATCCACGGTGTCCTGCGGCGTGGCATGCACAAAGAACGTGCGCTGTCCGTCTTCCTGGTCTGACGCCATCTCCCGCGTGAGCAGGCGGTTGCAGGTGCTGCGCGCGGCGTCATCCAGGAACTTCAGGAACAGAGCGCTGGGCTCCAGGTCTTCAATGGTGTTCTGGATGAAGTCCGGTTTCCCCAGCGTGGCAGAGAGGTCCACAAAGAGATCCACTTCCGTCCCGTTGCGCGTCTCCGTCCAACCCAGCCCGCCGGTGGCGCGCCGCAGGGACGCGGAGAGCTGATCCAGATCCATCCGCCGCCGGGAACGTGAGGGCGGTTCCACCCGAGGCTCATCCCGCACCGGCGTCACCGTCTCATCCCCCAGGCCCACGTCCATGGGGTGAGGGTCCGGAATGGTCCGGTCCGCCTGCTGCGGATTCCGGTTGTCAATCTGGTTGGGGCCGGGCAGCGCCGGTGGTTGCAGCGGTGTGGAATCCTTGCAGGACGCGGCCAGGGCCAGCAGGGCCAGCGCGGACGTTGTCAGGCGGGATGCGCGCATCAGCGGACCCTCCGGTACACAGGACTCTGCACCACGCGTTTCACCAGTTCCCGGTAGCTGTAGTGGGACTGCACAAAGCTGCGCGCCAGCTCTTGCTGGGCCCAACGCTCTTCATCCTGCGCCAGCTCGCGGCCCAGCAGCCGCTCACCCATCCGTGATGCCGTGCAACCTGGCAGGCGGTTGTCCACCACTGCACCTTCCGCCAGCAGCTCCGGACCACGCTCCACGTTACGCACGTGGTCATCACGGCGGTATTCCATGGCGTTGAGCATGCCCAGGTAGGGGATCTGCTCTTCACCCAGCATCCGAGTCAGATAGAAGCGGCGGCATTCCTCCGTGCAGCCCTGACCGGTCCGGGCACACTGCAGGCAGTCCTGGCGCAGCAACGGGAACCGTGTGGGCTCAAGGTACCCCACGCCGCGCTCCGGCCAGCGGCCCCAGTACGCGGCGGACGGTTCAAGAATGGTATGACAGTATTTACAGCCGGCGCGCTCCTGCAGGTCCATCTTCTTCTGCTCCTCGGGAGAGCCGGGGGGCACGCCGCCGGACGGCGGCTGGAATGGCTGGCAGAGGAAGGCGTTGAAGACCTGGTTGGCGCGTGAGCGGTTGGTCTGGAAGCGCAGCAGGAACGCCGTGGACGTCAGGATGCCCGCGTGACCCAGGGGCAGCTCAATTTCCACCCAGGTGTCCTCATCCGTGAAGGCCAGGTCCGGCAGGCGGGCCAGGTCCAACGGCAGCGGGTCAAAGCGGAGCTGGTCAAAGTGGCCGGTCTGGTACTTCCAGAAGTGCACCATGGGGCCGTTCACAAAGGCGCGGCGGCTGGTGAAGAGCTCACTGTAGGGGCGGTTCTCCCGCACCAGCGCGGCCACGCGGCGTTCCAGGTCCTGCGCAATGGCCCGCGTGATCCGCGTGTTGCCGTCACCCTGGCGGCACCAGCGCAGCTCCGGTCCACACCCGCACTCCAGATCCACATTGCCCGCGCGGGTGCCGCAATCCACCCCGCTGGAACTCACCAGCGCGTCCTGCGCATCCAACGCGCAGACCTTGATCTCCGTGGTGGGCGCCCAATACGGGCGCACCATGACGTAGCCCTCACGGCGCGTGGTGTCCGCCTGCGCATAGGTCCGGATGGAGCCGTCCGGCTCATGTTCCACCGGTTGATCAAGACACTCCGTCCCGCGAATACCCCGGTACAGCGTGGCGGCATCCGCCCGGTACCAGACGCCGCTGCCGGCGCGGGTCATGCCCTGGCGGAAGCTGGTCAGTGAGATGTTGCTGACGTTGTTCCACAACATCTCCCGGTGCCACCGCACCGAGCGCTGCACAAACTCTTCACTCTGAAGGAATTCATTGATGGTGCTCTCAGGCACGTCATCCACGCCGTCCAGCGCAGCGTATTCCTCCTGCGTGGGCGTGACCCCGCGCAGATCCAAAGAGAGGCTGCGCAGGTAGCTGTACTTGTCCTGCTGGGGCAGGTCAGCGCGGCACACCAGGGATTCATTGGCGCGTCCGTCTGCACGTGCGCCCGCGGCCGTTGCCAGCAGCGCAAGCCATGCAATCCACATCAGGTTACGGCGTTGCATGTGGTTCACTCCGGGAAGTCTGCGTTGGCCCACTCAGCAATCCTGTCCACGTCCGCTTGACCCAGGGCATCCGCTCCAAGCGGCATGGCGCCACTGCGCACCACGCTGAGGATGTCCGTGATCTCTGCCTGCCACAGCGCCTTGGTGTTCATCCGGTGCGCCGTGGCGCCCGGGATGTCTCCATGACAGCGGTTGCAATGCTGCATGAAGATCTCCTCAATGTCTTCCGCCCAAGTGGGGATGGTGACGTTCTGCACAAAAAACTGACGCACCGTGCGCGTAGGCAAAGCGCCGTCCATGTAGGTCGCCCGGATGTCCAGCACGTGTTCGCCTTCACCCAGCAGCGCGGGGCTGAGCGCAATGGTGTTGGTGTCAGACACTTCCAGAACCACGTCCCCCACGGTTGCTGCCACGGCAGCAACCCCGGCTGCTTCTTCCGCCACCACGGTCAGGGTCACCGGCACTTCCACCACCCCGCCCACCGGAAGCCCGCTGATGGAGACCAGGCGGCGCCCGCGGATCTGTGTGAGCCCGGTATCTTTCACCAACAGGCGGCCCAACGTGCCGGGCAGCACTTCACCTGGGGGCAGCGTCACGGGCCGGAAGCCACCTTCCGCATAAAGGAACATGCCATTCTGTGACGTCACCCAGACATCCCCGCTCCACGCATCTGCACGCACGGCAGTCACTGCAGACGGAAGCCGCAACCACTCCCAGCCGCCGTCTCCGCGCTGGTGGTGCAGATCTCCGCCGTCCACCAGCCACAGTCCGCCGCTGCCGTCCGCCGCCATGGCGGTGGGCAGGAGGTCCTGGCGCACCTGCCAGGCATTGACGCCGGAATCCGTGGGCTGCACGGCCAGCACCTTGCCCGCATGCAGCACCCACAACGCCGGCAGGCCATCAAAATCCCCGCCCACGCTGAACACCGCCGTGGCAACGTCAACCTCACCCAGCGTGACCGACCGCAGCGCCCCGTTGCGGTAAAGCCGCAGCCCATCCACAGAGACAATCCACAGCGCGTCACCGGATGGAAGCAGTGCGCGCACATCCGCGGCCACCAGGGCATTGCCCAGTGGTGAAGCCGTCAACACGTGCCCATCCACCAGGAACATTCCCTGCACACCCGCCAGCAGCACGTCCTGGCCCAGCATGGCCACCGCCAGCACCGCGCCGGCATTGCCCTGCACAGGAAGCGCTGTGTCCCCGGGAAGCACGCGCAAGACGCCGGTTTCCGTCGAGAAAAGCACTTCTCCCGTGGGGAGCTGATGCGCGGTTTGCACTGCGGTGGAGGTGATCACATCCGTGGCAAGGCTGAGCACGGCACCCGGCGTGACGGGTGTGGCCTGTTCCGGAATCAGCCCGGCGTCTGCGCCACCACCGGATGATGAAGACGTGGATGAAGAATCCGTGCTGCTGGTGGGCGCACATCCTTGAACCAGGCTTGCCCACACGCACGCCGCCGCTGCCAACCCCATCCGCATCAGAAGCGCTCCATTTTGCTTCATGCAGAGTGCACCGCACGTTAGAAGCGCGGCAAGTTGAATTCCCGCCGGAGGCTTGTGCATGGATGTGTGTCTACGTCGCATCATCACCATGACGGGTGTGGCTCTGGCGTTGAACGGTTGCACGTTGCTGTTTGGCCCGGGCCCTGACCCCACACCAGATGCTGCGCAGACACCGGATGCTGCCTCACCCGTGGATGCGGGTGGACTGGACGCGTCCTCACTGGACGCTGGCATGGACGCGGGACGCCGGGATTCCGGTGCGGTGGATGCTTCCCGGTTGGATGGGGCCGTGCTTCAGCCCTGCAATCCGGCACTGGCCATCACCCCCAGCATGACGGCGGTGTTGCCGCTGGACCTGCTGACGCTGGTGCCCTCGGGTGGGACGGGCGCATACCATTTTGCCGTCACCACCAACACGTCAGGCAGCATCATCAGTGCGCTCACCGGCGCTTACCTTTCCGGTGAGCTTGCCGGCACCACGGATGTCATCACGCTGACAGATGATGGCTGCGTGGGCAGCACCACCGCCTCCGTGCAGGTGGTGGCACCCATGACCGTCTTCCCGCTGGTTGTGGAAGTGGCGCCCAACAGCACGTTCCGCTTTGAGGTCATCAACGGCCTGGGGCCGTTCACCTTCAGCATGATCCTCAATCCCGCGGGCGGCATGGTGACGGCGGACGGGACGTACAGCGTGGGCAGCGGGACCGGCCGGGACACCGTACGCATCACGGACACCGGAAGTATGCAGGCAGCGGACGCACAGGTGGACGTGGTCACCGGCGCGCAACTCCGTCCCCAGCAGGGCTCCATCTACGTCCCGGTGGGCAGCAGCTTCACGCCCAGCATCCAGGGTGGCAGCGGCCGTTTCACCGGTGTCATCACCGGTTCCGGTATTACATTTGACGCCGGCGTGGTCATGGCCACCGGCGCCGGTTCTGCCAGCATTGCCCTGACGGATGTCTTCACCGGACAGGTCACCATGCTCAACGCCGTGGGTGTGGCCGCGCAGAAAGCGCCGTCCTACCGCGTGGGTGATCAGACCGGCATTGCTTCCATCTTTGCCCCGGGTGACGTCAACGGAGACGGATTTGAAGACGCGCTGCTGGGCCTGCCGGAAGCAGACGTGATTGGGGTGCAGAGTGGCGCGGTCTACCTCTACCTGGGCTCATCCACCGGATTGGCCACGGTGCCCGCGCGTGTCTACGCCGGCGCAGCCCGCCGTGATGAGTACGGCCGTTCCGTCCTGGCAGCAGATTTTAATGGTGATACGTTTGTTGACTTGGCGGTGGGTGCGTACCTGGCGGACGTGGGGCAGACGGACAATGGCGCCGTCTACATCCACTTTGGGCGGATGAATGACATCTGGCCGGAGGCGCCGGACGTGGTGCTGAGTGGCCGCTTTGCCTCAGACCAGTTTGGCCTGGCGCTGACCGCGTGTGACTTCAACGGTGACGGGCTGCAGGATCTTGCGGTGGGCTCGCACCTGTCTGAGGACCGCACCGTCAACCCGCAGGCTGCGGACCAGGGCGGCGTGGCCATTTTTCTGGGTTACCCGGATGGCTTCCTGATGGCGCCGGACCAGACGGTGTATGGCCAGCTGCCCTCACCGGACGGTGGATGGGCGGGGTCCCGTGATCTGCGCATTGGCAACGCGCTGGCCTCCGGGGATTTTGATGATGATGGGCTGTGTGACCTGGCCGTGTCGTCGTTCAACTTCCGGCTGGTTGCGCCGCGTGCCAATGACGGCGTGGCGTACATCTACAAGGGCGTGGCACCCGCGGGGTTGCAGCGGGGTGGGGTGCTGGCGCTTCCCTCGCGCGCCATTGCCGGGATTTCCGCGGAAGATCCCAGCTCGCAGTTTGGCCGCTACCTGGCCATGGCGGACCTGGATGGTGACGGGAAATCAGACCTGGTGGCCAGCCAGGTGAACCATGACAAGGATGCCGGCGTGGACCAGAACCCCGGCGCCGTCCGCGTCTTTGCCGGCGCCACCCTGGCGGGCACGCCGCCCCTGGAGCTGGAAGTGGCGGAGAGCGCCACGTGGACGTGGGAAGGCGCGGCCAACGGGGACCAGGCCGGCTGGTACGTCAGCGTGGGAGACGCAGATGGAGACGGCCTGCCAGACGTCATTGCCGGCAATCTCCGAGGAGAAGCCCCCACCCCAGACGCCGGCCTCACCCCGGACGGCGGCCGCATTGATGCCGGACCGCCGCCTGCGCAGAACGCGGGAAGTTTCAGTGTGCTCAAGGGTCAGCCCAACGCCTTCCCGCTCCTGGATCCCATCCGTACCGTGGGTGGCCTGGTGGCGGAGGACCGCTTTGGCCAGGTGGTGACGGTGCTGGGTGACGTGAACGGGGACACCGCCCCGGACTTCCTGGCGTTTGCCGGCCGTGCGGATGCGTACGGCCTGGATGTTGGCGTCCCGTATTACATTTCCGGCAACCCGGCACATCCCATGGCCCCGTTGGAGATGCCGGCCGCCGGCGCCGGCCAGCTCCTGGGCCGGGATGGTGACGTGGTGGGTGACGTGGACGGGGATGGCATTGCGGACCTGGTGGTGGGCGCACCGCTGGCGGACCCCACGGTGCAGGGTGTCAACGCCGGCAGCGTGTTTGTCTACAAGGGAACGGCCACGGGATTTGTGGACCAGCCTTCACTGACCATCCTGGGATTCACCGGGCACAGCGGCTCAGACCAGCTTGGCCACGGCATCTCCCGCGCGGGAGATTTCAACAATGACAACATCCCGGATTTTGCCGTCATCTCCCGCAGTGATGACCGCCCCACCACCTTTGACACCAACTATGAACCGGTCACCGCCATGGGTTGCACGGGCTCCCGCTCAGACTCCGGCGCGGTCTTCATCTTCCTGGGAACGTCCAGCGGCCTCCCTTCCGTGACGCCGGCGTTTGTCTGGTACGGCGCGCAGGCCGGACAGGCGTTGGAGGTGATTGCCGGCGGATTTGACTTCAACAATGACGGCTTTGATGACCTCATCGTCGGCAGCCCCGCCTGGGACAACGGCGCTACCGCCAATGTGGGCGGCTTTGCCATCCTTGCCGGCCAGGCAGAGGCGGCCAGTGGCAAGATCACGGTGGTGTGTGACACTTTGCTGGGGCCGGTGCTGGGCCTGGCTTCCGGAGACAGCCTGGGACGCAGCGTCACCAGCATGGGTGACCTCAACAATGACGGCTGTGATGACGTTGCTGTGGGCGCCAACGCGGAGGACTTTGGCAAAACGGATCAGGGATCCGTCCGGGTCATCTTTGGCGCAGGTGGCGCAGGGTGTCCCGCCATGCCGCAGTACGTGTTGCTCACGCCGGACGTTGCGGGATCCCAGGCGGGCTTCTCGGTGGCGGGTGGGGAAGACGTGGACGGTGACGGCGTGGAGGACCTGGCCACTGGTGGCACGGGTTTCCGGGTGGGCGTCAACACCACCGGCGCGGCGTGGATCATTCCCGGCAGCCACATCAACGCGCTGCCCAAGGAAGAGCTGACGGACCTGATGCCCACCGTTCACTTCTTTGCAGAGGCCGGCAAGACCGGCGTCTACCGCGTGGACGGTGACGTAGGCAGCGAACGCTTTGGCGTCAGCGTTGCCCTGGTGACCAACGCCAGTGGCGGCAACCGCGCCGGCCTTGCAGTGGGTGGCCCCGGCGGCGGTGTGGCGGGCCTGGCCAACTCCGGCGGCGTACGCATCTTCCGCTTCATCAACACCACCATGGCGGACCCGGAAGGCCTGCAGCGCACCCCCGTGGCAACGTTGGGCGGTGAGACCCTGCGCAACGGAAGCCGCATGGGTGAGGTTGTCCGGGCCGGGCGCCTGGGCACGCGCAGCGTGGTGGTTGCCGGTGCGCTGGAAGCCAACGCGGTGGGCCTGGATGACGGCGCCACCTACGTCATGGTATTAC
>Ga0163144_10019460_pt1 | contig 13652 bp, 8 predicted proteins | sample OliLak19BULKMAT1_FD_123175 | JGI IMG/M metagenome (GOLD analysis project Ga0163144, IMG submission 123175) | Freshwater microbial mat bacterial communities from Lake Vanda, McMurdo Dry Valleys, Antarctica - Oligotrophic Lake LV.19.BULKMAT1 | ecosystem: Environmental > Aquatic > Freshwater > Lake... | reverse complement strand
TCCCTTGCGCGGGCCCGCAAAAAAAGGCCAAACTCCGGCATGCCACCCGAAGCGGTCTCCCTCGTTCGCCTGATTTTCATCGGCTTGTTCCTCGCCACCCTGTTCCTGGGGGCCTTTCTCACGTTGAACTACCAGCGGATCTTCGGTGCCGACCCGAATGTCCCGAGCGAAAACGAAAGCTCGCGAAGCTCCAGCAAGGTGCAGGTCGTCATGCTCTGGCTCCACGCGGTCGGGCTCACCGGAGCGTTCGCCCTGCTCTTTCACTAAGCAGGCTCGCGTCCCATTTTTGGGGGGACGGAAATGTCCGTGTTGGCGGGAAGATTCGGGCCGTAAGAATGACCCGCGGCGCCTTCTGTCGATTCGCAATTCCAAAGGCTGTCTATCGCGCGACCACGCGCTTGCGCCGCCCTTCCCTCTTCGGATAGAACGACTCCATGAAGCGGCTGCTCTCCCCCCTGGCCTGGCTCTGCGCCACCTCCCTCGCCCTCGCCCAACTCCCGGTCGCCGATCCGCCGCGCGGGTGGAAGACCGCCGAGGGCCAGCCTTTCCAAGCCACGCTCGTGAGCTTCGACGGCACGCTCGTCGTCCTGCGCATGCCGAATGGTTCGCGGGCCCAGGCTCCGGCGGCGAAATTGAGCGCGGACGATCAGGCCTATCTCACGGAGTGGCAGAAAAAGCAGCCGATCAAGATCACGCTGCCGGATGTCGTGGGCGTGGAAACGGCGAACATCAAAACCGAGATCGTGAGCGAAGACGCGGCGGACGAAAAATACGTCTATCGCACGCAGCACTTCGAGTTTGAGTCGCAGGGGAAGTTCGCTCCATCCCTGCTCCGCGAGGTCGCGCGAAACTTCGAGGCGACCTACGAATTGCTCAAGGCGCTGCCGTGGGCCATCGACCCGAAACCACCCTCGGGCGAATACTTCAAGGCGCGCCTGCTGAAAAACAAGGAGGCGTATCAGGCCGCGGGTGGCCCGCAGAACAGCGGCGGTTTTTACAGCTCGCGCGAGGAGCTTTTCGTCGTGCCCTTCGAGAGCATCGGCGTGAAGGCCGTGGGCAAAAGCTACGCGAAGGACGACGACTTCGAATACAGCACGATGGTCCACGAGCTCACGCACCAGATGATGCACTACTGGCTCGATCTGCTGCCGCAGTGGGTCGTGGAAGGCACCGCCGAATACACGAGCACGCTGCCGCTCAAGACGGGCAAGTTCCGCGTCTCCGCCGCCAAGAACGGGCTCAAGGACTACGTCGATTTTCTCAAAAAGCGCGCCATGCACGGCGTGCCCGAGCCGTATCCGCTCGACCAGCTTTTCGGCATCACGAATGAAAGCTGGAACTCGATCCTCGCCGCCGATCCGCTGGCCTCGCGCCGGCTCTACTTCACCTCCTATCTGCTCACCTACTACTTCATGCACCTCGATGGCGCGGGCGATGGACAGCGCTTCGTGCGCTACTTCCGCGAAGTCGGCACGGCCCGCGAAGCCGTCGCGAAATACGGCAAGGACATGGCCGATTTCAAAAAGCAGCCGGGCGTGGAAGTGCTGCCCGACGGCCGCTTCCGCTACCCGCGCACGATGACGCCGCCGAAGTATCCCGAGACCATCGCCACACCCGCAGCGCGCGAGGAGTTCCAGAAAAAGACCCTCGCCCTCCTGCTCGATGGCCGGACCGAGGCAGATCTGATGAAACAAATCCGCTCGGCCTACACGAAGCTCGGCATCCGGCTCTAACCCACGAGGCGGCAGCGCCGCCGCCCACCTCGCGGAAAAAGCTCAGGGTTTTCCCTCGGCCATTTATACACACTTTCCTCGCGGGGGTCGGCTCCCTTGAGGCTGCATCAGGAGTTGCCCTTATGAAGACAAACCCATTCGAGCCGGAAGCCACCGCGAGTGATGAGCCTGAACGCCTGCCGGAGGACCCGCGCCGCGAGCGCCCGGGCGACCCCGGGGAGGCAGCCCTCGCCACTTCGCTCCAGCGCCTGGGGGAGTCCGGCGCCAAGACGCAGCATCACCCGGCCGACGAATCCCTGCGGCTGCTGAACTCCGCGGTGCAGGCGGCCGCCAATGGCGTGGTCATCACCGACACGAACGGAACGATCCAGTGGGTGAACGCGGCCTTCACGACGCTGACCGGCTATTCCGCCGAGGAGGCGATCGGGAAAAATCCGCGCGTGCTGAAGTCCGGGCAGCAATCGGAGGCCGCGTATCGCGAGCTATGGAACACGGTCGCCGAGGGGCGGGTGTGGCGGGGTGAGCTCATCAACCGGCGCAAGGACGGCACCTTCTATCACGAGGAGATGCACATCACGCCGGTGTGCGACGCGAGCGGGAAGATCACGCACTACATCGCGATCAAGCAGGACGTGAGCGAACGCGTGCGCAACGAGGCGCAACTGCAGGAGACGAACGAGCAGCTCCGCCGCGAGATCGCGCACCGCGAGCAGGTCGAGGCGCAACTGCTGCGGGCGCAGCGGCTCGAAAGCATCGGCACGCTGGCGAGCGGGGTCGCGCACAACTTGAACAACATGCTCACCCCGATCCTCATGGGCGTGCCCGCGCTGCTGGGCAATCTGCCGCAGGATGCGCGCGTGATGCTGGTCCGCACGATCCAGGCGAGCGCCCAGCGCGCGACCGACATCGTGCGGCAGCTCGTCACCTTCGCCCGGGGCGCAGATGGTGAATGCCAGGCGCTCCACGTGGGTGAGCTGATCGGCGAGGTGGCGAAGACCGCCGAAGAAACCTTCCCAAAATCCATCGTGGTCTGCCCCACGGTGGCGGACGATCTGGCCCAGGCCGAAGCGGACCCGACGCAGATTCGCCAGCTCTTGATGAACCTGTGCATCAATGCCCGCGACGCCATGCCCGAGGGCGGCGTGCTCGTGCTGGAGGCGGAGAATTTCGACGTGGATGAAAACTACGCGAGCCTCACGCCCGAGGCGCGGGTGGGGCGCTACGTGGCCATCCGCGTGACGGACTCGGGCACGGGCATCCCGCAGGAGCTGCTCGACCGCATTTTCGACCCGTTCTTCTCCACGAAACCGGCCGAGAAAGGCAGCGGGCTCGGGCTCTCCACCGTCGCCGGCATCGTGCGTGGGCACGGCGGCTTCATCGCCGTGCGCACCGCGGTGGGCAAAGGCACGACCTTCGAGATCTGCCTGCCCGCGCTGGCCCACCCCGTGGCACCGGTCGTGGCCACGCCACGGGTGGAAGTGGCACCCGCCGCCGGCCACGGGGAATCCGTGCTGGTGGTGGACGACGAAGCCGGCCTGCGGGAAGTGACGAGCGCGATCCTCGACGACAGCGGCTACCACACGCTCACCGCCGTAAATGGCGCGGATGCCCTGCGCATCTACGCCGAGCATCGCGACGAGATCGACGTCGTGCTCACCGATCTGCTCATGCCCGTGCTCGATGGCGTCGCGCTCTGCCGCAAGCTGCTCGCGATCAATCCGAACGTGAAGATCATCGCTTCCACCGGCGAAGCCGAGGCCGGCAAATTCGACGAGCTGCACGAGATGGGCGTGACCCACTTCCTCCCGAAGCCCTACACCATCGACCGGATGCTCTCCGCCATGCAAGCCGCCCAGCACGACGCCGGGCCTGCTCCGGAAGCCGATCGCGTCGTGCCGGAGACGCCCGCGCCGTGACCGGCGTCCGACGACGATGCAGAAAAGACGCCGACCGGCGGGCGGGACAAGAAAAGGTGCGTCTCCGCCCCGGGCCGGTTGGTCCTTGTGGCGAACCCGCGATAGGTGCATCCACCCTGCTTCTATCCGTCGTTCGACACCCGCGCGAAGATTCGCGCCGTGCCGCGAGCGCCGGAAGAGCGTGACCCTCCGATGAAAAAGCCGACGCCTTCCACCGAACCCCCCGCAACCCAACCCCTCCACGACGTGGCGCGGCGGACGGCGCTCATCTACGCAGTGGGGTCCGCGCTGTGGATTTTCTTTTCCGGCCACTTGCTGGCGGCGTGGGTGCATGACCCGGACCTGCTGACGGCTCTCGAAGTAGTGAAGGGCTGGGCCTTCGTCGCGGTCTCGGCCCTACTGCTCTACGGGCTGCTGCGGACGCAACTCGGACGGCTGGGCCAGGAAGAGGCTGCGCGCAACCGGGCGGAGGAGGCGCTGAGGAGAGAGCGGCGCTTTCTCGCCGATGTGATCGAGCACAGTGGCGCGCTCGTCTACATGAAGGACAAGGAGGGGCGCTACCTGCTGGTGAACCGGAGCTGGGAAGAGATGACGGGTAAGAAGCGGGAGGACATCATCGGGCATACGGACGCGGAGTTTTTTCCCAAGCCGACCGCCGAGCAGTTTCGGCAAAACGATCTGGCCGTGATGGCGGTGGGCAAGAGCAGGACGACCGAGGAGACGCTCCCCGAGGCTGCGGGCGCGCGGACGTTTCTCTCGGTGAAGTTTCCGCTGCGCGATGCGCAGGGGGAGATCATCGGCGTGTGCGGGATGACGACGGAGACGACGGCGCAGATGGAAACGGCGGAGCAGGTGCGCCGCAGCGAGGCGCGCTACCGGACGGTGGTGGAGCAGGCGGTGGATGGGATCTTCATCTTCGATCCGGAGCAGCGCTGCACGAGTGTGAACCCAGCGGGGTGCGCGATGCTCGGGCGGACGGCGGAGGAGCTGATCGGGATGACGATCGCCGACTCGGTGGTGGAGGAGGAGCTACCGCGGGTCGAACCGGAGATCGGCAAGATGCTGGCCGGCAATCGAACGCCGAGCCAGTGGCACATCCGGCGCAAGGATGGCTCGATCTTCACCGCCGAAGTGAGCGCGACGCCGCGGGCGGACGGGCATTTGCAGATCTTCGTGCGCGATGTGAGCGAGCGGGAGAAAGCGGTGGAACAGGAGCGGCGCTTGCAGCGGACGATCCACACGGTGAGCGAGGCCAATTCCCTCATCGTTCGCGCGACGAACGAGGAGCAACTGCTGGCGGACTTTTGCGCCCGGATGGTGCAGCAGACCCGGCATCGGCTGATCTGGGTCGGTTTCGCGGACCCGGCAACCAAGCAGGTGCGGGTGGTGGCGCAGGCCGGGGAGGCGATCGGCTATCTGGAAGGCGTCGCGGTCACCGCCGACGACGCGCCGACTGCACGAGGACCCTCGGGCCAATCGATCCGGCAGGGGAAGACGATTGTCAGCCGGAGCATCCTCACCGATCCGAATATGGCAGCGTGGCACGACCGGGCGGCGCACTTCGGGCTGCGCTCCTGCATCGCCGCCCCGCTGCGGGTGGAGGGGCGGGTGATCGGCACCTTCACGCTGTATTCGGAGGTGGAGGATCGCTTCGACGAGGAGGAGGTGAAGCTGCTGACGCAACTGGCGGACGACCTCGCCTATGCCATCGGCGTGCTCCGGCGGGACCACTGGCTGCGAGTGATCAGCCACGCAGTAGAGCACAGCCCGGCGACGGTGGTGATCACCGACACGAAAGGGGGAATCGAATATGTGAACCCGAAGTTCACGGAACTGACCGGCTACACTACGGAGGAGGCGATGGGGCAGAACCCGCGCATGCTCAAATCGGGCGCGACGAGCGCAGAGGAATACCAGCAGCTGTGGGCCATACTGAACGCCGGCGGCGAGTGGCACGGGGAATTTCACAACCGGAAGAAGAACGGGGAGCTTTTCTGGGAGAGTGCGTGGATCTCTGGGGTGCCGGATGCGCAGGGGAAGGTGACGCGCTTCATCGCGATCAAGGAGGACATCACCGCGCGGAAAGAGGCGGAGAGGCGGATCGCCGAGCAGCTCGAACGCGCGGCCCTGCTGAACCAGATCGCCCGCACCATCGGAGCGCGGACCGATCTTCCGACGATTCTGAACGTGGTGGCCCGCGATCTGGAGAGCCAGATGCCGGTGGATTTCAGCGCCGTGTGCCTCATCGATGAAAAGCACCAGGAACTGATGCTGACCGCGCTCGGTCCGCAGAGCAAGGAGCAGGCGACCCTCGCGGGACTGGCGAATGGCGACCGGCTGGCCATCATCTCCGACGCGCTGGAGCGGTGCCAGCAGGGCGAGGTCGTCCACACCACCGACCTGGCCGCTGCCAAAGGAGCATTTGGGAAAGCGATGGCGCGGGCTGGGCTGGGCGCAGCGGTGCTGGCGCCGCTGGCACTGAAGAAGGAGGTCTTCGGCGTGCTGATCGCGGCGCGGCGGCAACCGGAGGGCTTCAGCGAAATGGACGGCGAATTTCTCCGCCAGCTCGGCGAGCAGGTGGCGCTGGCGATTCATCAAGTGCGCCTGCTGGCCCACCTCCAGCAAGCCAACACCGACCTGCGCACTTCGCAGGAGGCCGCGCTGCAGCAGGAGCGGCTGCGCGCGCTCGGCCAGATGGCCAGCGGCGTAGCGCACGATATCAACAACGCGATCTCGCCGGTCTCCATCTACTGCGATCTGCTCCAGCAGACCGAGTTGGGCTTGAGCGAGGAGTCCAAGAGCTTCCTCAAGACGATCCAGAACTCGGTCCAGGACGTGGCGACGACCGTGGGGCGGCTCCGGGAGTTCTATCGCAAGCGCGAGCAGGAGACGGAGCTTTTCCCCGTCGCGCTCAATCGTGTGGCCAAGGAACTGGTGCACCTGACGCGGGCGCGCTGGGTGGATATGCCGCAGGAGCGCGGGATCGTGATCGACATGGAGCTGCAACTCGCGAGCGATCTGCCCGACGTGCCCGGCGTGGAAAGCGAGATCCGCGAGGCGCTGATCAACCTCGTCTTCAACGGCGTCGATGCGATGCCCGGCGGCGGCAAGCTGACCATCCGCACCGGGCTCACGGACGAGAAGCCGGCGCGGGTCTTCGCCGAGATCGTGGACACGGGGATGGGCATGGACGAGGAGACGCGCCGGCATTGCCTCGAGCCGTTTTTTACGACGAAGGGCGAACGCGGCACCGGGCTCGGGCTGGCGATGGTCTGCGGCGCGGCGCAGCGGCACGACGCGGAGATCACGATCGAGAGTGAAGTGGGAAAAGGCACGACGATCCGGCTGAGCTTTCCGGTGCCCGAAAGCGCGATGCTGAAGCGGCAGCCGGTCGAGACGCCGAGCCCGATCCCGAAGCTCAAGGTGCTCATCGTGGACGACGACCCGCTCATCACGAAGGCGATGGATTTCGGCCTGCAAATGGACGGGCACACGGTCGTGGCCGCGAGCGGCGGGCAGGAAGGGATCGATCGATTCAACGAGGCGCTGGCCAAGGGTGAGCCGTTCCAAGCCGTGGTGACCGATCTCGGTATGCCGCACGTGGACGGTCGGCAGGTGGCGGCGGCGGTGAAAGCGGCGGCGCCTTCCACGCCGGTGATCCTGCTCACGGGCTGGGGACAGCGGCTGATCGATGCCGGAGAGACCCCCGAACACGTCGATCTCGTGCTGAGCAAGCCCCCGCGCCTGCGCGAAGTGCGCGAGGCCCTCGCCGCGTGCTGCGCACCCCGGCCGGCAAAGTGAGGCCCGGCTTCGCGGTCTGGGGCGAAGTCCAGGCCGGCTCATCGCCGACGCTTTTTTCGCGATGGTGCGCGAGCCGCGGTGAATCCGCCGTCCATCCACGAACGCACCAAAGTCATGACCGCACTTCTCACCGCGCCCGTCCGGCTCTACCGCTACGTGGTGCTCGACAGTCTGCGCATCGTGAAGGCTCACGGCCTGCGCGAACTGCTCCGCCAGCGCGGGTGGAAATTCGTCGTCGGCATCGTGGCCTACTACCTCGTGCGCGACACGCTGCTCTACCTCGTGCTGCCGCTGTGCCTCGCGCGCGGGCTTCTGTGAACCGTCGCCGCGGCGCTAGTCGACGATCCGGCGGTAGCGCAGCGGCGAGTAACCGGCGGCGAGCATATCGGGCGCGTGGCGTTCGCTGGCGCGGACGCGGCTGAAGGGCTCGGCTTCGTAGCAGAGGAAGCGCGTGCGGGTCGCGTCGAGCCACTTCACGAAGAGCACGACATGGCCGCCGGGTTGATTGAGCGCGTCGCCGGGGCGCAACTCGGCGAGTGAGCCCAGCTTCACACAGAGCGCGGCCAGCGAACTCGTCGATTGCTTCTCGCTGAGCCGCCAGCAGCGGGAGATGAAGCCCGAGCAATCGAGCCCGACCGCGCTCGCGCTGACCGCCTTGCCGCCGAGCCGGCGCTTCTCCGCGTTGTAAAGATCGCCCGCGGCCTGGCCTGCCTTCACGCCGCGCTCAAAGCTCTCCAGCGAATCGAACCCGCCCCATTTGTAAGGCACGCCGACATACGGCTGGCCGGGCTGCCAGAGGTCGGGATTGCCGGTCGAGCGATCCGGCGTCCTGACCTCGATGCCCGCGCGATCGCGTCCGTGCAGGAGGTTGCGGTCGGTCGGCTGCCAGCGGTGATTGGCAAACGCCTCCGCAATCTGCAGCGCTTCCGCTCGCGTCGGCGGCGTGGCTTTTGCAAATGCGGGAATCAGAAAAGCGAAGACGGCGAAAACGAGGCTCCGGGTAATCATGGAAGGACAAAAAAATGCGGTGCGATTCAGTCTGCGTGAGAACGCGCACGTTTCCCCTGAAAGACGCCCGGGACAAGTGAAACTCGGTCGATTTACTCAATGAAACTATTTATCCCGTGGCTTGCGGTGTGCTATTTCTCGACGACGTTTCCACCCCACTGTGTGCTCCCCATGAAAGCCCTCCGTTGTCTTCCCCTGTTCCTCTGCATGGTCTCGCCGACGCTGGCGCTGGATCAAAACGCGAACCAGCAAAGTGACGTCTGGGAGATGGTCTTCGGCGTCTCCGGACTCGCCGCCGCGGGCGACGCGGACGGCGACGGCTGGAGCAACGCGACCGAGAGCGCCGCAGGCACCCATCCGCTCGATCCGAATTCCTTTCCGGGCCTGCAGATCGCCCCCCACGGCTCGGGTTCGCTGCTCGTGGCATGGACGGGTTTGGCGGGGAAAAAATACTCGCTGCTGACTCGCGCGGACCTTTCCCAAGGCACATGGGGACCGGCCGCGCCGGACATGATCGGAGCGGGAGCCTCGGCCCAGGTCGCGATCTCGCTGAGTGGGGCGCCGCGCGGCTTTTTCCAACTGAGCATCGGCGACCAGGATACCGACAGCGACGGCGTGAACGACTGGGAGGAAGGCGCGATCGGTTTCGATCCGACGCGCACGCGGACGGATCGGAGTTCGCAGACCGACAGCCAACGCGTGACCGCAGGAATCTCCGCGGCAAACACGATCACGGTTTCGACGTACGACGACACGATCAGCGAGCGCTGGCCCGATCCCGGGATCGTCGTCGTGCGGCGCACCGGCGGGCTGAAACCGCTCACGGTGAACGTGTCCTTCGGTGGCACGGCGGCGCGCGGCGTGGACTACAGCGTGCCCTTCGCGGGAGATGTCGTGACCTTCGCGCCGGGACAGCGCGAGGCCTTCGTAGAAGTGACCCCGCTCGCGGACAGCGACGACGGCGAAGCGACGGAAACGCTCACCGTGACGGCCCTCGCGGGCATCGGTTACACGGTCGACGCGCAGAACGCCGCGACGGTTTCGCTGCTCAACGAAACCAACGCGAGCGGGCCGTCGGCCAAAGCGGCGGCGCGGTTTTTGATTCAGGCGGCGTTCGGACCGGATCAGGATACCGATGGCGATCAGATCCCGCAGAACGTGGAGGAAGTGATGACGCTCGGCTTGGAGGCGTGGATCGATCAGCAGTTCACGCGGCCAGTCGGGACGCTCTCACCTTTCGTGCAGTGGGCGGCGGCGCAGCCGGGGTCGGCGGAGATTTACAACGACACCAAACTGGACGCGTGGTGGGGCCGCGCGATGGGGTTGCGCAAGCTGCGACCGGACGCCGCGACCGAGCAGGACCCCGATCCGCTGCGCCAGCGCGTGGCCTTCGCGCTCAGCCAGATTTTCGTCATCTCCGACCGCATGGAAGCGCTCGCGGTGAACCGTCTCGGCATGACGAACTACTACGACATGCTGGTCACGGGCGCGTTCGGCAACTACCGCGACCTGCTCTTCAACGTCGCCACGCATCCCTGCATGGGCCTGTATCTGAGCCATCTCGGCAACGCCAAGGCCAATCCGGGTGCGAACACTTTCCCCGATGAAAATTTCGCGCGCGAGATCATGCAGCTCTTCAGCATCGGGCTGTGGCGGCTGGAAACGAATGGGCAGCGCAAACTTTCCGACGGCACCGATCTCGATCCGCTCGGCAACGTGGTCCCGGTCGGCGAACCGATCCCGACTTACGGCAACGCGAACATCACGGAATTTGCGCGCGTCTTCACCGGTCTCTCGCATTGGAACTCGGGGTTCAACGGCTACTCGGACAACTTCACGCAGCCGATGATCGGCTGGGACGCCTTCCACGATCTCGCGCCCAAGACGCTGCTCTACGGCGCGACGACACCCTTGCACACCGCGAGCAGCGGCAGCACCGGCACGGCGACTTTCGCCGACGTGAACGCGGCGGTGTCTAATCTCTTCAACCACCCGAACGTCGGCCCATTTGTGGCACGCCTGCTCATCCAGCGGCTCGTGACATCGAATCCGTCTTCCGCCTACATCGGGCGCGTTGCGGCGAAGTTTAACGACAACGGCAACACCATCCGCGGCGACATGAAGGCGGTCGTGAAAGCCATCCTGCTCGATGAAGAAGCGCGCGATCCGGTCCATCGCAACGACATCACGTTCGGCAAACTGCGGGAGCCGTTTTTGAAGTGCGTGAACTTCGCCCGTGCCTTCAACGCGACCAGCCAGTCGGGCTGGTATTACCTCGACGCCTTCACGCTCGATCATGTGCAGGAGCCGATGAAGAGCCCGAGCGTGTTCAACTTTTTCCTGCCGAGCTACACGCCGCCGGGCGCGCTGGCGCAAGCCGGACTCGCCGCGCCGGAGTTCCAGATCGTCAACGCCGCATCCGGCGTGACCGCGCCGAACTATTTCTGGAACAGCATCGACGGCGGGCTGCATCGCTGGGGCGTGGGCACCGCGGCTTACGCCACGCGGCTGAGTCTCGCGCCCGAACTCACGCTCATCGCGCCGAACTACGCGGGCAACAACACGCCGCCACTCCCGGCGGCCGATCCCGACGCGCTACTGCGCCGACTCGATCTCGTCCTCACCGGTGGCACGCTCACGCCGCGCAATTTCCAAATCATCCGCGAAGCCATTCTGCGCGTCCCGCCGGGTTCATCGGAATGGGCGATGCGGCGCGTGAAGCTCGGCATTTACCTCATCATCACCAGCCCGGAATTCGCCGTCCAACGATGAACGCACTAACCAAACAACCGCCGGAAAAGCGCCGCGAGCCCGGCTTTGTCGAGCTGGCGATTGGCAATGGCGATCATGGCATCGTAGAGCGCGTCAGGCAAAGCAGTCGCAGTGTCGATTCCAGCGAGTTCGAGGCAAAGCAGCGCGGAGCCGATCCCGCTGCGCTTGTTGCCGTCGAGGAAAGCCTGCGCCTGCGCGATGTGGAAAGCTTAGGCTGCCGCAACCCCGAAGATATCCGCACCGCCGTAGTAAAAATCATTTTGCGGCAGCGCGATGGCGCTCTCCAAGCCCGACTGATCGCGAATCCCCTCGCTTCCACCGTGCTCACGCAACGAGCGCCGGTGCAGTTCGAGCACCATCTCCGACGACAGGAAAACGATCTCAGCCACCGCCGCGCCTCTCTATTGCGCCAGTCGCCGAAGCAGCTCGCGATGTTTCTCAAACACCGCATCCAGAGCGGCGGGAACGTCCGCATCCGCAGGTTGCGCGACGCGAACCTGCGGCTCCGACCCGCGCACCCGTTGACGCAAATCCGCGGCCAGTTTTTCCACCTCCGCCAGTTCGGCGGCCGTGAGCGTGCCCAAAGCTTCTTTGATTTCAGCGACCGACATGCGGCGAAACTAGCCCACGGCCCGCTCCTCTCCAATCCCGATTTTCCCCGATGAAAACCCGCCGCCAATTCCTCCGCCAAACCGGCTGCGCCGCGATGAGCAGCCTACCCCTGCTCAATACACTGCTCAATCTCCGCCTCGCCGGGAGCGTCGCTGCGGTGACCACTCCGAGCGCGGGCGAATACCGTGCGCTGGTCTGCATCTTCCAATCCGGCGGGAACGACAGCTTCAACATGCTCACGCCGTTCAGCGGGCCGTCAGCAACCGCCGCGGACTCTTACGCCGAATACGCGGCCAGTCGCTCAGCGCTGCGCTTGCGCAAAGTCATCGAGGGCGCACTGCCCGCGCAGTTGCTGGAGATTTCGCCGACGAACACGCCGGGCCGGACCTTTGGCGTGCACTCCGGCATGCCGAATCTCGCGCAGCTTTTCGAGACGGGAAAAGCGGCCTTCGTCGCCAATGTCGGCACGCTCATCGAACCCGTGTCCAACCGCACCCAGGTCGCGCAATCCCTGAAGCGCCTGCCGCTCGGCCTGTACTCCCACAGCGACCAGATCGAGCAGTGGCAGACGAGCGTGCCGCACAGCCGTTCGGGGCTCGGTTGGGCGGGGAAAATGATGGACCTGATCAAGCAGGTGAACCCCAACCAGACGATCTCGATGAACATCTCGACCGACGGCAGCAACGTCTGGCAGACCGGCGTGAGCGATGCCGAATACGCGGTCAATCCCGGCAATGCGCAGGACTCCAATGGCGGCGCGGTCGCGCTCACCGGCTACAACGCGAACTATGCCGCGAACGACTTCGTGGACGCCACGAGCGCGGCGATCGACAGCCAGCTCGCGCAGCAATACAGCAACCTGTTCGAGGAGACGTTCCAGAAAAAGCGCCGCACCGCGAAGGACGCCTACGCGCTCTACTCCTCGGCGACCAGCGCGGCGCTGCCGGGGAACGTCACCTTCCCGAATACCGGCGTCGGTCGGCAACTGCGGCAGATCGCGAAGACGATCATGGGCCGCGTGCAGCTTGGCCAGGTGCGGCAGACGTTCTTCGTGAACAGCGGCGGCTGGGATCACCACAGCGGCATCCTCGCGATGCAGGCCGCGATGCTGCCCGAGATCGATGCCGCGCTCGGCGCCTTCTGGCAACAACTCGGACTCATCGGGGTCGATGGCAGCAACCCGAGCGGCCTGCAGCCCAAGGTCACGATCTTCTCCGCGTCCGATTTCGGTCGCACACTGACCAGCAACAGCAACGGCTCCGATCATGCGTGGGGCGGCAATGCGTATGTCGTCGGCGGCAGCGTGCTGGGAAAAAAGATCTACGGCAGCTACCCGAGCCTCGCGGTGAATCCCGAAACCGGCGGCGAAGTGAACCCGCTCGACACCGGCCGCGGTCGGCTCATCCCGACGACGAGTTGCGATCAGTTCTTCGCCGAGATGGCGCTCTGGCTCGGTGTCCCGCAAAGCAGCCTGCCGTTGATCTTGCCGAACATCGGAAACTTTTTCGCGGCCGGGAGCAGCACCCCGCCGCTGGGCTTTCTCGCCTGAGCGGCGACGGAGTTTCGCGCCAAGGACGCCAAAGACGCGAGGAATGGAAAACAGCAGAAATTTCTGATCGGTGAGTCTTGGCGTGCGTGGCGCGAGACCCTATCCCGCGCACGCTTGCTGGAGCAGGCGAAGGAACTCGCGTGCGGCGCGGCTGTGGTGATGTTCCTTGCGCCAGAGCACGCCGATGGTCCGCATCGGCTTGGGATCGGCGAGTGAGAGATAGACGGGCTGGCCAGAGCGCTTCGGGTGGAGCGCGAGTTT
>Ga0163144_10019458_pt1 | contig 13652 bp, 11 predicted proteins | sample OliLak19BULKMAT1_FD_123175 | JGI IMG/M metagenome (GOLD analysis project Ga0163144, IMG submission 123175) | Freshwater microbial mat bacterial communities from Lake Vanda, McMurdo Dry Valleys, Antarctica - Oligotrophic Lake LV.19.BULKMAT1 | ecosystem: Environmental > Aquatic > Freshwater >... | reverse complement strand
ACTACCTCCTCTACAGGGGGCGGCGGGGCAACAGGCGTAGATTCTACAGGTACAGCAATTTCTGCTACTGGTGCTGTTTTTTTCTTCTTTCTCTTCTGAGCAAAAGCAGAGGGTGCCAGGCAGAAGCTGGCCATAAGTAAAGCCGTAAGGGCTAAAATATTAAAACGGAGTTTCATAAACCTGATAATAGGGGGGATAGAATGGGCCATGGCCGATGCCAGCTGCGGGTATGGGAAGAATGCCTTATCTGTAAAACCTGGGTGCAGACAAAATACTAGTGCTAGTTAGCAAAACGGGCGGGAACCCTGGTTTGGTATATCCCGCCCGTATGACGTATGTAAGAAAATTGCCGCTTAGTTAACCGGCACAATAATGATAGATGCCGAGGTAGGGATGGGTACATCCTCGATCGCATCGCGGAAGTTTTTGCGATCTACTTTCTTAACTTCTATAATGTAACGGTCACCTGTTTGGGCCTGGGTGCGCAAACTATTCACGCTTACAATATTGGAGGTAATATTAACACTACCTAAAGGCCGCTTACCACGTGCAAGTTGAATCTCGCCACCAGACACACGATACCTAGCTTCTTTAGGGAGAGCGGCAGCAAAGCCTGGCTCTGGTTCAGCATCCACTTGTATGGTAGCTGGCCCAGGGGCCGTAAGGCCTTTCTTAAGGTCTATGGGTGTATTGTTAACCTTAACCACAATTTGCGGGCGAGGTATTTTCCTTACCGGAAACTCTACTTTACCAATGGCAGAACCTTCTGAGGCTACATTAATTGTAACATTTGCGGTGGTGGTGGGCACAATAGTTACCTGGCCTTTCTCGGCACCTGTTATTACAGAAGCACCGTTAGCTGTAAAACTTGGCTTATAACTTGCACCTAATGCAGGCACTTGTATGTTAAGTGGGTTGCCACAGTTTAAATAAAGTGCAGAGACTGCAGCAGACTTTACATCAATAACAGGTTTAGCAACTACATACTCCACTTTTACTTTAAAGGTGGTATCCCCATCTCCGGTTGGTTTAGGGATAGTTACAGATGCTTCTGCTGTTTGCGGTGAGTTGCCTTCTTTGTCATAGGTAGTGGCCGAGGCACGGAACTTGATTTTACCTTTACCATCTTCTACTTTAATGTCTGCACCACGAAATTTCATGGTAGGTACTATTGCACTAGAGGTTGCTGTTATAAACATATCTGCCTCGTAATCTGTACCAGCAGCCACTGTGCTAGATTTTGCAGATACTGCCACAGATATCTGATCAAACTTTATGTCCTTAGCGCCCACTTGGCTGGCCAAAAAGTTTAAGATTTCAGCCTCCATGTTCGCAATGCGTGTTTGTTTGTCTGACAATACAGCCAGGCCTGCAATCATAGGGGTATGCTCAAAATTTAACTCGGCAAAGTCTTTGTTTCTTTGCTCTGGATCATTTTTGGTTAGCGGATCTTCTTTACCATCTAGGGCCAAAAGAGGAAAGCTCATTTTGTGCTCTTTATTGAGTACGGTAACAAAACTGTTCAACTTATCTTTCATTTCAAACGCTTTACCTTTTTTACCGGTAGAGGGATCACCAATCATTAGATGAGCAAGTTTGTCTTCGTCTGACAGGCCCACATAGCTGCCTTTTTCATCTAAACCACCGGTGGCTTTGATTACTTCTTGTTTCATGCCATCTATGTATGCAATCATGTCAGCAGACTGTTTTTTAACAAGCTTTGCTTCATCTAGCACAGGCTTGTATTTAGGAGCCTTTTCAACAGCTTTTTCAATAGCAGCGATCTTGGTTTCATTTAAGGCAGAGGAGTTTTTAACACCTTGCTCTAGTGAAGCATTCAAGAATTGGAATTTTTGCAATATTGCAGAGCTTACTTGCAACGCAAGCATAGCTAAAAGCACCAGGTACATTAAACCTATGAGCTTCTGCCTAGGGGTTTCTTTACCGCCAGCCATGTATTAATAGAAAATGAAAATTGGGGAGGGAAATTAAGAAATGGGCCAGTACAACTACTGGCCCAAGGATTGTTTTTACTTAGCAACAGGGGCTGCTGCAACTGTGGGAGCAGGGCCACGCATGGCAGCCAACATGTTACCGTAAACGCTGTTTAAGCTGGTGAGGTTGCTAGTGAGTTTAGAAAGCTCGCCTTTAAACTGATCTGTACCTTTAGCGGCTTCTTGCATATTGCCTAGGGCATTTTGCAAGCCAGCGTTAAACTGGTTCATAGCCTTTAAATGATTGTTTGCGTCTGCAATTTCCATCTCGTACACAGCATTTAGTGCGCCTAAATTTTTAGTGATGTTTTGCACCTGTGTGTGAAACGCTTTGGCATCTGATGTTGCTGCGCTCATTTCAGACATTGATTTTACTGTGGCGGCATAGCTTGTGTTCATGTCTTGCAGGGCAGAGGATGCCTTGCTTACATTTTCTGCATACGATTTAGTGGCAACAGAGGCGCTGGCTATATCGCCCATTTTGCCCACGTTATCCGATAGTGATTTAAAGCCAACGCCCAAGCGATCCATGAGAGTTTGATCAATTTTGGCCGCATTTAGCATATCATCAATTGATTTTACAGGAGACTTCTGGTCTGCTGCTGCGGTTGCAGGCAATTTCTTTGGGCCATTCTTAGCATAAAATGCATCGTCTAGTTCTGGATATACACGATCCCAGGCTGGATCATGCGGCTGAGGAGCAAATGCAAACAGTGCAAAGAGTACTGCTTCTGTGCCTAGGCCTACGGTTAGCATTATGCCACCGCCCTCCCAGTGCTGAATTTTAAATAGGGCTCCCACGATTACTACCGCGGCACCGAGGCCTGTAATGATAGGGGCAATCTTACCATAGAACCAAGCTTGAAAACCTTTTTGCTGCGCCATCGGTCAAAAAAAAAAATAAATGGGGAAGGGAATTAAGAAAAGAAACGAAAGAACTTAATACGGTGAAAAGGAAATCTTTTAGGAAAAATGCACTTGTCTAATAAAAAATAAGACTATTGCTCCATCCGCTAAAAGGTTGCTGAATTCAAGTGCGATGTTACGGACTTCTAGCCGTATATAAAAATGAAAATGAACGGAAATGGTACGATTAAAATTCTGTGCCTGCAGAACGGCCCAAATACGTTACCACACAACGGAAACCTACAAAAGATTTACATGTGTCTTGGTACTCGTAACTGCGGGTGCCGTTTTGTAAATAATAGGCTATATCTTTCCAGCTGCCGCCGCGTACAACTTTACGGGTTTCGTTCTCGTCATTATTGGTGGGGTTTAAATCCCACACTATAGGCACAGATGCTTCAAAAAAGGCATCATTACACCATTCTGATACGTTACCGCTCATGTCATATAAGCCGTAATCGTTTGCAAAGTAGCTGCCCACAGGAGAGGTGTAGCTAAAACCGTCATCATAATAGTTGCCGCGGCCTGGCTTAAAGTTGGCAAGCATACAACCTTTCATGTTGCGGATATAAGGGCCACCCCAAGGATACGGAGCCAAATCACGCCCTCCACGAGCGGCATACTCCCACTCTGCCTCAGATGGCAAACGGAAGCTAGGCATACCAAACATCCCGGCATCTGCACGGGCCTTGTTTAAGAAGCCTGTGCGCCAGCGGCAAAACAGTTTAGAAGATTTGTAGCTAACGCCCACTACAGGATATTGATCAAATGCGGGGTGCATATAATAGTACTCCATCATGGGGTCTCCCATATGGTGAGAGAAATCACGCATCCATACTGTTGTATCTGGGTAGTATTTACGGCCAGTGATTAAGGCCGTCTGCTCTGGCGTGATGTAGCCTATACCAGCCGTGTCATCTGTGGATACAGCGGTTACAAACTGGCGGTACTCATTGTTGGTGATCTCGGTATCATCCATGTAAAACCCACCGATGGTAACCTGTTTGTTGTAGTTAATATGGGTGGCGGCAACGTCTTCGTCAGACTGCCCCATATGGAACGTGCCCGAGGGTACGGTGGTCATGCCATAGGGTACTGCTTGTGTCCAGCCCTCTCGGCCCTGCACACCCACAAGCTCCCCTTGGATTTCTTTTTTACCCAAGCCGCAGCTTGTTAGTACACCTACAGATGCTGCAACCAATACGTTGGCTACAATGCGGAAATTAATAGAATATTGTTTCATACTGCCTGTATAGGAGCATCAGCGGTGCTGATACTTTGATGCACAAAGATTAACGCAAGACTCTGACAGAAATTTTGTTTTAGTAAACAGAATTAAACTCTGTAAGTTTTGCAAAGATTTAACCAGTGTTACAAAGAGGGTTTGAGTGGTTTAATCAGGCTAAATAAGCCAGTAAGCGGGAGGTATGGTCTAAAAAAAGCTCCATAGACCCTTCTGGCATGCAAAAGCCTATAAGTCTACTTACGGTAGCGTGGTGTGCGGATAGCAGGTTTGGGCCCTTTAAGCACTACGGGCAGCTGGTACATAAGCATAAGCTCATGGCTGCTGCTTTGCTTGGCTTTAACACCACTGGTAACAAGGTCTAGTGCATAGCCCAGGCGCAATGAGTTATCACTAAGCAAAGACAGGCCTAACAAAAGGTTTACAGCTTCTTGTTGTGTATACCCAAGACCTAGAGAGAACCTGTTCTGGAAATTGGCAGTGATGTTACCCTCTAATTGTGTGGCTTTGCTGTTGAAATCGGCAGATTTGTACAAAATGCTGGGCGTAAGTGTGAGCGATGGATTCACATCGTAGTTATACCCACCCACTACATAGTAATGGCGCAGTTGTTTTTCTTTAGCAGACCCGCCGTAAGTATAGGTGGGAGCTGTAAGGTGGGCAGAACTGAGGCCTACAAAAAAGCGCTCAGTTTTATAGTATACCCCTGCACCAAGATCTAGCTTAGTACTATTAATAGAAGCGGGAATGGCGGGGTCGTTTAGATCATTGGCTCTGTATTTACTAGCATCACGGCCTTGTGAGCCAATGCCTGCAGATACCCCAAAGGATAGTTTACCAGCACCCAATGGCAGATGGTACGCATAGTTAGCTTTAGCTGCCAGTGAGGTTAAGGCTGCAAACTTCTCATAGTGCACAACCACACCCACGCCAGAGCTTATCTGTAGTAAGGGAGAGTTAAAACTTAGCAGGCCGGTATTGGGGGCGGTGCCTGTCTGGTTGTAACCTAGCCACTGTGTGCGGCCCAGTATCATAAAACGCATGTTGCCGTCTAAGCCGGCAGCAGCAGGGTTAAAGTACTGTTGGTTGTATAAATAATGCGTAAAACGAGGATCTTGCTGTGCCTGTGCAGAAAGCAGAGTTATAGCAGATACCAGAACGAAAAGAGTAAATCTCCTCATAGCGGGGCGGATGGCTAGTAAAAATGTGAGTAAAGATAGGGAAGCGATGGGCCTACAGAACAAGGGCATATGCTAAAAATTCGTTGAATTGCGTGTTATGGGCAATAAATACGAGTTAATAACACTAGATGGCAGTTTCTTTATTTGCCACTTTGGGCTTTTAGGTAATGTTCTATTGCGCCGGCCATGCTGGGGGCATTGGGCATTGGGGCCTCTATATCTAACCTAAAACCTGCATCGCGCACGGCCTGGGCTGTTGTTGGCCCAAAAGCCGCCATGCGGATGTCGCCTTGTTGAAAATCTGGAAAAGACTTGTGTACCGCATCTACTCCGCTAGGGGAGAAAAACGTTATTACATCAAAATGCCCAATATCTAAACCAGACAAATCTGCCGAAACAGTAGTGTAAATCACTGCCTCTTTAAACTCTATGCTGTGTTTGGTAAGGAAATCGGCGGTATCTGTCTTACGGATATCTGAACTGGGAAACAAGTACTTTTCTGTTTTGTGCTTGAGGTAGTACTCATTAAGGTCTGTGGCTGTTTTAGCACCCACAAAAATTTTGCGCTTGCGGATAACGATATACTTCTGCAAGTAGTTGGCTGTCTGCTCAGATACGCAGAAGTACTTCATCTCTGCAGGCATTTCTATGCGGGCCTCTTTGCAAATGGCAAAAAAAGAATCTACAGCATTACGGCTGGTAAAAATTATAGCCGTAAATTCTAAGATGTTAACCTTCTGTTTGCGAAACTCTTTGTAGTTAACTGGCTGTATTTCTATAAAAGGCCGAAACTCAACCTTAAACTTGTATTTTTCAGCTAACTGGTGGTAGGCAGAATTGGCATCGGCAGGCTTTGCTTGTGAAATAAGTATGTTCTTAACCTTGGGCTTGTCGGACGAAGCAGCCGGCTTTGTTGTCATAGGCTTGTTAGCAACCTTATCAGTAAAATAGAGGGGAGCAGTTCTGTAAGGCAAATATACGACAAGCCGTAAAACTTACGGAATCCCGTATCTGAAACCAAAACTTTATACATCAAAACTCCTTTAATACAGAATATTATAAGGCAAAAGTAAAAACTCCCCATCCTGAATTGCGAAAACGTGGCCACCCCCGTAAACGCATACACCACAGCCCAAAGCCCTAATACACAAGCCCCCATGCTTAGTGTTTCTAGGTTGCCGCGCACATGGCTACCTTCTAGCCTAAGATTAAATAAAGAGAGCCCCAGCATGGCCACATAAAGTTGCAGGGCCACTACCAGCAGGGCTGTCTTGGCTATGAGGCCAGCCAGTGTACCAATATTTAGCCATGCTGCAGAAGGCCCCCTAGCCTGCAGCACCGGGTCTTGCCCATAATGATAAACGTACAAGAAAACCCCACCCCCAATGGCCAGCAAACACAAATGCACAAGCGATTGCCAGCCGATGGGCTCTGCCCCTTGGCTAGGCAGGGCCTTTGCGCCCTGAAACGTTAAACTCCGTACAGAGAAAACCCTGTAAAAGGCCTTGGCCCGTGTGCCCAGCAACAGGGCTAGCAGGGTAGTAAAGCCTCCAGCCAGCAAACTATCTTGGTGGGTGCGGTAGGGCGCCCGGCTCTGAGCTGGCTTAATCTTGGGCTCTACCCTGCCTCTGTCTGCTGTAAGCTCTTGGTAGCTGGGGTTCATATAAAAGGCCATGTAGTCTTTAAACTGGGGGCGCAGTTTATTTAGATCTATAACCTTGCCGGTAAAGTAGGCCACAAAGCGGCCATCTAGATATAAAGACGTGGGCCCCGGAAAAAACACCCTCCCTTGCTCATAAGGCTGGTTGCCGGACAGGTGGGCTAAGGCAATGGCGTGGGCGGCTATCAGGCCAGTAGGCTGTAGTACATCTATGTACTGCTCATAGCGGGTATCGTATATCTGCCATGGGTTTTGATGCGCCTCATAATAGGGTACGGCATCTTGGCGTGTGGGGTGTACTTGCCCAGAGTCTAATACCCACTGCGCCATGCGGGTGCGGCCCTCTCGTGCAAGGGTGGCCGTATCCTTTTTTAAGACTATAGATAGTGCAGCTGTACTGTTAGCTGCCCCAGCAGTATCAGGCACCCCTGCTTGCACACTAACTAAAAGCTCTTTCGTATTATCTCTTAAATTTTGAGCCTGTGCTGCAAAAGAAAAAATACACAGCGACAAAAAAGCCCAAGCACATATCTGGCTACGCACTGGTGCAATAACAACGCTGAGCCTGCTTTCACTATCAAAAGCTAAATGCTCTTTACAAAAAGCAAGCCGCTTAAAGAGAAGATGCAAAGGTTTTAGTGGAGCGGGCATCTGGCAGGGGTGGGGCAACAGCCGCAGATTCTTCTGGAATATTGGCCTTATAGGGCAAAAATACCTCTATAGCTATGCCCATTACTAGTAAGATGCCGCACATAGCGCCTATTAAAACAGTATCCCCCAAATAATCTAACAAGGTGGCGGCAATAATAAATGTTAGATTGATGCTGGCAAGGGTACCTACTACAGCCAGTTGGCTCAGGCCAGCACGCCGCAGCACGTGGTGCAAATGGTTTCTGTCTGGAGAAAAGGGAGATTTGCCGTTTAAAATACGTACGGCAAATATCCGCGCCGTATCAAAAACAGGGATTATTAGCGTAGCCACCGCTAGGCTTGGGGTGCTCTCTATGGTCTGGCCGGCCATATCTAAAAACTCTACAGATAGTACCGCTACCAAAAACCCACAGACCAGCGAGCCTGTATCGCCCATAAAAATGATGGCCTTGTGCATATTGTAGCGCAAAAAACCTGCCACAGAACCCATTAGGCAAAAGCAAACCTTGGCGTAAGGGTCAAACTGGGGGCCGCCATATAGCAAAAAGTACACCCCAAACGTGCCAGCTATAATAAAGACAAGGGTGCCTGCTAGGCCATCTAGCCCATCTATTAGGTTTACCGCATTTGTAATGCCGGTAATAACCAAAAAGCTAAACCCATAGCTCACGCCCTCTTGCAGCTGATATATGCCTAAAAACCCGTGGAAGTTTGTTATCCGTACATCGCCCACAAAAATTACTATGCCTGTAGCTAGTATCTGCACAAAAAATTTCTTAAAGGCAGACATAGAGATGATGTCATCCTTTAGGCCTATAAAAAACAAGAGCAAACAGCTGGCAAGCACCCGCTGTATGGTATAATCTAGGGTGCCAAAAATGGTGAGTGCAGAGGCAAACCCGGCAAAAATAGCCATCCCCCCTAGCCTGGGGGTACTATCTAGGTGCAGGCGCCGCTGGTCTGGCTCATCTAACAGATTTTTTACATGGGCTACATACACAATGCTGGGCACCGCAAAAACGGATACCACAAAAGCCCACATAAAGGGGAGAATTGAGTTAAGAACCTGCTCCATGTACCTAGTTAATGCCCGTGGACAGTGTAAAGGTAAGTAGTGAGGCCACACACTATACGCGCTTTATGGTATCCTTTAGGCTTGGTCTGTTTACTAAAACATAAATGGTATTGGGCACTCTGTGTGCCCCCTACCCCTACCTTTACCTTGTAGATGGCATCTTTTCTTCTCTTTAGCTCTGTGGCAGAGGCAGAAGCCCGTGTTCCCATCCTTAAATTATTTACCGTGCGCTTGCCGGCGCCCCATGGCCGCATTTGCCTAGTGCGCCGTGCTAACAACACTTGGGCCGCTTTTGATGATGCCTGCCCTCATAAACTGGCTACATTTAGCCAAGGGGGTCACCTAAACCCGGCAGAAGAAATTATCTGCCCCCTGCACAGTTATGCTTTTGAGCTGGTAACAGGCGCCGAAACCACGGGCCAAAGCTGTGGCCCGCTTCGGCTGCATACCATATATATAGATGCAGGTGGCCTTACCCTTACCATAGCCCCAAAACCATAGCCCCAAAACTATAATTTAATCTCTTAACCATCTAGCCCAAAAACCTAGGAAACCCTTTACCGCAAACTCCTTTACCACATACTTTTTTATGTCTACCCGTACAGAACTATCTGCCCTTGGCGAGTTTGGCCTTATTGATCGACTGTCTGCTACGGCCACCCTGCGGCAGCCAAGCACCCTGCGCGGCATTGGTGATGATGCCGCTGTGCTAGATGCTGGCAATGGCCAAGCCACCATAATTACCACAGATATGCTGCTAGAGGGCATACATTTTGACCTTAGCTACTGCCCCCTTGCGCACCTAGGTTACAAGGCTGTGGCTGTTAACGTGTCTGACCTTGCCGCCATGTATGCCATTCCGCAGCAAATAACAGTGTCACTGGGTATTTCTAACCGCTTTTCTGTAGAGGCCATAGATGAGCTATACACCGGTATTGCCCAAGCCTGCCAGGCCTACAACGTAGATTTAGTGGGCGGCGATACCAGCGCAAGCCGGCAGGGGCTAATTATTTCTGTAACCGCCATAGGCACCGCCCGCCAAGACGAGGTGGTGTACAGATCTGGCGCCGCCCCAGGCGAGGTGGTTTGCGTAACCGGAGATTTAGGCGCTGCCTACCTAGGCCTGCAAGTGCTTGAGCAAAACAAGGCTGAATATTTGGCCAACCCCTCTATGCAGCCTTCGCTAGAAAACCGCTCGTATGTGGTGGGCCGCCAGCTAAAACCAGAGGCCCGCACAGATATTATCCATGAGTTGCGCCAGCTGGGCATACGCCCCACGGCCATGATAGATATCTCTGATGGGCTGGCCTCTGAGGTACTACACCTTAGCCGCCAGAGCAAGGTGGGCTTTGCCATTTATGAGAATACCCTGCCCTTAGATCCGCAATCATCTATTGTAGCGTCTGATTTTCATTTAGTGCCCGCCACCATAATACTCTCTGGCGGCGAGGATTACGAGCTGCTGTTCACCCTTACCCAAACAGACTATGAGCAGGTGCGCAAAGCCGGCCTAGACATTACGGCCATTGGCATAACGCGCGCCCCCCTAGAGGGCTGCGTACTTATTACCAAAGCCGGCCAAGCGGTAGAGATCACTGCCCAAGGCTGGCAAGCGTTTAAGGATTAGAGGGGGTAACCACTACCCGTTACGCTATTAACTGTTAGCAGTATTGTTTTGATGGCCGGCAGGCAGACCAGCCTCAATATTGAAGAATTGAAGAATTTAAGAGAAATTACTGCGCAGATTTTATGGCTAAAATTAGATAAAAGCCTCTTTGCTCTTTGCTCTTTTCTCTTTGTAAAAAAAATGAGACACAGAATGTAATGGTCTATCAATTGCCAGAATTTCGTTTGTATTTTATTATAGGCTTTACCTTTAGTTTTACCAAGGTTATTGCGGCTCTTTAATTTTTTGGTATTGGGGTTAATGATTTTAATTTTTTTGCCGAAATAGGTTCAACTACACGGCTTAGTAAATAAACTCTTTATATCTTGAAACAATATTATTATCTACTAATGAGTGTGTTAACATGCTTATTTAAGGAACATCGCCCCTGTTTGCCGGTGCAATAAAGTATTTCTGCACAAGAGCTTGTGGTGTGCAAGCCAGATCCATTATAAGGTTAAAATAGAGAGACTTTGTAATGTTTAAACAGGCGAATTTTGGTAAACCTTAAAGGGTGTCTTGTTATAATTTTAGTTCTTGGCACGCGTGCATATCTTCAAAATCGGTAGGGGTTTGGGGTTTCCTAAAGGGATGTTTTGAGCCCCAATCAGGGCCTCAGAATGGTAAATGGCCAGCGAATCGCTGGCGTGGCATAAGTGCCTCACCCAGGTGTTATAGCTTTACCAACACGGGGAGCTGCTCTCTAAGCCCTGGCTCATATTTACGCTGGGGGTAAAAGAGCTGGCGCATGGCAGAATTTCTACTTAAAGTTAGTTTAAGCTTTTAAGATGTTGTTTTACAGTGTTTTATACCACCTCATTTTTTGTTTTAAGCCCTTTGCGCTTAGGTGTTTTCACTAAAGCTTGGGGTGAAAAGTGTTACTTTTGCATACTTTTTCACGGTTGTATGTTTAGTAGATTGATCAACAAAGTCCTTTTGCGTTTTGGAACCAAAAACCCGTTCTACCTTTCTTTGGGCCCTGAGCAAAAGATTTACTATATGCTTGAAAAGGAGCTGGGGTATGCAAGTTGTGTTGATGAGTTTGATGAGTATATGGGCCAGAATGGGAGTAACATTCATTATTATTCTCGAGATTATAGCCATTGCACGTTAAGAATTAAAGTTCTACTAAAAGATACTAGGCCAGATGTTATTTTTAATATCTGGGCAGAGACGGGTATTATGACGTTTGCCCAAGAACCAAACTTTCAGTTAGGTTCTGATTTAACTATTGATTTAAGTTCTATAGAAAAATTAATTAGTAGTAAACTAATTAATGAATAATAAAAAATTCTTGCTTGATAAAATCATGGTTAGGGAGTTGGCAGGATTAAAGAGTGCGTTATAGGATATCTCTTTTACTATTTACCCAAACATCTGCAAAGCTTAGTATTTATTTACCCCCAGCTGCCCAGCTACCTTACCGCCTTTCAATCTTTACCTGTGGCTGTTTGCGTATATATGCCATAGCATACTTGCCCACTGCTGGCAGATAAACTATGTAAGCAACTGGTGTGGCACAAAGTTTGCCCCCCAAATAATTACCCAATGAAACCCTTTTTCGCCTTTCTTTGCACAGGCTTTTTGGCCGCTGCCTGCCAAGGGCAGTCTGGTACTAGCGCCGGCAAAGCATCTTTTATGACTGACACGCAAAATATCCCCACTACAACTGTTTCTGTGCCGGCTGGCATGGCCATAGCCACGTTTGGCAATGGCTGCTTCTGGTGCACAGAAGCCGTTTTTGAAGAACTAAAGGGCGTGCAAAGCGCCACATCTGGCTACAGCGGCGGCTTTGTAAAAAACCCCGCCTACAAAGAGGTATCTGCTGGCCGCACGGGCCACGCAGAAGTACTGCAAATTGTATACGACCCTAAGGTTGTGAGTTTTGACAAATTGCTAGAGGTATTCTGGCAAACCCATGACCCCACCACACTTAACCGCCAGGGTGCAGACGTTGGCAGCCAGTACCGCTCGGCGGTTTTTTACCACACAGACGAGCAGCTTAAGCTAGCCACAGACTACAAGAAAAAGCTGGATGCCTCTGGCTCTTTTAATGGCGCCATAGTTACAGAGATAACCCCCTTTGCTAACTTTTATGTTGCCGAAGATTACCACCAAGAGTACTACAAACTAAACGGCGATGCGCCTTACTGCCAGTTTGTGGTTCGCCCAAAAGTGGATAAGTTCCGTAAGGTATTTGCCGCAGATTTAAAGTAAGGGGCAGCCTGCCCTGCCTTACACCAGCGTTAGCGTATCGTATTCTTCTGCAGTAAAGGCCCGCCGCACAAGGCGGGCTTTGTTGTTTTCTACCAGCACCTCTGCCAGCCGAGGCCTTGCATTGTACTGGCTGCTCATGGCCATGCCATAGGCACCCGCACACCCAATGGCCAGATAATCGCCTTCGGCTATGTCTGCTGGCAGGTGGTGATCTACTGAGAATACATCGGCGCTCTCGCATACTGGCCCCACAATTGTAGAAGGGGCAAGCTCTGCCACAGAGGCCCGCACCAGTTTTATGGGGTGGTAAGCGCCATATAAAGCGGGGCGTAGCAGGTTGTTCATGGCTGCATCCACCACCAGAAAGCGCACATCGCCGTTGTACTTTACGTACAGTACCTGCGTAATAAGCTGGCCTGCCTCTGCCACCACAAAACGGCCAGGCTCTAGCTGCACAATGGTGCCGGCATCTAAATACTTGGCAATAAGGGGCTTTAAAAGTGTGGCGTAATCGGCTGGGCGGGCATAGGCGTCGCCTCGGTAGCTCACACCAAAGCCGCCGCCAAGATCTAGTCTGTCAAACTGGGGCTGGTGATCCCGTTTTTCTTCTGCATAGATCTGCATAAGGGCCTCATAGCTTGCGGCAAGGGCTTCTGTGCCTGCAATCTGCGAGCCAATGTGGCAGCTAAAGCCACGCCAGTCTAGGTTAGGGTATTGGGCTATAATGTGCCGTGCTTTGCCAATGTCTTCTACTAATACCCCAAACTTATCTTCTCTGCGGGCCGTAGTAGTATAATGGTGGGCGCGGGCCATAATTTCTGGGTTAAGGCGCAGGCAAATGGGTACCCGCACCCCCAGTTCTGCCGCTATACGGCCTAGGGTGTACAGCTCTGGCAGAGACTCTACATTTAGTTGCCCTATACCCGCCTGCATGGCATAGCGAATCTCGGTTTCTGTTTTGCCCACGCCGTTCATAAGCATGTGGGTAACGGGTACGCCTCCAGATTGGGCACGGCGCATCTCGCCTTCTGAGACTAGGCAGGCACCCATGCCAGATTT
>Ga0163144_10019457_pt1 | contig 13653 bp, 13 predicted proteins | sample OliLak19BULKMAT1_FD_123175 | JGI IMG/M metagenome (GOLD analysis project Ga0163144, IMG submission 123175) | Freshwater microbial mat bacterial communities from Lake Vanda, McMurdo Dry Valleys, Antarctica - Oligotrophic Lake LV.19.BULKMAT1 | ecosystem: Environmental > Aquatic > Freshwater >... | reverse complement strand
TCTTTAGGCAATCGTAAATCATAGGTAGAGTTGCCCGCAAGTACTGCATCAAAATTTGGATTCAGTTGATTAAAGTACATCAGGTCCATGATTAAATTTTTTGACATTACAACCGAACTGAATTTTCCTGCTATTGCCTGTACATTAATATTCGGGTCTGTTTTCTCTGGTGCAAATTCATTCAGCTTTCCCTGCTGCCCATTATTAACCATAGTTGTTATGCCACCTTTGCCTTCCATGATATAATGTGTGGCAATAAATTTTTTTACATGAGTGCGGCTTTCGGCAGGGAGATAGTATTGCAGTTTCCAGAAATCACGACTACCACTTTTTTTTATGGCGCTGTAAACACGGCCAGGGCCACCATTGTAAGCTGCAATTACCAGCAACCAATCATTGAGATCATCGTACAAACTGGTGAGATATTTTGCAGCAGCATGTGTGCTGCGGAAATAATCTGTGCGTTCATCGGCCCAACCATTCACCAGCAAACCATACTCCTTAGCTGTGTAAGGCATAAATTGCCAGGGGCCTCTTGCACCAACCCAGCTTGTTGCATTGGTGCTTAAACCAGATTCAATAACGGCCAAGTATTTCAACTCATGCGGCAATCCATATTGCATGAGTACATTATCAATTAAGGTAAAGTATGGAATACCCCAGCTTTTCATTTTTTCAAGACTTTTGCCATGGCCCCCAAGATAATCCTGTATAAAACCCCAAGCCTGTGGGTGAATTTGTACATCATAAGGAAGTGCATTGCTGAATTCCCTGTTTACAAACAACGTTTTAAATCCATACTTCTCTGCGTTGCCTTCGGTATTGATTGTTGAATCAGGAATAAGTCCATTACCAGAAGAATCCTTTTGTGCAAACGACAAAAGAAAACATGCATTGAATAATATGAACAACAAGAATTTCCGCATCAACAATTAATTTAAACAGCCTGATAGCTTTTCATCCATTGATGGCTAAGGCGCAGCAAAGATACCTCATCGAAATGCTTTGTCATCATTTGAAGTCCGAATGGTAACCCGTTACTATGTTGAAAGAGGGGGATAGAGATTGCAGGTATGCCAACAAGGTTGGCATAAACAGTGTAAATATCAGCCAGGTACATTTCAATCGGGTTATTGGTTTTTTCGCCAATTTTAAACGCTGTTGAAGGCGATACAGGCATCAGTATTACATCTACTTCGTTGAATACCAGTTTTGTTTTATTATAGAGCTTACTCCTTACCTGTTGAGCTTTTGTAAAGTAAGCATCATAATAACCGGCACTTAATACAAAGGTGCCGAGCATGATCCGGCGTTGAACTTCCTTGCCAAATCCATCGGAACGGTTAGCTGAGTAAAATTCTGTTAATTCTTCTTTTATGGGTGTTGATTGAGTTCCATAACGTACTCCATCATAGCGGGAAAGGTTACTGCTTGCTTCCGCTGTAGTTAACACATAGTAAGCCGGAACAATATAATCGATCAGATCAAAATCAAGTTCTTTTACCTGATAGCCATCCTTTTTTAATTGAGAAATGAAATGGAGGTGCTTTGTTCTGATTTCTTCATCAAGCCCTTCATGCTGCAATGTTTGTTTGAAATAACCGAGAACAGGTTTTGCTGTTTCCACCTGTTGAATTGCTATAGCATAATCAGGAACCGGAAGAGATGAAACAGTACTGTCAAAATCATCTGCACCTGCTATTACAGAAAGAACCAATGCAATATCTTCAACGTTATTGGCCAGCAAACCTATCTGGTCGAAACTGGAACCATAAGCAATTAATCCATGACGACTGATTCTTCCATAGCTTGGTTTCATACCAACTACTCCGCAAAAATCTGCAGGTTGCCGAACGGAACCTCCTGTATCACTTCCTAAACTTACCATGCAAAGATTTGCTTGTACAGCAACAGCAGAACCACCAGAAGAACCACCCGGTACACGGCTTTCATCCAATAGATTTTTTACTGCTCCGTAAGATGAATTTTCATTACTGCTGCCCATTGCAAATTCATCGCAATTGTTAGTGCCAATGATGATAGCATCTGCTGCAAGTAATCTTTCTACTGCTGTTGAATTGTAAATAGAATGAAATCCTTTCAGTATGTTGGAAGCTGCAGAAACAGGATGTAGTTGATAAGCAATGACATCTTTGATCGTAATGACAATGCCATGCAATTTGCCGATTTTTTTTTCGGACAGTCGTTGTTCATCTAATTGATCAGCTCTTTGCAAAGCTTCATGATCAAACACATGAACGAGTGCATTAAGATGTTGCTGCTGCTTTATTTGCGACAGATAAAACGTCACTGCGTCCTTGCAGGAAGTTTTATTGTTAAGCAAACTATTATGATAATCCTTTATGGTTGTAAATGGATACAAATAGCTTTACAGCTTCAGTGGATGAAGGAGAAATGGTGAATAACGAAATTAAGGTTTAACCGGAGGGGTATCGTTGGTTGAGCTTTCTTCAATTTCTTTACGCACATTGCTTTTAGCATCATTAAACTCACGAATGCCTTTACCAAAGCCACGCATTAGTTCTGGTATCTTACGACCACCAAAGAGAATAAGAATTGCAATAACAATGAGGATAATTTCCTGTGTACCAAGTACGCCTAAAAGTATGGGGTGAAAATTCATAATATTAAATTTATTAGAAAACGAAGTTACACTTATTTATCAACTGCTTACATAAAAAAACCCTCTTTAACAGAAGGTTTCAAATGATTTTTATCGTGAATGATTTAGCGGAGATAATTCTTGCCGCATTTACCAGCTTTGCCATGAGCAGCCTGGTACGGAGAAATTCCACGGTTGCAGGACATCAATAAGAATGTAACAACTGCAAGACCGAATAATACTTTTTTCATACCGAAACGAATAATTTAGTTAATAAATAGAGTAAAGATTGTTTCGATAGAATATGGATTATACTGTTTTGTGAGTGGTAAATATACAAACGAAAACTCAGGTATAAAAGTATAAAGGGGAAAGATTTTTTCTTTCCCCTTTAGTAAATATGCTTATTTCATGCGCTTTTCCTTGATACGGGCACTTTTTCCGCTTCTTTCACGGAGATAAAAGAGTTTAGCACGGCTCACTTTACCAACTTTGTTCAGTTCAACTGAATCAACATTTGGCGAACTATACGGGAAAGTACGTTCAACACCAATGCCATCGGAGATCTTACGCACTGTAAATGTAGCAGTTGCGCCTACACCCTGGCGTTTGATCACATCGCCACGAAAGCTCTGGATACGTTCTTTACCACCTTCAACGATCTTGTAATTCACGGTAACATTATCACCTGCTTTAAATTTAGGAAACTCTTTTTTAGCAGTTAATTGTTCATGTATAAATGCAACAGCAGCGTTCATAACTCTTAATTTTTAGGACGGCAAAGGTAGGGGGTTTTAGCAGGAATTTGTAATTTGTTGTACGGAATTTGGAAAAAAAGTTAGCCCCCCATTCCTAATCCCTAATTCCCAACTACTTTCTATTATCTCGCCACGTTTACTGCTCTTTTTTCCCTGATAACAGTCACCTTAATCTGGCCGGGATAAACCATTTCAGTTTGTATTTTCTGTGCCATTTCAAAGCTCAGCATATCCGATTCGGCATCGGTTACTTTTTCTGCTTCAACAATCACCCTTAACTCACGACCAGCCTGAATTGCATATGCTTTTTCAACACCGGGATAACCCATGGCCAATGTTTCCAGATCTTTGATTCGCTGGAGGTATTGCTGCATAATTTCACGACGGGCGCCAGGTCTTGCACCGCTGATGGCATCACAGGCCTGTACAATAGGAGAAATAACATACTGCATTTCCATTTCATCATGGTGGGCTCCAATTGCATTTACTACAGCAGGGTTCTCACCATATTTTTCAGCAAGTTTAGCCCCAAGTAGTGCATGGCTTAATTCTGTTTCCTCATCGGGTACTTTTCCAATATCATGTAACAATCCGGCACGTTTTGCCAGTTTAGGATTTAAACCGAGTTCTGCGGCCATAATTGAGCAGAGATTGGCTGTTTCACGGCTGTGCATCAGCAGGTTTTGTCCGTAAGATGACCGGAACCTCATACGCCCAACCATCCTGATCAATTCTTTATGTAAACCATGAATACCAAGCTCAATAACCGTACGTTCTCCAATTTCCATTACCTGCTCTTCCAACTGACGTTTAGTTTTCTCAACTACCTCTTCAATACGTGCAGGGTGAATACGACCATCTGCCACCAAACGCTGTAAACTTAAACGTGCCACTTCACGACGGAGTGGGTCAAAAGATGAAAGCAAAATGGCCTCAGGTGTATCATCAACAATCAGATCAACACCTGTTGCTGCTTCAATGGCACGGATGTTCCGGCCTTCTCTGCCAATGATCTGACCTTTGATCTCATCGCTTTCCAGGTTAAAGACAGTAACTGTATTTTCAATGGTTTGTTCTGCGGCAGTTCGCTGGATAGATTGAATGACTATTTTTCTGGCTTCTTTATTGGCTTTTAGTTTAGCATCTTCAATGATCTCCTGTTGAATCGTCAACGCCCTTGAATGTGCTTCCTGCGTGAGACTTTCAATTAATTGATTCTTTGCTTCTTCAGCACTGAGTCCGGCAATTTTTTCCAACCGGCGGATATGCTCTTCCTGGTGTTTCTCCAATTCCGTACGCTTGAGATTCACCACTTCAATCTGGCGATTGAGGTTTTCTTTGATGGCCTCATTTTCTTTGATTTGTTTATCTAAGCCGCCTTCTTTCTGGTTAATAGATTGCTCCTTTTGACGGGCACGGTTTTCAGTTTCGCTGATCTTGCGGTTACGTTCATTTATTTCTCTGTCGTACTCAGACTTCAGTTGAACAAACTTTTCTTTGGCTTCCAGCTCCTTTTCCTTGCGAATGTTTTCAGCTCTAAATTGAGCTTCTTTAATTAATGATTGTGCCTGTAAATCTGCTTCTTCAACCTGTTTTTTTGTGTTTTTGGCGAAGGCAAATCGGCCTGCAATAACTCCAATAATGAGTGTTACAGCTCCGATTATAATGTATAAAATTGTGGGTTCCATTGTTTTTAACTGGTTTGTTTATTTCTGTCTGCAAATCGTTCCTCTCTATGGTATTATTTTCGGGCATAGTGGGAATATGGTGGGCGAAATTACTAAAAATAAGCCAGTAACAACTATTGTAAAGGGAGAATAACAAAGCAGTTGAAACATTAGTTTGCCTGTAACAATAAGCAGATTAGTTTTGCCGGCTAAACTGAACTTCATGAAGCAAATGGTATCGATGCTGATTTTATTTTTAATGGTCAATACAATATCGGCCCAAAAACTAAAACCCTGGAAAGTGAAATTGGAAACCGGACAAAAATTTAAGGTTATCAATAACTCTTCCAGCAATATCAGCCAGCAAATGATGGGACAGGAAATACAGATCAAAATCAATAATGATATTACTGACTCTATGTATGTAAAAAGTGAGTCTTTCGGGAGCTTCAATATATCCAAGACTACAATACACATGAAAATGGATATGGATGCTATGGGTGGGCAAAGAAATGTTGATTCAGATAACAAAGAAGATATGGAAGGGGAGTTAGGTGAAAAGCTGAAAGAAAAAATTGGGGTTGCTGTTGACGCAACTGTTACCGAAAAAGGAGCCGTAATATTAACTTCAACTGTAAAAGAGATTACTACAGATGCAATGGGCGGTTTGATGTCATTAAATAATGATTCGGCTTCTATAGCCGGATATTTTCTTGCTCCTCCTGCAAAGAATTTAAGACCCGGAGATACATGGATCGATTCATTTGTAACTACAGGCAACAGGATGCAAACGATCTATACTTTTATCAAATCAGAGAAAGGAATCGCTTATTTCAGTTTTGAATTCAAGACAAGTACGGAAGGAACAACCAGCACAAACGGTATGGAAGTAAAGGCAAAAATCAACAGCGATGGTAAAGGAACCATGCAAGTGGAAGTAAAGTCTGGGTTGGTGCTGGAACGTAAAACTGAAACCAAAGTGAGCGGTACCAGCGAAATAATGGGAATGGAAATACCAATGACCGGGGAAACCAAAGCAACAGTTACAATTACAAAGCTTTAAGGCTGAACAAGCAATTGATCAATTAACTTTTCTAATTTCATTAAACTTTCAGTCGTTTGTTCTTCTTCTTTTTCATTTGAAACCTTATTGTTTCCGCCACTGGTTTCAGTAGCATACCAAACCAATACCATGGCAATATAATCCTGCATGTCTTTTCCTGAAAAATTTGTTTTGAACTCAATGATTTTTTCATTGATCGTTTTCACTGTTCTGCGAACCTGTTCTTCATCAACTGGAGTTACTTTAATGCGGTAACTGCGATCGCCGATAACAATGTTGACAGGGATTAAATTATCCATATTTAAAAATATTTTTTTTGTTGATTACATTGGCACTGCTTTTGCGCCCATCAAACATCATTTAGTTGCTCCACTTCGGGAATGCCTTTTTAAAGTTACCTCTAAACCAACAAAATTATGTTCGCTAAAGTTAAGCAGCATGTATTTATTGATAAGCTTACGCTGGAGCTTTTTTCATCTCATAAAAACGGTTTTAAAGCTATACTGAAAGATGAATGCGGATTTGAATGCCGGAGAATGGAAGCCGAAGGGAATCACCAGCTTTTCTTAACCTGGGGCGGTTTGAACGATTTACCGTATGGTGTTTACATACTTGAATTGCAACAGGGAGATAATGAAATGCAAATGAAAATCATTAAACGGGTTTAGGCTTTATTGCGCTAATAGCGCAATACAACGATCAATTTCTTTGATGAAGTGGTTTAACTTCTTCTCCAATTCCTTTTTTTCTTTATCATCTAACTGATGTTGTGATGCTTTGAGCATAGCATTTTCCAGTTCCATCACTTCAAATTCCTGTTTCTTTTCTGTTTGCACATCTTTTAACCCGTTCAGCTGTTGTTTCAGCTTTTGATTTTCCTTTTCCAGCTGCTGATGTTTTTTCACCAGCAATTGCATCTTCTGCTGCAAGGTTTGAATATGTTGATCTATTAAAGTCACTATAAGCGGGAATGGTTACTTAAAAATATTACTTTCTGATCTCTGCGGCTATTTGTTTTTCCAGTGCCTGGATCAAAGTGCCCATCATCTGTTCTGTTTCATGATCTGTGAGTGTTTTTTCATCGTCCTGAAACAAGAGATTTAAAGCCATTGATTTCTTATCAGCCCCTATTTTTTCACTTTCAAACACATCAAACAAAGAAACGGATTTCAACCGGTTCACTTTTGCTTTGATAATGGTTTGCTCCACCTCTGCGTAACTGGTTGTTTTATTAATGATGATGGCGAGGTCTCTTTCTACAGCAGGGAAACGGGGAATTTCTTTGTATTCGAGTTTTGCTTTTGAAGCAAGCTGTGTTAAAATGGTCCAGTTAATATCTGCAAAATAAACCTGTTGCTTAACATCAAATTGTTTTAACTGAGCTGCATCTACAATCCCAATTTCAGCAACAGCCTGTTTTTTATTTTTATATCGAATTACTCCACTAAAGCCTTTTTGAGCCTCAGCTAATTCAGTTTCTGCAGTTAAACCGGCTTGTTGCAAAATTCCATTTACAACTGACTTCAAAAAATAGATATCTGTAGCAGACGTCTTTTGTTTCCATGAAGCTTCGTTGTTGCCAGAAGTATAAATTGCAAGGTGATCGGTTTCAAAATATTTTCCAACAGCTGTTGTAGTATAGGTTTTCCCGAACTCAAACAAACGAAGCGAATTATTTTTACGATTCAGGTTAAACGCAATGCATTGTAAACCTGTTTCCAGCATAGAAGGACGCATCACATTCAAATCAGCACTCAGGTTATTGAGCATTTTTACTGTAGTCGATAATACCTCTTCGCTGTACCATGCACTATTAGCAATTGAATTGGTGAATATTTCATGAAACCCTTGTCCTGCAAGACTGTTACTGATCTTTTCTTTATAAGCAAAACCAGTATAATCAACTTCTGTTGATGGTGAAATGGTAATGCTGGTGGGTATCTCCACATTATCCAATCCATCAATACGCATAATCTCCTCGGCAAGATCGGCAGGTAATTCAATATCATGTTTACTGAATGGAGGAGCTACCCATAATTCATCAATAGAATCTTTAATGATCTCAAAATTCAATGACTCAAAAATTTTCTTTACCGTATCGGGATGATAATTTTTACCACTGATTTTTTTGAGATAATGATATTTAATAGCGATCTGTGTTTTTTGTTTTGGATTTGGATAAACATCCACCACCTCACTTGCAATTTCTCCACCTCCTAATTCCTTTATGAGCAATGCAGCACGTTTTAATACATGAACTGTGTTGCTGATGTCAACGCCTTTTTCAAAACGTGTTGCTGCATCGGTACGGAGATTATGACGGAAAGAAGTTTTACGTGTAGTAATGGGGTTGAACCAGGCACTTTCTAAAAAAATATTTACAGTTGATTCCTTTACCCCGCTTTTTTGCCCTCCAAAAACACCTGCTATACACATGGCTTCTTCTTTGTTGCAAATCATGAGGTCATCTGCACTCAACTTTCTTTCTTTTTCATCAAGTGTAATAAATGCAGTTCCTTCCGGAAGATTTTTAACAATCACTTCTGCTCCGGTGATGGCATTTGCATCAAATGCATGCAAAGGCTGGCCGGTTTCATGTAAAATGAAATTGGTAATATCTACCATATTATTGATGGGCCGCAGGCCGATCGCTTTCAAACGCTGCTTGAGCCAATCAGGACTTTCTTTTACTGTTATATTTTTAATACTTACACCTGCATATCGTTGACATGCTTCCGCATTTTCAATTTTTACTTCAATAAGTAATGATTTATTATCAGGCTTAAAGTTGTTGCTGAAAGGCGTTTTCAGTCCATAGTTTTTCTTATCATGAAAATTCAGATAAGCAATTACATCTCTTGCAACACCCATATGGCTCATGGCATCCATATGATTGGGTGTGAGGCCAATTTCAATGATCCAGTCAGTATATAATTGAAAATAGTCTGCAGCAAGAGAACCAACCTTAGCATCCTCTTTTAAAATCAGAATACCTGCATGACTGCTCCCCATTCCAATTTCATCTTCTGCACAGATCATTCCATGACTTTCCACCCCACGGATTTTTGCTTTCTTCATCGTTAATGGTTCGCCCACAACAGGATAGATTGTTGTGCCAATGGTTGCAACGATTACTTTCTGTCCAACAGCCACATTTGGTGCACCACAAACAATCTGCAATGGCTCCCCGGTTCCAACATTCACCGTTGTTAATGATAATTTATCCGCATCAGGGTGTTTTTCGCAAGTCAATACTTCACCAATCAGCAACCCCTTTAACGCACCTTTAATTTCCTCATAAGTCTCCATACTTTCAACCTCCAGGCCAATAGATGTAAGGATGCGGCTTAAACGTTCGGGCTCTACTTGTACCGGAAGATATTCATGCAGCCATTTATAACTGATTGTCATTCTTGATTGTTCTTTTATTCAGAAAGTTGCAAAGATAATTCTTTGAAGGCTTGATGCACAAAGGACTTTTTGCTGATTTGAGCAGAATAAAATTTAAAAAACAAAACGAACAAGCAGGTAACTGTTATGCTTAGCCGAAACCAATGCATGAGCATGCTTTTTTTGTTCTTTTATTTTGGTGAAAGCCTTGCTGAAAGTGGTTATACCTGTTGCAATCAACGGTGAAAGTTACTCAAACCTCATATTGTAATCCGCATGAGGTGACCAAAAAACAGAACAAAAATCTTTTCGCACACACGGTGTGGAAATACTGACTTATACGTCGTAAAATTTTATTAAATTGAAGATAAGTGCAGGAATTCATGTGAATAGATGGTCAAAAATGGTGGATAACTCGGAATGTAATGTGCATTGAGCATGAATAAATATAGGAGGATAAATGATTTTTTTGATAGCTCATTTGCCGTTACATTCGTTCCCCTTCCATTGGTAACAATTGCTTAACATCCACATTTTTGTTTTTGTAATGTGTTACAGAGGATCGATTGACCACAACCAAAACCTGCATTACAAACTATGGATTTAACCAATCTTAATAAAGACCGTAAGGCGAAAAGGAAATCATCGCTTGACCTATCTCCCATGATGTATGGGAAGGTGCCCCCACAGGCAAAAGAATTGGAAGAGGCAGTACTTGGCGCTGTTATGCTTGAAAAAAGTGCATTCGATACCGTTAGTGAAATTTTAAGACCAGAATGTTTTTATGTTGATGCACATCAGCGCATCTTTCGTGCTATGCAGGGTCTTACAACTAAAAGCTCACCTATTGATCTGCTCACGGTAGTGGAAGAATTGAAGTTAAAGGAAGAATTGGAAATGGTGGGTGGGGCTTACTTTGTAACCCGGTTAACCAACACCGTTGTGTCAACAGCGAATATTGAAGCACATGCACGAATCATCCTTCAAAAATTTTTACAAAGAGAACTGATCCGCATCAGTGGTGAAACCATTGGAGATGCATATGAAGAAAGTACGGATGTATTTGATTTGCTTGATGATGCTGAAACAAAATTGTTTGAGATTACGAATAATTATCTGCGAAAGAATTTTGATTCGTTTGATAATGTGCTTATCAAAACCATTCAGCGTATTGAAGACATGCGGAATAAAGATGAGGATGTAACAGGTGTTCCAACAGGTTTTGCTTCCATGGATCGGATTACTTATGGTTGGCAGCCTACCGATCTGGTCATTCTTGCAGCCCGGCCATCAGTTGGTAAAACAGCCTTTGCATTGAATCTTGCACGAAATGCAGCATTGCATCCCACCAAACCAACACCCGTTGCTTTTTTCTCACTTGAAATGAGTGCATCGCAATTGGTGCAACGTATCCTTTCGGCAGAAAGTGAAATTCATCTCGAAAAAATTTCACGTGGCAAACTGGAAGATCATGAAGTACAGCAATTGTATAAAAAAGGAATTGATCGTTTGTCAAAGGCACCCATTTATATTGATGACAGTGCTGCATTGAATATTTTTGAATTAAGAGCCAAAGCCCGTCGTCTGGTAAATAAGCATCATGTTGGATTGATCATCATCGACTATCTGCAATTGATGAGCGGTGTAAGCGGAAATAAAAATTCAAACCGTGAACAGGAGATCAGTAATATTTCAAGAAACTTAAAAGGGCTTGCAAAAGAATTAGGAATTCCCATTCTTGCCTTATCACAATTAAGTCGTGAAGTAGAGAAGCGTAAAGAAGGAAACAAGATTCCGCAGTTGAGTGATCTCCGTGAATCGGGTGCCATTGAACAGGATGCAGATATGGTGATGTTCCTTTACCGGCCTGAATATTATGATATCACTTCCAATGAATTTGGTGAAAGCAACCGTGGTGAAACGCATGTACGTATTGCCAAACACAGAAACGGGCAGTTAGACACGGTCAAACTCCGTGCATTATTGCATATCCAGAAATTTGTAGAAGACGATTCAAATGATATGGGTGCCGGTGCATTGCCCGGCGGAGGAAACTGGAAACCAGTTCCAATTGAGGAAGGTCCGAAAGTATTTGTGCAGAAAGGAAGTAAAATGAATGATATGAATTTTGATGAGGAAACTCCGTTCTAATTCATAATTATCTAGTTGATCATGGAGAATGAATTTAAATTTGTTCTCCATTTGTTTTTATGGCACTACCATTTTTTTATATTGAACAATTTGATACAACTTCTTCGTTGATTACGCTAAATGAAGAAACGTCAAAACATATAGTTCAGGTTTTACGCATGCAGGCAGGGGAGAAAATCAACCTTACAGATGGGAAAGGCAACATGCTTACTGCCGAAATAACAACTGCACATAAAAAGAGTTGTGTTGTAAGTATTAAAGCAGCAAACTTTAAGCCGCAAGTTTTAAGAAAAGTTTCCATTGCTATTTCATTGATAAAAAATAACAGTCGTTTTGAATGGTTCCTGGAAAAAGCTACAGAGATAGGAGTTACTGAAATTGTTCCATTGATTTGTGAGCGAACCGAACGCCAGCACTTCAGATACGATCGTATGAAAGGAATTATTGTAAGTGCCATGTTGCAAAGTCAGCAAACATGGTTGCCGGTTTTACAGGAGCCTGTAAAATTTGAAAATTTGAAAATGATGCAATTTGAAAATGCATTAAAACTTATTGCTCATTGTGAAGAAACAAAGAAGAACCCATTTTCAAATTTTCAAATTAATAAATTTTCAAATTGTATTATCCTTATTGGCCCAGAAGGTGATTTTACAGAAGATGAAATACAACTTGCATTGAGTAATCAGTTTGCAGCAGTTACGTTGGGAGAAACAAGATTGAGAACCGAAACTGCAGGGGTGGTGGCAGCTGCTTTACTTTGTATAACGTAAAATTATAGGGAGTCTTCTTTCTGAACCGTGGTTCACACGGTTTGATGTTGCACCGTAAACAAGAATCAGTTTACAATTTTGTTGGCACAGCTGCTGCTTGCAAAAGCTTCAGGCTTGGCTTTAAACGCAAAGCCCATTCCCAAAATATAACCCATGGCTTCACGCAACGCTTCATTGCTTTTGAAATGCGGATTGGTATTAATATCGGCATGTACTTCCATGTCAACATCATACACCGTAAACAAATCGCAAAGTTCGTAGGCAATTTCAATGCTTTTGGCAACTTCCACCAGCATGCGTTCTTTGATAGAATACTTCTGGCGTGTTTTTTCGTTGTGAATAAACATAAAGCCACCGTGTCCTTCACGCAAGAAAACAATCACTGTTGCAAATTCGGTTTCGCTGCCTTTTACCTGGCTGTCGGTTCCAATACAAACCTTTAAACGAAACCCTTTTGCTGTTTCTCGTACAATGGCAGCACGAACTTCTTCCTTAATAGGAAGCTTGATGTGTTCACCGTTAAATCGTCTCCAGTTCATAAATTGAGTTTCTCTAATTTACGAATATATTTTTACTAGCTGCAAGAATCTACAGTTAAGTGTTTATTAACAGGTGGGGATAAGCGAAAAATGTTTTTAGTTTGTAGTTATAAGTTTGGAGTTGCCAGCTGCAGATGACTGATCATCTTTGTTGAACTATTGGGCTTCAAAAATTAAATAGCAAAACTAATATTGCCCAGTACTTAATAAAACCAATGTACATGCTTCCATTGGCTGAATATCATTTTTTAAAGCCAGTTGCTTCAGTTCTTCATTTTCAGCACCGGGATTAAAGATGATGCGTTTGGGTTTTAATGATAGTATATAATCGTAATATTCTTTTTGATGAATAGGATTGAGATAGAGTGTTACAGTATCTATATCAGTAAAAGGCGTTTGTGTGTTTTTTATTTCAACATCAGCTACCAATGCTTCTTTGCGGCCGATGGAAACTACTGGATGCTGATGTTTTCTTAAACGGTTTATGGCCAGAAAGCTGTATCGTTCAGGGTTTGCAGACCCACCTAAAACAAGTGTTTTCTTTTTCATAAAGTAAAGTTACAAAGCAGTTATTTCAAATGAACGAAAGCTTTAAATTTTACGGTTTGTAATTCTTTCCAGCAGATATAGGTGTAAACCAAAGCCATTACAGGAGCTGCATACAATAAGATCCACCAACCAATACCCATTGG
>Ga0163144_10019455_pt1 | contig 13655 bp, 9 predicted proteins | sample OliLak19BULKMAT1_FD_123175 | JGI IMG/M metagenome (GOLD analysis project Ga0163144, IMG submission 123175) | Freshwater microbial mat bacterial communities from Lake Vanda, McMurdo Dry Valleys, Antarctica - Oligotrophic Lake LV.19.BULKMAT1 | ecosystem: Environmental > Aquatic > Freshwater > Lake... | reverse complement strand
GCGACGCCTGGTTGCCAGGCTGCGGTACCGAGGCTGCGTGACCGCTTTGCCGACGATCGTGGTCAATACGGCATGGCGATGCGTTACTTTGCGCCCGATCTAAACAACACCGAGTTTGGTTTCTATTTCTTGAACTACCACAGCCGCTTACCAATGGCCAGTGGGATCGCGGTGCGGACCAGTGCGGCAAACTCGGCGCGTTATTTCCTTGAGTATCCAGAAGACATCAAGCTGTATGGCTTGAGTTTTAACACCACGCTTGACGAATCAGGTATTGCCATTCAGGGCGAGATTAGCTATCGCGAAGACCAGCCCTATCAGATTGACGACGTCGAGCTGCTGTTTGCGGCGCTGAGCCCTTTGAATGCTTTGATTCCGCAGCCAGCGAATCGTTTCTACTCACAGTTTGGAAGCCTTCGCCCAGGACAAACGCTGCAAGGTTGGCAGCGCCACGAGATGTCCCAGCTCCAGTTCACGTTGACCAAGCTTTTTGGGCCGGCTAATCCGATCGGCGCCGACCAAATTGCCGCGGTTGCCGAGTTTGGCGGCACGAACGTATGGGATCTTCCGGATGCCAGCGTGCTTCGTTACCAAGGTGACGGGACCGATACCGGCGGTGGTCCTGATGCGTTGACCGGCAACCTGCGAAATCCACAAACCGAAACGGGTGGTTTTGCTACGCCGTTCTCGTGGGGTTATCGCATGGCGGTTCGCGCTGACTACAACAACTTCCTTGGCTCAGCGTTTACGATGTCGCCCCGCATTGCGTTCAATCACGATGTGAATGGCACCTCACCAGGCCCTGGCGGTAATTTTGTCGAAGATCGCCGCTCAACGACCTACGGCTTTGAGGCTGTCTACTTGAACCAGTGGAGTCTTGACGGTAGCTACACAAGATTCTCGGGTGCTGGACGCTACAACTCACTGAGTGATCGCGATTTCGTGTCCTTCAGCGTGAAGTACACGTTCTAAGTGTCATGGCGGTCGGGGCTTTCCCCAGCCGCCTCAAATTCGGACGGGAGATTCTGATGATGAAACAACGCATGTTAGTGGCAGGGCTGAGCTTTGCCTTGGCTTTGGCAACCGGGGCAGCGAATGCGGGCGTCCCGCAGGCGCAGGCCAATCGATTGGGTGCCGACCTTACCCCAGTGGGTGGAGAAGTAGCTGGAAACAAAGACGGCACGATACCCAAATGGGAAGGCGGTATCACGCGCGCTCCCGCAGGCTATAAGCTGGGTGATCACCATCTGGACCCGTTTGCTGCCGATAAGCCCCTGTTCACGATTGATCGCAGCAACCAGCAGAATTACAAAGATAAGCTGTCTGCCGGGCAGCTGGGAATGTTCGCCAAGTACGCGAACTTTAAAATGATCGTTTACCCGACCCGTCGCAGCTGCTCGTTCCCGCAGCGCATTTATGACGCGACCAAGAAGAATGCCGTGACCGCCAAGCTCATTGCCAACGGCGACGGCGTCGCTGATGCGGCCGAAGGTATCCCGTTTCCGATTCCCGCCAATGGTTCCGAAGTGATCTGGAATCACAAGATGAAGTACAAGGGCATTTCGGCGGTACGCTACAACAATCAGGCGGTTCCGACTGTGGGCGGACAGTTCACGCCAATCAAGATTCGCGAAGAGCTGCTCGGGCTTTACTACAAGCAAGGCAACACGATTGCCGACATTAATAACGTGCTGCAGTACTTTTTCCAGGTGGTGGAGTCGCCGGCACGCTTGGCAGGCCAAGTGCTCTTGGTCCATGAAACGCTGAACCAGCAGGCGCAGCAGCGTCAGGCGTGGGTCTATAATCCAGGCCAGCGTCGCGTACGCAAGGCTCCGAATGTGGGCTACGACAATCCAGGTACCGCCTCGGACGGACTGCGCACCAATGACATGTCGGACATGTTTAACGGCTCGCTCGATCGCTTTGACTGGAAGCTGGTGGGTAAGAAAGAAATGTATGTGAATTACAACGCATACAAGATCCATCAAAAGGGTATCCCGCTTACGGATATCGTAAAGCCAGGATTTTTGAACGCCGATCTTCAGCGCTATGAGCTGCATCGCGTTTGGGTTGTGGAAGCCACTCTCAAGCCCGGTCTGCGTCATATCAACAAGCGTCGCACGTTCTTTGTTGACGAAGATTCTTGGCAGATTGCCGCTGTGGATCATTACGATGCCGCAGGAAACATTTGGCGCTACGCTGAAGCAGCAACGATCAATTACTACGACCAGCCGCTGTGTTGGACTACGTTAGAAACGGCGCATGATCTTAAGAGCGGACGTTACATCGCGAACGGATTGGATAACAACGAGCGCGTGAACGACTACAGCTTCCAAACCACAGCCGATAACTTCTCACCGCAGGCACTACGAACGCGCGGCGTTCGTTAGTCCTCATACCCCGCAGGTGTCAGCCACTGCTGGCGCTTTTGCGGGGTTTGTTTTTTCTCAGCCAAGCTCGAATGGGAGCCTTTCTATGTTGAGATCACTGAGGTGCCTGGCGTTTTGTCTGGCTCTTGGCTCTTTCGTCGCATACGCGGCTGAAGATATCGCGTACGACGCGGCCACCGCAGATTCGGAATTGATGCCCCAGGCGCAGCATGCGCTGTTTACGGACATCACCAAGACTGGTGGCGGCGCGGTTGCCGTTGGCGAGCGGGGCCACGTGTTTTTGTCCACAGATCTAAAGCAATGGACTCAAGTCAAAGTACCCACGCGCACGCTGCTGACAACGGTCTTTGCAATTGATGCTGAGATCTGGGCTGCCGGCCACGACGGCGTGATATTGCATAGCGCAGACGGTGGTCAGACCTGGGCGCGCCAGCGGTTTGATCCGGACGGCGAAGGCCCGATTCTTGATCTGCTGTTTCTGGATCCTAAAATTGGGTTCGCGATCGGGGCTTACGGCCAGTTTCTTAGCACCGAGAACGGCGGCGATACCTGGGAAAAGCAACTCATCAGCGACCGCTTGGTCGCTTCCGATGCGACGTCCCAAACCGTCGATAATGAGGCAGTCGATGCCGGAGACGGCGAGGACCTGCAGGGCGTTGCCAGCGATGACATGGGTGAAGACGAAGGTGACCCACATCTCAATGCTATTGCCAAAGTCGGCGCTGTGCTGTTGATTGTGGGTGAGGCCGGAAAGGGCTATCGCTCGGGTGATAATGGCAAGACCTGGAGCGCGCTGCGGCTTCCGTACGAGGGCTCAATGTTTGGCTTATTGGCGCTGGATGACGGTTCGGCGCTGGCTTTCGGCCTGCGCGGTAACGTACTGCTTAGTTCAGATCAAGGTGCTAGCTGGCAAGCCCTCAATAGCGGCACAGAGCAGAGCCTGATGGGCGGCGCAGCTGTGGCAGGCGCGCGTGCTGTGCTGGTGGGCGCGAGCGGTGCACTTGCACTGCGACCGGCCGGCGAGCAGGGCCTGCGGGTGTTTACTTTTCCAGACGGCGGAATACTTTCCGGCGTACTGCCCGAGCCCGACGAGAAGGGTTTCGTGGTGGTCGGCGAGAACGGTATTTTGCATTTCACGCCAAACTAAGCGCTAGGAGCTGACCATGGCCATGGGTTCTTCTACTGGATACGCCAAGTATCCCATTCTGGAAAAGCTGTTTTTCGGCAATCGAATACTGGTAGTTACCGTGTTCGCGATCGTTACAGTTTTTGCCTTTGTGATTGCAAGTCAGTTGCGTATCGATGCTGGTTTTAAAAAACAGCTGCCGCTCGATCACGAATACATGAAGACCTTTCTCGATTACGAGAAAGAGTTTGGGGGTGCGAATCGCGTTCTGGTTGCCGTGATGGACAAGAGCGGCAATATGTTCAACAAAGACTTCTTCACGACCATGGAGGCGATTACTCAGGACGTCACTCTGATTAATAAAGTCGACAGCGCCAGAACGCGTTCAATTTTTACCCCAAACGTGCGCTTTGTTGAGATCGTTGAGGGTGGCTTTGCCGGCGGCAACGTGATACCGGCTGATTTCTCAACGACCGCACCGGACTTCAATCCAACGGCGCAAGATTTCGAGAAAATCAGAACCAATATCGTCAAGGCCGGTATCGTTGGTCGGCTGGTGGCGAAGGACTTCTCGGGCGCTATGGTGCAGGCTGAGCTGGTGCCGGAAGGAAACACCCCGGATAGCAAGCTCGATTACCAGGCGATTGGGGACAAGCTGGAAGAAATTCGCGCCAGATACGAAAAAAACAACGTCACGGTGCACATTATCGGGTTTACTAAAATTGTCGATGACATTGCTGACGGCGCCCGCTCCGTTGTTTATTTCTTCCTGCTCACGGTCGTCTTCACCTGGCTGCTGCTTTACGTCTATTCAACTTCGGTCAAGCTGGCAACGCTGACCGTGTTCGTAGCCTTGGTGGCCGTGGTATGGATGCTGGGCGCGCTTAGGCTGATGGGCTTCGGGATTGACCCGATGAACATGCTCACACCGTTCCTCATATTTGCTATCGGCGTCAGTCACGGGGAGCAGATGATCAATCGCTTCCGGGGTGAGATTTTCTTCGGCGGTCTTGAGGAAGGAACCTCCGAAGAGCTTGAAAAGCGCACCGGAGTTGATGCTTACGAGGCTGCTTTGCGTTCGTTCCGGCGCAATCTGATCCCGGGCGCCGTGGCGCTGCTTGCGGGCTGCATTGGGTTCGCAACGATCTTGCTGATTGACATCCGGATCATCTTTGAATTGGCAATTACGGCGACGGTGGGTGTAGCCATTACCTTGCTGACCAATCTAATCTTGCTGCCGGTGCTGTTGTCCTACACCAAACTGCGCAATTTGGAGCATAAGCGTAAGTTCCGTTTGCGCCAGCTCACCAAGTTTGACCGACTTTGGTCGCTACTTGCGAAATTGAGCAAGCCATGGATCGCGGCGGTAGTCATTGCGGTCGGTTTTGCGATGTTTCTGCTTGCGCATCATCACGGCAGCAAAATGATTGTGGGCGATGCCCAGGCCGGGGTAGCGGAGCTGCGTCCCGAGGCGCGCTACAACCGCGATGCACGCATGATTACCGATCGCTTCTCGTTGGGCGTTGACATCATCAACGTGATTGCCGAGGTGGGGCCTTTTGCCTGCACCGAAAGCTTCCGCGCGATGGAGCTGATCGATCGTTTTGCTTGGCATATGCGAAACATTGAGGGCGTGCAGCAAGTTATTACCCTGCCGCAGGTGGCTAAAGTTGTGAATGCGGGCTACAACGAGGGAAACATCCGGTGGCGTGCGCTAGCGCGCGATCCTTCCCTGATGCGGCAAGCTTTGGGGGGCGTGGAAAGCGACACCGGTCTGCTCGACTCGCCTGAGTGCCAGGCGATGCCGATCATGATCTTCACTGAAGACCGCAAGGCTGGAACCATAGATCGCGTGGTCAAAGCAGTGAAGGAGTTCCGCACCACCAATGACAGCTACAGCGTCAGCTTTCGGGTTGAACGCGACGAAGCGATTAAGCAATCCGTAGCCAAGGGCGAGGAGTATCGTACCGATAAGGCGAATCTTCGGCTTGCCACCGGTAACGTGGGAGTTGCGGCAGCAACCAATGAGATGGTAACAGCGCAGGAAAAGCGCATGCTTTATCTGCTCTATTCTGCGGTTTTTTTGATGTGCTTAATCAGCTTCAAGAGCCCGTTGGCCGCGCTCTGCATCACTTTGCCGTTGATTCTGGTTACCGCACTGGGTGAAGCGCTCATGGTTGAGCTAGATATTGGCCTCAAGGTGAACACGCTGACCGTGGTGGCGCTGGGCGTGGGTATTGGGGTCGACTATGCGATCTATATTTTTGCGCGCATGGATGAGCTGTTGAAGCAAGGCAAGCCGCTTTCCCAAGCGTACTTCGAGTCACTGAAGACCACCGGTATTGCAATCTTCTACACCGCGTTGACGCTGGCGGTTGGCGTTGCAACCTGGATTTTCTCCGAGCTGAAGTTCCAGGCCGACATGGGAATCATGCTGACTTTCATGTTTGTGGTGAACATGATCGCGGCGATGATCTTCCTGCCCGCGCTGTGCCGTTGGCTCATGCGCCCGATGGAGAAGTACTAACCGCATCGGCGGTGCCTAACGGGCACCGCTGCACGAACGGGCCGTCCCGCGGGGCGGCCTTTTTTTGGTTTGGGGATAGGCGCGGGAGGTGTGCCGCCTCCGACGCAGGGCGCGCAACAAGCCGTTGGTAGTCAGCCTGGAGGATGTGCTGGTGGTAGTTTGAGCAGCCCGATACCAGCCGAAGAGCCCGATAGTCTAATTGCTCAACAAGTGCGTTTTCGGCCGGGACAAGGCATTCCAATGCGAACCTTGGTTCAAGCCGCCGATGGCGCTGTAGTCGATCTGGGTGCGCCTTTGAATGCTGGGCTCAAGCGACTGCTCAGGCATTCCGCGCAGACTTTCCGCTCAGGCATTCCGCCCAGGCATTCCGCTCAGGCATTCTGCCGCTAAGCGCGGGTCATGTATTCGCCGGTTTCCGTGCTGACCCGCACGCGCACACCGTTCTCAAGGTACTCGGGCACCTGGATTTCAAGGCCGGTGGATAGCCGCGCTGGTTTTCCGCGCCCGGTAGCGCTGGCGCCTCTGAGATACGGCGGCGTATCAACGATTTCCAGTTCAACCACGGCTGGTAGCTGAAGCCCAACGGCTTCGTCATTGACTACCAATAGCTGGATGCCTTCCAGGCCTTCCGTGAAGTACAGCGCCAAATCCCCAACTTGCTCGGGACTGAGGGTGAATTGGGTGTAGTCCTCGTTATCCATAAAGATATAGCTCTCGCCTTCCTTGTAGGACAGCTGGACCGGGCGCCGAACCAAATCGGCTTGCGTGATCGGTTCGCCACCGCGCATGCTCAAATCGGTTTTCTGGCCTGCCGGTACGCTGTCCAGCTTGAAGCGGAATACCCACTGCCCGCCGCGTGACGTTGGCGCACTTTTGTCCACATCCCGAACCACCCAAACTTTCCCGTTGTGCTCGATAACGGAACCACGCTTGATCTCTGCGACATCTGTCATAGCGGCCTCACTTCGCCTGTAAACGGACTGCGCCATCTAAGCGCATGGTTGTACCGTTCATGTAGCGGTTGCCGAGAATGAAGGCCACAGCATCGGCAAACTCATTGGGCTCGCCCAGGCGTGACGGAAACGGAATCTGCGCCGAGAGGCTGGCCTGGACGTCTGCCGGCATGCCCGATGCCATGGGGGTCATAAAGATTCCGGGCGCCACGGTCATTACGCGGATGCCGAAGCGAGCCAATTCACGCGCCATGGGTAAAGTCATCGCCACCACGCCGCCCTTGCTCGCGGCATAGGCACATTGGCCGATTTGGCCTTCAAATGCCGCGACCGAGGCGGTGTTGATGATCACGCCGCGCTCGCCATCGCTGCCAGCGGCGTTGTTCTGCATCTGCGCGGCCGCCGCTTTGGCCACGTTGAAGCTGCCCAGCAAATTCACCCGCAGCGTGCTTTCAAAATTGCTCAGCGGCATCGGGCCATGCTTTCCCAACACGCGCCCGGCACCCAGAATCCCTGCGCAGTTGATGGCTGCGTTTAGTCCACCCATGGCGTTAACGGCAGCTTGGATGCTGCTTTCAACATTCGCCTCCGAGCTGACGTCGGTTTGCACAAAGCTACAAGCTAGGCGTTTGGCCTGGGTTTTTCCAAGTTCTTCTTGCACATCCAGCAGCATGACTGCGGCGCCTAAGCTCAGCAGATGTTCGGCCACCGCCAAACCAAGGCCTGACGCGCCGCCAGTGACCACGGCTTTGACTTCCTTCAAATGCATAGCAACTCCTGAGACAAAAGGCATAACGTCAAGGCTGTGCAGCGATGAGTTTCATGGTTCTGGCTGGCGTGGAGCCGTGCCGGCCTGATCTGACTTCAGGCAATCGGTCGGACCCAATCGCAGCTTTACTCAGCGAGCAGCAGTCAGCCGGTGCACTGGAAGTAAAGCGCGCTGTTGGGATCTTTTTCAATCGCCTGGCCCAGGCTGATCGCCCCGCTTTTGCGCAATTGCATCGAATCACGGTGCAACCGGAGCTCTTCATCATCGCCAAGCTTGATGAAAGTGCCGTTGGTCGAGCGATCCGTCACCACAAAGTACCCAAGCTTGAACTCGATACTGGCGTGATTGCGCGATACCCATTCGTTGTCGATCACCATTTGATTGGCGGGATCACGCCCAAGCCCAAAGGCCGGTGACACGTCGCTGATTTCGAGCAACTGACCGCGGTAGCGCATGACCATTTTGTGCATGGTGCCGGGCGCTTCGATGCGAATGGCGCGCGCAACCATGGTCACGTTCGAGGTGTCTTCTTGCCAAATCACATCCACGATGTCGATTGGCTGCGCCTTTCCGCTCACGCGCGCCTGACCCAAAGAGCGGGTTTTAATCAGGGCTCCGTTGGTCAGCCCGGCCACGGTGGTTGCCGTGGTGACGATCTGCTCGCGTTTGGCAAGCCCGGTCATGCGCGCGGCGGTATTCACCGCGTCGCCGTACACGTCGCCATCCTCCAGCAAGGCTTCGCCGTGGTGCATGCCGATGCGCACTCCAAGGTAGAGCTGCATCCAAGCGACATCGGTGCTCAAGCGGCGCTGCATGTCGCTTGCCGCCTGAATGGCATTGATAGGGCCTGGGAACGTGCACATGATCTCGTCGCCGATGGTTTTGATCACACGTCCCGCATGGGATTGGGTGATCTTCATGAGCGCGGCAAGAATGCTCGAGGTGATCGCCCTGGCTTCGACGTCGCCACGCGTTTCAAACAGCTTGGTGCTGCCCGAAATGTCGGCGAATAGTATGGTGATTGGCTGCGTAGCGCTCATAGGGGAAGTGTAGGCGAAGCCATCCCAAGAGGGCCATAGGCAGAGCGCCTCAATGCGCCGGAAATTGCGCAAGTGTCTCGTTGCATCGGTGCTGGGGCTCGCTTGTCGGCGTTAGAACGCGAACTGTTCATTCAGAATACGCTCTTCAAGGTTGTGTTCCGGATCAAACAACACCTGGTAGCCCTGGGTCATAGATTCGCGAATCGTCACTTCCACCACATCGCGCACCTCAGTGGCATCTGCGGTAGCCGACACCGGGCGCTTGTAGTGATCCAGAATCTCCATGCGGATGTTCGAGCCGCGGTGAATGATGGCGCCGCGCCATCGCCGAGGCCGAAACGGCGAGATCGGCGTCAGCGCCAGCACTTCGGCGGAAAGAGGCAGGATTGGACCATGCGCAGACAGGTTGTAGGCGGTGGATCCTGCTGCTGTCGCGACCATCACGCCGTCGCAAACCAGTTCCTCCACGCGCACTTTGTCATTGATCCAGATCCGAATTTTTGCCGCTTGCTTGGTCTGGCGCAGGAGCGAAACTTCATTGATTGCAAATGCTTGCGCACTGCCGCCGGACTCGGTCAATGCGGTCATTTCCAAGGGGCGGAGTTGAGTCATGTGGGATTGGCTGATCCGCTCCGGCAGGCCTTCGGAGCGATACAGATTCATCAAAAATCCGACGGTGCCTTGCTTCATCCCGAATACGGGCAGGCCGTACCGCTTGCTCCGGTGCAGCGTTTGCAGAATGAAGCCGTCGCCGCCCAACGCCACGATCACCTCCGCCTGCTCCAGCGGCGCGTTGCCATAGATGTCAGACATTTCCTTCAGCGCCAACTGCGCCGGATCCGCCTTGCTCGCCGCAAAAGCAATACGCTGGGGAAGCTTGCCGAACCGGACGGGCTGCATCATCGGAGGACTCACGCCAAAGAAGGCCGCTAGGGTACCAGCGCCAACTCTTTGAAGCGATAGCAACCTGAGATGGATTTCCTATGCGGCAGAGGCGTCCCGACAGGCTCAGGGCGAGCGGCTGTGCCTGGCGCCGCGGAGCATGTGACTCGTCGGCACGCTCGCTCTCGGCTGTCATCTCGACCGCAGGAAGAGCGCTCAAGCCGCCCGGAACGAGATTTCTCCCTGCGCTCGAAATGACACGGCCGATCGAATTGACCGCGCAGCGCGGGCCAGGCGCGCCAATGCCCGCAATGACGCGCTTCTAGTCTCGGGGACGCTGCAGGCGTTTCAGGCTAAAGCCGGCCAAGCTGCTGGCGGGCAATCTGAAACGGTTTGATGGCTTCCCACGAGGGGTCGTGAGGATCAATCAGATGCTGCAGCAGCGCCCGCTCCCAGTCACCGGACGCCACTGATTCCCAGTCAATCAGCGAATCGCTGATTCCCAGCCAGTGGCGTCCGGCTTCGCGCAAGTCAAACAGCAGCGCTGCAACCACGCGTCGCGCGTCCGAACCGCGCCAGCCGTGGCCTTCAACCAGCTCATCGCCCAGATCGATCAATCGCCCAGGCAGACCGCCTGGCGCCAAACCAACGATGCGCTCGCGTAATTCCAGCAGCAGTAAATCGTAGCCGGCGATCAGCTGGGCACCTGTGGCCATCAGATTTCGATCTGCGCGCCGAGCTCAACCACGCGATTGGGCGGCAACTTAAGGAATTCCATCGCGCTCGCGGCGTTTTTCCACATCCAGCTAAACAGATGCTCGCGCCATATCGCCATGCCCGGCGTCTTGCTCGGGAGCAGCGTCTCGCGCCCCAGAAAGAAGGTGGTGTCCATAAGATCGAATTCGAAGCCGCTGCGCCCGGCAAGCTCAAGCAGGCGGGGGACGTCCGGTTCGTCGACGAAGCCATAGTGCGCCACGATCCGGTGCATGCCGTGCCCAAGCGACTCAAACTTGAGCCGCTGCTCATCGGGCACCGTGGACACTTCATCAACCATGATGCTCAGCAGTACAATGCGTTCGTGCAGCACCTTGTTGTGCTTAAGATTGTGCAGCAGCGTGTGCGGTATTCCTTCCGGTGTTCGGGTCAAGAATACCGCGGTGCCTTGGACGCGATGGATGCTCTCCACGCTCATCAAGAAGATGTCCATGGGCATGAGCTGCGCGCGAATTTTCTCGGTAATCATGTGCCGACCCTGGCGCCAAGTGACCATGATCAGCACAATCACGCTCGCCATGAGCAAGGGGAACCAGCCGCCCTGAAGCAGCTTCATGCTGTTGGCGACTAAGAACACGACATCGACCAGCAAGAAGATCGAAAGCGCGGCTACCACCGGCATCGACCACTTCCAGGTCATGCGAGCCACAAACAGCACCAGCATGATCTCCAGCACCATGGTGAGCGATACGGCAACCCCGTATGCGGCGGCGATATTGGTCGAAGACTGGAAGGTCAGCACCAGGATGACGACCGAGACCAGCATGGCCCAATTCGCGCCCGGCACGTAGATCTGACCCATGGTGTCAGCGGAGGTGTGCTTGATCGTCATGCGCGGCAGGAAGCCCAACTGAATGGCCTGACGCGTGACCGAAAAGACGCCGGAAATCACTGCCTGCGAGGCAATGATTGCCGCCATCGTTGCCAGGATCAGCAGCGGGATCAGCAGGAACTCGGGAACCATGTGGAAGAACGGATTCTTGACTGTTTCCGGATGCTGCAGCAGCATGGCTCCCTGTCCAAAATAGTTCAGCACCAGCGACGGCATGACGAAGCAGAACCAGGCTCGCGCAATGGGTTTGCGGCCAAAGTGGCCAATGTCGGTATACAGCGCCTCACCGCCGGTCATCACCAGGAACACCGCGCCAAGTACAAAGATCGTGTGCCAGCCATAGTTCAGGGCGAAACTGACTGCGTAAATGGGGTTCAAGGCATTCAGTACACTGGGGTCTACGCCGATATGCCAGATGCCAGTGATTGCCAGCACGATGAACCAAACGACCATAATCGGACCAAACAGCTTGGCGACTTTGGCGGTGCCTCGGTTCTGAAAGAAAAACAGAAAGAACAGAATTACCAGCGCCATGGGAATCACGTACGGCTTGAACAGTGGCGTTGCGACCTCAATCCCCTCCATCGCAGAGAGCACCGTGATGACCGGAGTGATCACGCCGTCGCCAAAGAATAGTGCCGCGCCAAACATGCCGAACAGCATCAGCCACAAGCGGCGCCGATGGCCTTTTTCGATCGCCTGGGCAGCCAGCGCCATCAGTGCAAGGATCCCGCCTTCGCCCTTGTTGTCCGCGCGCAGGATCAGCATGACGTATTTGGCCGACACCACGATACTGATCGCCCAGAACATCAGCGAGAGCACGCCAAGCACGTTTTCGCGCGTAAGCGGAACGCCGTGGTGACCGTTGAAGCATTCCTTGATGGCGTAAAGCGGGCTGGTACCGATATCGCCGTAGACGATGCCCACCGCGCCCACCATCAACGGCAGGAGTTTCTTACTATTCGATGCGGACATGGGGTCCGGTCTATGCGCCGTACTGCCGGCGGGGAGGGCATGTTAAGGCAAAGCGTATTGAAGTTGTGAAGTGCATCGGTGCCCAGCGAGCGATCGGCCCGCTAGGCTTCGTGCGATGCCAGTTGGCGCGAAACTCGCTACAGCTTGGTCGAGGCCGGATGGGGATTTAAGCGACTGCGCCTAGCGGCTCCGCGCAGATTGACGGTTGGCGGAGATGTCATTTCGAGCGACTGGGTCATTTCGAGCGACTGGGTCATTTCGAGCGACCGGGTCATTTCGAGCGACCGGGTCATTTCGAGCGAAGGGAGACTTCCTGTTTTGGGCGGTTTGAGATCTCTCCCTGCGGTCGAGATGACATGGGCTGTAGATGACACGGGCGGCCGAGAGGTCCACCTACGTGGCTCGTGCGTGGAGATTCTGAAGCACGTTCCTCGCACGCCAGCGGCGCGCGGCCAATATAGCCCAGGGTTCGCGTTGCTCACCCTGGGCTATATTGGAATCGCGCTTTCAGCGCGCTTGGGCGGTCAGTACGTCCGGCCTTTCGCACTTCTGTTTGGTCCAAGAAGTGCACCTCCGTGGCGCTCGTGGGGGATTTTTAACGACGTTCCTTGGCTTGCGCGTGGAGCTTCTGAAGCACGTTCCTCGCGCGCCAGCGGCGCGCAGCGAATTTAGCCCAGGGTGAGCGCAGCGAACCCTGGGTCTGGAGGACGAAAGCAGCCGCGCCCTGAAGGGGCGCACGAAGCTTCGTGGCAGGCCAATTGGCGTGAAACTCGCTCAGCTGCGCTGAAAGCTGTTCAGAATCGGCTTTTTGGCTCCCTCCCAATGGGTGGGGAGGGGAAAGGGAGGTTTGAATTCCAACTTCATGGCTCGCGCGACAAGTTTCCTGCTCCGGGGTGGTTTCGTGCCATGAAAGTCAAGTTAGATCGGAAGGCTCAGCGTGAAGGTGGTGCCTTTTCCGGGCTGAGAAGCAACCTCAAGGGTGCCGCCGTGGTCGTCTGCAATCCGCTTTGAGATCGCCAGACCAAGGCCGGTGCCTTCACCCTGCGGCTTGGTGGTGAAGAACGGTTCAAAAATTTTGTCCAGATGATCGGGCGGAATGCCTTTGCCGTTGTCGGTGACCCGCACGCGCACAATGGCGGCGTCGACTTCGGTCTTGATATCGATGCGCCCAAAGCCGGTGATTGCATGCGCCGCATTGCTGACCAAATTGAGCAGCACCTGATTGATTTGCGAAGGATTGCAGCGAATCGGCGGCAGGTTGCTGAGCGCCAAGTGCACGGCTGCTTTTTGCTTGGTCACGTTCTGGGCAATCTTCAGCGTGTCCTCAATGCAGGTGTTGAGGTCCACTTCATCGACCATGGCGCGATCAAGGCGCGAGAAGTTTTTC
>Ga0163144_10019453_pt1 | contig 13656 bp, 8 predicted proteins | sample OliLak19BULKMAT1_FD_123175 | JGI IMG/M metagenome (GOLD analysis project Ga0163144, IMG submission 123175) | Freshwater microbial mat bacterial communities from Lake Vanda, McMurdo Dry Valleys, Antarctica - Oligotrophic Lake LV.19.BULKMAT1 | ecosystem: Environmental > Aquatic > Freshwater > Lake... | reverse complement strand
TTTTTTGCCTTAGGTGCCCTCTCGGTGCCCTTAAAATCTGATAGGGCACCAAATGGGCATCGCCCCCCGGCTCTCTGGCCTGCGGGAGAATCGTAACGCCAGCGAGGGAACCAGTCAGGGAGCGCACGGCGGTTTTCGGCCATAGCAGACTGCCGGGTGCTCAATCAGGACGCCGCCACGGGCAACGTCGAAGCCTGTCGCAAGGCAAGGTTGCGCCGATAGCGGGTGCGTTTGGTTCGGAGTAGTTCTGGTGAAAGCGGAAGGCGCGAGGGAACGCGAGACGGAAGGCGAAAAATGTCCTCTGCCAGCATAATTTCAATCGCGCCCTGGGCTCGGTCCTTATCGGCTTCGGCAATCTCGTCAAGGTTCAGTGCTTCGGGCCTGCCAGTCACGGCATCTTGGGCAAGGTGGATTGCGGCGATTAGGTCAAGGCGGGTGGGTTTCGGATCGGTATTTTTCACGGGTATTTTTGGGCCGGGGTCAGCTGGTCGAAATCGGCTTTGCTTGCAGTCGGCGCGATGGTCAAGCCAAGGCGAGCTGCGACTGATGCTTGGATTCCTGCCGATGTTGGGCCGTTCGTTTTGGATCGGTGACAGCCTGCAAAATTTGAGCTGCGGACGGACGGTCTGAAACCTTTGCCATAATTGCAGCGGCGCGGGTCTCGCTGGCGTCGAACCGTGCGATGGCATCAGCGGCGTTTGTCGGCGCGGTGGGCGAAACTGGCGCGGCTCCGGGCTTCCTCAGCTTGGAGAATACCTGATTAAACTTCTCCGGCGTGAGTGCCCCGCTCTGCCACTTTTCAAAACTGCCCCGGATAGTGCGGACAGTTGCGTTGCTCTTGCCGAATTCATTTTCCAGAAAAGCAAAAAGCTCGTCCGGCGTTTTTTCGTCTGCGGCCCGATAGGCGGCCTCTGAGGGCGTTGAAGAATTCACCACAGAGACTCAGAGGGAGGAAGTAATTGGAAGGGGAGAACGAATGTTTTTCCGTTCGGTTCTTGCGCGTGTGATTAAAAGTGGGAGAGGTTGGGCCACAGGAGCGTGAGCGTCTCGCCCGCATGAGAAGCGGGCAAGATGCCTACGCTCCCGTCCAGCCCGCACTGCACACTTTTTAATCTCATGTCCCCCACTTTTAATCACACCCGGTTCTTCCGCTGTGCCTGTTCGCTGTGGTTCAATGCGTTTTTCGGGATTCTACTTGTCTGCCAATGACCGATTTCGCATTTCCCTTCATTCACCCCAACTACAAAGTCTGGTTCCGGCGGGGAGCGCGGAGTCGATGGACGGAATGCACGGTCATCTCCGCCGCTGTGGATATGTGGCACCCTCGAATGGTCGGCCATTCCGTTTTGTCAACGGATGAGGCCGTGGAAGTAAAAATCATTTCCAAGCACGGCATTGCCGGGGTGGAGTTGCGGCCATCTGGCAGACGGCTCTCGCGGCAGAAGGCTGACGGCTCCCTGCGCCTCAAATTGCATCCGAAGGAGACCGTGGTTTTGCAATGGGAACGTGATCCTGGACGCTGCCTGCATCTCAGCCTGCGGCCAACGCGACTGGCGCGCGCCGCCGCTCGTAGTCCGCGTCTGCTCCGCTTCGGGCCGGGCGTTCATGAGATCGAGGGCGGTTCTCTGCGTTTGCAGTCGGGGCAGGTTCTTCAACTGGATGAAGGGGCGGTTTTACGAGCCACCGTTGTCTGCGAGGATGTCAAAGATGTGACGATTCGCGGGCTGGGCACGATTGATCTCTTGGCCGGCTGTCCGGTCGATCCTCCGAGCGAACAGGCGCCCAAGCAGGCGGCCATCAGCATACTCCGCAGTCAACACATCCGCATCGAGGGAATCACGATTCGGAATCCCTCGCATTACGGAATTCTCCTCGGCCAATCTCGCGATATCCGCATTGCTCACATCTCTGTCTTCACCCACTGTCGTTGGGGCGACGGGATTGATTCCATGGCCTGCCGGGACTTGCGGGTCGAGCATTGCCTGGTGCGCACCTCGGATGATTGCCTCGCGGTCTATGCGGACCGGGGAGTTTTTGCAGGGACTGCACGGGGGCATATTTACCGTCGCTGCACCCTCTGGGCCGATGTCGCGCATCCTGTCATGATCGGCGTTCACGGTCTGCAAAAAGCACCCGGAAGAATCATTGAAGAACTCCGTTTCGAGCACCTCACTATTCTTCGCCACAATGAACCCGGCCCGATGTATCAAGGCTGTCTTGCCCTGAATCCGGGCGACATGAACACCATTCGCGACTGTTCGTTCTCAGACATACTGATCGAGGATCCCGCCGCTCCTCGTTTGCTCGACCTTCGAGTGCTCTTTAATCCGGCCTACAATCCTGTGCCGGGTCAGGCGATTCACGACGTCCTTTTTCGGCGCATCCGCTACCGCGGCAACCCGGAGATTCCCTCCGTGTTTGCAGGCCACGATCGGCATCGGCGCGTTTGGCAGATTCGGATCGATGATCTTCGCATCAACGGCCAGCGGCAGAAATCGTTACCCAACCTGCAAACAAACCCGTGGGCGGAAGCTCCTGTGATTACCTGATTTTATCATGACCTTAACCCCTGCGCATGGGTTCCAAAAATTCGTCCCGGCGGACGATTATTCTCAGCAGTGGAATCAGGCCGGCAACGAAAAGTGTTTTGGATACGCGACGAGCGGTGATCTGAGGCACTAGGATTCATCCGCGCATTTGTATCGGGAAGCTTCGATGGTCACTACAGTCGCCAGAGATTAATCGCCGTTCGCCTTCGAAATTCCAGGCGGCATCAGCGTCAGAACACCCATCGCTTCCGGGGAAAGGTGGGGGCATCCATAGTCCACGGGTGCCCAGTTCATGGCGATCAAACTGCGCTTGCCGGGTTCGGATTCCAACCAATCGTAGCGCAGGAGATTTGCCCGCACGTTCATGGGTTTCCATTTCGGCAACCCCAGAGCCTCCGGCGGGAGCGCGATCACAGCGGCCCATCCGCCCTCGATGCGGCCCGCGGCGGTTTGCAGGCCCTCGTAGTTCCAGTTCGGAAATGCCTTGAAATGCTGCATGACGAACTGATCGATCAGTCGGCCATTTCTCGAGATGGGCGGTGCGTCGAGCAGAATCTTTTGATCAAAGACCTGATTCGCGGGACTGACTTGAAGCTCGACGACGCTCCGGGCGTCGCCCGCGACATCCAGAAAGACCTCCGCAGCGTCGCCCTGAAAATGTGGCTCATCGCGCCCTTGGAAAGGCGTTTCGATCTTTGTATCCCGGCACCGAAATCGAATAAAGATACCGTTTTCGTTCCAGAGCAGACGGATTTCCGTCGTTGACGGTTCGAGTCCGGCTCCGTCGGGGCCGTTCGAAATCGTGAGCCCGGAAATGACCGCAGCCGCGCTCCACGCGGGGTCGTCGACGACTGCATCGATTTTTGGCGACGCGGTCGTGTGAGGGATCTGCAGTGATTGCCCGCCACGAGCGGACGAAAGGAGCAGGAAAAAAGCCAAAATGGACAGACCCCTCATCCGCGTAATATCTGCGCAAACTCTCGTGAATTGAAGGGGATTTTTTCACTTAATTTTTTCCTGGTGAAAGGGGTGGGCGCAAACAATCAAAGTCGCCTCCAGACGGAAGACAGAGTCACGGAAACTTTGATCGATACAAGTTGAAAAAAGCGGGTGACGCCGCAGACCAGAAGCTCGCAAGTGAAAATCCTGCCCCGATTTGTACCCGCAGTGACAGGATCCGGTGCCGCTTGGATTGTATCAATAAACCAAAAAGTTCTGGAATGTTCTCGAAGGGCATCGTGTGAATCGCTTTCAATGAGGCTCTTACTCATGTCCATCCCTTCGACTTTGACGCAGCCCCTCCACGATGGATGGGATTTTTTTGAACCCTCTGGACAATCCTGGAGAGCTGCCGTCGTTCCTGGATGCATCCATCAAGATCTCCTGCGCCATAGACTGATCCCGGACCCGTTCTATGGAAAAAACGAGTTGGAACTTGGCTGGATTGGGGACCGGGATTGGCAATATCGGCTAGCATTCGAGGTAGATCGCGAACTCCTGGAACAACGCGTTGTGGAGTTAATTTTCGAAGGGCTCGACACTGTTGCGCGCGTTCTCCTTAACGGCGAGCTGATCCTGGAATCGGACAACATGTTTCACGAGCACCGCATCCCGGTGAAGGACTTGCTGCGCGCCGGGGAAAATAAGCTGGAAATTAGCTTTGGAAGCGCGTCTCGTTATGTCGTCACGCACCGCCCGGATTTTAAGGCGCCAACAAATTTCAATGACCGCACCGGGGAGTGCGTGCGCATTCGCAAGGAAGGCTGCCAGTTCGGCTGGGACTGGGGCCCACGGCTCGTGACCGCCGGGATCTGGCGACAAGTCCGCATCGAAGGCAGGAGCGGCAACCGCATCACTTCCGTGCACGTGAGGCAACGACATTTTGCGGATCGCGTCGAAGTCGAGATCAAACCCGAATTGGCGCGTGCGGACAGCGGCGCTGAATTTCTTGCAACCCTTTCGCTTGATGGAAAAGTCGTGGCGAGTGAAGCCGGAAGCCATCCATCGCTGGTCGTCTCCGACCCGCAGCTTTGGTGGCCGGCCGGGCAGGGGAGTCAGCCGTTGTATGATCTCCAGGTCAACCTCCTTGATGGAGAAAAAGTGCTCGACTCGTGGACGCGGCGCGTTGGGTTGCGAGCAATCGAACTCGACCGGGAGGCGGATGATTACACTTTGACAAACGCACAGGGTCTACCCATGAACCGGTTTGGATTTAGGGTCAATGGACGGCTGATTTTTTCCAAAGGTGCGAACTGGATTCCCGCGCATTCCTTTGTGCACGGGCTTGGACGCGAGAACTACAAGCCGCTCCTCGAGTCGGCGGCCCTTGCCCACATGAATATGGTGCGGGTGTGGGGCGGCGGCATTTACGAGCACGAGGGGTTCTATGATCTTTGCGACGAGCTCGGGCTTCTGGTCTGGCAGGACTTTATGTTTGCCTGCGACCTTTACCCTTCGGACGAAGCCTTCCTTACTTCTGTGCGCCGGGAGGCGGAGGATAACGTCCGCCGAATCCGCCATCACGCCTCGCTCGCCCTTTGGTGCGGCAACAACGAGATTGCCATGCTCAACAGGGACGCCCTCATGCCGGGGGCCGGTTTTGTTGAAGGCTACGTTCAGCTCTTCCACAATCTCCTGCCGGAAGTGCTTCGGAGTCTTGATCCGGTTACTCCTTACATTCCGAGTTCTCCAGACTGCATGCTGCCGGAACGACCGGATACCCTGGCTCCCAGCCAGGACGATCACGACTGGAACGTCTGGCACGCCAGAAAACCCGTAGAACACTACGAATCCACACGACATCGGTTCGCCAGCGAATTCGGTATGCAAAGCTATCCGTCGCTGGAGCTGGCACGGACATTTTGCCCGCCTGATGAGCTGAACATCTTCTCCCCGGTTTTCGATAACCATCAAAAAAACGGCGGCGGAAACCAGATCATCTTTGATTACGTTTCTAGGCTTTTTCGTTTCCCGAAGGACTATCGCGCCGCCGCTTATCTCTCCCAGTTAAACCAGGCCTGGTGCATGAAAGTCGCCGTAGAGCACTGGCGCCGGATCTCGCCTCTTTGCCTCGGCGCCCTCTATTGGCAGTTGAACGACTGCTGGCCGGTTGCCTCTTGGAGTAGCCTGGAATTCGGCGGAAAGTGGAAAGCCCTCCACCATGAGGCCCGCCGCTTTTTTGCCCCGCATCTGGTCAGCATTAGACATCTGGGAGCCGAGAACAAAGTGGTTGGAAATTTTGCGGTGAGCACCACCGGCCCCGTGGAGATCCATGCTGTGCAGGACACTCCGTTCACGCAGTCCTGCACGCTCAAGCGGCAGATTTGTCACTTGGACGGGGAAATTCTGGATACAGTCGAGTCAGAGTGGAAGCTGGATCCGCAACGGGGCCACTTGCTGGAAACGGTGGATTTTTCTGTGCTCGTGACGAAACACGGCAGGGAAAATGTTTACCTGCGTGCGGATCTATTCGGAGACGACGGGGAGTTGAAAGCGTGGAATTTCAGTTTCTTTACCGCCCCGCGCTCGCTGGCGCTCCGTCGGTCGCCGATCCGCATAGAATCCCAGGTTGCGGGAGAGGACACGTATTCCCTCACACTCGAGAGCGACACGTTCCACCATTCCGTGTGCCTCGAAATCGAAGGACTCAATCCGCGGTGGTCGGATAATTTTTTTCATCTCCCCGCAGGCGAAAAAAAGGTCGTTACCGTGAAGTTCCCCGCAGAACTTATGCCGGAGAGTCCGTTAAAGATAGTGCCTTACAGTCTCGTGGATAGCTTCTCCTGATCGCTCGGGGAAACAGCCAACCGAACGCTCGCATGTGACCTCTCCGCAACCCACCGCCTCGCTGCGAAGGCTGATCACAGGGGATCCTTTTCCCGAAAGCAGATCGGAAGATCCACCATGGGCGGGTCGCGGGTTTTGGCCCTGCTGGTGGGTGGGATGCCCGGAGGTTCACGCCCCTTCAGCCGTGGCCTTTCGCAGGAAATTCGAACTGTCCGAGGCAGCTACTGCCCGTGTCCACGTGACCGCGGACGAACGCTACGAACTTTTCCTTGATGGACGAAGGGTGGGACGCGGAAGTGAGAGGGGCGATCTCAGCCATTGGTTCTTTGAAACCTATGATCTCCCGCTCTCAGCCGGCCCTCATGTGCTCGTCGCAAAGGTTTGGTGGCTCGGCGGTCTGGCTCCCGTGGCCCAGCTTAGTCTGAGCCCGGGATTCCTTCTCGCTGCGGAAGAAAAGGCATTTCTGCCAATCCTCGGAACGGGGGTTGCCGCATGGGAGTGGAAAAAACTGGATGGGCTGGAGTTTGTCGCTTGTCCGCAGGCCGAGGGAAGCGGGGCAAAGATTCTCGTCGATGGCAGCCGATTCCCCTGGGACTTTGCCTTTGGGGGCGGGGTGGACTGGAAACCCGTCGATCGGCTGCAGGCTGGAGCCAGCGCGTTGCGATGCAATGACTATGCGGGCGTCCATTTGCTGATCCCGGCCACTCTTCCCCCGATGCGCGAATCGGTCTGGAGCCATGGCAAAATCCGACTTATTGCAAAATGCTCTTCCTTTTTGACAAGCGACCTGCCTGTGAAATCCGTAGACCACCTTGCCACCGAGGCCGGGCACTGGGAAAGCCTTCTGACGGCGCAAGGAGGAGTCGTCATCCCTCCTCACACCTGCCGCCGCGTGCTCATCGACCTGGAGGATTATGTTTGCGCTTATCCTGAGTTGACAACTTCCGGCGGAGTCGGAGGCGAGGTTCGCATCCTTTGGGCGGAGGCTCTGATCGAAAAGCCGGATGGCACAAAAGGAAATCGTGACGAGGTTGAAGGGAAATTCTTCGAGGGAATTGGCGATACGTTTCGCCCGGATGGCGGAACAGACAGGGCCTTTTCCACCCTCTGGTGGGAAGCGGGGAGGTATGTCGAAATCGTTGTCCAGACATCCGAGCAGGCACTTACTTTGGAGCGCCTCACATTATTTGAGACGCGCTATCCTCTGGCAATGGAGAGCCGGTTTGAAGCCAGTGATCCCCGCCTTGACCGCATCGTCCCGATCCTGCTCCGCAGCCTGCAAATGTGCATGCACGAGACCTACATGGATTGCCCTTATTACGAGCAGATGATGTATACCGGAGATACGCGCACGGCTATTCTTACCTCGTTAACCTTGACCCGCGATTCGCGGCTTGCGCGCAAGTCCCTCGGGCTCTTTGCCTCGTCGCGGTTGGCCTCGGGACTCACCCAATCCCGCTACCCGAGCCGCGTGACCCAGATTATCCCTCCGTTCTCGCTCTGGTGGGCGGGCATGGTCCACGATTATGCGTTGTGGCGGGGAGATGCTGGGTTGGTAAAAACGCTGATGCCCGTCGTCCGGAACGTCATGGATCTCCACATTGATGACATCAACTCTGACGGACTTCTCAATTCACAGACCGGATGGAATTTCATCGACTGGGTTGACGGCTGGAACTACGGAGTTCCCCCACACGAGGAAAATGTAAGCGGCGTGCTGAATCTTCAGTTCCTTTTGATCTTGACCTTGGTTGAAAAATTGGAGGTTTACTGCGGTCGGCCTGAATTGGCGGCGCAATACCGGCGTGTGGCACACGAGTTAAGTTCCCGCATCGATGACGCCTTTTGGAAAGAGGAACGCGGGTTATACTCCGATGATCCGTCCGGAAAAAGTTTTTCGGAGCATGCCCAGTGTCTTGCATTACTTAGCGGTCTTGTTGGGAAGAAAGAGATTTCACGACTGAAGGACGGCTTGCTCGGCGCGCCAGACCTGGCTCGCACGAGCATCTACTTTTCCCACTACCTCTTCGAGGCTTATGCTTTGCTTGGGAACGCCAAAGCGCTTTTCTCCCGCCTCGAATTCTGGAGCGGCCTTGAAACGAATGGCTTTAAGACGACGCCGGAAACGGCTGGCCACACACGCTCGGATTGTCATGTATGGGGCGCACATCCGCTTCACCACTACTTCGCAACGATCCTTGGCATACGTCCCCGTGCCATGGGCTTCGAATCTGTTGAGATTCGTCCTCTCCTCGGTCCCTTGCGCCATGTTAAGGGCGCGCTTGCCCATCCGCTCGGGGAGATCGCAGTGGCATTTGAGCGCGACGCGGGCAGCATCATGGGCAGCATTGTCTTACCTGCCGGCCTCAGTGGATATTTTGTGGTCGGAGATCAGATCACGCCCTTGCGGGAAGGACGACAGTCCGTGAAGGCCGCAGAAGACGGCAAATGATCGAACCCCTTACAAATCGGCAACGAAAGTGGGTCGATGACACGCTCGCCTCCCTCACGCTGCGGGAAAAAATCGGGCAAACCGCTCAGGAACGATTCGGCGGATTCCCGGACGCCAGCCCGGGTGCCCTTCAAGCATTTTTTTCAGAGAACCCGCTGGGCGGTTTGTTTTGTGGTGGAGAGATCATCAAAGGTGCTGGGAACCGTGCGAAGGAAATCCGGGAGGGACTTGCCCTCTGCCGACGTGCAAGCAAAGTTCCATTGCTCGTGGCGGGTGACTTGGAAAGCGGCGCAGACTCGGCTGTCGGAGAAAAGCATCACCCTCGTGCGAAATCGCGACAACCAACTCCCTCTCGACCCTCAAAAAGTCAAACGCATCCTGCTGCACTTGGCTATCAATCCTGTTCCCGGCTGGAAGGATTCTCTGGATGTTCTGAAGGATTGTTTGATCGCCCGCGGTATTGAGCTCACGGTCCTGGAAAATGGAAATTCCCTCGACGTACTGAACCGTGAGGCGGCCGGGGAGAGGTGGGATGCTTGGATCGTTGTTTTTAGCCTCCAGATTCACCAGATGAAAAATACGGTGCGCCCGGTCGGCCCCATGGCGGAGGTAATGTTAACGCTGCAAAATGCCGAGACGGTGCGCCCGGTTGTCGTGTCTCTGGGAATACCGTTTTCACTCCGGGAGATGCCGTTCCTCGATACGCTTATCAACGCTTATCCCCCCATTCGCGCGACGGCTCAGGCGTTGGATCGCTGCCTCTTCGGCGCGGCCGACTTTACCCGTTTTTCGCCGGTTGATGTCGGCGATGATTGGATTTGAGGGCTACCGGCCTTCCTCACGCTCCATCCTTCAAACCACTCCCCTTGGATGAGCGTGGATTTTTGGAAGGGAGAAATCCCATACTCATTCCGGTGGAGATGCGCCACGACGACGTCGACCGCGGCAGAACCTACGAGGCGGTCGTTCTGGTCTATTCCCGCGAGAGCCCCTCCGGGTGTCGCGCGTTCTAAATAAGCAAACCCGATGTCTTTGGGGATCGAATATCCGTCCTCCTCCAACCATAGATGCAACCCTGCGGGAGCGGCAAGCACAGCATCCACCCGGTTTTTTTTCACCCAGTTCAAAAACGTCTTCCGTGTCAATTCCGACGCTTCGAAAATCGGAACCCGGCGCGAGGCGGGGAACTGCATCTGGTGAATCAGAAAGCCTCCGCGATAACGGTGCTCCAAGGCCTCATCCGTCTTCTCATTGAGGAGAAGACCAATACGCTGATACCCCAAGTCGACAAGCTTCTGCGTCGCGAGCGAGGCCGCGTGAAATTGGTCGTTCGACGCGGAGTGAATGTTCAGGTCGTTGATACGCCAACCCAGCGTCACGCAGGCAAATCCCGAAAAATCGAACGCGTGAAGTTTATCGACAGACTGGTGGCCCTCCTCCAAAAAAGCCATGATTATGCCCGGAATCCCGCGCGCCGAGAGCGTCCGCCGAAGCCGTTCCGCCGTCAGCGAGGGATCGTTGACCCAAAATTCCTCAATCGAATAACCCAGCTCCGAAGCCCTGTCCACCGCACCCTCGTAGAATTTCGTAAACGCCGCATACTGCCTCCATTCCGTTGGCGAGTGAAAACAATTCAACAGCGCCAGCGTCGCTTGGAACTTCGGATTGGTCGATGTCCGGAATGACACTAAAGTTGCCGCGAATGGGTTTACCTGATACCCCAACTTCGTCGCTGCCTTCCCGACCTTATCGCGTGTTGACTGAGAAATCCGGGGACTGTTCCGCAGGGAAAGCGACACCGTCATGGCGCTCACCCCGGCGGCTTCTGCGACATCTTTTAAAGTGGGCCGGGCAATCATGGTTTAACGATACACGCACGGGATAGGGAAATCAATGCGGATGCCATTTTTCTACCAGATGTAGCGATAAACTCGAACACTTCTGTCTGGCTGGATCGGAGACGCTAATGTATTGACATCGTGAACCCCGCTATCCCTCGCAACCGCACTACGCCCGCCACGCTCAACGCACGGCAGAAGCGTTCGCCGCTCTTCATTCCCCTACAGCACACCTGAGCAGCAATCACCTCTGTTTTTCGGGCTTGGTTACTGCGGAAAGGTAACTCTCACTTTTATGAACTCCTTGTATCGATCAAAAATGCTTGTGCCAATTCGCCAAAAAATGAACCTCCCCCTGTGGGCTTTCACGCATTTTTTATACGTCTCGATCGCCATAATATTCTTAGTCCAGAAAGGCCTGCACGCAGAGGAGGCGAAGGAAACACCTTCTCGCCCATCCCTCTCTTATACGGACACTTGGCTCGGGAATACTTACAGCCAAGGGGATGGGCGGTGGATTCAGAACAACATCCTTGGGCTGTATGTCACGGATCCCGGGGTCATCTACACGAACAGCTGGTGGGATGAGGGGCGGAGGGAGAGCGGGATTTATTCGGGCAAAGACGGTGAACCCGTTGGCATGCTGGAAAGTTTGCACGATTCCTTTGGCGGCGGCTTTGCAATTACAGGGGACGGTCAATACATCTACTCTTCCAACTGGGATGCCGTGCGCCGCTCGACTCCGGACGGCAAGCCGGCGCCGTTTCCCGGCGGACAGGGTCCACGGGGCGATTCCGTAAGTGTTTCAACAAAAAAACTCGGGCCTAACAAAGCGATTGGAGTCCAAGGCTTGGCCGTGAATAAGGCCAACCATCTCCTCTTCGTATCGGAGAATAACGACAATGAGGTCGAGGTCTGGGACACTAAGTCGATGAAACCCGTCAGGAAATGGGCGGTCGAACGACCCGGCCAGTTGACAGTGGCACTCGATGGATCGGTTTGGGTCGTCTCCAAGAAAGACAAGGACCAAACCGCCAAAATTTTCCATTTTAATTCCCTTGGGACAAAACTTCCGCAAGTCATTGAGGGCGGCCCCGGGTTTGACCCGACCGGAATCTGGTTTGACGTCCAACGAAACCGCCTTCTGGTGGCGGACAATGGCCCGGATCAGAACATCAAAATCTACACCAATCTACTGGAGTCGCGCACAAGTCCCGACGCCACATTCGGTCAGAGCGTCTATTCCGGCACAGCCGGCGAAATCACAAACTCCAAGTTCGGGAGCAGCGGACTAACGGGCGTGGCCACGGATGCCGCCGGGAATTTTTACATCAGCATGAATGGCGTCGGCCCGCAATCTTTCTGGCACGGAGGAGGAACTGTCCTCGAGTCGTGGACTCTCGATGGCAACCTCCGCTGGCGGAAATTGGGACTTACATTCGTGGATACAGCAGATGCGGACGGACAATCGGAAAATGATAACGGCATAGATGTTTATGATAAATATTCCCGGTATCATCTGGATCTTTCGAAAACAACCGCTGGAAGTGAGTGGACATACACGGGGCGCACACTGGATCAGTTTAAGTATCCCGAGGATCCTCGTTTCGTGCGCTCGGCCGATGGCTGGGACTACACTGGCGGAGTTCTTGTACGCAACGTGCAGGGCCACAAGCTCCTTTACGTTCTCAGCATGCAGGCCCGCAGGCTTTTGATTTTTCGCTTTGATCCCGAAACGGCTGGAGCTACGGCGATCCCGTCAGGAATTTGGGAATCACAGGGAGGGTATAGCGCAGGCTATCCCGGCAGTCCGGCCAGTGGTGATTTCATCTGGCGGGACAAGAACGGCAACGGGAAATTTGATACGGACGAATTTGCCGCGGGACCCGGAATGCCCAACCTGGGGTTTGGCATCTGGGTGGACTCGAATGGCGATCTCTGGTCCTGTAATCACTGGGCCAAAAGCGGGGTAGGAATCCGTAAGTGGAAAATGCAGGGATTTGATGAAAAGGGTAACCCGATCTACGATTACTCGGAGGGAAACTATACCGAATTCCAGCGGCCAGAGGGATCGCACGGCGAGCTCCGCCGCCTCGAATATTATCCCGAGACGGATACCATGTATGTTTCCAGCACGAACCTAAGCGACGGGGACCGGGACGCGGGCAACCGGATCGTTAAATACAACAAGTGGAGCACCGAGCAACGGAGCACAGCGTGGACACTTGATCCTCCAATGGACAAAACCAAGATCTCCGCAATCAGTGTCGCAGGGGACTATCTCTTTCTCGGTTACAGCTTCTTTGGCACCAATAGCAGAGAAGGCACAATACGGGTCTTTAAAATCTCCGACGCCTCCTACGTCGGAGAGATGACGCCAACTCCGATCGTGGGTTCGCTCTCGGGAACATTCGACATTCCTTACGCCATCCGTGCCTATAAAGCTGCCGACGGGGAATACTTGGTTTTTGCCGAGGACGACCACTATGCAAAAGTGATCATTCACCGGTGGAACCCTTCCGGAAAAACGATTGTCGATACTCTCGAGGATCTTAAAAAGATCGATTCCGGACTCAGTTCACCCGATTGGAGCATCGATGGATCAAACGCAAATCAGTTCAGCCGCGATAGCTTCCGTGCCACACGAAAAACCGACACCGAGCAATTTCTCGTTTGGAAACAGGATGACCTAACGAACTTCGCCGCTTCGATCTACTTCGATTCGAAGTTAAACATCGATCCGCTCGTTTCGTTCGCAAGTTCCCCAGACGCAAGCATGTGGACGCCCATAGGCATAGCGAGAACCCCTTCAATTCCTAGTGGAGGAGGATGGAACGTGTCCGTTTTCCGGCCCGGCGAAGGCGCGCTTCCAGCAGGCGCGCGATTTTTAAAGATGCAACTTCTACCTAGTGGCGTAGCTTGGAACATTCAGTTGGGTCGGATGGAACTTTTCGGCACGCCCGCCCCGCCACGAGCAGATTAATCCCAAACCTGTTTAGCCTTGCGCTCGGTCATCGATGTAATCATTCCT
>Ga0163144_10019451_pt1 | contig 13656 bp, 8 predicted proteins | sample OliLak19BULKMAT1_FD_123175 | JGI IMG/M metagenome (GOLD analysis project Ga0163144, IMG submission 123175) | Freshwater microbial mat bacterial communities from Lake Vanda, McMurdo Dry Valleys, Antarctica - Oligotrophic Lake LV.19.BULKMAT1 | ecosystem: Environmental > Aquatic > Freshwater > Lake... | reverse complement strand
TTCTTCTCGTTCCTCGTGGTGCCGCTGCTTTCGGTGCTCGAAGGCGAAGTTCGGATGTCGCACCTTCAGGGCGCGCTGCTGCTCGCCGTCGGGCAGGTCGCAAGCGGCGTGATCCAGCCCGTTGTGGCATTGGCATCCGACAGGTTCGACACGCGGTGGCTCGGAACGCTTGGGTTCCTCGTGGCCGCGGTGGCGATTGGGCTCGTCGGCTACGCGGAGACATTCTCCCAGCTGCTCGTCTTGCAGATCCTCGGCGCCGCCGGGATCGGAGCGTTCCATCCCGTCGCCGCCGCGGCGGTTGGGCATCTCGCCGGGCCGCGAAGGTCGCTGGGCATCGCATGGTTCTACCTCGCCGGCATGCTCGGCGGGGTTCTGGGCAATGTCTCCGCGGGGCACTATGTCGAGCGCTTCGCGCGCTCTGGCGGATCGACCGATGCAGGCCTGAAAGCGCTGCTGTACCTCACGCCGGTGGGGATTGCGTTTGTGATCGCGCTCGGTCTTGCGATTCACGGCATGCCGCATCGAACGCACGATGCCCACACGGTTCACCGCGCTCTGCCCGAAGCCGAGCGACGCAAGCGGTGGACGGGAGTCTGGCTGCTGTATGCCGGAAATGTGCTGCGGTTCGGGGTGGATGTGTGCCTCATCCAGCTCATCATCCGCTGGACGGAGCTCATGGCCCTGGATCGGAGCACGGGCGGCGTGTTCACCGATGCCGTGCGCATTGACGCATCGCAGTTGAACGGGCCACTTCAGGCAGCCAAGCAGGTGGGAATGGGGCTGGGCGGCGTTGCGCTGGGGTGGTGGTTCCACGTCCGCCACGAACGAGCGCTGCTGGTGGTGATGCCGCTGGTGGGCGCGGCGATGGTCGCGGCGCTGCCGTACACCGGCGGCGCAATGGCGCTGGTCGTCTGCGCGCTCGCGGGGCTGGGCTACGGCGCGGTGGTGCCCATGACAATCTCCATGGCCCAGAGACTCATCCCCCACCGTACCAGTCTTGCCTCGGGCCTGATGATGGGCGGGGCATGGGCGGTTGCGTCGGTCGGTTCGCCGATCTCGCAGCGCCTGAGCGAGCGATTCGGGCTTGAAACGGCCTTCCTCGCCGTCGCGGTGAGCCTGCTGTTTGCCAGTCTGATCGGCCTGTTGATTCCCAAGGCGGCTGAGCGGGTGACTTTGTGATCTCAACCCGCTGACGGTGCGGCAGGGGCAACGTCCGCCGCGGCGGGCGGCGCATATTCGAGCCCGCCGTCGATGCCCAGATCAAAGCCCAAGGCGACCCATCCCAGAAGGAAGATCGTCCAGATCACCGCAAACGCGATCGAATACGGCGTCATCATCGAGATGATGGTGCCCGTTCCGGCTCGTGGTGCGTACTTCTGGCACACGGCAAGAAGCAACACGAGATAGGCATTGAGCGGCGTCACAATGTTGGTGCATGAATCCGCGAGGCGGTACGCCACCTGGGTGAGTTCGGGGCTGATCTGCAGCAGCATGAAGATCGGTACGAACACCGGCGCCAGAAGCGTCCACTTGGCCGAGGCAGACGAAACCAGGATGTTCAGCACCATGACGAGCACGATAAATGCGGCCAGCAGGAGCAGGGGGCTCAACTGGCTCTCGGCAAGCATTTTGCCCAGCGAGTACGCCAGCAGCTGATCCAGCTGCGAGTACTTGAAGTACGCGATGAACTGCCCTGCAAAGAACGCCAGCACGAACACGGGCGCCGTGGTCGCGAGCGAGTCGCTCATGAGTCTCGCGATGTCCCTCCCGCTCCGGATGCTGCCGACGGAAACCCCGTACGCGATTCCCGGGAACAGGAAGAGTCCCATGATGATCGGCACGATGGCCACGATCCACCGCGCCGATTTGCTGATGGGGAGCGCATCGCCGTAGAGCGGGGAGCCCTTGCTGAAGATCAGCGCTAGCACCAGCGTCAGCCCTGCGGCAAACACGACGCCCGCTTTCGCCAGCGCACGCATCTCCCCGCTCGACAGTCTCTCGGCGCGGAGCGCAGAAGTGTCGCCGACAGCCGCGCCGCCATCCTCAGGTGCCCGGCGGGCAAGGCGAGGCTCAACAAACCAGTCGGTCACCGCCCAGCCGATGAGCGTGAGCAGAAACGTCGACGCGATCATGAACCACCAGTTGCAGGCCGCGTTGACTACGTATCCCGGTTCAATGACCCGGGCCCCGGTTTCGGTCAGCCCGCTGAGCAGAGGATCCAGCGAGGTGATCAGAAGGTTGGAACTGAAGCCCGCACTGATGCCGCAGAACACCGCGGCAACTCCGGCCAGTGGACTTCGGCCGACGGACTTGAAAAGGATCGCAGCGATCGGCGGAAGCACCACGTACCCCGAATCGGCACCCATCGACGACTGAATACCCAGCAGCACCAGCATCGGCGTGAACAGTCGCGGCGGGATAATGAGCATTACCGCCTTGAGCAGCGCGCCCACCAGCCCGGCGCGCTCTGCCAGCCCAACCCCCAGCATCGTCACCACGACCACGCCCAGGGGCGGGAAATCCACGAAGTTCTTCACCATGGTGCGGAGCATCCAGAAGATGCCCTCGCTCGTGACCAGGCTTTTCGCCTCGATCGGTACTCCGACATCCACCAGCCGCACGGTCTTTCGACCGTTCTCATCAAGAACCGGCTCCTGGCGCAGCTCGCCGGTCGCCGGGTCCGTGACTTCCCGCATCACCGCTTCTGGCCGAACAGGCTGGACGCTCCACTTCATCGAGCCGCCAACCGCCGACAACGCGATCACGATCAGTGACGCCCACACGAAAAGCATCGCCGGATCGGGAAGCTTGTTCCCTGCCCATTCGATGAGGTCGAGCGGATTGAACCTGCTGCCGGAAGGAGTTGTTGCCATGTTCAGACCTGAGGTTGTGGGGCGTGATAAAGACGCGCTTTCGCGGCGGCAATCGGTCGCCAAAGTGTCCGACACCTCCGCAAGACGCGGAGACTACCGGCTTCCCACGATCCATGCACGCGGAATGTCCGGAGGTGCCCCGCACGCCACGGATCGCGGCCCGTTTGGTACACTCCAGAAGCGGCGTGGCCATTGTTGTCAGGGGATGTGGGTCCTTCGACCCGAAAGGACACATCGTGCGCCGAACCCTCGCCTGCTTGCTCGCCCTGTTCCTTGCAGTGATCGCTCGGGCCGATGGCCCCGAGTACCTGAACTTCGAAACCGACACTTCGGGCAAGCCGCCGGCCGCCTGGTTCGTGCCGGGCCCCGCGGCGGGCGCAGGGTGGACGGGGATCGTTGAACACTTTAAGCTCGCGGCGATCATTGGCGAGGCGACGGCAGGAACAAACGGAAACGTCACCGCATTCACATTGCCCGGCGGGTACAGCGTCGGGTTCACCGGCATGCGTGTGCTCAAGCACGATGGCTCGACGCACCATGGGATCGGCATCAAGCCGACAATCCCCATCGAGCGGACAATCGAAGGAATCGCCGCGGGCAAGGACGAGTTCTTGGAAGCGGCGATCCTGTACGTTGAGAAGAACAAGCATGTCAGATAGGGACAACACGACCGCCGCCAACGTCAGCCGAACAGGCCAAGCTGCCCGGCCCCCAGTGCGCGGCGCCGGAGGAACTCGGCGCTGGAAAGCCGGGACTTGCTTTCGGCCCTTCGCGGATCAGCGGGCCGCGAATCCTCGCTCCCATCCTCCTTCAGCACGTTGTCCCGTCCCAGCCCCGATCGACGTTTGAACACCGCAAACGTCGCGGCGATCTGCTCGGCACGTACGCCCGTGCCGCGTTGACGTTCGAAGAACTCGGCGCGGTACAACTCGCCACCGCGCGTTTCCCGAATCGCGTTGAGCACCTTCGCGGCACGCTCAGGGAAGTGACGCTCCAGCCACTCTTCAAAGAGCGCTTTGATCTGGTGCGGGAGCCGCAGGAGTACATACCCCGCGTCGCGTGCGCCAGCCTCCGCCGCAGCCGCCAGAATCGCCGGCACCTCCGACTCATTGAGCGCGGGGATGATCGGTGCGACCATCACGCTCGTCGGAATGCCGGCGGCGGACAGCGTGCGGACCGTCTCAAGACGCTCTCGAGGAGAGCTTGCACGCGGTTCCATCTTCGCCGCAAGCGCGTTGTCAAGCGTGGTAATGCTCACGGCGACGCTCGCGGCGTTGTGAAGCGCGAGTTGCTTGAGCAGGTCGAGATCTCGAAGCACAAGCTTGCTCTTTGTGACAACCGAGACGGGCTGCCCGAGTTCGTTGCAAACCTTCAGGCACTCCCGGGTGATCTGGAGCTTGGCTTCCACCGGCTGATAGCAGTCCGTCACGCCGCTGAACATGATTCTCTCGCCCTGCCACGAGGGCCGGCAAAGCGCCTGGCGGAGCAGCCTTGGAGCCTCACGTTTCGCGAAGATCCGGGTTTCAAAGTCGAGCCCGGAAGACAGCGCGAGATACTCGTGACCGGGGCGGGCATAGCAGTAGATGCACCCATGCTCGCAGCCCCGATAAGGATTGACTGTCCAGTGAAACCCGAGATCCGGGCTATCCACGCGGTTGAGGATCGACTTGGAATCGTCATCGTGAACCTGCGTGCGGACCTGCTGGCCGCACGGGTGCTCGCGGGCCTGCTCGTCGAGGTGCTCGCCCAGGATGTGCAGTCGAACGGACTCGTACCGATTGCCGGGGTTGATGCCCGCGCCGCGGCCGCGAACCGGCCCCCGAGTCAGACCATCCTTGATCTCGTCAGATTCAAACATATACCGAACAATAGCCGCCCCGCCATCTCCTTCCCATCGGCGGGTTCAGTCAACACCGTACGCCCAGCCGAGCTCGTTAAGCTTCATGGCGCACATTGCCGCAGCGGTGCAGAGGAATGCCAAGGGCGAATCGCCGGATGCCAGCTTCATAGTGAAAGGCGAGGAGGCCGCGCGGCCCGGGTGCTCACGGATCACCCCGCCAACCGTTCCTCCGCACCCTCGATCCCCAGAACCTTCATCTTCTTGTACAGCGTCGTGCGGTTGATCTTCAGGTCATCCGCGGTCTTCTGGCGGTTCCAATGGTTGGCCCGCAGCGCCTTCAGAATGATTCGCCTCTCGGGTTCACGCAGCGCATGTTCGAGCGGGCAGGGTGTCCATGGTGTCGCGGCGATGTCCGATTCCGGCTCCGTGCCCACTAGACGAAGCGGGGTCTGGCCGAGCGAAAGCCGGCTGGGCCCGTTGGTCACGACGTGCTCGGGAAGATCGGTTGCGAAGATCGTCGGGGCGCGTGAAAGCACCGCGGCACGCTCGATGATATTCTCTAGCTCGCGGACATTGCCCGGGTACGTGTACCGCCGGAGCGCGTCGAGCGCATCGGGCGCGAACCCTGCGAACGTTCGACCGACCGATACGCCCTGCTGCTCGAGAAAGTGCGCGGCGAGCAATGGGATGTCGCTGAGCCGATCACGCAGGGGCGGGAGCTCAACGGTCACGACGTTGATGCGGTAATAGAGGTCTTGCCGGAACTCGCCGCGCGCGACCAGATCCTCCAGCGGCTTGTTGGTGGCGAGCACGACACGCACATCGACTTCAATGGTCTGGCTGCTTCCGACCGGCTCGAACTTCCGTTCCTGCAGGACACGAAGCAGCTTGAGCTGCATCGCCGGGGATGCGGAGTTGATCTCATCGAGGAAGATGGTGCCGCCGTCGGCCGCGAGGAATCGGCCAACCTTGTCGGCGTAAGCCCCGGTGAACGCGCCTTTCACATGCCCGAACAGCTCGCTCTCCAGCAATGTTTCGGGAATCGAGCCGCACGAGAGCTGGACAAACGGCTTGGTCTTCCGCGGCGAGAGGTGGTGGATCGACTGAGCGATCATGCTCTTGCCCGTTCCACTCTCCCCGGTCATCAGCACGGTCGTCTTGCTCGGCGCGACCGCGCCGATCAAGTCGTAGATCTTCAGCATCCGCGGATCGGCGCCGATGATGCGGTCAAGCCCGCACCGTTCATCGAGACGATTCTTCAGCGCACGATTCTCCGCGACCAGCGCCTGCTGCCGAAGGGCCCGCTGCAGCGCGATCCGCAGCTCGCCGTCGATCACCGGTTTGGTCATGTAGTCGACCGCCCCCATCCGCACCGCTTCGACCGCGGATTCGATCGAGCCGTAACCCGTCAGCATCAGCGCAACCGTCGCCGGATGCTCCTTCACGATCCGCTTCAGAAGCTCCACGCCGTCCATCTCGGGCATGGCGATGTCGCAGATCGCAACGGCGAATGGCCGCGCGGGCTCAGATGCCGCCGGGGGCTGTGCGGCCTGCTCGATCGCGAGCAAAGCCTCCTTGCCGTTGAATGCCGTGGAGGTGTCAAAGCCCTCCTGGCTGAGGAAGTCCGCGAGCGATTCAGCGGTGATCGGATCATCGTCGACGATCAGGATGCGTGGTCGAGCATTGCTCATCGGATGTCCCCCGGCGCCATGATTGCTGCGATGCTGTCGTTGGTCAGGCCCGCACACATCGCCAGAGCTCCGGTTTGATCAGGACTTCGCAACATTGAGAGAGAGCACAGCGAGGGACTTTTCGGGTCTCTCGGACCAGCGGGCCGTGGTATCGTCGGGGCGGGGTGGTCAAAGCGGCGGTCGGTTCGAGCGCCGCTGGGGCCCTCACGCTCCCGAGGCTGGATTCCCGCTGTGCCCTCTCTCAGTGTCGCGCATCATCCTCCACTTGGTCTCGGCGTCGGGGGATCGGAAAGGTCGCGCGGAGTGATGCCCCTCCGCGGCCGCTCGCGGGTTGAAGCTCTCGCGGAGTCAGCAGGATCGTGCCGCCAAGTTCCTGCACGAGCTCCCGGCACAGCGCAAGGCCCACACCCGTTCCGCCCCGCTTGGTGCTGTATCCGAGCCGGAACACGCTCTCGCCTCCGCGCGGAGCAAGCTCCGGAGGGCCCTCGCCATTGTCAAGAATCTCGATGACGACGCATCGGCCCGTTCGTCCTGGCTCGGTGCGCGCGAAGATCTCAATCGCTCCGTCGCCGCGGCCCGAACGCTCGATGGATTCAACCGCATTGCGGATGGCGTTGGTAACGATCGCAAAGATGAACCGGTCGGGCAAGTCCGCAAGCTCTTCGGCGATGTCGCCGCTCAATCGCAGGCACCGCTCATCGGTGAGAGGGGACATGACTTCGATGGCGTGCCGGACAGCCTCTGCCATGCTGCCCGTTCCCTCGGCCGCGCTCTGGGTCTGAGAGAGTGGAACGCCCTGCATCGCGCACTTCACCAGTTCCGCCATCTGATGCATCGCGGCGTGAACCGTGTCGAGGTGCCGGGCAACGTCGCCGGCCGTAACTGGCTTTGCAGGCGCGGCCTCGCTCGCCACTCCGCGTCTGGCAAGTGAGAGGCATCGCATCGAGCCATCCAGCAGGTTGGCCAACTCGTGCGTGAGTGTCGTCAGCCGGTCGGAGATGTACGCTCCATCAATCGGGTCGATCGCGATGCGGGCCGGCCGTACTACCGTCCGCTTCAGCGAAGGCTCGCGCTTTGCAGCCTTGGCCGGCTTGGCGGCTCCGTCCGGCTTCCGCCAGTTGGGTTGCGGCGGCGGGGGCGGCGGGAGCGATGATGGATCAGGCGGCACGGGCATGGCAACCCGATATCGGCGGCCATCTAGCGTGGCTGAAGGTCGCTTGTTGAGAAAACGAAACACCCCGGGCCGTTATCCGGACCGGGGTGTGTGGTGTTAGCGCAACGAACGATCAGTTCAAGCCAAGCGCGGCCGCATCGCGATCGGAAAGCAAACTGCCATCCGGGCGGGCCTTCACCGTGCCATCCCGCTTCCAAGATCGGGCGCAGGCCTCCCATCCGCGGGATCGAAGGTCCTCCGCCCGGGCGATCTGTGAGTCCGCATCGAGCCACACCTTGCTCACGCCAAGCAGATCCGCAAGATCGATCGGATCAAACCGCGCCAGTATCTGATCGCTCGCGGGCAAATGCACTCCGGCATCCAGCGGGTTCTGGATGTTCAACGCGGCCTTGGCGTCCTCCAACGATTTGCCCGCCGCGGCGAGCATGGCCATGGCCGCCTGCCACCCGCCGTCCGCGGTTGCGCCGCTGGATTCAAGGAACGTCTGCGTATGAACGCAGAGATCGTCCTGCGGGTTTGCCTTATGCAGCGCGCGCCACGCCTCATCGGCGGTGTGCGAAAGCATGGGCGCAAGAAGCCGGCACAACCCGTCTGTCATGTGCCACAGCGCTGCCTGTGTGCGGCGGCGCCGGGCCGAATCCGGCTTGTCGCAGTAGAGCCGGTCCTTCACCGCCGCCAGATACGTCGCGCTCAGTGTCTGGCTGCAGAAGTCGTAGAGCTTGGAGTGCACGACGCGATAGTCAAACTCGTCGTAGGCACGCTTGATATCAGCGGAAAGCCGGTCAAACTCGCCAAGCACCCATGCGTCGAGGCTTGCAGGCTCAAACGCGGATGGAGCCTGCTGTCCCGCCGCGGGGGCATAGTCATCCAGGTTGCTCAGCATGAATCGCAGCGTGTTGCGGACTTTGCGGTAGCTCTCGCCCGAGAGCGCGAAGAACTCCATGTCCACCTTCACGTCGTTCTCGTATGACAGCGAGGCGACCCACCACCGGCAGACATCCGCGCCGTGGTCCTTGAGCAGGTCCTCGACCTTGATGTCGTTCCCCAAGGACTTGCTCATCTTCTTGCCGTGCTTGTCGACCATGAAGCCGTGCGTGAGCAGGGTCTTGAACGGGGGCTGGCCTGTGGCGCCCAGCGCGGGCAGGAGCGAACTCTGGAACCAGCCGCGATGCTGATCCGAGCCTTCGAGGTAGAGATCCGCGGGGAACCCCATCTTGCGCTCGCGCAGGACAGCGTTCCAGGATGAGCCGGATTCAAACCAGACGTCGAGGATGTCGCCGCCCTTCTTAAGTTGTCCGCGGGCATTGCGTGCAAACGCCGGCGCAAGCGACTTGGGCAATGCCGAGTCCGTGGCCTCGTCGTAATACTCAAGCAACTGATCGGGAGCAAGCATGAACCAGGCGTCCGAGCCCTTCTCTCTGACTACTCTCGCGACTGCCCGCACGCTCGCAGCGGTCATCACGGCCGCGCCTTCCGGTGTTGTGAATGCCGGGATCGGCAGGCCCCACGCGCGCTGGCGAGAGACGCACCAATCGGGGCGCGAGTCCAGCATTCCGCGCATGCGGTTGCGGCCCCACTCGGGGACGAACTTCACCGCGCCCGGCTTGCTGCTGTCAACCGCATCAAGCGCCATCGCACGGAGGTTGCGCCCCTCGCCCTTTGCTTTCAGCGAGTTCGACCCCTCATGCCGACCGTCCACGCTCACAAACCACTGCTCCGTGCAGCGGAAGATCGTCGGCGTCTTGCTGCGCCAGTCATGCGGATAGGAGTGCGTGAACGTGTGGTCGTGGAACAGGTGCCCGGAGTTGCGGAGCCACTCGGTCACCCTCTTGTTGGCGTCCCATACGGATACGCCGCGAAGCCAGTCGGGCGCGGTGGCGTCGTACGTACCGTCACCCTGCACCGGGCAGTAGATGGGCAGGTGCTCGCGCAGGCCGCTGGCGTAGTCCTCGGTGCCGTGGCCGGGCGCAGTGTGGACGATGCCCGTGCCATCTTCCAGCGTCACGTAATCTGCCGCGACAACCGACCACAGCTTGGCCGGGTCGCACACCCGCCCCAGCCCGCACGCGGGCGGATTGCTCACAAACGGATGCTTGTACCGCAGCCCGAGCAGCTTCGCCCCCGTCGTCGTCGCCAGCACGGTCACATCCTCCGCCTTCGCGATGGAGGTAACCTTTTCAACCAGTCCCGCGGCCATGATCGTGACATTCCCATCGACCCGCACCAGCGCGTACTCATGCTTGGGGTTCACGGCAACACCCACGTTGGCCGGTAGTGTCCACGGCGTGGTCGTCCAGATCATGAACGAAGGGTTCTGGGTCGGACGCGGACCCCAGTCTTCTTCCTCGGTGGTAGCCCCTTGGTCGCTCGGTGGCTCCGTCGTTTCGTCGCTCTCCCTGGCCAGACCAAACGCGTCATACACTGCATCCGCATCGGCCGCTTCGAAGTCGACATACACGGACAGGTCTTCGCGATCTTCGTACTCAAGCTCCGCCTCAGCGAGCGCCGTCTCGTTGGCGATCGACCAGTGCACCGGCTTGAGCGCCCGGTAGAGCAGATCCTGGTCAACAAGATCGGCCAGTACTTCCAGCACTGCTCCCTCGTACGCCGGGTCCATTGTCAGATACGGATGCGCGTAGTCTCCGAGTGTCAGCAGACGCTGCATCTGCTCGCCCTGCAGCTTCACAAACTTCTCGGCACATTTGCGGCACTCGCGGCGGACGATCATCTTCCGCTCGCCCTCGGGCAGTGCGCCGATCTTGTCCCACTTCTTCGCCTCAACCAGTTCCGTCATCACCTTGTGCTCGATGGGCAGCCCGTGGCAGTCCCAGCCTGGCACGTATGCGCACCGCTTCCCCGCCATGGTCTTGGATCGAACAACAAAATCTTTCAGGCACTTGTTCATCAAGTGCCCCATGTGGATGTTGCCGTTGGCGTATGGCGGTCCGTCGTGGAACAGGAACGCCTCCGCGGCGATCCGGGCATCATCCACCGCGGCGTGCAATCCCTTGCCCGCGGCCATCCCGCTCCACCGCCTCAGCGTGGACGGTTCGTTCTGAACCAGATTCGCCTTCATCGGGAACGAGGTCTTCGGGAGGTTGACAGGAAACTTCACCTTGCTGGCTTCGGGCTTGGCAGGCTTGTCAGCCGCGGGGGGCGCGGGGGGGGCGGGGGGGCGGGTGGGTGGGTGCGAGTCGGTGCTCATGAAACGGGTCCTTCGCAACGGGACACTTCGCAGTGCCGCAGCGTTGCTCGTTGCATCGGGATGGGGACGGGGATGGTACGGTGTCAAGCCGCGCGGCAAGCGCAGCCGTCAAGCCCCGGCCTTCAGCCCGGCGGCATTTCGTCGTGGGTTGGATGAACCAGACGACCGCGCGCCAAGCCTCAGCGGGGCTTGGTAATTCGAATCATGGCGATGAATGCTGCGCGGTTCATACTTGAAGAAGCCTACATCGGTCAATCGACGCGTCAAGCCCACTCTCGCAGCCCAGGGGCCCAGCTGGAATCGGCGCGATCAGGCGTGCTCGAAGATCGTCTGCGTGCGAATGACCAGGCCCGTGGCCGCGATCAGGTGGTATGACTGGGCGTGGACTTCCTTCGTCAATCGCTGCACATCCAGCATCGACAGGTTGCGGCCGGTCTGGTTGCCATGGCTGCCGTTGATTGAGTGGCCGTTGGACGAGTGGCCGTTGGACGAGTGGCCGTTGGAAGAATGGCCGTTGCTCCTGCCGTGCCCATTCAGGCCGTTCGTCCCGTGATGCGAGGCGCGGGAATCGGACCAGGGGTGAATCAGAGCCCCTGTTTCCTGGGCGAACTGGGTCATCTCTTCATACGTCGCCTGGTACAGGTTGTCGGAGAGCTGCTCAGTCTGCACCGACGTGATGTATTTGACTTTTTCCGCCTCAAAGGTGTGCTCAAACTCGTGTTCCCCGGCGCACTGAAAACCGGTTACCGCCCCCTCGACGGGCAACGCACCCTCTTGGTCGGTCAGCAACTCGCAAGCACACAGCTTCGCGTGCTGGAATCGCAGGAGATGAGCCCCGGGCATGACCCAGGCCTCAATCTCGTACGCGCCATGAACCAGCTGGCGACGGCCCTTGAGGGGGAAGAGCTCCGGGTGGAGCGCCTTGCGGTACAGGAAGATTTGGTACGTTTGCAAACCGTTCGGTTTGGTCGGAAGGTTCATTCGTGGATTCCTCGCGCCTTCACCGATGCATGCCCTTATCGGGCGTGTTGTTGGGATTGAAATGAATGCGAATCGTCAGTCATGACCGAGCCTTTACAGACACTTGATGAATATCGGCCCCATTGTTCCAAGAACGTCGCTGGATCGCAAGAGCAATTTCACAACAAGAGTATACAAGCAGTGCAGCGTATGGGTAAAGCACCCACAACAGGTAGCGGATTCAGTATGCGAGCCAGCCCGGCCTCGGGTCGGACGCCCACCTCATCCCTCGTTAAGATGGCGAAACCTATGACGCAAATAGGGCTGTGGCCGAGATTTCGCGCTCGATTCGTACGACCGCGCTGCCACGTGCCCACCGCGACACCCAACATCCCCGCGTCGCGAATCGCCCATTCCGAGCTTTTCGCGGCCGCAAACGGCCTTGTCGCCCTTTTGGGCGATGCCGATCCTGCCCTCGTCGCCCACGCCGAAAACGCGCTGCAATCCACGGTGCTCGGATCGGGCTCGCCTTCCCTCGCCGCTCAGATCCTCGCGCTGGCCGTCGACCACTACGTCGAGCATCGCCGCACAGTTGTCGCCGAACTACTCGTCCGCTTTCGCGCCGGACGATCGTGGCTTGCCGTGGAACAGAACCCCCTGACCGCTGTGCTCCGCGACTCCGGCCACCCCATCCACCTCGTCATTCGCGGGCTCATTCGGCGCGGTGTGCTCGGAGATGACGTCACGCTTCTCTGGCGCGCTATGGCCGAACCCGCATGGACCGCGCCGTGCCGCGAACACCTTGGTCATCGGCTGACCCGTGCCGAGCGTGCCGAGCTCCGCGCGGCGTCGCATCTCGGGCTCAATCCCCGTCGGTCAACACTCGCCGAAGCGGGCAGTCCCGCCCACGCGCTGGCGCAGGCGATCGACGCCGGCGATGTTCAAGCGCTCGAGAAGCTCGCCGCGATGAATCCGCCCGGACGCACTGCCGCCGCGGCCATGCGCGCAATCGCGGCTCTGAGGCCTTCCTCCGTTGCCGATCGCCGCGCCCGTGTAGAAGCGATCCATCGGCTCACTTCAACCGCTCCCGGAGAAGTGCACCCGGCGGCTGCGCAGGCCATCGGTGAAGAGCAGCGGGTGAATCAGAGGCGGCTCGTCAGGCTTGGCCGCCAAGAAGCTCTTCGCGAGCTGCGCGGGGCCCTGAACACCTCCGATGCCGGCAGCCTCGCAACGGCCGTTCACACCGCGCGTCAGCGTCGCATGGCCCCCGACCTTGAAGCGGACTTGTGCCGAGTGGCAGTCGCGGAGATGCCCCGTCCCGCCGCCGCGGCGTGCGCGGCGCTGAGGGCGACGAGAACATCCGCTTCGATGTCCGCGCTGCTCGCCGCGTGCGAATCGACGAATGCGCGAGTCGCGGCAACCGCCGTCGAATCTCTGAGCATGGTGGCGATGGGGATCGGCCGCTTCGCCGACATTCGCGAGCGACTGATTGCCGCGAGCCATGAGTCTCGCCACCGCGTGCGAGCGGCCGCGGCCAGGGCGCTTGTTCTGGCGGGAGAGCCCGGCGCCCACCGCCACGTCGTGCGGATGCTGACCGACTCCCGGCCCGCCCATCGTTTGGCGGGGCTGTGGTGCGCGGAGCGGTGTATCCGCGCGGGCGCGATAGAGCCCGAGGTCGAGCTCGCCGAAGCCCTCGCGGCCATAGAGAGTTCGCTGCCACCCCGATCGATCGCTCTGCGGGCCAAGGTCTGCCGCACCTTGGTGAGCACGTCAGTTGCTCATCATTCGTAAAGATTTGAACAAGACCACCCTCCGGGCTCGTCCAATCGTTCCTGCACAGAGATACTCCCCGTCGCAACTTGATGCAACGCGGAGGATCGATGCTCGACATTCAAACCGATGCTCAAGGCCCG
>Ga0163144_10019450_pt1 | contig 13657 bp, 9 predicted proteins | sample OliLak19BULKMAT1_FD_123175 | JGI IMG/M metagenome (GOLD analysis project Ga0163144, IMG submission 123175) | Freshwater microbial mat bacterial communities from Lake Vanda, McMurdo Dry Valleys, Antarctica - Oligotrophic Lake LV.19.BULKMAT1 | ecosystem: Environmental > Aquatic > Freshwater > Lake... | reverse complement strand
CTTCCGGCACATCGGGAGATCTGCGCCAGCTTTTTAAATATGAATTCCTGGCGGATTTTCAGCAATACATCGACAACCTGAAAAAGAAACGCCCGAAACTTATTATTTGCGGAGATATAAATATCTGTCATAAGCCGATCGATATTCACAACCCGGTTGCCAATGCCAATTCAACAGGATTTCTTCCCGAGGAAAGATCCTGGATCGGCCAATTCCTCGAAAGCGGATTTGTAGATACATTCCGTCATTTTAATAAAGAGCCCCACAATTACACCTGGTGGAGCTTCCGTGCAGGTTCAAGAGCCAAGAATTTAGGGTGGAGAATTGACTATCACCTGGTAAGCATGCCCCTGGAGAAAAAACTGAAACGCTCCATCATTTTATCCGAAGCCAAGCACTCGGATCATTGCCCGTTGCTGATAGAAATTGACATTTAACCGCTTGAATATGTGCCGGTTAAAGCACCTAGGCCAATTCACTTTTATTTTTGACAAAATAAATTAAAGTATATATTTGCAGTATACTATTTAGTCGAAAGCGAGGATTCCTAAAACAGACTAATTTTTGCATCCATAACATATGAAAAAACTCTTTTTATCATTTGTCGCGCTGACGCTTATTTTCTCGTGCGGACAGGAAGCCTCTACTGAAGGCGGCCTTAGTGCGCTTAACGGAGGAAAATTTGCTGGAGGGGTCCTTCGAATGAACGAAGTAGAAGATTTCAGAAATCTATTCCCTTTAAATATTACCGATGCTACTTCTCAGCGTATTGCAAATCAGATATATGAAGGCTTGGTAAAATTATCTCAAAAAGATCTTTCTGTAGTACCTGCACTGGCAGAAAGCTGGACAAGAAATGAGGATGCAACCGTATGGACCTTCAGAATACGTAAAGGTGTTAAGTTCCACGATGACGAATGTTTTGGCGGAACCGGCAGAAAGGTAAAGGCCGAAGATTTCAAATGGTGTTTTGATCAGCTATGCACTTCCGACCCGAGCAACGTATGGTTCGAAGGAACATTTAAAGGCAGAGTAAAAGGAGCGGATGAATATTTTCAGTCAACGAAAGATAAAAAACCAATCGAAGGCGGTGTAAGCGGTATAAAAGTTCTGGACGATCACACATTGGAAATTACGCTCTCGCAGCCCTTTGCTGGATTTCTCAATATGCTGGTTATCCCCGGCTGCTACTTATTTCCAAAAGAATCGATAGAAAAATATGGTGTGGATGGACTTCGTGTAAAAGCGATCGGCACCGGTGCTTTCATGCTCAAAACTGTGAAAGAAGGCGAAGCTGTTATCCTGGAAAGAAATCCTGATTATTGGGCAAAAGATGCGGACGGAAACCAACTTCCTTATCTGGACGCAGTTCGTTTCTCTTTCATCAAGGAAAAAAAGCAGGAACTTCTTGAATTTCAAAAAGGAAATATTGATATGCTGTTCCGTATTCCTACTGAAAACATAGGAGATATATTATCAGACCTGGATAAAGCAAAAGACAATGCGCCTTTTGAATTACAAGTATCTCCTGCTATCAATCTTTTCTACTATGGTTTTTTACATCCCGTAAAACCGTTTGATGATAAACGCGTTCGCCTGGCGTTTAATCATGCCATTGACAGGCAAAAAATTGTGGATTTTACGCTTAAAGGCGATGGTATCCCCGCTATGTATGGTATTGTTCCTCCGGTTCCAAATTTTGAAGACAAAGGATATAATTTCAAAGGACTTAAAGGATATGTATTCGATGTGGATCTTGCAAAAAAACTTTTTGCGGAAGCAGGATATCCTAACGGCAAGGGGTTTCCTCCAATCACACTCCAGATCAATAGCGGAGGAGGAGATAGAAACGTAATGATCGCTCAGGTTATTCAGAGCATGTTCAAGGAAAATCTGAACATTGACATTAACATTGAAACGCTTCCTGCCGTTCAGCATTGGGATAAGATAGAAAGCGGCCAGACCCTTTTCTGGCGCTCAGGCTGGATATCCGATTACCCGGATCCGGAATCGTTCCTTACTCTTTTATCAAGCGCACATATTCCTGCTAAAATTACTGATCGCTCTTTTTTGAATACTACCCGGTTCAAAAATGCAAAATATGATTCATTATTTACACTGGCAAATAGGCAGATAGATGATAAAAAGCGCTATGATCTTTACATGCAGGCAGACCAGGTCCAGATCGATGAAGGAGCCCTTATGCCTATTTTATATGAGGAGATCTACCGTCTTGTTCACAGAAACGTAAAGGATTTTGATGTGAACGCCATGGAATACCGCGATGTTTCCCGCGTTTATTTTATTCCCAAGGAAGAGGACAAACAGGCGAAGTAGAGATTTCCTTTTTTAACTTTCTGTTTTACTATCCGGATGCGAGAGATGCCTCACCAGCATCCTTTTTGCTATCGGCAGGAACGTTTCCTCCAACGGCAAGCTCATTTCAGTTTCTATCGCATAAGTTGCAGGGTTAGGCAAATGCTTATTTTCCCGCAGCATATCTCCTTTTATAGATTGAAAAGTGGTGGAAATATTTTTGGCAAAAGATCTTACAAAATGGGTATGTATGGCCTTGAATTTTTCCGTGGCACTCTCAAAAAATGTTACCTGGTACTCGTATACATTGGTTGCAGCGCTCAGCCCGCCTTTCAGAAACATATAGCCGCAGTCCGGATGGATGGGTATAATTCCCACAGGCTGAATGAAAAGATGTTCTTCTACAATATCGTAAATGTTCTTGCCTTCGTCTACTCCTTGCTGAAATTGCGGGATGGCATATTCAATGATATGTTCCAGCTCAAGCATAAGGTCATCATCGCTGACTATGTTCTCGTACGTCAATTGACCTTTGTCGTTCATTCCCGATAAGCGCTGAGGAAAGAATTTTTGCAGGTTCTGCTTATTTTCTTTTACAGCAATGGCGCTTTTGTAATGCTCGATGAGTTCCGCAAACCAGGGATAGAGCTTCGTGGCGTTAAAATTCTGTTTTACATCCTGAAGGTAGGAGAGCAACAAGTACTTTTTGTACTCAAAATCTATATGCTTTTCGGTAAGCCAGTTTTTACTTAAGTCTGCCATAGTATGTAGGTTTATGCCTGAAAAGGGCGATTCTTAACGAACCTAATTGCCGGTCAAGGAACTGTCCTACAAATATTAAACGAATTCCGCGGTGGAATGTTTCAGCGTACCGTGTAATTATTAGCAGAGCTATGTTGATAATTGCCCCTTAGTCAATAAGATAGGCTTCTAAAATGCCCTAATATTGTCTACTATTAATCATAAAATTTTAAGAAAAATGAGAAAATATATCCAGTCTGTTGTTTATTGCCTTTTGATCATAGCGTTCGTTGGATGCGTACCCGCCAATAAGCTAAAAGACGAAAAGACAAAACGCGAGAATTGCGAAAAGGAACTTGCTAACTATAAAGCATCCTCGCAAACTTTTGAAACGCAAGTAACGGAATTGAAAAATAAAATAGCCGAAGATGATAAGCGCCTGATTGGTTTACAAAAAGATACATCCATTATAGGCACCAATTACAGAAACCTGACCTCTAAGTACGATAAATTAAATCAGCTGAATGAAAGCCTGCTGGATAAGTATAATAAGTTGCTTTTAGGAAGTAATTCGGAAAGCGAGAAGCTCAGCGGGCAGCTTTCTTCTACACAGGAACAACTGCAACGCAAGGAAGACGACCTGAAAAAATTACAAACGGAGCTGCAAAAAAAAGAAGACGACCTGAAAATGCTGAAATCCGAACTGGACAAAAAGAAAACGGATCTTGACGGCCTTAACATAGAATTAAAAAAGCGCGAGGACCGTGTGAAAGAACTGGAAAATGTTTTGAAGCAGAAGGACGAAGCGGTAAATGCGCTTAAGAAAAAGGTATCTGATGCATTGCTGGGTTTTGAAGGAAAAGGATTGACCATTACCCAGAAAAATGGAAAAGTATATGTATCGCTGGACGAAAGCTTGCTTTTCCAAAGCGGAAAATGGGCGGTGGAACCTAAAGGAGTTGAAGTGTTGAAAAAGCTGGCTAAAGTTTTAGAGACAAATCCGGATATAAATGTGCTGGTTGAAGGCCATACAGACGATGTGCCTATGAAAGGCCTGGGCGATGTTAAAGACAATTGGGACCTGAGCTCCGTGCGTGCAACGTCTGTAGTGAAAATAATTACTCAGAACAGCTCAACAGATCCTAAACGCTTAACAGCAGCAGGCAGGGGAGAATTTTTTCCGATCGATGCCGATAAAACAAAGGAAGCGCGTGCAAAGAACCGCAGGACGGAGATCATTCTTACTCCCAAGCTGGATGAATTACTGAAGGTGCTTGAAGGAAACTAGAAATTGAAATTAGTTTGCCGTCAGGCGAGGACTTGACGGCAGATATTATTTTTGCCCCGGTTTCTTTTTTAATTTTCCTATAAAAATATAGGTCCATTTTTTTTCTCCTTTGGCATTGGCGAGCTCTCCAGTGCCATCCATATCCTCTCCTTTGATTGTTCCTTCCCAAGTAAGCACCTCCTTAATATCGTTGATACATTCTGCTTTCCAGGTATAAACTTTTTCCGCTGCATTACTGGAATCAATGGAAGTGATCACATAAGGGACTTGCTTTGTAAACCCATACGACTCTGCGAAAAATTTGCTTTTGAATTTACCGGCTGTGAACTTGAATTCATCCGGGTCCAGGGGTTTTTTCTTGCCTTCTTTGGTAACGTCAGTTAGAAATGTTTTTCCATCCAAGGGACCTTTTAAAACTTGAGCAAGTAAAGTAAAAGGTAGGGCAGATACTAAAAGAATAATTAATTGTTTTTTCATAAAATTGATTATTATTTCTTCTGTTAATTTTTTAAAATTACTCTCCCAAAAGAGTTACTTCCGGAGCATTCAAATATCAGCTAATTGAAGAACACAAAAATTGGATTTTTTTTTGGATTTAGCAAATCAAATTTCAAATTTATTTCGCCCGTTACTAACCGTAAATGGCAGAATTATTTAGGCTGAGCAGTAGTGGTCGCCTGCGGTACAGCGATCGCCCTCTGCCTGAGCATTTCCAGCCCCTTTTTTGCTTCGATATTATTAGGGTTTAGCTGCAGGCATTTGCTCCATCCGCGATAGGCTTCTTTGGCATTGCCTATGGAATAATTAGCGCCTCCGTAATGGTACCATGTTTCAGAATTGGTACTGTCATAACGCAAGGCCCTGGCTACATATTCAATGGCTTTTGGGACATTTCCTACCTGGCCTTCCCGCCTTGCACGTTCAACAAAAGCATTGGCAAGGGCAGGATCATACGATTGACGGAAGAAAGGATGTGTTGGAAAATATTTCCGCGCAAAGCCCCAATAATATTCCGCTTTATCAAGATCTTGTTTTTGAAAAAAAGCCAGCCCTAAATTCAAATAGCCGTTCACATATTTTGGGTGGAGGGAAACGGCTTTTTCCAGGTGGTAAATAGCGGAATCCAGCAATGCCGGCCTGTTCACACTATCTTTCTGGGCATATTCTATAAATGCTTTTCCTGCATTGCCGTTTGCAAGAACGCTGTTTGGCACCACCCATGCATCGTGCACGAATAATCTATTATCGGTTTCCCAATCGGGATTCCGGGCAATGGTTTTATAGCTCATGGGCACTATAAGAAGCAGCAACAATCCGGCAAAAGCAATTTTTCTCATAACATTTGTACTATCCGGTGCAGCAGGGCTGATGCGATTAAGCAGTGTAAGTAATCCAAACGCAACTATAATTACAAAGCCAAGCGAAGAGTGATAGATCAAACGTTCGCCCATGGTAGCTCCAATAGCCATGGCAAGGTTTGAAACCAGGAAAAGATGAAAAAGATAAAAGGCGATCGGGAAAGCAATCCAGCTTTTTTTCCTGAGCGTAACAATGAAATAATATACAATGATCAAATGAATAAGAATTGAAATCCATACCAGCGCATCCCCAAAATTGCTGTAAGGAATTGTTTTCCAGGAATAATCTGCAGAAAGAGGATGTGGAATGATCAGCAGCCCTAGGTATTTCAGCAGAATAAAAATATGAGTTGCGCGTGCTTCAATAGCGGTTGCATATACAAATGGATTATTAAGCACCTCGGTGATCTCACCCTGCTTTCCGGCCCCTACAAATTTATAGCGCAGGATGAGGTAAAAAAATCCAACACCAATATAAAGCAGGGAGGAACGGATACTTTGCGAGAAGGTATATTTTTTAAATACAAAGAGTGCAATAGGGATCAAAACAACCAGTGTTATTCCCCACTCTTTAGATAGAAGCGCAAGGAAGTAAAAAAACCCTCCAAGATAAAGATCTTTCGGATTTTTTGTTTCGGTATGCCGGAATACATAAATGAATGTTATTACAATGAATAAAAACGAAAGAATCTCATCACGGCTTTTTACGTTTGCCACTACTTCGGTATGTATAGGGTGCACCAGAAATAGCAGCGTTGTAAAAAAAGCAATGTCTTTGTAATTAATGTATTTGAGGTTGGCATACTTGAAAACGTAATCGCGCAATAATTTTAGCAGCAACACTGCGCTAAGTATGTATAACACAACACTTATAATGTGCCGGATCATTGCAAGGCTTTCATGGGATTGTGATATCTGTGCTTCTAGGGCGGCTTTTTCTGAAATCAGCTTGTTTGCCAGGTTGGGATTCATCCGCATTATCTGGAAATTTGAAAGCGAATCCCTTACTTCAAGCATACGTGTGCCATGGCATTCTCCAAACAATTGCTGTTCCACTGCAAATGTGAGTATGGAAAGTGGCCGGTACCTTCCTCCCGAAAGTTCTCCGGAGGATCCCATGGATTTAAAAAAGCTGTCGTACGAATCAGTGGTCATTATCTTTCCGATGCCGGCAAACCCCTCCTGTACGTAATCATTAAGGCGCATCACAATGTCATCATCCAACGCATATTTGTTTAAAGTAGGAAGCACACAATACGTTGTACTTCCCATATTAAAGATCATTTTTTTTACTCCGCTAGTATCTGCAGCCGGAATTTTTGCATTTAAAGTATATTTTTTTATTTCCCAAGATGAGATAATAGAATTAAAATAAATAATGAAGCCGATCAAAACAACACAAATGGCTTGTTGAGCGAATGTAGAAACAGGCGAGATACCCGGAATTGGAGGAAGAGCAGGAGCTGCAGGTTGTTTTTTAACCTGTTGCACTCTTTTTATATTTTGTGGTTTTGCCATGCTGAGAAACGGAGAAGTAAGGAACCAATTCTATTGTTTAGTCATTTTCATTACAAACACCTGTTCGTCATTAAAATCATATGATTTGCAAAAATCCACTTTTTTTTGAAGTACAGCAGGATATTGTTTAACCATTTGAAAGCCTAATTTTTGAAAGAATTCAGGAATTACACAGGTAACATATATTTCCCGCGGGCCACGACTTATCAATTCTTGAATTATCTGTGAGCCTATGCCTTTGTGTTGTTCGTCTTCCAGCACTCCAACAGTTGCTATTTCGGCACATTCCGGGTACTGCCTTAATCGTCCAAAGCCAAGTATTCTATCGCTGTCTTTTACAACAAGGAATTGATTCCCGGAAATGGCCTCTACATCCAGGTCAAATTTCCTCGCAAACTGTTCTATTACAAGCATATCCGCTTCCGATGCAGGTAGCACATGTAAACCTTTCTTTGGCATATTGCAAATGTAATCAGGGCAGCAATCATCATGTTTAGAAAAGATGATTTTTTTTGTAACTTTGATAGGAATAAAACGTCTTACGATACATATACCAATTTATGAAGAAAATCTGCTTTTTTTTCTTATTAGGAATTACTTTTTCTATTGCCGCTTCGGCACAGCTTGTTTATAAAGATGTAGCCGGAATATTTTATAATCGTTGTACAGGCTGCCACCATGTTGGGGGAGGAGCTCCTTTCCCTATGATGAACTACAGCGAAACATATCCCTATGCTGCTTCTATAATGTATGATCTGAATATTGGAAAGATGCCGCCCTGGGCACCGGATACTGCCTACACGCGTTTTCTTCACGAGCGTATCATTACAACTTCCGAAAAAAATGCAATCCTCAGCTGGATTAATAGCGGTGCACCGGCAGGGGATACTACGCAGACTCCTGCAGCCCCTATGTATACTTCTAAATATAAGTTGAAAGGCAATCCTGATCTTATTTTGAAAGTTCCCTCTTTCTCAAGTAATGGAAGTGCAACAGATGCTTACAATTGTTTTGCTATTCCCACAGGCTTAACTACGGACAGGATAATCCGTGCTTATGAGATAGTGCCCAGCAACCCGAGTATTGTGCATCATATTGTGGTTACTGTTGATACAACCGGAAATACAACTCACGATACTACGGGTGGATGCCTTGGACAGCAAGGCCAATATACTTTGGATGTGTACGCACCGGGAGGAGCGCCCACTGTTTTTCCGGGCCAGCCCCCTCTGAAAATGGGAATACGCCTGAAAGCAGGGTCAAAGATCAACATGCAGGTACATTATCCCCCCGGAACTAACGGCCTGATCGACAGCACGGAAATGCGTATTTATTTTTATCCACAGGGAGAAACAGGCATACGCCCTGTGCTTGTAGCTACTCCTTTACAGAACTGGTTTATGTTTATCTTGGCTAATACAACGCCAACAATCCATGCGCAATACCCATCGGGCAGTTCCGGATTACCTATAGCTCTTTCTGTATTTGGGGCCTTTCCTCATGGACATTTAGTAACTAAAAGCATGGTGAATTACGCAAACAACGGAACCACAACAATTCCTCTTATCCGTATCAATAAATGGGATTTTGCATGGCAGGGATTTTATACTTTTCGGAACATGGTTAAAATACCGGCAGGATATACACTCCGGGGTTCTCACACATTTGATAATACAAGCAACAATCCGAATAACCCAAATAATCCTCCTGTATTTGTAGGAGCCGGGGAAGGCACTAAAGATGAAATGTTTTTTGATTCTTTCCAGTACATGATTTACCAAACCGGGGATGAGCTGATAGATATAAAAGCCTTGCTTGCAAATGACCCTTTGTTGAATCCGGCTACTTCTGTTTCTGAAACGGATATTTCATCCAGGCAATCAACGGTATTTCCAAATCCTTTTACGGAATCAACCAATATTTGGGTGAAAGGATTTGAATTTGGAATGGAAAAGCCTCAGCTTACGATATTCGATATGCTGGGAAATGAAGTCCATGCCCGTACTTTGAATGAGGAGCATGAAAAGCTGAACCTCAAACTTCCTGCAGGCGTCTATTTTTATACGGTACGCTCCGGAAAATCTGAAGCGAGCGGCAAGATGATCGTAGTGCCTCGTTGACAGATTGTTAATCCTTAAGGCTGCCTCGTACAACAGATAATTCTATTTTGTGCTGTAGGAGCATTCCTATTTCTTTTCAATATGAAAAGAAATCAGCTAGCCGTTTTCAGTAAATAGTTATATTAGTTCCCTACAAAAATCATCTATGAATAAGATCAAAAGCATTATTATTTGCATGTTGCTGCTTGCAACAAGCTATTCTGCAAGCGCACAGCGTAAAGGGAAAAAGGATAAACTGAAAATTGCTGCTACAGCCACAGCAACGGTTGAAGAAAAAAAGCTGAGCCCTTACCGCGATGTCATCACTAAGAAAGCGTACACCCAAAAAGGAATGATCATAGTGCATAGAGTAGAGGATAAATGGTTTTTTGAGATCGGAGATTCGTTGCTGAACAGGGAAATAATGAGTGTAACACGTTATGCCAAAACCACAGCCGGCTGCGGTGCGTATGGCGGAGAACAACTAAATAGCCAGGTAATAAAATGGGAGAAGGGCCCTGGCACAAAATTAATTTTGCGGTCTATCAGCTATGTTACTTCAAGCGCGGATAGTACAAAACCTATGTTCCAGGCGGTAAAGAACAGCAGTTCGGATCCGATCATTGGCGCGTTTGACATCAAGGCAATTCGAAAAGACACTTCATATGTAATTGATGTTACAGATTATTTTAACAGCGAAAATCAGGCCTTTTCTTTATCACCATCCACCAAACAACAATTCCGTTTAACGGCATTTCAAAAAGATCGGTCATACATAAATAAGATCTCAACGTATCCATTAAATACGGAGATACGTACCGTTAAAACTTATGATGTGGCACCTCCTACGGTAACTATGCCCGGGCAATTTACCGCAGCCGGACTGGGTGTTGGTGTTATAACCATTGAGCTCAATACGTCCATGGTTCTATTGCCACGGACCCCTATGCGCAGGCGTTATTTTGATGCCCGTGTTGGTTTTTTTGCCAACGGAATCACCATGTATGGCGAGGAGTCAAAACGTGTTGAAGAAGAGATATTTGCTTTGCGCTGGAGACTCGAACCCAAAAATTCCACGGATGCAGAAAGTCAGAAAAAGGGAGAATTGATCGAACCTAAAAAGCCAATTGTCTATTATATAGATCCAGCAACACCGGTTAAGTGGCGTAAATATCTTAAGATGGGTGTTGAAGATTGGAATGTAGCATTTGAAAAAGCAGGCTGGAAAAATGCTGTACGGGCTGAATATTGGCCCGAGAACGATTCTACAATGAGTTTGGAAGATGCACGCTATTCGGTGATCCGTTATTTTGCTTCCGATATTCAAAATGCTTACGGCCCTAATGTGCACGACCCGCGCAGCGGGGAAATTTTAGAAAGCCATATTGGATGGTATCACAACATCATGCGTTTACTTCATGACTGGTACTTTGTACAGGCTGCTGCTATTGATCCCAAAGCCCGTAAAAATGAATTTGATGATGAGCTTATGGGAAAGCTGATACGTTTTGTTGCAGCACATGAAGTTGGCCACACGCTGGGCTTGCGTCATAATATGGGTGCCAGCTCAGCCACTCCTGTAGAAATGCTGCGTAACAAAGATTATTGTGCAAAAAATGGTCACACTTCTTCCATCATGGATTACGCGCGTTTTAACTATGTGGCACAGCCCGAAGACGGTGTGGAAGATCTGTTTCCGCGCATTGGCGATTATGATATGTGGGCTATTAAATGGGGATACAGTTATTTCAACGAAGCTAAATCTGCAACCGAAGAGAAAAAATTGTTGAATAGCTGGGTGATCGAGAACACCAAAGACCCGCGTAAACGCTTTGGGACAGAGATAAGCCCTTGCGATCCGCGTTTCCAGACCGAAGACCTGGGCGATGATGCAATATTAGCATCTGCATATGGAATTAAAAATTTGCAACGTATCCTTCCAAAATTGCTTGAGTGGACCAAGGAGGACGGAGAAAGCTATAAAGAACTTTCAATCATGTATTCGGAGGTGATCGATCAGTTAAAACAATACATTAAGCACGTTACAAAAAATGTGGGTGGTATTTATGAAACGCCAAAAACCTATGATATGGCAGGAGATGTGTATGAAGTGGTGCCGAGGGAGCTTCAGAAATCCTCCGTTGCTTTTCTAAATGCCCAGGTTTTTCAAACGCCTGCTTGGCTGCTGGAACCCGTTATACTTAATAAGATAAAGCCCGAAACAGGTGTTGAAGCCATTAAGGCACTCCAAACCAATACGCTTAACAGTTTAATGGCGGGCGATAAAACAGTTCGGTTAATGGAGACATCATCCCAGGCAGGAACGTATTCACTGGACGAACTTATCACCGACCTGCGTAAAGGGATCTGTTCGGAATTTAAAACTACTAAGGCAATTGATATTTACAAGCGTAACCTGCAAAAAGTTTTTGTTGATAAACTGATTACCCAATTAAAACCCGATGCTGTAAATGTTTTGAGCATTCCTCCCGGAATAGGGTATGGATATGATGTGCGGGTGGTGGATTTAAAATTAACGGACATGCCTTCTGTAGCGAGAGCTAATCTGGAGGGGATTAAATCCGATATTAAAGCAACGATGCCTGTAGCTACTGATAAACTCACCAAATATCATTTGCAGGATCTGATGCAGCGGATAGAATTAGCTTTGAATCCAACGTAGCAGATCAAATTTTTCAGAATTGTTTGCCCACAAACAGGGCAGCACAAAAAAAGGCTGTGGAACTTCCACAGCCTTTTTTTTTATTACAAATGCTAAATTAAACCCAAAATTTGCAGTAACCCTGCAAATTTTGCCCAAAGGGCGGACGCAAATCCTTGCCTTGCAATGATTTGGTCCGGGTTAACCAAGACATCCAGACGATAAGCGTCTGGATCGTCTTCGCATAGCGCAAATTTTTCAGTTGAAAAATTTGGGTTAAAGCTATCCTACTGAATACTAATCCTAACCATCTGGCTAGCGTCCTTGCTTTGAAGCCGGATCATGTAAACACCTGCTGCAAGATTGCTAAGATCAAAAGTGTGGGTGTTGAGTCCTGATGCTGCGTTATAATTTTCAGTCAGCAGGATCCTTCCTGTTAGATCCATAATGTTTAGTACAACTTGTGTTTCTTCACCTGAATTGAAGCTAACATTTATATTTCCCTCCGTAGGATTAGGATAAGCAGTAGCACTAAACCCGGTGATCACACTTTCTTCTTCCTGTGCAAGACGACAATTGATACTTACCGAAAGGGATCGTAATCCGGAATTGCCGCAGCTATTCGAAGCGCGCACTGTAATATTCCCTCCTGTAGTTCCAAAAAGGACAGTAATGCTGGTGCCATTCTGCGCTCCTTGAATAACAGCTCCGGCAGGAACCGTCCATATATAAGAGGTGGCGTATGGAACCGCTACGATAGAATAAGTCTTAGTCATATTCTTACACGAAGAAGAAGAGCCTGTTATAGTTCCCGGAGTAGCCGGAGTGTTACGGCTAATTGTGCGTGTGCGCTGCGTGCTGGTACCGCAGAAATTTACCGCAACTACCGACAATACACCGGATGCAGTAAAGCCGCTTGTGAAAGAAACATTTACGATGTTAGTTCCTTGTCCACTGTTAATGGTTGCGCCTGTGGGTGCAGTCCAGTTATAAGTAAGTCCTGAAATCGCTGTAACGCTATACGTACGAACATCGCCTGGGCATACCCTAGCACTGCCACCGCTTGAAATAATACTGCTTGGGCGTACGGGGACTGTGCCACTTATTGCAACAGCCAATGTGCTCACAGCGCTGGTACCGCAAGCACTGTTTGCTCCTACAGAGATCGTACCGCTTACGCTGGTGGTTGTAACAGAAATTAAATTAGTGGTAGAAGAGCCTGACCATCCGGAGGGTAATGTCCATGTATAGCTGGTTGCTCCCGCTACAGGAGTAACGGAATACGCTTGAACCGAGGACTGACACGCAGTTATATTTCCGGAGATAGGCCCCGGCTGAGTCGCAGCACCACTAATGGTAACATTTAATGTTTGAGCAGCGCTGCTTCCGCAAGCGCTGTTTGCTGCTACAGAGATCACTCCGCCTGTACTTCCTGTAGTAACAGAAATAGAAGTAGTTGTTGAAGAACCTGACCATCCCAAAGGAAGGATCCAGGTGTAACTGGTAGCTCCCGCAACAGGACTCACTGAATATACCTCTAGAGTTGCCTGGCAGGCTGTTGTGTTTCCGGAGATAGGCCCCGGCTGAGTCGCAGCACCACTAATGGTAACATTTAATGTTTGAGCAGCGCTGCTTCCGCAAGCGCTGTTTGCTGCTACAGAGATCACTCCGCCTG
>Ga0163144_10019449_pt1 | contig 13657 bp, 10 predicted proteins | sample OliLak19BULKMAT1_FD_123175 | JGI IMG/M metagenome (GOLD analysis project Ga0163144, IMG submission 123175) | Freshwater microbial mat bacterial communities from Lake Vanda, McMurdo Dry Valleys, Antarctica - Oligotrophic Lake LV.19.BULKMAT1 | ecosystem: Environmental > Aquatic > Freshwater >... | reverse complement strand
CAGTGTCGCCAGTGTCGCCAGTGTCGCCAGTGTCGCCAGTGTCGCCGGTGTCGCCAGTGTCGCCAGTGTCGCCAGTGTCGCCGGTGTCGCCGGTGTCGCCAGTGTCGCCGGTGTCTCTGGGAGTATCGGCATCTGGTATTGCAACCGTCTCGACCACCGCCACGGTCTCCGCAGATTGGTTGTCGTCCCCAGGGGAAATTTGTCCTTCTTCTGATGTCATTGCTTTGCCATTCGGGCTTTCCAGTCGCGAACCAGATGGTCCACTTGCGCCAAACACGCATCCAAGGCCCCGTCGTTCCAGATCATCTGATCGGCTCGGGATATCTTTTCCTCGATGGGTATTTGGCTCTCGATGATTTGATTCGCTAATTTGTGGGATATTCCTCTTGCGACCTCCAAGCGCCGGATTTGGCACGTGGGTGAAGCCGCCACCACAAGATCGAGGTCTCGCTGGATTGGGAAGTCCACTTCGTAAAGAAGGGGAACTTCAAACAAGAGAATCGCCCGATCTGCATGAGTAGCAGCATAGGACTCCGCCCTTTCCAGCACGAGTGGATGAAGGAACTCTTCTACCTTGGCGCGAAAATCGGAATTTTCAAACAAGAGTTCACGAAGATTTTCCCGATTTAAGCCCCCTGTTTCCGACCAGAAAAGAGTCTCTGTCGAAAATCCCTGCACCCGATTCACGACTTCGGGCATCAACCACAATTCGGCGACAGCCCGATCACAATCGAAAGATGCCAGCGTAACCCCGGGCATCCGTTCCAGGAGGGAACGAACCACCAGGCTTTTGCCGCAGGCGATACCACCGGTGACGGCAATGCGGGTCGGGGTTCGCTGGCTCATGAACAAAAAAAACGCGGTCCTCTCGGAGCCGCGTTTTTCAGGAGGTAACCTACAGGATTTCCTTTCGACTCACTTGTCGTAAATCGGACCAGGCGCGAAAGTCTGGGGAGTAATGGGCGCACGAGGGACCGGCTCAGGCAGCGGTTCGTCCTGAATCCGTCCATGGATGGGCTGTCCGGAGGGATCCTGCAACTGCGCCTGCACGAAGATGGTCAGGTTGCGTTTGAGGTGCAATTCCACACTGGAGCGGAAGAGACGTCCCACCACAGGGAGATCGCCGAGGAACGGAATCTTGTCCTCCACGTCCTGAATGTCTTCCCGGATGAGGCCACCGAGAGCGACCGTCTGGTTGTCCCAGATCGTCACCTGAGTCGTCACCTTGCGGGTATTGAAGATCGGCATGTTGATGATGTTGGGCGTGATGACCACTGTGGTAGGGTTTCCGAGAAGGTCGGTTGCGGTAGTCGAGATGGGACTGCCGTAGTTGATGAATCCATCGAACTCGACCACCTCCGGTGCAAGATTCAAATCGATGGTGAACTCATCAGCTCCAAGGACCGGGTCCACTTCGAGCGTGACCCCGGTATTCCGAGTCTCGAATGCCGTCGGAGTCGCCGGGGTCACTGGGAAGGCTCCGCTGGAAGCACCACCACCTAACAAGCTCCCCGTCGATCCGAAGTTCGTGGGAATCTCCGGTGGATCGTATTCGGTGGGATAGATGAACTCGCGGATAACCTCGATCTTGGCGCGGTTGCCGCTACGGGCCATCACCGAAGGGGCGGAGAGCAGATCCACACCTTTCTTCTGGCTGAGAGCCCGGATCACGACCTGAAACTGTGGATCAGTGAACACTCCGGCAATCCCAAAAATCGCCGGAGAGAGCAAAGAACCGGCTCCCCCGCCATTACCAGCGGCTGCGGCGATGAGCGCATCAATCGAGTTGCTGTCGATGGCCTGACCGCCCGAACGCAACCCAGATGTCACCGGGGAATTCCCGATCGGATTTCCCGAGACCGGATCGATGAAGGTATAGTCGCCCGCCGTCCCGGGCGCAGCGGTATTCCCATTGGTTCCGCCACCAGCGAAGACGCGAGGCGATGAACCGAGGTTAAAAGGACCGAGGAGCCAGTCAAAGCCCAATTCTTCGCCATCCTCCTCAGCAATCTCCACAAAGCGGGAGGTGATGTAAATCTGCTTTTCGACACCCACGATGATCGATTCGATGTAGGCCTCAACCAATTCCATCTGATCTGCGGTATTGCGAACGATCAGCTGCGAAGTCGAAGCGTTGTAGATCGCACTGGATCCGGTCGGGAACGAAATCCCTGAGCTTTCCAGAATCTCCTTAGCACTGGGACGTCCGCCTTTAAGCCCTCCGCCTCCAGCCGCAACCGGATCCGCGAAGGGATCTGCTGCCGCTCCGCCGCCGCCACCACCTGCCCCACCCGCCTGGGTCGAGAGGAAGGTCGGTGGGACCACATAGACATTGGTGAACATGTCCGCATCAGGGGTGGACAGCGGAACAATCACCACTGCCTGCGCCTCGACCTTGTATTTCAGCTGAGCCAATGAGGTGGTGTAGCGCAATGCTTCCGCGAGAGGGACATTCGTCAGGCGCAGTGTGATGCGGGTGTCGCCCACTCCGCCGCCTCCGCCACCACCCACAGGTGCCGCTGCATCGCCGAATCCGAATCCGTCTCCGGCTGGAGCGGCGGGGGCCGCAGCTCCGCCACCACCAAGAATGCCGGCATCAAGAACGATGTTCACGCCCTTCCTCAAGGGGTCGGGCTCGTTCACATCAAGCTCGACGCTACGCTGCTGGAGGAACATGATCGCATCGGTCAACGGCGTGTCAGCAAACTCGACACTGGGGAACATGATGGTCTTGAGCTTCTCCTCGATGCGACGGATGTCCGTGGTGGTGTTGTCGGTCGGGATCAACACCGGGGGGCCCCCGTCGATCCCTGCTGGAACGGGCATTTCCCAACCGGCTGCAATCTGCGCCAGCATCTTGGAGCGGGTGTGGTCATACGCGGCATCGTAATAATTCATCCGGTTGCGCTCGCCCTCTTCCTGTCCACGGCGCGCCGCAATGTTGTAAGGGTCGTCGGCCAGCGCTTTGTGGAACTCGCGATCCGCACGGTCATAGTCACCCAAGTCGATATACCCCTGAGCGGTCTTGAGAGCCAGCTTAACCCGGCTAACGCGCTGGAGATGGGCAGGAGTAAGAGCCGGGGAATAATAATCGGGATCGTTGAGACGCTCCAGAAGACGCCTGGCATCGATATTGTCAGGATCCACACTGGGCTCCAGCACTTCCTCAACCAAGGCGATGGCCTCGGGATATCGGCCCTCTTCGGCACGCTTGGTTCCGAGAAGGACACTGGCGCGGGCGAATTGCTTGATATAGGCGCGACGACGAGTCTCCGTGGTGGGGGCGTCAGGGAGCAACTCAAGAGCATTGCGGTATTGGTCGATCGCTCCCTGGTAGTCGCCATCGGCCATGAGGGTCGAACCGCGGAGAGCTGCTTCGTCGGCTTTCTTGACGCGCTCCTGGAGTTGGATCACGTAATTGGTGGCAATGGATGGTACTCCGCTGCCATACCCCTGTGGGCCAGCCTTAGCGTCGAAACTCACTCCCGCCAGCAATAGTGCGGCGAGCGTGCCGGAGACCCAACGTGAGGCCGGGAGGGCGGCCCGTGTTTTTGATGCGCGAATGTTCATAAATTTGTCAAAATCAAGGAGTGCCACGGCGAAGCGTCGCAAAAATCGGAAAAATACTTTACGAATCTGAACCAGATTATACCCTAACTGTCAACACCTAGTTCTTGTTAATTTCCACGGTCTGCTCGGGTTGAGTGCCGGTCTGGTAGCTGATCGTGACACTTGAGTCCGTCACATCGGTGACGCGATATTTCGTCTCGGGGTCCTTCACGAGGCTGAAGGTGTCACCCATCTTCACCCGTTCATCAAAGGAGCTGTCCAGCAGGAACTGCACATGGGCGTAATATTCGGGGATGGCCAGCTCCTCCTTCATGACAAGATCATGCTGTGAGCTGAGAGGAAGGTAAGTGATTTTCAAGACCGAGGCGTCCACTTCGATCCCGACGCTGTTGCGGGCGGTCTTTTTCTCCAGAGAATCAACCCGGAAATTCCCATCGCCCGAAGTCTCTCCGACTCTGAGGTAATAATTCTCCTGCTTCTGATACAAAGGCGTCGGCATCCGGGTGATCTGGGACCGCTCGGCATCCAGTTGGGCAGCGTATTTGACCTTATAGACTTTCGAAAGCCGCTCAACGAAAACGAGTTTGTCGGCGTAGGGGGGGTGCACCGAGGGGTCCCGTGGATCAGTCTTCGCCTCCCATTCGGCCATGGAATCGAAGCCATCCGCATCAGGGTCCTGACCAAGCACGCCGGAGTTCAGGTAGTCCAGGTTGTTGCTGAGCAGCCAGGCGTTGGTAACCGGGGGGCGTAAGGGAGGTGATTTCGGATCAAGCATGTCGTAGAGACGACCGTCAGCCTCGACAATAGGGATGGAAACGAACAAAGGAGTCGGCTTGGGAGCGTCTCCTTTGGTCGGAATCTTCCAATCATTGCGGAGTTCAACCAGCTTCTGGGCGACCTCAGCATATTTGGTCTCGGTCGGCGGAAGCTCGTCGCTCCGGGTAGTCTCGGACATACCGAAGCGCGCGCCGAAGCCGAGCGCTTTGCTGACCAGAAAGCCGGACAGGCCGACCACTATCACCGCCACAGCTATCAGAAGGAAGTGATGCCACGCTTTGTTCTTCATCGTTTCTTCTTGCCTTTCTCTTCAACTTTTTCTTCGACCGCGTTTGGATCCGGTTTGAGGAACCGAGTGATGTCGATGACCATGAAAACATCGAGTTTCTCCAAGCCCATGAGCACGCGGGCATCGGTGTTGGAATAAATAAAGCCCTCCGCTTTGGCACTCGCCTTCATCTCGTCGGTCTCTGGATTTTCCGGAGTGTAGCCCCAACCGTCCAACATCGCACGATCCGCCACCTGCTTGGTCTCGGGATTCTCATAGCGCGGAAGATCTCCGCCGTCCGTTCCTGCGAGTTTCACAGCGCCTTCCTTGGATTCATTGGACACTTTCAACACCCGGACCAAGTAGAAAAAGTCAGGATCGTTGGCGACAGCGTTGATAAACTTCTGAAATCCCTCGTGTGAGGTCGTGAAGCGGACGCGGATCGGATACTTCTCCGCCGCCTTGCTGTCGTAGCTCGCGGGGGCACCCGCCTCACCAGGGATGGGATCGCGCTCGAAGCTGGTCATGGAGATAATCCCACATTCCACCGCGAGGCGGAGCACATGGTCGATCGCGGCCAGCTCGTAGTCGAGGATTGGCACCAGATCCGCCGTCGGCAGGTTGATGGAATAACTGTCGAAGCCTAGCTGGAAGTCGGGCAGCAACTCGATGTCGAAGTTGGTCGTCTGCGCGTGCTGTCGGAACTCTTGAATCTTGGTTTTGACCAATTGCTGGAACTCCGTGTTCGTCAAGGTAGCGTTGAGCTGGGGCTGAAAACGGTCCAGGCTTGAGAACAATCCCTCGACCGCCTTCTCATAGACGGCCACTTCCGCCTTGATCGACTCCTCGTTCGCCTTGTTCGGATACGGAACCTTGCGCTCGAGGCTCTCAATGGTGCCAACCTTGCTGTCCCAATCGACCAAAGCCGCTTGGTAAGCTCCGTAACTACTGAAGGCATAGAAGCCTACGGCAGCGATCACCACGAAGGAGATCACTCCGAAAACTGCCAGCCAGACGTTTGCTTTCATGAAATGGGATGGGCGAATCCGCCTTATTTGGTAAATTTGACTTGGTTACCCTCGGGCAATGGCAGCGCCATTTGGAAGGGATAAGCGAAACGATCTCCGCTCGTTCCGGGATCGACTTTGGCCGCCTCGGCGATGTCCACCTCCTTGAGGTTGAAAAACGGGTTAGCCCCTTCTACCAACGAGTCGTCCTTGAGTGCTTGGAAATACTCATTGACCACCCGGGAGCCGCGTGCGTTCTCCCGCCAGAGTCCTTCGATGGCAAACGCATCAATGATCGATTCTCCCGAAGTTGAGCCGTCGAGAAGCGCATCGCCTTCCTCCGCTATGATGCGCTGCCCCCCGGATAGCGGCTCCATCAAGGTGAGGAAAACCAAGTCGTTCTGGAAGCGGCTGTTGAGGTAGTTAAACACCTCCACCCAATAGACCCGGTTGCGCACAGCATCGACGTAGGGCCCCTTGCGTCTGTCAATGCTGAGGATCTCCGCCTTTAGGTCCTCGATTTTCGAACTGTAGTTCCGCAAATCGGCCGCACGGTCGTCGATCTTCGAGGTCTGGGCCACCGCGAACTTGGCCGCCTGGGAGAAGTAAAAGCCAAGAGCCCCGAGGAAAATCACGAGCGCCGCCACGGCCAGCATGAGTGCGGGCTTTCGTTTATCAAGTGTTCGCGATGCTTGCACGGCCGGCGGAATCAAAGTCAATTCCACTGGAACCGGGCCCACCTGCGCCAAGGCACTGCCGACCAAGTCGCCCAAAGCATGAGCCTGGGAAGTGACGAGTTCCCGATTGGCGCTGCTTGCGACGGTGACATTGCGGAAAGGATTGAAGTAATCCACCGGGAGATTCAGCTTCTCGGCAAAAAACTCGCGGATGAAGGGCAGTCCGGCCGTCGCGCCGCTGAGGAGCACCATTCCGGGTGCGCCCCCGTGCTGCTGGCTGCGATAGAAGGTGATTGTCCTCATGACCTCCGAGTGCAGCCGGGTCAGGGAATTGCGAACCACCTTGGAGATGCCGGCGATTTCGGGGTCTTCGTGATCAGCATAAGCACCACCGAGGGCCACGAATCCAACATTGATTTTCTTCAGATCGGCTGCGGTGAAGTTCGCCCCGAAGTTCTCCTTGCTCATGGCCCGGGTGATGTCAGAACCACCAATCTTGACCGTCCGGACAAAAATCCGGGAACCTTCCATGAAGATGATGTCTGTCGTCCGCGCCCCGATATCGACCAGGACCGTCGCTCCCTCCAAATCGGGATAATTGAACCGCATCGCATTGTAGAGTGCGACGGGCGAGATCTCCGCCCCCAGAGAGGTCAGTCCCGCTTCGGCCACCATGCCATCGATCTCGCCGAGCTCATCGGCTTTGACTGCCGCGAGCATGACTTCCACCTCGATATCGCCCGGTTCGCCCATGAGCTGGTAACCCCAGACCACCTCGTTGATGGGATACGGTACCTGCTGCTGAGCCTCGAACTCGACAATCTGATCAACTCGCTCCCCATCGAGAGCGGGCAGACTTGCGAACTTCGTCAGGACGGGGAAGGACGAAATCACGTAACGCAGCTTCGCGCCCTTCAGTTTGAGACTGGCGACGACCTCCTTCAGTGCTGCGAGCGCCTGAGCGCGGCGCATATCATCCTCGGCTGGATCTCCATAATATTCGGTCCGCTCGATCCGATCCAGGCGCAAGCCGCCTCCGGGCAAACGGGAGAACACCGCGCCCGAGACTTGCTGGGAGCCGATATTGAGAGATACGATGCGCTCATCTGCCATAACAATCTGAAGAATAGGAAACCAAAGCAATCCGAAATCAACGAGAGAGATCGACGTCGCCGCCAATCTCCGCCAACCGCCCCTAACATCAACGATTCCCGGAGCGATCAAACTCCGCGTAACGGTCGATCCACAGCAGCGCGAAAGGGGTGTCGAGCTTGGAGAGCACGCCGGGTTGGGGGCTGAGCACGTCCCAGAATGTGGCTTTGCTGCCGCTTTCGGTGGACTCTCGGCCGACGATGACGCCGTTATAATACACCTCTACTCCAGCTCCAGCCACTCCCGAGGGTTGAAAGTTGCGATACTCGCCAGTCACCTCGCCCAGAGTCGAAGGGGAGACGTAGGCCACGGTATAGGTCTTTTCACCCGGAACAACATTGACATGTTTGACGTCGCCGCTCACCAACTTGGTACCCGTGGCGGTCTTGAAGGCAACGTAATAGCGGAAGAGCAGCTCTTTAATCACCACCTTCGGATCACCCGCGACCTCGAACTCATACTCAAGCTCAAGCCAATCGCGGGGATTCGGGACATTCTTCCCTTTCACATTGCCCGCTTGGAAATCCGGTGTTTTCTGAGCTTCTATCGCCACCTTGCTGAGCTTGATGTCCCCCGGTTTCAGTTGGACCTGAGCGTGGAGCGGAGCGAGCGGAGCGGAAGCTCCCAGGAGACCTAGAACGAGGAAAATGCGGCAGAAGCGGGATTTCATAAGGCAGCAAGGGTTTTTGGGGGGGAATTCGGAAGTGGTCCAAGCGCTGGTAGGATAAGATGATTCGTCTACGGAGGTAAAGTCCCAAATCTCACAAAGCACTCATTTTTTCATGGGAAGTAGCCAATCGAAGCCAGCGAGTCAACCCTATCGCGAAACTTTCTGTAAAAATGTTCGCAACATTCTCCGGGAACAGCCTTGCAGCCGCCGAGTATGCTCCCGGCAGGAATTCCCTGAGCCAGAGAATTAAAACGCAAAACCAGGCTCATTCACTTGTCAGTTCACCGTGAAAATGCTCGCCTCGGACCACCGTGACGCCAGAGGTGCTCCCTTTTATCTCGACGGCCCCGCTTCCCGAGCGCAACTCGATCACCTTGCCCTCCACTCCCTCCGGCAGGGAAATCCACAGATCGGCAGTTCCTGACTCCACTTCCACTCGGGTGACCCTCGACCACGGGATCTCCACTCTAAGTTGCTGCTTCGCTTCGGCAAGCCAACCGCTGTGGCGCTCTCCGTAGCTGACCACCACCTGTTCCTCCTGAACTCGCTCGACGAACTTCGCCTTGATCCCCGATGTCGGAACACCATGCCCGTATGCTTCGCCCACGATGCGGAACTTCTCCGCCGCTACCAGTTCAATTTCTCCCAATGCAAATCGCAGAGTCAGAACCAGCGGCTTCTCGCTCGCATCCGCCTTGGTTAAAAAATAGTCCCGCTTCTCCCGATAGGGTGTCCCTAACAAAACCGCAGTTACCAAGGCAATCGAAGCCGCGCCGATGCCAAGCCTTTGCCGCCAGGATTGCGCTCTATCGTCTTCGGACACCGGAGCGACCAGCGGCTTCCTATGCAAGCCCAGGCAGTAAAACACCGCCAGTGACGACCACCAACAGACTGCCGCCGCCCACACCACGTCGGAGAAAAAATGCCCTCCCTGGGCTATCCGGGCGAACCCGAGCAGTCCGCCCCCCACCCCACCGGTCATCAAGACTGCCCAGGCCAGTCGCTGCCGCTGGCGGTAGAGCAGCAAGTAACCGCCCATCAGCACGAAGCCCATCGTCGCATGACCCGAGGGAAACGATTTACCGCCGGAGGAGGCGTCGTAACTGAGCACCGGCTCAAACTGCCGATGGCCCCCGAACTCGACGAGCTCGCGCGGGCGGGGCCGGCCCCAATATTCCTTGAGGAGCCCGTTGGCGATGACTCCCGGACCGAGGGCCGTCGTTAGAATCCAAAACCAACAGAGCAGCCGGAGCGGACGCAGGCTCCTCCGCACCTGGCTCACTCCATGGACCACCAACGCCGCCAATACCACGATGACCGCCGGAAAGACACCGAAGCGATAGATCGCCTTCCACAAGGGATGCTCGCCGAGCGCCCAGCTTTGGCCACCCTGCTCATAAACCCAAGCCTGGATGCGCAAGTCCAGATCGGAGCTGCGCACGAAAACGCTCACCGCGAGGGCGAGAAAAAGGGGTCCGAAAATCCAGAGGAGCAATCTGCGGCGTGAAGGAGGAATGACCGGACTCGCCAGATCTTGAGCCAGCGACGGTGTGACGGGCGCTGAGTTGTGGATTGGTGATATCATGCAAAATCGTTCGGATTCATGAGCGCTTACCTTCGCAGACGCCTCGGCGAGGCATCCCAACGAGGCGCTTCCGCGCCAGGACATCCGCGAACGATCCGTTCACCGGCAGGCACGACTCGCCGAGGTGTCCGCCTCGTGATCCGGGACATCCCGTATCGCCGGATGGCCTCATCGTCCAGACCGTGACAGCAGACATCACCCGAGCAGCGGAACCAACTGCTCCTGACACCACTGGCCGTTCTGAATGGTCACCTCGTCCGGCTCGTCGATGGCCCGATGGCACTCGTCTTCGCAAATGATCCAGCCCTCGTATTTCCGAGCCACCAACCACTCGGTGATGCGGTGGAAATCCAGTTTGCCCGTCCCCATCTGCGACCAGGGCTCAGGACCATTCCCGGAGAAATCCTTGTAATGAATGTGATTCACCAGATGCTGCCACTTGTTGAGCGTCTCGATCACGTCCATGCCCCCGCGGATGATGTGCCCCACATCCGGCGTCCAACCGGTCACACTTGGGTCGAGCGAACTGAGCACCACGTCGTAATCCTCCTGCGTGCGTACCAGAGAGGACGGCGGGCTGTTGGGATGGTAGGAGCAGACCAGTCCCGCATCCGCCGCGCGACGGGAAACTTCGTTTACGTTGCGCGCCACATTGAGCCGACGGCGCTGTAGATCCTTGCCCCGGCCACTCGGGAGAGTTACGGTGCCAAATTTCGCTCCTGGGAAATGCTTCAGAAAATCGATTGTGAAGTCCGCCGCCGCTCGTTCCGCCGGGGTTTCGTCCTCGGCATCCCACGCGCAGACCAGCGCTAGACCGGCCAGCTCGATCTTCGCCTCGGCCAGGACATCCTTGAGACGGACCGGATCACAAAAGTCACCGAGCCAATACTTCCCGCAGCCGAGAGCACTCTCGGAGATCTCCAGCACCATGGGCTCGATGCCTGAGAATCCGGCCTTGGCGGCCACTTGGATCATGTGATCCAGCTTGTTGTCGTAGGCTTTGCCGGTCCCTTGCATGAACCAGGTATAAACTTGAGAACCGAATTTAATTTTGCTCATGCGGCGCTTTAGGCGGGGGAAAGGGGGAGTAAAAAGTGAGAAGGCAAAAGGTCTGGGAAGTAAAAGATGCGAAGGTAAAAGGTAAAAGGTGAAGAGCAAGCGGCGAGAGAGCCCTGCGGTCACTTTCGGAAACTTTTCACCTTTTACTTTCCCTCTATTTACCGGCATCGATTGCTCAATGCGCTCGAAGCCACGCCAGCACGCGCGGATTGAAGTCGTCAAGCTTCTCCCAATGAAACGCGTGACCGGCTCCGTCGTAAAAATGGCTCTCGCATTGCGGGATGCCTGCCGCGACCTGCTCACCCATCCAAAGAGGCGTGAAAATGTCGTCTTTGCCCCCGATCACCAGGCAAGGCGCTTTGATCTCACCGAGCTGACTCTCGACATCGTGGTTCACACACGCTGCCGCTTGGCCCCGAAGACCGTGGAGCGGCTGGGGGACGGGGTTCGTGTCGAAATCGGCTCTGCCCGACACCATGCCGGCATACGCCTCGTCATTGTCCCAGAAGGGCTTGGTGAAGATGAGCATTTGGATCCACTCCAAAAACTGCTCGTTGTCGAGGTGGGCCCTACAAGCCTTCATGTGCTCGAAGGTCGCGGCGGCATAGCGGTCGCATTTCGCCCACGGGCACATCAGAACCGCGCTCGTGATCCGATCAGGGTGACGCAGGCACAACTGCTGGGCGATGATCGAGCCCATCGAGACACCGACCACCCTAGCCTTGGCGATGCCGAGGGCGTCCAAAAGTCCGGCGTAGTCATCAGCCATCATCTCACTGGAGTAGTCCCCCGCCGGCTTGTCGCTCAGGCCGACACCCCGGTTGTCCGGCATGATGCAGCGGTAGTCGCCGCTCCAGGCCGCCGCATGGGCGTCCCAGACCTCTCCGCGAGCGGTGATTCCCATGATCAGGAGCAGCGGGTCGCCGGAGCCACGCTCCTCATAAAACATCGTGATTCCGTTGGTCGAGACAGTGGGCATGGGCAGCGTTCAGGTCGGGGGTTGAGAAAAGCCTAGAGAATCAGCAGCAGGCTTGCCCTTGTCCAGCACATTCGGCGGGTTTTTCAGGAGCTTGAGCCTTACCGGAATTCACGCTGGAAACGGGCAGAAAAATCGTTCCTTAGGGTGAAAAGGGAAGTTTATAAGAAAATGAGCCCTCGGGAGAAATTTCTAAAAAACACACGCATATCGTTGTATTCCATGATGTTACGACGTAACTATCTGCAATTGCGCGCCATCGAATGTTACGATCCCGTAACGGACTTCGTAGATTTGTCACACAAAACCGGTTGCGGAATTTTGCATCCCCCGCACTATGGCCAAGTCAGTGAGCGTGAAGGCGGACCGACGGTGGCGAAAGTGTCACTGAGGTCTGGTGGAACGCAGCTCAGAGTAGGTTACCTGAAATCGCTGGACAACTTCAAACCACAAAAAAATATGACACTACCAACTCGTATCACGAAACTCGCCATCGGCGTGGGAGCGATCAGCCTCGTGGCTGGATCGACTTTCGCCGGTGACTACGGCAAGGCCATCATCGATGACAAAATGCCCATCGAAGCATGGGAATTCTGCGACATCTTTAAAATGGGCACTCTCTACGAGGGTGACGGGTTTATCAAAGAGGTCTCTCTCGTCGGCCGTTACCACGGACAGTATATCTCCGGCGATGAAGAGATCAACGGTGTCACCAACAATGGCTATCACAACTGGCAACACCGCCGCGCGCGTCTTGGCATCGAAATCGCAATGGCGAATGACTTGACCTTTTCAGCGGAAGCGAACGTTGCTGACGGAACCGGTTCGAGAACGGGTTTGATCAATGACAGTGAACCCTTCATTAATGATTTCCAGGACTTCGTCCTTGAGTGGGCGCCAAAGGATGATTTTTTCATCCGTGTCGGCAAGCAAAAGCAGCACATGACCCGCGAAGACGTTGAGTCTTCCAAGCGCATCAAAACGATCGAGCGTTCACCCATCGTCAACGAGATCGCTGGTGCCCGCCCCTGGGGTGTTGTGGTTGGATTCGAAACCGGTGCGCTTTCCCACCAAATCGGTGGATGGCTCTACGGAGGACATGCTGACAGCCCCCAATGGGTTGACACGTCCTCCGGAGCTGGATTCTCATACAATCTCGCCTATGAGTTGTCTGAAACGACGAACCTCTACTTCGACTATGTTTACGCTGACAACAATGGTGGCGCTGGAAGCTCTCAAGGTCCTGCCGCCAATGGCTTCGGCCCGGCTTATGAGCATGCGTTCGCACTGGGAACTGAATTCGAGTCCGGAAAGTTCCAGTTGATGTCTGACTTAATTTACGCGGCGAATCGCGAAGCGGGGGGTGGAATCCAAGCTGGAAACGACACTTGGGGTTTCTATGTGATCCCGAGCTATGACATTACCGACAACCTCGAGGCAGTCTTCAAGTATTCCTACATGGCTGAAGGTCGTGAGCAGCGGCCCCAGCGCTTTGGTGATAATAACGATGGCGACCGCGACGCGCGTCAAAGCGTGGAGAACTACCACACAGTCTATGCAGGTCTCCAGTATTTCATATGTGGTGAAAGACTGAAGCTCATGGGTGGTTACGAGTATGCTACCGGCGATATCTTCGGGACCAACAACGAGCTCAATAATGGTCAGTGGCAGCTTGGCGTTCGCAGCTACTTTTAGTCTTTTTACACCGTTCCGCTCCGGCGGGATTCCCTTGGTGAAAGGCGGGACCTCGGTCCCGCCTTTTTTGTTCTCAAACTCTCGCCGAGGCCGCATAGTCCGCCAAAGACCATGCCAGCACCTGAGCGCAAGACGAGGAGGCCAAACCTTGCCCCCCGTTTGACCCCGTTTGACCCCGTTTGACCCCGTTTGACCCCGTTTGACCCCGTTTGACCCCGTTT
>Ga0163144_10019447_pt1 | contig 13657 bp, 3 predicted proteins | sample OliLak19BULKMAT1_FD_123175 | JGI IMG/M metagenome (GOLD analysis project Ga0163144, IMG submission 123175) | Freshwater microbial mat bacterial communities from Lake Vanda, McMurdo Dry Valleys, Antarctica - Oligotrophic Lake LV.19.BULKMAT1 | ecosystem: Environmental > Aquatic > Freshwater > Lake... | reverse complement strand
TAGGGGCTACTGGACAGAGCTAATTAAATAGCTGTAGTAGGACTGGCAACAAGGTGCTCTACAGCTGTCAATGACCCTAACCCTGCCATGTCCAAACCCATGGACACACGGACACACACACACAAACACACATACAATTGAACCAACTGAGAGACACTGGCCAACAAGTTGGACCTGGTGTTAATAATTAGCTAATCATGGATCCTGGGCATTGTCACCTGGGGGTGAAATAAAAATTTAGGTATTAATTTTACAGAGTAAAATCCATTTTTACCCGGAGGTGCAGGGCACACTTTTTGTCTTTACCGCACTGACTCTACAATTCAGATTAGTGGGTTTTCAGTTGACCTCCCCACCCCACCAACCAAGCAGTTCTAGATCAGTGCAAAGAAGCCAAAGATGCCAACTGGCATTGGAGGGCTAAACATTTACTTAAAAGTTCAAGAACACATCCTCTTCAAAGCAATGGGTTCTGATTTTGGAATGGGCTGAGAAACTGTTTTCAACTTCAGGATGCAAATCTCCGCGCAAAAAAGAATGTGTTTGTGCTACTTATGGAAAACACCAAGTGGCGTGTTGTTCCCAAAACAGCAACATTGCCCATCATGCATCTGCATCTCTTTGGGGCCTTGCAGCACACAAATTAAATACCAGAAATCGGCTGGTAAAAATGTCCTTTTGCCATAAGACTTACCCAGTCAAACCGCTTAGCACTGTGTGAACATGACATTTTGTATTCACCCTGATGCCAACAATGTTTTTTCATCAATTGAAAAGCAATGGCTATGTTTTTCCGAGAGGAAGGAAAAATTGACAGCATGTCGTTCATGTTGAGAGAGAAAGAGATCATTGAATGACTGCCCTATCAAAATTAACAGCACAATGACCAGTGATTGCATGTCTGTGGGTGTGTTTGTCTAACAGCTTTGGTTTTGGTCTAAAAACAAATGTGATGTTTGTGCAGCAGGAAAGACCAAATTCAATGACATTTTGTTTGGTTCAAGAAACATTCATCTGATGCAAACTGCAACAAACAAGCTAGAAATGGCAATGCATCTCTATGATCTGACAAAGAATTGATATGAGAACGATTCTTATTGTTAGAGAGTGAGCAGAAGTTTTCTTTTTGCGATCAGTCTTTCACTGAGTTTAAAAAACAAAGGAAGTCTGAAATGTGTGGATTCAATTTTGCTGCAGAATTTCCACATGTGCAACAAAAGTTCAAATCTATCAGCTGCAACATAGGAAAAAGATTCTTATCATTTCAATATGATGGTGAAGGATGCTGTACTGTATGTTCAACATTGATCACTGCTGCTACAGGATGAGTGTTGAATGCAATTTGAGGAGCACGTGTGGTTCCTTTGGCATATTCCTACCCCTTTCTCTCCTGTTGCCACCCCACAACGCATATCCGTTGCCTTACTCGCAGGTGACGAACACTTAAGTCTAAGTAATCGACTATTTAAATGATTTTGTTCATGTGCCTCGCTAATGCACCTTATCTCAAGCGAGGTGACCTTTCAAATTTAATGAATCTGGCGACATTCATTTTGTTGGCGGCAGGTTCAAAATAGTTACGGCCTTTGTCGGCAGAGATGTTCTAGCTAGTTTTACTACTGCGAGTAAGCTAGCAAGCTGGAGCAATCTTCAAATCTAGTAGTCAGTTGAGAGCTAGCTTAATTAGTAAAGCTGATATGCTACTAGTAGGAGCTGCACTGAAACAGCAGCTTTCCATCTCGAACAACAACAACAACAACAACAACAACAACAACAACAACTTTTTTGTATGGTACTTGCCGTGACTGTCTGAGAATATTGACAGGAGGGTAGAAAAGACAGGGTTCCATCCACCAAAGCATGGACGTATTGTCTGCTTCTAATAATAGTCTTAGTAGTAGTGTATTGCATCTTCGTTCATCTGGTAGCCATTTGAAACAAAAATTACGACCCAATTCTTCCAAGGAATTTCTTACCAATCGAGGAAGGAGCAATCGTTATAGCGAAATGGTGAGCAACCAACACCACTACGACAAGGCCAGTCACAGCGCCGCCTCTAGTGTCAAATCCAACGCCAGCAGTAGCCGCCGGCGCAGCAATAAAAACAAGGCCAAGAAGGGCCATAAAGAGGGCAAGCCCAAGCCGTTGGAACCAGAAGCGTCAGGTTCCATAATGGATCCCGAGGAGGAAAGGAACGATATGGAACCCGAGGAAGAAAGGAACGATGCACCCACAGACAACCGCAGCGACCAAGGCAGACGAATCGATGGTGGTATTGACGAAATCAACGACATTCTCTGCACCAACACTGACGACAGTCTTGGCTTGGAAGAAGACCCTTCGGTTGTTTCTCGCACACGAACCATTCCCATTACAGCCTTGGGCTACTCGGACAATCGAAATGGCTATATAGGAACACTTCGACGAGGAGCTGGCGAGGATGGTCCCAGTGCTCAGGAGACACTCCCAACATCTCAAGAACACATTCATGACAGTGTCTGTAGTAGCTTTTACAGCAATGGCAGCCATAACAATCATAAAGTTACCGACGAGTACATTAAGGCCATGGAAGAAAAGTTACGACACCAAGAGGTTATGAATGAAAAACTAAAGGCCGCTGCCGGCAAGAGCCAAAGCAAGAATCAACACCTGTTGGCGTCGTCTCCCCCCGCCTTGGATGCTCTGCCATGGACGGACAATGAACGGGAAATTCTACGGGATCAAGTGGCCTTTTTCAAGAACTGCTTGATCGAATACGAAGGTGCTCTGTCTCAGAAAATCGTCCGAGATATTCTCACGACGCTCTATACGGCGCTGAGACAAGATTCTCTCAGTCGATCGGATCGATTGTTGCGCGAACTGGCCCAGAAAATGGAAGGCATCCAGACTATGGACCTACAGCACCTGGCTCAACTCATGGCAGCCAACGAAAAGGCGGGTGACTCTATGGAGGGTCAGGATGTCATTCTTTTGACGGGAGCCTGTGGGTCTGGGAAAACCACGACTCTGCACTTTTTGGCAGGAACCAAATTTGAAGAAACGGAAATTGATGGCTTTGTTCATTTGCAACCCACAGAGTTTGCAAACACCAAGGCGGAGGGCTTTAAGACGGCGTGTGGCAACGAAGCTGTTACCAAGACGCTCCAAGCCTTACCAGTTCCTTTGAACGACAGCGGTGACTCGGTAGTCGTCTGCGACGCTCCAGGTACTAGCAATTTTGCACTCACATCGGAAGAAGAGCTTGCCTTCCAGTATGGGTTGGGATCTGCTATCGAACGAGCCAAACGAATCAAGCCAGTGGTGGTCCTCAACCAAGAGTTTATGGGCTCGTGTTTTTCCAACTTGGCGGACGTTTTGGAGATGATGAAGCAAGACTTGGGATTGAAGTCGGCTAAAGATTTGATACCCATCGAGTACGTGTTTACAAACTATGAAGAGCGCCATCGGCCAAGACTGTGTCAACAGTTTGCATCGCTCAAGCACATTCGAGGACTTCACGGAGGGTCCAACAAAATGACTCTTTTTGATGAATTGGTCCATGACATTATTGCCAAGACAACACCCAACGCCAACGTGGCCATCCCGCTGGAAGACGATCCCAACGTGTTACTGGCGGACCTCTGGAAGGAATCCTTTATTGTGAATCCAAAACGCGGCTACTTTAAGATCGAGGCATCCGAAATGGCCTTCAAGAAATTGAAACTTCAACTGCAAGTTACCCTCGAGGAGCTTCGTATGGCACTATCCAGGGAAATCTACAGTGTGGCGCTGAATCGTATGGTCGTGTTGGATAAGCTATCTGTGTGGTTTCCACAGGCGAAGGAGACAGCCCTTTTGGCGCAAGAAGCAGCCTCCAACCAGGTGAAAATCATTTGGGATTGGATGGCGCAAGAGGTTCGCGAATCAAACTACGAGCAAGCGCTTTATCGGATGGAGCAAATGAGCGACTTCGGATTGATTTTTCCAGACGCCCAAGAATGTTCCAAGCGTGGCCATGATCTCTTGTGGGAATCATTAGCAGCACCCATGGACGAACAGAACTATAACGTGGCGATGGAACGAATTGTGAAGGTGAACGACCTTTCCGAACAGTTCAACGAGGCCAGCCAATGTGTCAAAAGAGCATTGCGCTTGCTCCGAAAAAAGATCGATCTTTCTATCGATTCAGGATACTTCAAAGAGGCCATGTCAATACTCGTGCCATTGCATTCGCTGACCGACAACCTCGCGGAAGCTAAGGATTGTGCTGACAGTATTCTCTCTAGATTGAAGGAGCTCTTGGAGACTACAATAACTCGAAAAAATTACCCCATGGCGCTACACATGATTCGCAGGTTTGGATCCTTAGAGTCCATCTACCCCGAAGTAAAAGGAACAACCGAAGGATGCATGGCATTGTTTCGGCGAACGGTCGAGACATCAGTTAATGAGGGTGATTATGAATCCGCTTTGTTCTTGGTTCAGAATATGCAGAGGCTGGAGCTCGACTTTCCTCAAGCAAAGGAACTCGCTGTGTACGGTCTCGGCGTGTTCCAAAATACAGTTGAAGTACTAATCACGCACAAGAACTACCAGAAAGCCATTCCACTTATGAAGAAGGTTTCTGAAGAAGTACCAGGATCAGCCGAATTCATTTTGAAGGGGCTCTCTCTACTGAAAGAGGAACTTAAGCAGGCCGTCAAGGAAAAAGAGTACGAAAATGCCCTCGATATCATCATTGAAGTGAACAATCTAGCTAAGACTGTACATCAAGCTGATGCCTGTATCGAATATGGATTCAATGCTCTCGAAGAAAACATTTTAGCGTCGATTGAACGACACGAGTACCAGAGTGCCGTCGACCTGATGGAGCTGATCTCTGCGAGACAGAGTCGTTTGCCCCTCGCAAAAGAATGCAATCGAATCGGCATTGAAGTCCTCAAGCGAAATGTAGCCAAGGCAATTGAAGGGAAAGAATACAGTCCTGCCTTAGAGATGATCCAACAGCTGAGCGACAAAGGGCACAATATACCAGAAGTGGGTGAGTGCAGTCGGCGGGGACTTGAGATGCTGAATCACACAGCAGAAAATGCCATTGCCGAAAGGGACTATGATACGGCTATTGAAATTATTACAAATATCAGCGAGCTCACAGGCAGTCTTCCGGAGGCAAAAGCTTGTACGTTATCGGCTATAAGGTTGATTGTATGTCACGTCACAGAGCTGCGCCAGGGCGTCGAGAAGACAGTAGAGGAGGTAGCCCAAACAAGAGATTTGAAGGTATTTGTGGCCATGCTACTAAAACTGAAGGCCCAAATTGAAAAGGTTATGAAATCAGAACCTTTGCGCAAGCTGTCTGTTCAAATCCACTACAAGAAGAACTTCCGCACCAAAGAAGAGGAGGAATCGGAAGCCAGTGTACTCTTTGTGCCGCAACTTTACACAAGTCAGGCATTCTGCAGTGATCATATCGAGCTCCTGGCAGGCCGAGTACGGGAAAAGCTTCCAGACTTCGACGTCAATGATACCTGCATGGAGAGCCTGATTCGTAACCGCAAGGCCATCTTGTCGGTGATGATTCGCCTGAAGGCAACCCATAAGATTCTTCAGCATTGTCCAGGAGGGGATAAAGCCACGTCCGTCTATACCAATACGTTCGAGAATTTCCATGCGTTAGTGGATATTGTCTTATCCATTGCAGAGGAAACTTTGAATAAACCTCTTGACATTCGCAATTTCGAATTACAAGCCTGGTTTTTGTCTGTGCTGATCAAAGGTTTCATCAAGGACAAGATTGACATTGGTAGCGAGGAACGCGGAATGATGGAAGAATTGGAGAATCGAAGGAAAGTTATGATGCTGCAATTTGAAGTGCAAGTATCAGAAGCCTTGGAACTAATATCCGAACACCAAGACTTTGTTGAGATGTCGGCGACGCAAGATAATTCCATTGTCCAAGGAGACTGGGACAACGGAAGCAAAGTCAGCAAAGACGGCAGCAAAAGTCATATCCCTATTATTACGGCAGAACTCATTCATAAGCTTGACTTCGCGGGTCTGGAGAAACCAAGGAACTTTCTTCTTTCACTTAGTCAGCGGCCCGAGCTGTTTCGAATGGTTCCCATACTGAAGCAACAGACTTTTCTAGACGTTGAACAGTTGGTCCACGCATTCGACAAGTCACTGGTTCAATATTTTGGGCCACTGGTGAAATGGGGAGAAGACGAGTACAACTCCTTGATAGCATTTGCAAAAACAGGAAAAGCAAAGCTTCCGGTAATTTTGGAAAAGGCCAACGAGCTGAAATCCCATGTCGACAAGGTTGAGTCACATCTACAGGTTGTTCGTGCCTGGGGACAAGACTTTGTCAACGCGACCACTCTCGTTCAGCAAAAGACACTTATTCTGCAAAAGCGGATTGAACTTGCTACCGAAAAGCTGGAGTCTACAATCAGATCTGCACGAGACTTAGGATTTGGAGCTTTTGTAACACACGTGGCCTTAGGGTTCCAATGTGACGGTCGATGGTATGACGATGTCCCCACATCATTTTTATAACACTCTAATTATATACGTTTGCTTCTATTTTTTCATTTTAACAACCAACGATGGGACCATTGTGTATCCGTAATTAAATGCCAGCGCTCTTTCTTTTTTCTTGTTTGAAATTTTGGTGCTTGCGTGCAACCAATAATGAAATATAGACTGATCTGAAGCAATGTATGCCCTGAAGGAAAGATGATGGCGTAACGTCGTTGTTTGATGTTATCGCCAGGCAACAGAGCATTGTGAATAAATATTCATATGCAACATGACTTTTGTGATGAACCCTTTGGTAGGTTGTATGAAAAAAGGCTTACTATTGTTACAAATTCGATCTTGGGGTGAATTACGCCACTCCGTCTTAGCCAGAATCAAGGAGTAAAGGGTCTTGGTCCTTTGCGATAGAAATTTGCAACTCTTGCTTCGTCCATTACCAACAATACATGAATAGGGTCCCTGCAAGTGCTTATATTGCATATACTCCAAATAGGAGCCAATGAATAATTCTAGCTTAGTGGAATGAAAATAACGATTTCGGATAACCTTCACCATCCATTCACCCTCATTCCAGCAATACGACCATCCGTTACCAGATTGCAATGGTTTGGATACACACTTGGAGATTCCACTCCCAGCTATTAATGTGATGGATCGGTCGCAATGCCTTAATCGTTTGGTCCGTTTTGGACAATGATCCCGGCGTTGCTTCGATCCAAAGTCAAAGACATTGTCCGACAATGAACTGGTCAAAAGTGAAGGTTTCAAATTGACTTGATTCGACTGTACTCCTCCGCTCATATTGGATTCATGTGATTTCTCTCAAATACGTCATGGGACCTCGACAGAAGATAAAATAATTGAAGAATCCCTGGAAGGGCATCAAGATGGCTTGGAGCAACAGCAGTGGAAACATTCAACTCTCGTCGGATGGATCTAAATGCGCCAGCGAGGAGGTAAAGCGCAGAATGGTCGTCGGCAAATGGGTGAGCAAAAAGCTGCACACATAGAGAAAGGATTGAAAGGCCACACTCCAAAGTCGTTCCTGCTGCCGTTCCTGCTCACACCGTTACCTTCCTCTGGCTATTGCATGGGTTCCCCGGCCCGGCCCGGCCCATCATTCACGCATCATCAAGTTAAGGATTCAGGCCCACATTTCGATGATTCAAAAACAATCAAGACCACTGAGTCTGAAATGTCATCAAATGGTCTGACAAACAAAGGCAACCTTGGGGTCTCCAGACTTTGAGAGGGGTCAAAAAATGTTTGAATGTGATCTGTGCATCAGCTGGTGTTTTGAAAAGCTTCAGTGAGGGCATCAAGATCTTGGCTAAGGTTTGGAGGCCTCAAGGGAAGATCTGAAGCAGTCAAATGAGGTCTGAATCAACTTGGCAGGCTTGACAGTTGTTGGCAATGATGTCATTTCCTCTTGAATTTGAACTGTGATGCAGCAGCAAACTGACATGAGCAGTTGCATCAGATGCACAGATCGGAGTGAAATGGCATTGGCGCAATTTTCAATCATTCTTTGAATGACTCATGTTCTTTTGTTGCCAGATGCTGTGGCAGTGGCTGGGCCAAACCATCTCAACATTCAGTCACTTCTGGACATTGGTCCACCGGTCTTCAATCAACACAGCCAACAGACTCACTGCCGTGAAACTGCAGGAAAAAATTGGTGTTTTTTGTGACATTCTCTTGAAGTTGATGCATTGGTAGACAGGAATGACCTTTCCCTCTTTTTAGTCTGCACCAGCAAGACTTTGCTCATGTTGACAAAATGGGTTTGCCGGTTCTTTGGTTCCTTGCAACGATTGCATTGAGCCTTGCGATTGTTTGATGAGACCCCAAACTCCCAGAGTTTGCATTCTTCTGGGTTCATGGCACATTGATGATAGGGAGAGCAGTTACAATCCAGTTGCTTGTGAAAACAGACTGCATGCTTTGAAGACACAAAAGGTGTTCAATTGGCAGTCTTTGACATTTTGAAATTGTGGGTGCTGCGAAACATTGTTGAACTGAGTTGTGTTCGTTGAACAGTTTGTATCCACATGGCTCTCAAGGTTGGCAATGAAAATTGGGACCTGCAGGTGTGCCACTTGCAATGATAACCACAAGGTTGACATTCGGGACAATTGTCCATGTGAACATTGTTTTGTTCCAAATGTTTTGTTCCAAACTGTCTGTCTGTGTTGATCCCATTGTTTTTTGTGAATCTTATCCAATGGTTTGCTCCTCTCAATCAAATTGGTGAACTTCTTGCAACACACTGGCACACATTGGTGTCTAGGAGTTTTTGCTTGTTTTTCTTATTGCACTGTGAATTGGCATTTTACTGCATGTAGAATGCCATCTGCTGCACATCCAACCCGCCATCTACATTCTGCCAGTCATCTGGCTACTAGCTAGCTGCTAACCGGTAGCTACTACTCCGGAGTACCGCCTACTAGCTAGCTCTAGTTAGTAGTAGTAGCTACCATGATTCTGCAACGAAAAATCTGGTGTCAACCATTTCAAATTGTGACGTGGTATTCGTGACTGTCTCGCGTGACCTCGTATGGGATTTCGTGCTCGCTATTTTCCTAAGTAGCGCAAGCCGAGTTTTTGGTATTTAGATAGCCTCGTCTAATTACACAACACTCGGCGACGAGATGGCTTTGAGAGAACGAAATAGTACTAAGAAGCAAAAAGTTCTGTCGCACTACACGATTGGCATCTAGCTAGTAGCTAGCTAGTAGTAGCCACGAAGGATCTACTTCTACTACTACTAATAGCAGCAAATAGAGCCTTCTCTTAGCATCTTTATTGTCGTTGATCATCCTATCCACCGAGTGTTTCTGTTGATAGAGATTGTATCAAGATGAAGCGTGAAGACTGTCCACTGGCCGCGGCTTCGGCCGAGCTGGAATCTGTCGCGGAAGAACCAGAAGAGGAAAGTTCAGCTGTCTGCTCCGTTGCCATAGAAGAGGAGCATGATGCAATGTCGAGAATATCGATCAAAGAAATGCCTAGCCGAGCCTCGAGAACGGGTACTGCTGTGACTTGTGCTACAGCAGGTACGATGAGTACTGCAGCAGCAAAAGATAAATACTACAAGAAAGGTGACATCAAAGTGAAGCAGCTGCCATGGACGGAGGAAGAGACGCAGCAAGTGATGGAACATATTAGATTTCTCCAGGACGAATTGCCAGGAGGACGTGGGCTGAATAACAGTGAAAGCGCAAAAGTATGGAAGGACAGTCTCGACCACTTACGCTCCAAGATTGTGAAAGCCGTTGCCGAGGGCAAAATCAGTCGCCATTCATCGTTGCTGCACAAGCTAGCATCTGCTACACGTGCAATTCAGCTAGTTGACCTAACGAAACTGTCCAAGTTGATGAAAGCAAATAGTCAAGCTGGCGACTGCATAGCTGGAAAGGAAGTCCTTTTACTTTGTGGAGAAACTGGAGCCGGAAAGACTACAGCCTTACAGTATTTTCTCGGTACAACCTTCGAAGAGGTTGAAGTTGATGGGTTTCTTCACTTGAGTCCCACCAGCTACGTCGACCCGGCACATGATAAATTCAAGACATCGTATAGCCGGGAGCCAACTACAAGGGTCCTCCAAGCTGCCACTGAATGGGTGGACGGCCATGGGGAAATTGCCATTGCTGATCTTCCAAGCTACGATGTGGCCAACTGCTTAGAGGAAGACATTGCCTTAGGAACTGGTATGGTAAACGCCCTTTATCGAGCCAAGTCAGTTCGGCCGGTCGTCTTGCTTAGCCGCGAAGGAATGGGTAACCGTTTCAGCAACCTTCCAGAGACAATGCGAATTATTAGGCGCCTTTATCAGGTTCAGTCTGAGAAAGATTGGAAGCCTTTTTGCTACGCTTTTACCAAGTACGATTACAAACATCGCAAGCTGCTGCATAAGCAGTTTGCTGCTCTGCAGCGGCTACCTCCTAAGCTAGGGAAAGGAGAGCAGCCATTGTTTAATGCTCTTATAGAGGACATCGCGGAAAAGACCAATCCTGAAGCGAATGTCATTCTTCCGATGGAAGAGAACCCCAGTAAATCCTTGGCTTACCTTTTTCGTGCAACAGAGGATGGAAAGATGGACCCAAAGGAGTTATGTACTTCCTTTGCGTCTGACTTTTCCCTCAGGCAGTTCCACCTACAGATGCAGCTTGCGATGTGTGACTTCCAGGGCAATATGCTTCAAGAAGACTACGAAAGTGCCATCAAGAATATCAACAACATGAAGACTATGGCGGATGTATTTCCAGAGATATCAACGCATCTTGAGTCTGCCAAGGATGCGTTCAAACAGCGAGTAGCGCAGCTTTGGGTTCTTGTTGTTCGAAGCATTGGACAGGAAGACTACGAAACGGCGCTGTACCGCATGGAACAGCTCAATGCCGTTGGATCAGACTTTCCTGATGCTATGGAATGTTCAGTACTCGGACACGAGCTGTTAACTCAATCCATCACAGAACCATTTACCGAGCACGAGTTTGACAAGTCGATTCATCGGATTATAGAAATGACCAAATTACAAAAGCGCTTTCCTGACCTTTCAGATGTAGTGGATTTTGGCCTACAGGCATTGAGGGAAAAGTTGATCAACCTCATCAACGACAAGGACTACAGCGCAGCGGTTGTGCTTATGCACCACCTAGGGCGCTCCGAATCGGATCTGCCGAGTTCTTTTGTCGTCGCTCAGCACGGTCTTCACTTGGTCCGCGAGAGCTTGCTAAAGCTCATCGAAGACGAAGACTACGGCAATGGCATCCCACTTACGATAAAAGTAAGCGAGCTGGGAAGCGCCTTTGCGGAAGCCAATTCCTATGTCAGGAGAATCCTGAAGACGATCCGCAAACGCGTCGATTATGCAATTCAGTCGAGGGACTACGTCAAGGCTGGGTTCCTACTGCGCACTGTGACCACCCTGGCGCCATCCCTTACCGATGGAAAGGAATATATAGAGTTTGCTCTTGATTCAGCAGCACAACATGTCTGCGAGTTGCGCATGGAAGTCGTGAACGCCTTCGATGCTTTGCTACAGGTGAAAGATCAGACGAAGTATAAAAAACTGCTCCAGTACGCAGTCAAAACTATGGCGAGTCTGAACAAGTCAGAACCGACAAGGCTTGTTTGTGCTGATTTTTACAAGACTCAAGAAATTCCACTCGATGCAGAAAACTACAAGCCCAATTATTTGGCTATTTTATGCACCCCACGAGATTGCACAAGCGAGTCCTTTTGTGTAGCTCAAGTGCGCCACTTGATCGAGCAAATGACATCCGAGCTCGCACCCTTCGACGAAAAGGCGTCAATGGAGTTCTTAATGGAGAACCGTAAAGATCTACTCTCCATCATTTTACGCCTTCGATCTACAAGCAACGGTTTCATGAATAGTGCGGGAGGTAGTCTGGCAGTTACATTATACGAGAAGGCTTTCACAAAGTTCCAGGACGTGGTCGAAAACATTCTGTCCCTGTCGGAGAAAAGTTTCAATTCTTCCATGGACATGAAGGAGTTCGAGTTCCAGGCCTGGCTACTTGCTTTTCTCATCCAAGGGTTCACTCGAGAACGTGAAGATGAAGATGGACCAGATATTCAGAAGATGGAAGATCTGGATCATCGTCGCGTTACTCTTATGCTTCGATTTGAAAATGAGATATCTGATACAATGGAGTTACTATCCAACTACACGTTTCCTGATTTCAAAGAAAAAGAGTCGTGTAAGCCCAATTTCGCCACTTTCCTTCAGGAAGTCAACTTACCAGATTTGGAAGCACCCCGGCAATTATTATTGTCATTGAGTCAAGCCCCCCAGCTGTGCAAAATGATGGCGACGATGATTTCAGCGCACAGCGCGGAGAAATCTGTCGAAAGTCTAGACAGGTCGATCATAGACCTCTTCGGGCGCATTGTATCTTACTTGGAAGCAACGTATGTAAGACTCATCCAAGATTTGAAGATCAAGAATATTACTTCACACGTTGGCCTTAAAGATGCTTCCGAAATGAACTTCGAAATTCCGATGATATATCTTAGTTTCCAAAGGGTCGAGCACTGGTCGAAAGATACAACGACGGGCATTGCGCCTCTCCTCAAGCGACTTTGCGAGATTGAAGCGTGTCTCCACATCCTGATTCCAAAGTTAAAGGAACGGGTCCATGGAGCCGAGGACATTGGTCCTGCTGCCTTCATCAAAAATTTGATTTGCATGGAGAATTCTGGACCAGTGGGATGCAATTGCCTTTTCAGCAAGTGTGATGGTTCTGTTGATGACTTCATGGAAACACTGCCAGTACTCCCGCCCCGAGACCAAGAACACGAAATAGCAAGCGACAAAGTAAAGGATCAGGATAGAGGGAACAGTATTGCAAGTACTTCTCAGGTGAGGGATAACATACAAGTGCGCAAGTCAGAGGATGTTCATGATACCAGAGACGATGAAGTTGCTATGTTGACCGAGGACAGAAATGAAGCCGTGCCTACACATAAACAAGAAGCTGAGGCGGCTACCCGAGACCATCCACTTGGCAGCAGCGGTAGCGACAATATGAATGACGCGCAAGGCGACACCAAGATTAGAAAAGATAAAAACGAATTCGATGATAGCAGTGAAAATAGCATCACTGACGAAGACGAGGCCAAAGCTGCGAAAGGCACAGTCGAGGAAGCAATCGCCAAAACTTTGGCTGGCGGTCCAACGAAGATCAATGATAACCCAGAGAAACCCATGACGACGACTCTCATAGAGTATGCTCTAGGTAGACAGCAAAAACAGTAGATTTAATTTCACGGATTAAAGAGATAATAACAATATGTTTTTAATACAGCAGTCTATCTGCAGAACTGCTACTAACCTGTGATGAGCTCGAACCGAAGCTTCATGGGTTAGAGCTAGCGAGCTTGGGAAGGTGAAAGACCGCGATCTTCTTTGTTATGAATAGTGCAGCTAATAATCACTGGTCGTTTAAAAGGTTGGTAACCCACATGTTTCATGCTTTATCTGAACAAGCTTGCAAAAGTCAGCCAGAGTATGAATAGTGAGCATAATGTCAAATTTTGTGGGTCAGTACCAGCCAACAACAAGCGCTTGATTCAGGAACGTTACTAGTCATGCGTTAGCCGTTAAAATCGT
>Ga0163144_10019445_pt1 | contig 13658 bp, 10 predicted proteins | sample OliLak19BULKMAT1_FD_123175 | JGI IMG/M metagenome (GOLD analysis project Ga0163144, IMG submission 123175) | Freshwater microbial mat bacterial communities from Lake Vanda, McMurdo Dry Valleys, Antarctica - Oligotrophic Lake LV.19.BULKMAT1 | ecosystem: Environmental > Aquatic > Freshwater >... | reverse complement strand
CTGGGTAAAACAAGGCTTCCTGCGCATAACTTGCTACTATTACGCTGTATATAATTACTAGAGAAGCAGCCAAGTATAGCTTCAATTTAGGGTCAGTGACCATCAAATAGGTTTTTAAACTACCTTGCAAAATTACAAATAATAAAATACAATATAAAATCAGGCCAACATAGCCAGATTCTACCGCTATTTTAACAAACTCGCTATCGGGTTGAAATTCAGCTACTGCAGAGCCTTGTGCATATAGTTTACCCAATCCGCCCACGCTGCCCAAACCAGCTCCGATGGGATGCGACTGAATATAAGGCTGTATCAGTGCCTGATTTTTAAGCCTAAGATTAAATGAGGGGTCTTCTTCAAAAATGAATGCGGAGCGCAATCGAGCTAAATTATTGGCATCTAGGGGGCCAAGGCTATTGATGGGTGACAATATGATTGCTGTGCCCGCAGTTAAGAATAAAGCTGTAACGATGAGCGTATTTTTCTTTAAAGTAATCAAGGCAAAGAATACAAAGGCTGCAGGTAAAATAGCATAAGCAGTACGTGTGCCTGAAAAAACCATGGAAAGTAAAAGCACTAAGCTGGCCGCCCAAAGGTATATTTTCCTGCCAAAGCTCACTTTATCTAAACTCAGAATAATACACAGTACACTCCCAAAAGCTGCAGTGATTCCAAATATGGTGGGTGAAGTAAAAAAAGAACATTTTCTGAATTTTCCCCAATTATAAAATAAGCCCAGCCTCTGGTCATCGCTCCGTATCCATTCTTCTTCAAATGGAAGCAGTCCGTGAAACTCCTGAAACAAACCATAAGCCCCCATCAGAAAGCAAAGAAATACGAGCAATTCTATAAAAGTATACAGCCGCTTGGGGGTGTTGATTACATAAGCAGCTACGTAATAAAACAAGGTAACTACTATGAACAGCCGAAAAGAAAATACCCAAGCTATTTTCGAGACGGTAAATGGATTAGCCACTTGTACTAGATTGTAGAATACCCATACCAATAGCATTTTGCCAGGCAAGTTGGAAAACACCGCCCAGTCGTTTTTTAGCATCATTTGCCATGTAATTCCCAATAGCATTAGTATTATCAATGCATCCATAAGCGTACCTATGGGAAGATCTGTAAACCGCAAAATGCCTAAAATAAAAAAGGATACTCCCAGTATTACGGATACTCCGAAGTGCATATAGGTAAGTGAAAATATTAACACAGGAATGCCAATTGCCAGTGAAATGATGAAAATCGAAATTGTCCATGAATCTTTGGCAATCAGGTATGCGACACCTGCAGCGATAAGGGTAAAAAAAACTGCACCCAAAGGACTGGCATATTTCTTTCTGAAAAGTTGCTCGGAAAAAAAGTCAGTGAATGAAAAAAAATTATTTCCAACTACCATTGTGCTCCGTGTGACTACAAGTAAATGACTTTAAGAAATATAACTACTAAGGTCAAAAAAACAAAAAACAAACTGATTATGTAAATGAGACGCTGGCTATTTTCCATTTTTGCTTAGCCGATGGATGGAATTGATATAAAATAGCTTGTAGAATTCAAAGGTATAGAAAACAATATTTTGAAACTTTACATCTAGTGTTCTTTTTAAATATACTTGCGTAAATATAAAACCGAAAATGCACATCAGTAAAGTGCCATAGGCGGTACCAATAACCCCAAACCAACCAATGAAGAAATAATTCAACACCAAATTTACCGCTATGCTACACAAGATATAATAAAAATTGAGCTGTGGCCTGCCAATAGAATCAAGAATAGTGCCAAACTGGCGGGCAAAAGGAAGAAATATTACTTGCAACAGTGTAATTTGAAGAATTGGGACAGCCTCTGAATAGCCCGTCCCTGCGATAATTTCTACTATATATTTGGCAAACAACACCAAAGTAACAATACCAGGCAATACCATGCACATCATTACGCCAACAGATTTTTCGTACAATAATTTGGCCGCACCCAAACCCTCTTCTTGTATGCGCTTCGAGCTTTGAGGAAATACGATGGAAGCCACTGCGTTGATTGGTACATCGAACAAATTTACAATTCTGGCCGATAAATTGTACAATGCAACTGCCGTAGGGGCAAGCATCGCACCCAACAGCATCTGGTCGCTCGACTTGAAAAATGTAGCACTAATGCTCGTTCCAAACGAAAACTTCCCAAAATGGAATAGTTTACTAATCCACGCCCAATCGATTTTTAGCCTAATTGAAAAATACTTCCTCGAAAAAAGGTAGGCTGAAATTGACCCAAGTATTGCCCCGAAAGTCTGGAAATTGACAATCTGCAGTAAATCGATAGGAGCTGCATACAAGTAGTGGTAGAGCACATAAAGGAAAAAGCTACATTGGCGGATAAAGTTGCTAATAAAAATACCTTTAAAATCAAGATTGGCTTGTTGAATAAAATTGAATTGGGAAAAGGGAATCAGGGCTATGGTTGTAAAGATGTAAAACTTGAACATGACTTCAAGTTGGGGACTATGCCAAGATTCGGACAGATAGCCAGACAGGAAATAAATGGCAATAGAGGAAACAATGGTGAGCAATATATTTAAAAATAGAGAGGCCGAAATGACAGAAGTATGCTCAGAGGCAGGCGTAGAGGCCAAAAACTTAACCACCGCAGCTTGAATGAGCCCATTGCGAGCCATTTCAATAAGGGTAGTGGTAGAAAGAAACAATGCCCACACTCCAAATTCTTCTTTGCTAACAATTCGAATAAGCAAATAAAACCCACCGAATCCGAACAGCATGGTAGAAAATTTTTCCATGATAGTCAGCAAGCCGGAACTGATCCAATAGTTTTTTTGTGTCAACGAGAAATGATTAGCACACAATACTATAAAATTTTAGGCTCAATCCACAAAAAATTACCTCAGGAAAATCTTTGTAGTTGCATCTCGATGAACATTTTCATAGACACTAAACAATGCTTGTTCCAATATGCATGGGGCAATTGACTGTCAGCAAGTTAACATTAGGCATAAAACGCAACAAGTATTGCTAACATGTTGACTACCAACTAAATAAGATCAATTCTACGCTACAATTTGCTTTCATATACCAATAATTTAAGCCATAATTGTAAAATATTCTTGAAATGTTGACATTAAATGTGCCACACCACTCCATTACATCCCCTATTTTTCATGCGTAGCAAGGCTAAAATGGCCATGTTTATCGCCCTATCTATGGTCTTGCTGCAAGGTTGTAAAGACAATAAAATGAGAGTACTCGTTTTTAGCAAAACGGCTGGGTTCAGGCACGAATCCATCAAAGCCGGGAAGAACATGTTTTTAAAACTAGGAGAAGTAAATCAAATCAAGGTGGATACTTCTGAAGATGCCAGCTATTTCATGGATGAAAACTTAAAGCAGTACAATGCAATCGTGTTTTTGAGTACCACAGGCGATATTTTGAATTACAGTCAACAAGTAGCTTTGGAACGATTTGTGCAGTCGGGCGGTGGTTTTGTAGGTATTCACGCAGCTACCGATACCGAATATGGCTGGCCTTGGTATGTGCAAATGGTAGGCGGTAGCTTTGAAAGCCACCCCAAAATTCAGGAAGCGAAAATAAATATACTGGAAAACAAGCACCCCTCTACTGCTCATTTGCCCAAAGTATGGCAAAGAACAGATGAATGGTACAATTTCAAAAGCCTAAACCCTAGCATAAAAGTATTGGCAACCATAGACGAAACTTCTTATGAAGGTGGCAAATTGGGCAACTACCATCCCATGGTTTGGTACCACGATTATGATGGAGGCAGGGCGTTTTATACCGAATTTGGCCACACAGACGAAAGCTACACCGAAGAAAAATTTGTAGCACATGTACTAGGGGGTATAAAATATGCGATTGGGGAAGGCCAAAAGCCCGATTATGCCAAAGCAAGATCGCAATACAGGCCCGATCAAAGCAGGTTTCACAAACAAGTAATCAAAGAAGGTCTCGATGAACCCATTGCTATGGCCATTACCAACGGTGGCGAAGTATTCTACTGCGAAAGAAAAGGCAAAGTATACTATTTCGACCCAAAATCTGGGATTGTGAAGCTGGCGGCAGACGTACCCGTAGAAAGCTATGCAGGATCTGGCATTATGGGCATGACCCTCGACCCCGACTACGATTACAACAAAATCATTTATTTATTCTACATCGACATTAATTTTACTTATAAGCTCTCTTCATTCAAATTTGTAGACAAAAAGATTGTGCTCTCTACCGAAAAAGTCATCTTTTCTTTCCCTATTCAAAAAGAGCCTGGAGCACACAATGGGGGAAGCCTTGTATTTGACAAAGATGGCAATTTGCTAATTGCAACGGGCGACAACACCCCCCCATGGCAGGCCAATGGATTTCCGCCTTACGACCAAAGAGAGGGAAGAGAGTTGTACGATGCCCAACGAACTGCATCAAACTCCAATGATTTGAGAGGAAAAATTCTAAGAATAAAACCAAATGCGACTAGAGATGGCTACACCATTCCCGAAGGAAATTTATTTGCCGAAAACACGCCACTTTGCCGCCCAGAAATATACATCATGGGCTGCCGCAACCCATGGAAGATGAGCTACGACAAAAAAACCAACTATGTTTACTGGGGAGAAGTGGGGCCGGATGCGCATAGAGATAGCACCATAGGTACTAAAGCGTATGATGAATTAAACCAAGCCCGAAAAGCGGGCTACTTTGGCTGGCCTTACTTCATTGCTACAAATAAACCTTATGCGATGGTAGATTTGGTGAATGAAAAACCAGGGCCGATGTCTGACCCGTTGCACGTAGTCAATAATTCTAAAAACAACACTGGCATCGTGCATATACCCTTTAAGCCCAAAGAGGCATTGATATATTATCCTTACGACCAAAGCTTTGAGTTTCCAGAAGTAGGTGTAGGAGGCCGAACCATCTGTGCAGGGCCAGTATATGATTACAACACCGCCAAAAATTCGCAAGTAAAGTTCCCAGCCTATTACAATGGCAAACTTTTTATATTTGATTGGATGCGCGACTGGATAAAAGCAGTAACACTAGATAAAGGCGGCAACTATGTAGGGATGGAACCTGTTGTTGAAAACTTTACATTAGCCCATCCTTCCCACATTATGTTTGCCCCCAATGGGTCGATGTATGTGCTAGAATATGGATATTTGTGGTATGCCCAAAGTGCCAATGCAAGGCTTTCATGCATCACCTTTCACGAAGGGAATAGACCTCCAGAGGCTAAAATTAGTTTTTTAACTGATACAATAGGCATTGAGCCTTTTACATTGACCATGACTGCCTCCCTATCGACAGACCCCGATGGCGATTCGCTAAGTTTTGAATGGAGTGATGGCGATTTGCATGAAAAGAAGGGAAAGCAAGTGAGTTTTCAGTACGATAACGAGGGGGTGTATTGGGCAAAATTAATTGCCAAAGACAAAAATGGGGCTACATCGCAAACATTGCAAAGAGTGATTGTGGGCAATACTTACCCTAAAGTGAACTTGGTAACGAGCAATGGCAATAAATCGTTTTATTGGGCAAATACAGCACTCACCTACAAGGCCGAGGTTAGCGATAGCGAAGATCGCATCATCAACCCAGAAAATATTAATGTTGTGCTCAATTATTTGAACGAAGGTGAAGACATGTACCCTTTACCAGATGCTGGACATACTGCTACCAAGGCAGAAAAAAGCATCACAGACAACGCTCTGATAGCGGCCAGCGATTGCAAAGCCTGCCATGCCCTTAACAACAAATCGGTAGGGCCAGCATTTGTAGAAATTGCTAAAAGATATGCCAATGATGGCAACGCTCCCGCTAAACTGGCAAAAAAAATAATCAATGGCGGTGCTGGCAATTGGGGCGAACACGCCATGAGCGCACACCCGCAAATTACCCTATCTGCAGCCAAAGAGATGGTGAGTTATATACTGCAGTTGGCTACCGAATCCGATGGCAGAAATACGCAAATACTACCCGGAACTGGGGCGATACCTGCATCAGTTTTTGCCAATAAAAAAGGCACATTTTACCTCACGGTTACTTATGAAGACAATGGGAAAGACGGAAAGGGAAAGCTGAAATGCAGTGACATTATCAGATTAGGAAGCCCCAAAATGGAGCTGCTCGATGCCGATACCACTTCAGGTTGTATGCCTATATACAGCGAGGCTGAAGGGTTTAAAAACAAGTATTGTGGGGCAATAGCTCACAATTCATTTATGGTATTTAAAAGAATAGACCTCACCAGTGTAGGCTCGATTTTGGCAAGAACAAATTCCAAATCGGCCAATGGGAAATTTGAATTGAGGATAGACAAATTAGATGGAGAAGTGATTGCGTCTATTCCAGTAAAGGCAGCAGGCGCTTGGGAAAAATGGACGGAATCCATTGCTGAATTAAAAGCAACGCGAGGGGTACACAAATTGTATTTTGTGTTTGTGAACAAACGAGGTGGCATTGCTGAAGAGGTAGTTAACTTCGACTGGCTACAATTTAATGAAAGCAAGCCTTTTGTTGCAACTGGGAATAAACACAAACAGCTAATACTCCATTAGTAGCAAATGAAATGTATGAAAGAGAAATTGCGACAATACAGCATAAATCGTATCTTATCAACCAGATAAAATTTGGAATAGTTAAAATATCTCCCCGTATTAACTTGGATTATTTTGGTCGTTGTCCGAATAAGCTGCCTGTTTTATCGATCTATGGCACATTTGCCAAATCTCTACCTGTTTTGCTGATACATTTGCCATATTTGACGGCTGACTGGGCTGTTAGAGAGAAAACATAGGGTATGCTGCAATGAATGTGCTGTTTTTGACATCAATTGTGGTACACGCTATTGGCGAGGGCTGATATTTTCCATAAATAGTTAGAGAAAATAGAACACCAAACACGTGTTTTCTAAGCAATAGTATGTGTTTGCATCAGCTCACCTCTGATTCGGGAACCAAGGAATCGAAATCGGTAGCCACTATATCTTGAATTTCTCTGATGTGGAAATCGAGCTCATCAATGCAAATCTTAATCTTTTCGTTTACTTCTATTTCAACCTTCTCTTCTTCTGAGAGCAACGATTGCAGTTCTATCAATCCCTTCACCCTACAAAATGGGCCTCTTAGTATGTGAGCATTGTAATAAGCGTGGTTTACCAGTTTTTTGTTCTGCTCCTCTAGTGCCTTAGTGCGTTCCAGCACTTTTAGTTCTAGGGCTGCATTTAATACTTCCAAATCTGATTTCTGCTTCTCAATCATATTTTTAGCACTATTTATTTTACCTATATAGTTGCCAATGGAGTAAAGAAGATAGAAAGTAGTCAGATTAAACAGTAGCCAATACAGAAGATTGTCAAGAAAGTAGTACCGCTGAACCATCATTTTTACTGGTATATCGGCCCCAGTATCGAAAAAAGCAATGATGTTGGCTGCAAAGCATAAGCTTGCAAAGTTTATCGACAGAAATATCCAGTGGAGCCAAGTCTCTTGCTTTTGCGACAGCATCAGCTGAATGAGTATGGCATGAAAAATAAGCCCCATCGGAAATGCCACAAAGTAATCGAGAGGGGCATCTTGCAGCCACATGGGAATAATGTGAAGCAACAGCGGCCAGCAGAATAAGAAGAGCACTCTTCCTGCAACTGTATATTTCAGCTTCACAATCCAAGAGCAGAAAACGCACATCGCAATGACGATAGGTACAATAAATTGATCGAAATGTAACCGATCTATAGGCTGGAAATACGCTTTATAGTCTAAGATTATAAAGAAAAAATATACAATCGGCAGGGCTATAAATACAATAAATGAAAACATAACCCTTCTACTGACATCATTCTCAGACTCAGTATTGCCCTCAAAACTGCTGATTTGAAATAATTTTATAAACTGCAATGCCATTGGGCTAGTATAAATTAAGTGCAATTTATATGTATTTCTACCAATAGTATCTTTTTAGTTCGCTGGTTGCTATCGCTACACGATTTGCCTTGGCATCTTATTTCCCACTTTTCTCCATCTTCATTTTTTGCTTTTCCTCTTTTGCTTTCTCCTTCTCCTTTTTCTTGAAAAATCCTTTCAACAGAAAATTGCTTTGGACAGCTTTCAAATCTTGGGCTAGATTGGCAGTAGCCATATCGGTGTTGCGAAGAATGCTTTTTACTCTGTCAGAAGCCTCTTTATCATCAAGCAATGTGTGTATTATACCATTGGAATGGTTGGCTTTGTATGCCACTTTCGACAATTCATCGGTCAGCACCTCGATATGGCCCAAGGTGTTCTGGGCCGATACCAATATTCCATCAATATCGAGTGGCTTCACGGTGGGCAGCACATCGTTGTCTTCTATAATGCCAGCCGTTGCAGTGCCGGGCATTAATTCTATCAATTTATCGCCCATAAGTCCATCAGAACCAATGTTCATTCTCGAATCTTTCTTCAGAAACTTCTGAACATTCGTTTCTACATATATTTCTACCTTTATAGAGGTGTCTGTAATAATGGCAATATTTGATACGCTGCCTACCTTTATGCCAGCGAAGCGGACATTGTTGCCCACTTCCAGTCCTTTTACATTTCTGAACATACTGGATAAACGAATACTGGGGGAAAACATATTTTTATTTTGCCCTACATAGAATATGGCGAATGTGAAGGCCGCAAGACCTAACAACACAAACACGCCTAACATAATGGTTCGCCTATTGTTTTTCATAATTGAAGCAGATTACTATTGGTTTTAGATAACAAAGAATGATTTCACAAATGGATCGCTGGCAGTGCTGAGGTCGTCAAAGCAGCCTTCTGCAATGATTTTGCCCTCATTGAGCACAATTATTCGATCCGCAGTTATGCGGGCACAGGGCATATCGTGGGTAATGATTATTGAAGTAGTATTATACCTTTCTTTCAGATCGAGCATCAACCTGCTTATTTCATTTGAAGTGATGCTATCTAGCCCAGTTGTGGGCTCATCGTACAGCATTATTTCTGGTCTCATTACCAGGGTTCTGGCCAATCCGGCTCTTTTCTTCATTCCACCTGAAAGCTCCGAAGGGTATTTATCAATTGCATCTGATAGACCCACGTTTTCCAAAGTTTCTTTTATGCGACTATTTATTTCTGCTTGTGTTAATGGCTTATCCATTCGTCTGAGCGGGAATTCAAGATTTTCTCTTACCGTCATGGAATCGTACAAGGCCGCACTTTGAAACAAAAATCCGATCGACTTTCTTGACTCGTTTAGTGCATCGTGCGAAACTCCTACGGTCGATTTGCCCAATACTTCTATCTGGCCCGCATCGGGTATTACCAGCCCAACGATACACTTTATGGCCACCGACTTGCCCGATCCAGATTTACCAATAATCACCAAATTTTCCTTTTTATTTACATGAAAATCTATGCCTTTCAATATTTCGGCAGTGCCAAAGCTTTTTACCAAGCCTTTTACATCTATTACCTTATTGTTTATTTCATCAGCCATAATTATTTTATTATCAGCAACTGCCATTTGCATTTTAGGCAAATAAATGAATTAAAGTTACTATCTGCACTGCTATTAAGTCGATAAAGAATACCACGAGCGAAGAAATTACAAAGGCTGCATTGGCTGCGACTCCTACACTTTCGGTACCTTTGCCCGCATTGTAGCCTTGATAACTACCCACTATGCCAATCGAAAGCCCAAAGAATACCGATTTAATGATGGGCGGAAAAACATCCATAAAACCTACCGACTCAAAACTTTTAATAAAAAACAGGGGAATGCTCATATCATCGTAAATATTTACCCCCACAAACGACCCTGCCAAACCAGCCACATCGGAAAATACAACCAGCAAAGGCACTACAATAGTACAGGCAATCACCCTGCTCATCACTATAAATCGAAACGGGTTAGTGGCCGATACTTCCATGGCCTCTATTTGCTCGGTCACCTTCATGGAGCTCACTTCCGCTCCTATTCCCGAGCCTATGCGCCCTGCACAAATTAAAGCCGTAATTACAGGCCCAATTTCCCGCAGGAATGAGAGACTCACCATGGAGGGAAGCCATGAATCGGCACCAAACTCAGCCAAAACGGGTCGTGATTGCAAGGTGAGAACCACACCCATTATAAAACCGGTAACCAGCACCAAAACCAGTGTTTTATTGCCCAGCAAATAACATTGCTTCAAAAATTCTTTGCTTTCGATAGGTTTTTTGGTGAAGAATGTGAAAAACCCCAGCAACACCTTTAAAGTAAATTTCGAAGCATCGCCAAAATCGTAAAACTGCTTGGAAATAAGCGGCATGATCGCCATACCGCTAGCTTCTATCTTGCTTATTTTTGGCAAAGTTGTTTCCATTCCTTCTGTAGATTTTGATTACACTTGGCTGGAGTGTTGTGCACCCTGCGGCAAGTATTGAAAATAGTGTGCCAATGACTAATGTGGCAAAATGGAGTAGGAATTCGTTACGTAACCGATATTGTTTTACACAAAATGTGGTAGGAATTGCCCATGAAGCAAGTACAACCAGACTAATAGCTAGTACCGCAACCAAAAACTAGATCAAAAAATTTGCAATTAATTGCGTTGATAAAAATGTACTTTACAAGTAAGGTCAATCACCCTTTCTGCTAGGAGAGTTCATCAAATAAAAAATACAGTATCATTTGTCAGTTTCAAATTGCAGCACAAGGGTATCACAATTTTGCATTTTAGCTTATGATTGCCATGTGTTGGCCTGAAACTATTGCTTCGCTTCCTACTTAAATCAAAAAAACAGTCAAGCTACGGCTGCCGTGAGCCCCGATTACGAGCGATTGTTCAATATCGGCAGTTTTTGAAGGGCCAGAAATAAACACGCCATAGCCGTCAGTATTTCTCAAATTCACAACTTTGTAGGCTTCGTGCATATTCCACAATAGCTTTGCTTTTTCAAGTATAAACACGCAATGTTGCGTAATGAAGGGCAAAGCACGGTGAATTAAATCAGTGGCCGGAATCCAAACAGCTGCGTTTTCGGCCACACCAAATTCGCATTTCAATATCACCAAATCTACATCTTTGAGTGCATGAGGGTCTGAAACTTGATTGAGATCGAAATTGGCAATAGAAACTAGGTTGGTATTGCTGCAGATCTGCGTGGCATCGTGGTATATTTTTAAAATCTCTTGGTTAATATTTTGACCTTCGCCCAACTCGATAGGATTGCCACCTACAAATTTCAATGTTTCTTTAAAATGACTGAGCAAATCAATGTCGTTTCGTGCGAAATCTGGCAGAACGGGCAAAGGGGCTAAATCGGGCTTATTCTGTTTAATTTGTGCTAAAATATAATCTCTAGAAGTCATACTGTACTGTGTGTCGTTGGGTAAAGTTCGCTTTTGAAAGCATTAATATTAGGGTGCAGACTTCCAAAACAGGAGCTCCCAATAATGGCTTGTGATCTGGCTCGCAAAAAATTACAGGTGCTGCTCCACCTTCACCGTTGTACTCAAAATAACCATTACTTACCTTGCGAATTATTTTATTTCCATCTGCCAAATAAAAGTCCATTAGTTGATAGGTTGTAGCACCAATTTTGGCTAAATCATCGGAGTGAATTAGGCTAAAAACAGCATTTAATTTAATGTAAAACTTCGCCTGCATTTGGCTGGAAGAGGTAAAAGCTGCTTTCGCCTTGCATATCTCTTCTTTTGGTGCCACCTTTTGGTAATGCTTTCATGTTAAATGCTCAATTCTAAATGGTGCTTATGGGTTTGGGTTTTGCTAAGAATTTCTTGCTTTGTTCTTTAAATACCAATCTCTAAAGCTTTCTTTCGGTGCTACAGGCAATTCTCTGTGTTTTCCCCATGCATTCAGGTCATTATAAATCATAAATCTAGGCATGATGCCGAGCATTTTTCTACCAATTCTTCCTGCAAATCGATAAAGTTTAGGATGAGACAACAAAAAGCCCATTCCTTTCATGGCCACAGTTTTGCTAGCCGCCAACTCACCTTCTTGCGACACGATCTGCCGCCATTTGTATAATTGCTGGTGAATATCGATCTTCACTGGGCACACATCGGTACAAGAACCGCAAAGGGTGGAGGCAAACGGCAAACTGGCATGTTTTTTCAAATCGATTCCTGGCGAAAGAATGGCCCCGATTGGCCCTGGAACGGTGTATTCGTAGCTATGTCCACCGCTTCTGCGATACACGGGGCAAGTATTCATGCAAGCCCCACAGCGGATGCAGTACAGCGATTTCCTGAAATCTGCCCTGCCCAGTTGTTCGGTGCGGCCATTGTCCACGATTACATAGTGCATTTCTTGCCCTTCGTTGGGTTTCAAAAAATGGGAAGAAAAGGCCGTAATAGGCTGCCCAGTAGCATTTCTGCCTAATAATCGAAGAAACACGCCCAAATCGGCTTGGCGTGGAATAAGCTTCTCTATACCGAAACTGGCGATATGAATGGCAGCGAGATGCACACCTAAATCGGCATTGCCTTCATTTGTACACACCGTTATGGAGCCGTTTTCCGCTACTGCAAAGTTCACGCCTGTCAATGAAGCATCAGCCTCAAGAAATTTTTCACGCAGGTGATTTCTGGCTATTTCTGCAAGAAATTTGGGGTCGGAAATTCCTTTTTCAGTGCCCAAATGCTGGTGAAAAGTTTCGCCAACGTCTTCTTTTTTTAGGTGAATTGCAGGCAAAACAATATGGCTAGGTGTTTCATCGCGCATCTGCACGATTCGTTCGCCCAGGTCGGTATCTATCACTTCGATGCCATTTTTGATCAAATGTGGGTTTAAATGGCATTCTTCGGTAAGCATCGATTTGCTTTTTACAAGTTTCTTTGCCCCTTTAGCATTTAAAATTTGCAGCACAATGTCATTATGTTCATCGGCATCTTTAGCCCAGTGCACATGTACTCCATTTTTAATGGCATTTTCTTCAAATTGCACCAGGTAATTGTCGAGATTTGACAATACATTGGCTTTTATTTGCGAACCCAATTCACGCAAATCTTCCCACTCTGGCACTTTTTTGATTTGAACATCTCGTTTGTGACGCACAAACCACAAAGCCCCATCATGCCAGTCGGTGCGGGCTTCGTCTTTTATAAATTCTTCTGCTAACTCAGAATGCTGCATTTTAATAAAACAAAGATGAGATGGAACACTAATATAATAGATTTAACGGGTTGGCAACAAGATGGCTTTTGCGACAATAAAAGTAAGAAATACAGTATATAATAAAAAATTATTGTAAACTGACCATATTTCGAATTTTGCTGCTCTGCAAGTACTAAACTCCTAATAAAACTTAATCATATCTTCTAAACTGATTTTTAAAAACATAAGTGAATATTTTCCCTTTGCACTCTAAATTTTTACTAAAGTTCAACATTAGCCCGATTTGTATTTCAATAGCCTTTCAATTACTAACTTCTTCTAATTCATATTTCCTTTAATAAGCATTCTAAGGCCTGCAATTCTTAAATTACAATGTTGTCAACGATGATATTCGAGAAATAGCCATATAAATGTGAATGATAATAGACTGATATACCTTTTTGTTTCTCACATCTCAATTCATTTAAATTCAACGCTATCATTCAGACATGGTAATAAACTTTTTATAAAAACCCGTATCCCAATCTATT
>Ga0163144_10019442_pt1 | contig 13659 bp, 9 predicted proteins | sample OliLak19BULKMAT1_FD_123175 | JGI IMG/M metagenome (GOLD analysis project Ga0163144, IMG submission 123175) | Freshwater microbial mat bacterial communities from Lake Vanda, McMurdo Dry Valleys, Antarctica - Oligotrophic Lake LV.19.BULKMAT1 | ecosystem: Environmental > Aquatic > Freshwater > Lake... | reverse complement strand
CTGTTCCAAACCTTCACGTCCATCACTCATTCGATCCACCACACATCCTTCCAACTCCAAAAACTGCTTGATGTTACTTCAAATGTGTTGGTTATCTTCTATCAGGAGTAGGTGCATTAAGGAGTGTCAGTAAAATAAATAATAAATGAAGTACCAACTCACTGCGTACTTGTTACATTGATTGTCCGTCATAATAACTTCACAAGTTGTTTGACCAACGATAATCACAAACCAAATCAACTATCTATTCCTTTTGAACTATCGGCTTGTCGAAATGGTTCTCGCATTTTCTCAAGAGACTCAGGAGAAATCCCAACTCCCGTATCAGTTATCATTAGTTTTTCTGGAGTGAGTTTGACCGATATTGTTCCTCCTTGAGTGGTATACTTCATAGCATTGTCCAATAAGTTGGTAACGATACGCTCTACAACACCCTGATGAGAAACTTGCAAAATAAACTCATCAAGCTGGACGTCCCAGGTGAATTGTTTGGAAGTTGATTTTTGGGCATTTGTGATGAGTTCTTTGATTACTTCTGCTAATGAAAGAGGTATAGTATTTTGTAGTGGTTGGTTTTGTCATCGGGTCATAAGAAGTAACGCCTCCAACAGACGATTGAGATGGCCTATAGTTGTAATATTTTTTTCTAATCAGTGTTGGTAATTTTTTGCTTTGAGAGCTAACTCACTATCGGTCTGCATGATCATCAAAGGAGTCTTCATCTCATGCGACGCATGAGTTACAAAACGTTTAATTACCTCTATCTGCTCGTACAGCGATGTATGTGCTTCGTTAATCGCCTCAGTAACGACGCGCAACTCATCTCAAGGAGGGAGATGAGACAGAACTAGTGGCTTGGAAAGGGAACGTACATCAAGTTTTTGAACATGCTCTACAAGCTTATCAAGATCACGTAATGCTCTACGCACAAACACTCTACCTAATAGATAACTAATGATAGTGCATATAATAAGTAGGATTAAACTTAAGCGGATCAATCACATTTGTTGTTCCATAGGTCTCGTGACATCTCTAACTACTACGTGTCCTGGTAGTTCTTTGTGCATATACCAGTTATCATCAAAACGAGTAAGGTTAAGTAAATGATCTTCTTCCAATAACTCTTGCGCCAATGGTTTATCAATATCAATTAATGCAGTATCTTGAAAGTACTCCCTCAGTCACTGCTTTGCTTGTTCAGTTAGCTCAATACGCCCTCTAACCTCAAGAGGAATCTTAAGTAAACGTTGTTCTCCATGTACCCAAAACCAGAAAAAGATGAGATTTATAATCACACCGAAAATAACTAACAGTAATGCTGTAAGCGAACTAAATCGTAAAGCTATGCGGGTAGATGTTTTGAACATGAGTAGCTCTAAGTAAACACTCGATAGTATTGTTTAGAAATCATCTAGTTTACCGATCTACCTTAAATGAACCTTAGGGAGTAAGTATAGGTTAAGAGCCTAGTACAGTAGCCCTACCTTGGTCAATATCATCTTTCACTTTTTTATATTTGCTTTCTATAATACGTCCGTCTGCATATCTTACTGAGACTTTATCGTTGGGTCTTAACTTATGTTGTGCCTTTACAACTCACTCCATCAGTCCTGCTTTCTCGTCACTTTCGACCTCTAGCACTTCTACACCATCACTATTTGAGCTTACTGGAGTTTTGGTAGATTGAGATTTTTTGGGCGCAGGTGCTTGTCCTTTCAACTGCATGGTAACTGTCTTCAGCAACTCTACCATATTAAGCGATTTCCCTTGCGAAAGTACTTGTTGAGCTATCTGCTCTGCACTTTGTTGTGGAGTAATTTCTGCTCTGAAAATATCTGCAAGCGTTTCTTTTTTGATCGTAGAAAGTAATCTTTGGAACTTATCGTAACTTTCTTTTTTGTAAACGATCAATGGATCGATCTGTGCATACCCATAAAGACTTACTTTTTCTCTAAGATATTGCATCTCATCAATATGCTCCATCCAGTATCTATCTATAACCGTTAAGTAGACACGTCTACAAAATGCAGATACTTTTTTAGGATCAGCTCAAGCAAACTTAGCATCGAACATCTCATGGATTTGTTGCATCAATTTTACTTCAAGAGAGCTGCTATTAGGTAAAGCTAAATACTCTTCTTCCAAGTAGGTAGTAGTAGTAATCTGTTCCAACGACTCCAAAAGTTCATCCATATTCCATGGTTTTGAAGAGGCATAGGTCTTAGTCAATCCTTGTATGATCTCATCGATAAAATACTTAATCTCATCTACGATCGAAGGTGATATATGAGTTCAGCTATTTTTCAGTGTAGTTGTTTGTGTCACGGTTTCATTTTCTTCTTCTTCACCTTTGAGTAAGATCTCATCTCTTTTCCCGTAGATACTAGTTCTTTGTTTATTGATTACACTATCATAATCGAAGAGATGTTTTCTAATTCCAAAATGCCATCCTTCCATTTGTTTTTGTGCTTTGACAATCGAATTGGTAAACTGTTTTTGGGTAAAGGCCATCTGTTCCAAATCTTCTTTGCTGAGCATTAAGCGCGCAACAGCTTGGATTTTATCTCCTCCCATCTTACGCATTATCTCATCATCCATAGCTACGAAAAATTGAGAAACCCCAGGATCTCACTGACGTCCAGCACGTCCACGTAACTGATTATCAATACGACGAGAGTCGTGTTTTTCTGTACCTAATATAAACAAACCATAGTAGAAATTTTTTTCTATTAGTTCTGCTTTATGAGAGAGTTCAGAAGTAGGTTCTATTAGTATTTCTGCAAATGGATCTTCTTTCGTTTTCTTGGAGCTATTGAAACTTATTTTTATCGTGCCTTTCGTGAATGCGAGTTTTTGTTGTTCGGCTTTACGAATTTGTTCGTTACTTATACCAAAAACTTTTTCCATAGCATCAATCGTCAATTCAAATTCACGAGATGAGTAAACTATCGCACTAATCGCTTTCTTTTCGTTGTTCATGCGTTGCATCCATTGCGCATAATTGCTTGCAACGAACTCCATCAATCCTCCTTCTAGTTTGATATCTGTTCCACGTCAGGCCATATTTGTAGCAACCACTATACTCGATTTCTTCCCTGCGTTCTTGACGATATTAGCTTCCTGTTCATGGAACTTAGCATTCAACACATAATGTGGAAGCGTCATCTTATTGAGGATCCCAGAAACAAGTTCAGAAGTTTGGATAGAAGACGTACCTATCAATATAGGAAGTCCCATCTGATGATAAAATTTAATATAATCAACTACTGCTTTCCACTTTGCGTCTTGGTTGAAGTAGACCATATCATTATTGTCTACTCTGATAATATCTTCATTGGTAGGGATTTGCATAACTTCAAGTTCATAGATCTGTTCAAACTCTTCTGCTTCAGTCAAAGCAGTACCTGTCATTCCTGAAAGTTTTTTGTACTGTTTAAAGAAGTTCTGATAAGTAATTGTAGCAAGTGTTCTTGACTCTCTTTGTACTTTTACTTTTTCTTTTGCTTCTAGAGCCTGATGTAATCCCTGATTAAACCTTCTTCCTGGCATCACGCGTCAGGTATTTTCATCGACGATTAAAATCTGATCATCTCTGACCAGATAGTCTTTATCTCTATGGTAGACTGCCTGCGCTCTCAATGCGTTTTCGATGTGATGAATTTCTTGGTAGCCGATATCTTTGTAAAGATTTTCTACTTTGAGTAGTCATTCAATCTTTTTGATACCAGAAGAACTAAGTGTAACTGATTTTGTTTTTTCATCGATATGGTAATCTCCATCGTCCTCATCTTCTACTGCATCTTTTTTGATGTCTTGCATTAATTCTTGGAGGAACCCTTTCTTCACTCTTTTCCTGTGCGTTGAAGGGGTTAGAAGAGTTACAAGCTGGCCATAGTACTGGTATTTCTCGGTAGGCTCCTCACTTGGCTGAGAGATTATCAATGGAGTTCTAGCTTCATCGATCAAAATACTATCGACTTCATCAATAATAGCATAGTTCAATGGTCTCCAAATAAGATTACGTTCTTTCATAGACTTCGCTAAATTATCACGCAGATAATCAAATCCGAGTTCTGCATTTTCTACATACGTTATATCTCTTGCGTACTGCTCTCTTCTACTTTGAATTGGCATTCCTTTGGTCACTGCCCCGACAGATAGTCACAACCACTCATATAAGTATCACATCCATTCTGCATCACGGGATGCAAGATAGTCATTTACCGTCACAATATGTACCCCTTCTCCTGTCAACGCATTTAAATAGGCAGGCAATGTCGCAACGAGCGTTTTACCCTCTCCTGTTCTCATCTCTGCGATCTTAGCGTTGTGAAGCACGATACCTCCTACGAGTTGAACGTCATATGGAATCATCTGTCGAGTAAGTGCATCACCTTTTACACTAATCTCCATGCCAACCATTCTTTTACAAGCTTGTTTAACTGTCGCAAAAGCTTCTGGTAGTAGATCTACTACCTTCTCTCCAGCTGCTAATCTTTGCTTGAATTCGTCCGTCTTTGCTTTGATCTGGTCATCCGTTAACGAATGCCAATCTTCATAAAAAGAGTTGATCTGTATGACCATAGGTGCTATTTCTTTCAATTGCTTTTCATTATAATCACCAGCAATTTTGTTGAGAATTCGACCGAATGGCATGATATTATTTTCAAAAGAAGACAAAAAATATGCAGTGGACTATTTATAGTAAAATCGTCTCTATTTGCAAACCGAGATAAGCACCAAAGTAGTGTACGTGATATTATAGGGATTTCTTTTAAAAATACGAAAAAAGGCCGGCGAAATCGCCGGCCTTTTCTTACATGCTAGTTAAATCAGATTCTTCGTCATGATCTACTGACTGTTGTGTTGTAATCCTACGGAATGCTGGAGACTTTTATTGGCTTGCTCTAGCATTTGTAACACCTCATTGACTAAAAGGATTGCTGTCTAGTCAAAAAACCGCAATGGAAATCATGGGAGTTGCTGACAACGTTTCAAGCGAAGTCAAATCACTGATGGAAGAGTTCGTAAAATCGGGCGGTTCAAACAGCACTGCAGGTCTTGCACTCATGTTCCAGACGTACATGGGGAAAGCTCCTCAGCAAAATGATATCGAAAGCCTCACCGAACTCTATTCAACGATTAAATCGACGAATGGAGCTTCTGTAAAGTCGTAGTATCAGAAAAAAAAACTAGAACTATTTACAATTAAGTTAACCTTAAACCCCGGTGTAATAACACCGGGGTTTTTTTATGAAAAATTTCGGTGCGATAAGAACAGGTCAATAGTAGTCTTATCCCTACCACTTCCCTAAAATCCCAATAAAATCTTCACCTTTTTCGAAACAAATACGCTCCAAATGGCTCGTTTTCTTCTCCAAAAGCTTGTCTATATTGAACCCAATCTCTTCTAACATAAGCCCTGTATGGTCTGCAGATAGGTAGTCAGGCATAATAACGTAGTCTGCTCCATGTTCATAGAACTCTAGAGCTTCTTTGAGATGGTTGGTTGTAACGATGACCATAACGTCTGGGTTATATTTTTTGGCGGTGGATATAACTTCTCGATCGTCATCAAAATCTCTAATCGTGCTGATTACGATTTTCACTCCTTTGGTTAAACAATCTCTATATAAGTCGACATTTGATGCGTCAGAAAAAACATAGGGGATATTTTTTCTTTGTAACTGTTGTAGCATTTGAGGATCATGATCCACAACCATATACGACATTTTGTACTTATCCAAATGCTCTGCAATATATGATCACATTCTTCCATATCCAAACATGAGCACATCCAGTTTTGGGTGAATTTGTATATCACTAACTATTGCGCGTTCGTCATTTTCTCCGAAAATACTTTTCCATCGACCATAGATTTTATCATTGTAGATAGTCATATATGAAGACAAGAAGACACTAAGAAGACCTACAAACATCACTACTGATAGTAGTCATCCGTCTTCCAAGTGTCACAAAGAAATACCAATTGCAATCAACAAGAATGAGAACTCGCTAATCTGTCCAATAGCAACTCATGTTTTAAATGAGGTTTTGTTGGTAAAACCATGTCGCTTCATCGTGATATAGACAAGCAATGGTTTTGCAATAAAGACGAATAGAACAAAAATAAGCGCCGCTCGAAGATGTTCTTTTACTGCGGTGAACTGTAACTGCATTCCAATATTTATAAAGAACAGTACAAGAAAAAAATCTCTCAATGATTTCAATCTATTAGCCATCTCAACTCTCCATGGAGAGTTTGAAAATGAAATCCCAGCCAACAAACACCCAATCTCAAATGAAAATCCAAAGTACCGGAATAACGAACCGAGCAACAAACATCGTCCAATTCCAATAAGTAGTAAGTACTCCTGCATATCTGCAAGAGCATGCATGATTTTGGGAATTACATATCTTGTCAAAACTCCAATTCCAACAAAAAGCCCTAGTCAACCTCGAAGCATCGTAAGCCCAGAAGCATCTCATTGCCCACCCAAAATTGAGACCATCATAAGTAGTCCCATCACTACTATGTCCTGAACGATTAATACTCAGAAGGTAATTTTCCCATAGAGCGTATCATTCACCTCTTTATCTGAAAATAGTTTCACGACCACGATCGTGCTACTAAAGGTAAATCACGCAGCCAAATAGACTGCAGGAAACATATCAAACCCCAATATTGTTGCCAAGATAAATCACATCACGAATGCACCAATAATTTGTACAAGTCCAACACCTACAGCAGTCTTTCAATACTCTTTGACAACTTTTATACTCAATCAAAGTCCAACCATAAATAACAAGAGTCCAATTCATAAGTGAGAAAATAGTTCAACAAACGACTCCTCTGCATTGATTTCTACTAACCCAAAGGCAAGTGGTCAAACCAAAATTCATGCAATAAGATATCCGATAATGATCGGCTGCTTAAGCATATGCAGTATTCAGGTTACAACTACTACTACCGCCAAAATCATACTCATCTGCGTGAGTTCGGTCTGGTGGGTAAACTGCTGTATCATCGACATAAGTGTTTCCATAATAGATTAATTTTATTGAATCTTTCCGTATGACCAAATAATAGCCTTGGAAAGGGCTAGTAGATCTTTCTTTTTGGTCAGTTTATCGTATAGTATGCCTTACTTTATTAAGTACATAACGAGATGCACATTGTTATCTGACCCAACGAGGCAGACCAGAGATTTGATAGATTCTTGAGAAAGTATTTCAAGCCTCATATAGAAATAAAGCTTGGCGATATTTTTTCGTGGATCAGAAAATGAGCGATCAAAGTAAATAGTCGCAAAAGCAAGGAAGAGTATAGATTAAAAGAGAAAGATGTGATAACACGAGATGAAAACGTTCTTACGGAAAAGAGTGCGTCTAATTTAACTGTTTCCAAAAAACAAAAGGTGGCAAGTCATTCTTTGGAAAAAATTAAATCCCTTCTCATCTTCGAAGACGACAATCGATTGGTATGGAATAAGCCTGCTGGCCTAGTTGTCCATCCAGGAGACAAACATACAGGAGATATAAGTCTACATGATATGATGTTGAGTTATCTCCAGCAAACAAGCCAAAGAACAGCCTCCCATACCTTCAAACCTGCCTTCTGTTTTAGAATTGATAAAGATACGAGCGGATTGATAATCTCTGCAAAGACCTATGAAGCGCTCCAATGGTTGAACGAGCAAATTAGAGATAGAAAAGTTACCAAATATTATCGCGCAATCGTAGAAGGAGTTTTCCCAAAAGAAAAAACAATGGATGCTCCGCTTTTCAAATGATATGATCAAAAATCTGGAAAAGGAAAAACATTTATCAATGATGAAAAAGGAGTCGAAGCGAAAACTCATGCAAAATTAATTCAGTCAGTTCAACATAGAGATCTAGGGCCTATTTCACTTTTGAATGTCCAAATTCATACCGGGAGAATGCATCAAATTAGAATCCATACTGCAGATGCTGGCTACCCAGTCATAGGCGATTTAACCTATGGAAATGCGCCGTTGAACCGTATTGCTACGAAGAAATGCGGAATCACAAGGCAACTCCTGCATAGTTACATGTATTGATTTTTTGATACATTTGCAAATAAAGAGGTCTCGTGGACAGCTCCACTACCAGATGACTTTACAGAACTATTTCCACAAGCTAAATAATGAAAGAAGAAATTCTTAGAAGCTCCGTTACGCAAGTAGGAGATGATACAAAATTTGTAAGACTCGCCACCGCGACGAAATTTGTACATTCATTATTATTTACCTTATACTTAATTTATCTTGTTGTAACTATCTCTTCCAAAGCACAAGGAAGTGATAATATAATTGTTGGACTGTTACAAGAATACACATCAATTATATTGAGCGATACTGGATTAATTATTATCTTCTTGGTGTTGATTATCATCTGAGTAATTGGATATTTCCTACTTCCTCCTATTGGAGAAGCAGCACTCATCTACTATCTCGACGACCCAGAAAAGCGCGGTACACTTTCGTTTGCCAAGTGAATGTATAAGTTTTTCCCTATGTTCGAATACAATGCATTGACGAGCGCTCTTAATCTTCTGACATTCACGGTAGTAGCTTCAAGAATGTTTGTATTAGATATTTTCCGACATCGATTTAGTCTGACGATTATGGTGATGTGGCTTTGTATTATTTTAGCAATCTCATTTTTGCTGCCCTATACTAGATTATTAATTACACTCGAAGACGAAGATTTTTTTGCTGCTATGAGAAAGAGCTGAGGATTAAGCGTTAGAAACTTTTCTACAACGGTTAAGTTTGTAGTCATCACCTTTATGCTCTATATTAGATTTGTGGTAAATATTTTGATCGTAGTCGGAATCCCAATGCTGCTTATTCGGGTAGGTACCCGACTTGGTTTAGATAAATTTACCTTCTTACAGATAGTCTTCGTCGCAATAATTGCATGACTAATAATTCTAGTGGCATATATCGAAGGGATCATCGAAGCGTTCGTAATGACGTATCGATACAAAGTGTACAAACACGTGAAAACTATTATATAGATCTAATTAGTTAATCTCATTTTCTGTATTCATACCACTACTCCTACCACTACTAGGAAAAGGTAGTTTACCATACTATCTTCAAATACATGCAAGAAAAGTCCTTCAACCAATAATCACAATAGTCCAATCAGAAGCAACATACGTAGTTTCACTTCATCACTCGTTTCTGTTACTTTACGATACCATCCACACACAATTACACCAATAATTACCCACATCCACAGCAACAATCCAGGCACTCAAATATCCAATAGCAGTTGAAGATAGTGATTTTCTGGAAGGTAGACACCATTTCGATGGACGGCTGGTCATGCACTTCCTAGACCATATCCTAACGGTTGTTCAACAAAAGCTTGCAGTCAATCAGTCCAGGCAGTAAGATGCCCTAGTGTTGATGCTGGTTTTAAGACGCTTAATAGAACTACAGCCCCAACTCCTCCTCCTATTATTCGACCAAGCCAACGTTTCCATTGAGGTTTGAAGAGCCATACGAGAAGAAGTAACTGAACTCCTACGCCTACTAGCACTCATCTAGACAACGTCCACACAATAGAAATTGCAAATAGCACTCACATCGCTCGTTTGAAAGTTTGTTGATTATTTCCTTCTTTATTCTTTCCAAAAATTCGTGCAATAAGTACACTAAAATAAGCAACTAAGAAAAATCCGAAATTATTAGGTCATGAGAATAGTCATTGTAATCTCATCCACCCTCCAGGTCACGTACGATAGTATAAGGGAGGCGCACTTTCAAGAGCGTAATCTCCCACGGGACCATAACCAAGTGCTGAGATTGCTTCCGGGAAAGTAATTTTAGCTCCTTGTCGAAGCAGTCATCACGCCAAAACTATTCCACACATTATAAGCAGCTCTTTGTATATCTTCTTATCATCGACCAAGATCAACAACGTTCCTATAAACATCGCACTAACCAAAATTAACAATGGAAGAATATCGTATTTAAGTCAGACCACCATTGTCATCGCACTAACATCGTGATACATAGACAATCACACTGACCATACTATCAATGCTATAAGTCCAATAACCACTCGCTTCCATGTAACAAAAAACTCTACTGCTTGCTTTCTTCGACGAATAAGTGCGTACAGTACAAAGCCAAACCGAAGCACCTCTTTGACAGTTGAAAGCAGTATAGGGTCTCAAATACCAATTCACCATAAAATAAACGTATGTAATAGGTGGTACGCGATAATAATGAGTAAGAATCGTTTGACGTATGTGTACATGTGGCAGAATGTACCCAAACAAACTCGCAATGCAAATTGAAAAGGGCAATGCTTTGTGTACACTCTTGTATAATTAGATTTTGTATTCATCTCATATATGCTAAATCCTTGATTTTCTTATATCTCATTCGACTTTGAAACAACTGGGCTAGATACTCAGAAGGACGAACCAATTCAGATTGGAATCGTACAATTTGATCATAACTTCAATGTACTCAAAACTTTTCAGTCGCTTATAAAACCGACTAAGCCAGTCAAAGAGCTCAAAGAGATCGTAAGGTTTTTGACGTGATTTGATATTCAGCAACTTGAAAGTGCTCCATCAATTCAAGAGATAGTTCCACAGATCCAAGAGTTTTTCACGAATAAGACAATTATTGTAGGTCAAAATATCTCTTTTGATTTGGCTATATTGCAGAAGTATATCGACTTCATTCCCACAGCTCAAGTTGATACTTTCCCCTTAGCAAAGTCATTCCTTCACTTCTTGGGAAGCTATGCGCTTGACGTAATAAACGAGCAACTAAAGAAGTTCGACCAACATCGAAGCAGCGTAGAGACGAATGCTCACGATGCACTTCATGATAGTTATGCTGCAATGAATGTTCTGAAACAATTTATGAGCAGACTAACACACTTACGTCATCGTTACTTATTGTTAGACTATGTTGTGCAACGTAGTACTCAAACTATACATTTAATCACGCAAAGAACTCAGAAGCCATTCTCATTTGAATCCAAACAACTCTTTTTCCCTAACCTCAAGAAATCTTCAACGACTAACAAGAAAACTCTTATAAGCGATCAACTCACTCTCCCAAAGGATCAAAAGCAGTACAAACGGAATGCTTCCTCACGAACTTTTTCTAAGCTTCTCCAAAAGATAGACTGGTCACAAGGCCCATTCTTACTTGCATTTTCACACCCCAGTAAATTACAACTCGCACAACAACTCCTCGATCGTTCAAATGTAGACACTTCACGCTTACACGATCAAGCAATTTTTGATCCTAATCTTATCAATGCATTTCTTCAACAAGAAAGTTTCACAGATGAAGAACTACTCTTCACAATGAAATACTATTCACAGTATGAGGCATGACATTGATACTTAGATATTAATAGCTCTTGAGATCGAAAAATATTTAATGCGATCACTCAGAAAAAACCAACAAAGAAATGATCTGTTACGCTAGCAACCCACTACCAACTCTTTGAACTCTCTGAAAACGTTTCTGCAGATCAAACCATCTTATTTTTTGACCACCCGTGGCGGTATCAACAGTTTAGTAGACGGGTTCAGCAACCTTTCGACTCCCTACAAATGCTCTCACTGGTTGATCAACTAGCGTATAAGTATAAGCTACAAGGAAATACCGAAACAACAAAAGCGTTAATGAGCTATCTCGATCAGCTCACTATTTTTATAGGAGTAATGAGTGCCGAAATAGATAAGTTATATATATGATATACAGAGCCAAAACTTGAAGTAGAAAAAATAAAAAACAACCCAAGATTTCCAAACACTACAAAACTACTTGATCAGCTAGTCATATCTACTACATGACTTAGTCACTTGTTGAGTGAACACGATAGTCATCATATTCAACAACACTTTAGCAAACTCATTGCCTATACTGAAGACATGTGCGAGGTAGAAAAAAGAATGTATGAATGAAACAAACGATACTACCTTCTCCATCATGCAAACCCCTATACATGATATGATGAATTCATAGATATGCTACCAGATGCAAGATATCATTTTATTTCTACTACACCTTGAGAGTGATATGCTCCGCTTCCTCCAAACATTACACAAGGTGATAAAAATGGCACATCAACGCTCCTCATGCACACAACAAATATCCAACAACTTTCGGATCAACTAGAACAAACAACCTGCCCACAATATGTCATTTCTGGAGCAAAACATCCTTCACAGGAGCTCTTTAATCTCTGCGTACAGAAAAAACTCCAAGAACGCTATACCATAGTTGCAGAAAATATTACCTGAGGAGTAGGGAAATGCATCTTTTTAGCTCAACATAGTGAAAAACCGGTCATTTTTATAGGCTGATACAGCTTTTACCTCGAAGCTTTAGCGAAGAAATTTGACTTTCAGCGTATATATCTCTATCATATACATGGAGCAATGAAAGAGACTATTATCAAAGATTTAGTCTGGTATGCGAAGTAAGTGCTTTCCAGGGAATAAAAGATCTCAAACGCTCTACAACTGTTTTCATAGATACAATCTCGTATGAGGAACTACCCCAAACCCCTTCATCTAATTATCAAAGTAGCTGCACTGACGGCGATATTTAGTATTGCATGAAATATCATATTCCCACATACGCCAAACTATCCATACAAAGGAGATCATACACAGGATGAAGATATTATAAAATGAGATATAGACATGTTTAGACAAGACGAAAGCATAGATTCTACAAAGGTAGATGAAGCAATTCAGCGTTCTATTGGAGAATTACTAGAAACAGATATGCACCCTGCAGCTATCGATCAACAGAAAGCTCAAGATCTCTATAATGATGTATGTAGCGTATATAGCGATATATGTAATAAAGTAAGTCGAGAAGGAAATTACGATCTTCAAGAAAAATTTACCTATCAACTTCTCACCGTATTTCTAATAAAACAAATTGATGAACGCCTTGTAAGTTCTCGTACCTTACGTGAGACATTTTCTCATCTCAAAATTTATCGTAGTGATGAAGAAAGAAGAGGAAGTGCGTGACATACTCATGTAAAAATGAATGTGCAAAAAATTGCTACTCCTAGAGAGTATCGAGAAGTGCTTACGCATGAGTTCGGTCATATCATAGATCTTTGAATCATTGAAGGTACAGCTGGTCAAAAAGATCCTTTGTTTACAGAGTTTGGAAATATTGAACGATCAATAGATGACGCTTCGATCTCCTTCTATGAAATTAGTCGAGAAAATGAAAATGTCAGAAAAGAAAGCGCAAGCTACAAAGATTTCGTTAGTTGATATGCAATGAAATGAGTATACGAAGAGTTTGCTGAGAGTAAGAATTTATGGTTTAACCATAATGCATTATTTGCTGAACTCGCGAGCAGTAATGAGGTAATTGCAAAGAAATACTCTTATTTCAAAGATCTCTATGTAGGGAAGTATTTCAAATCTGACGAAAAAAACAACGCCTCCATCTTAGACGACAAAAGACCCTGGGATACAACGAAGTTGCATTAGTTTGCTAATGACGGCGAAGGCATTGCATTAGTTTGCTAATGACGGCGAAGGCATTGCATTAGTTTGCTAATGACGGCGAAGGCATTGCATTAGTTTGCTAATGACGGCGAAGGCATTGCATTAGT
>Ga0163144_10019441_pt1 | contig 13660 bp, 5 predicted proteins | sample OliLak19BULKMAT1_FD_123175 | JGI IMG/M metagenome (GOLD analysis project Ga0163144, IMG submission 123175) | Freshwater microbial mat bacterial communities from Lake Vanda, McMurdo Dry Valleys, Antarctica - Oligotrophic Lake LV.19.BULKMAT1 | ecosystem: Environmental > Aquatic > Freshwater > Lake... | reverse complement strand
GTGGATGTGGAGGTGGAGGTGGAGGTGGATGTTAGGGTAGATGTGGGAGTCGATGTTAGGGTAGATGTGGGAGTCGATGAGGTTGTCAGAGTGGAGGAGGTTGTGGGCGTACATCCGAGACCGGTCGTCGTATAGACAACACTCATCGTGCAGGTCCCGAAGTTGTCGTCTGACGGATCATCTACGATATAGAAATACGCACCTGCCGCTGTATTCGGCACGTCCACATCGCCAAATATCGTAGAGATTCCGTTACCTATTCGATTGCCGGAACTATCGATGAAGATCATGGAAACTGCCGAGCAGTACTGCGTAGTCTGGGCACAGCCGTCTGAGGCACCCTCAGCTGCGCAGCGTTCCTTTTCAGACTCGGTACACTTGCTCGGGCAATAGGAACATGCACGAGGACACCACTGCGATCCTCCGACGGATGTAATGCTTTGGATGGACGTGCCCGGACCGAAGCTGGGAAGGTCGTTCGAAAGCGTGCCCGACGTAGGCACGTCCTTCGTGGCGGGTACCGTCACGGTCGCACTGCGGACACAAGTGCCGCCAGCCTGCGCAGGTAATGTGGAGCGGGAGCGATCGTCCGTATCGAGTGCAAATTGAGCAGCACCCAACCCCACCGCCAGGAAGGCGGCGATGGTAATTCTTCCGGCGGTGACTCGCACGGCCATGCTGGTATGAAAGCCTACACGAGCCGCTTTTTTAGCGCATGTGCTGTTCGCTTGCGGTTGTGCGCAAACTTTGCTCGATTAGCACTCCACCGCTTCGTGACGCGCTGGCATGCGAACATCCACTGCCGGGTGCGCTGCTTTCACGCGGGCGGCGAACGGTGCCATCTGCGTTGCCTCACCGTGCACGAGGATCAATGTCGAAAGGCCCGTCATGGTCGCCATGAAAGCGTCGAGGTCCTGCTTATCTGCATGACCAGAGTAGGCATCGATGTAGACCACTTCCGCTTTCTTCGGCACGAATTCGTCGAAAATCTTCACCTCGCGGATCGCGGGATCAACGATCCGCGCGCCCAGCGTGTCTTTGGCCATAAAGCCCACCGCAAGCACCGTATTGCGCGCATCATGCAGTTCGTTTTTTAGGTGATGGCGGATGCGCCCGGCCTCGCACATGCCCGATCCGGCCATGATGACCATCGGACCCGGCTTGCCGTTGAGGTCTTTGCTCTCCTCCGGCGAATCCGTGTAACGCACGAGCGAGAACTGGAAGGGATTATGCGCGCGTGAGAGGAAGTCCTGGAACATCTCGACGTCGAAACACTCAGGATGCTTCTGGAATATTTGTGTCACCTTCGACGCCAGCGGCGAATCGATGATGATCGGCAGCGCCGGGATCTGCTTCTCATCCCACAGCAGGTGCATATCGTAGACGAGCTGTTGGGTGCGCTCGAGCGAGAATGCAGGGATGAGAACCTTTCCGCCGCGTTCGGCCGTGCGAACGATGACTTCTTTTAATTTCTCCTTCGACTTCGTGATATCGCCGTGCAGGCGATCGCCGTAGGTTGATTCGCAGATGAGGACCTCCACCGGGGGCATCGCGGCAGGATCGCGGATGATCGGGAGCGTGCTGCGGCCCAGGTCTCCGGTGAAACCGATGCGGCGTGTCTTTCCGTTCTCCTCCGCTTCGATGATGATCATCGCGGCACCGAGCACATGGCCCGCCTCGATGAACTGCGCGCGGATACCCGGCAGAACTTGGAACCACTCGTTGTAGTTCTTGCCCTGGAAAAGTTCCATGCAGGCTGCGGCGTCTTTCTGGGTGTAGAGCGGACCTTCACACTGCATCATCGATTTTTTGAGATGCTTGCAGTGGAATTCCTCGTCTTTCTCCTGAATGTACCCGCCATCCGCCAACATCACCTCCGCCAGGTCCTTCGTGGCGTAAGTGCAGTGGATCGGGCCGCGGTATCCCCTCTTCCACAGCACCGGCACGCGGCCAACGTGGTCCATGTGCGCGTGGCTGAGGATCATCGCGTCGATGTCCTTAGAGGGATCGAATGTAAACGTGGCGTTCTTCTCGGCGGATTCCTGGCGCTTACCCTGGAAAAGCCCGCAATCAAGCAAAATGCGTTTTCCGGCGATCTGCAACTCATGACAGCTACCTGTCACCTCTTGCGCCGCACCGTGGGGGATGATCTTCATGTGTATGAGAATAATGAATCCAGAAGGAGGAATTAGGGGACGACGCTTTTCGTACTTCATTATTCATGCTTCCTAATCCTCTTTCATTATAGCCCAATCGACGCCAAAAGTTGAGCCTTTTCCTGTGGCGTGAGCGGACGCATCTGGCCCGAACGCAGGTTTTGGTCTGTCAGGGTGGTGATGCGAGTGCGTTTCAAGCGTATGACTTCTGATCCGACTTTCGAGGTCATGCGGCGGATCTGGCGGTTGCGGCCCTCGGTAATGGCGATGCGGAAGACGTTTGGCGCGATGCGCTCGATGATCGCGGGCTTGGTCTTCGATCCGTCGAGCATGAGACCCATGCGCATTTTATCGAGCGCGCCCTCCTGGATCTTCTCCTTCGTTTCAACCTCGTACTCCTTTTCATGCTCGAACTTGGGATGCGTGAGCCTGTAGCTCATCGGGCCGTCGTTGGTGAGCAAGATCAGCCCCTCACTGTCTTTATCGAGACGCCCGACGGGGTACAACTTGCCGCGTTGCGCGGTGGGCAAGAGATCGCGGATGGTCGGGGCAGCGGGTGTACCCGGAACATTGGTGCTCTCCACGCCCACGGGTTTATAGAGCAGGAAATACTGCATCTCTGCGCGCTCTTCCATCACCTTTCCATCGACTTCGATCGTGTCGACTTCCGGATCGGCTTTCTGGCCCAGGATCGCCTTTGTGCCGTTCACCGTCACCAAGCCAGCAAGGATATACTCCTCGGCTTTGCGACGAGAAGCGATGCCGCGGGCCGATAGGATTTTCTGCAATCTTTCCAACATAGAATTGGTGTCACAGTGAGCTGAGCCTGCCCTAAGCATACCTGTCCGGTAGGCAGGCCCGACGAAGGGGCGAACCGCAGCACCATTTCAGTGTAGCGGGAATGGGGGGAACGACGCATGAAAAAGAGCGGCCGTAAGGTCGTAAAAGAAGGGTAAGAGCCTTAGGAGTGTTTTCCTTGGCCGAAGGGATTGTAGGTTCCGATATACACCAAGAGACGCTGCAGCCTGCTCCGGGTCTCAGCCTGCTTCGTCCGTACCCGCATGCCACGAGGATCCAGGATGATCGTTTCCTCTTCATCCAACGTTGCCTACTGCTCAGGCGTGAGCGCAGCGCGCGCAGCCACGTCTCTCAGCACGTTGCGTTTCATCATTCTCCGACCATATCACTCCGCCTCCGTCATAGATACAACGAGAAAAGCCCGCCTGCCTACCGCACGGCAGGCTTTTGCGGGCTTCTCCTACGCCTGATCAGGCGTTCGCGACTTGCTGGTCTAGCTGGGCCACGAGATCGTCGATGGCCTCATCGGTCGCTTGGATGCCGGCGGCAGCAATCTGGGCAAGAACCTCCCTACGGGTGTCCGTGTCGTTGTCCGCCACGTTCTTCATCACCGCCTCTACATCAATGAAATCGCGGAGATCCGCGGCCGTTTCGATCTTTTCACTCAAAGCTTCCATAAGAAGAGGGAGGAAAGAGGTACAACAAAACTATACGCCCGGCGCGTATGAATGCACGATAAAACTCCCCGATCTGGAGAGTCGCCTCGTATGCGTTGATTGCTTTGTCCTGGCATCGGCCTACTCTCGCGAACCGTTCGGATCACTACCATCGGCGCTGGCGGGCTTAACTGCTGAGTTCGGTATGGGATCAGGTGTGACCCCGCCGCTCGAGACACCAGGACAAAATCATCGACGCGTTGTGAAAGAAAGAATGAGGGGAAACGGAGTCCGTCGCATGGACATATTCCGCCCGCCTGTGACACATAAACAGTACAGAAACAGATGTGAAAATGTTCAATCGCCCGTTCGTATCGCTCGGCTGAATGCATTACTGCACGTACACCTGCGACCGATCAACCCGGTAGTCTTCCGGGGGGCTAATGGAGAAACGCAATCTTAGAGGTGGCTTCCCGCTTAGATGCCTTCAGCGGTTATCCAGTCCGAACATAGCTACCCTGCAATGCCGCTGACGCGACAACAGGTACACCAGAGGTTCGTCCATTCCGGTCCTCTCGTACTAGGAACAGCTCTCTTCACGTTTCTATGGGACCACGGAGGATAGAGGCCAAACTGTCTCACGACGTTCTGAACCCAGCTCGCGTACCGCTTTAACCGGCGAACAGCCGGACCCTTGGGAGCTTCTTCACCCCCAGGATGCGATGAGCCGACATCGAGGTGCCAAACCAGATCGTCGCTGTGGGCGCTTGGATCTGATCAGCCTGTTATCCCTAGAGTAACTTTTATCCGTTGAGCGACAACCCACCCACGTGGGAAGAGCACTATAAATAATGCTCAGGTTGCCGGATCACTATCACCGACTTTCGTCCCTGCTCGGCCTGTCAGCCTCACAGTCAGGCCCACTTGTGCGATTACACGACTCTATCGATTTCCATCCGATAGTAGTGGACCATTGCGCGCCTCCGTTACACTTTAGGAGGCAACCGCCCCAGTTAAACTACCCAGCAAACACTGTCCCGTGCTCCGTTTCAGAGTCACGGTGAGCATCGTCCGTACGCGAGGGTGGTATCTCAACGGCCCCTCAACCCGAGCCTAAGCCCGAGCTTCAAAGGGTCCCACCTATCCTGCGCACGCTAACGAACAATGCAATGTCAGCGTATAGTAAAGCTTCATAGGGTCTTTTCGTCCTTCCGTGATCAAGACGGCATTTGCACCGTCAATGAAATTTCACCGGGCTTTGCGTCGAGACAGTGCTCAGATCGTTATACCATTCGTGCGGGTCGGAACTTCATGAGTGAGTGTACGAGTGAACGAGTATATGAGCGCGAAAAAATCGGCACTCGTACTCGTATACTTATATACTTTCGTATTCCTCTGCTGGTGAGGCAGAACCCGGACCAAGGTCGCGGGCGCACGGGAACCAAAGATGAATACGGAATATGGAATACAGAATTATGAAATCATAATTCATTCTTCATACTTCATGATTCAACGCTCGTTTTTTATCTGCGCTGCTTCGCGCACCCTACATCGCTGCAGGGATCGGACTATATCATCGACGATGTTTGAATTAGGAATACGGAAGTAGGAATTACGGAACGAATCCATAATTCATCATTCTTTCTTCTTCATTCTCCGTCGCCGCGTCGCGTGTAGTCTCTGAGGAGCCGGAAGAGATATTCGCTTTTAGCTGATAGGACGAATCCTAAAAGCTAACGAGCTATAAGCTCATCCGTTACCTGCTGATTGTCCGCACTCCGTACCTTTCGGCGTAGGAGATACTCGGATGTTCCAGCATATAGCGACGTTTCTCACTGAGTGAACGGTACGTCCACCGTCGCTCTCGACGAGCTAGGGCGGATAAATTCACAACGATCTACGAGCAGAATATTTTTTAGAGAGGTTATTCCACCCTCTGTTTGAATCTCGGCTCTTCGCAAAATTTGCTCGTCCCATTGAAGGGACACGCTCGCGTCTTACGAGCGGACTGCATGTGCGAACGGGAATTATGAATTCTGAATAATGAATAAAGAAACGTTTCGTTCCCATAATTCCGTATTCATACTTCATACTTCCTTTTTTCCTCAGTGCTGCGGATTACTCCGCATGCGGGCAAGTGTCTTGCGACCACCCGACAAGGAATTTCGCTACCTTAGGACCGTTATAGTTACGGCCGCCGTTCATCAGGGCTTAGGTTGGGGGCGTAAACCCCCTCCCGTGACCTTCTGACACTGGGCAGGCATCAGCCCCTATACGTTGCCTTGCGGCTTTGCAGGGACCTGTGCTTTTGGTAAGCAGTCGCCTGAGCTCTTTCGCTGCGGCCACATGGATTTCTCCATATGGCAGTCCTTATCCCGAAGTTACGGACGCTTTATTGCCGAGTTCCTTAACGCAAAGTGACCCGTTCGCCTTGGTCTACTCGACCATCCCACCGGTGTTGGTTTGCGGTACGATTTCATGCGACTCTCGAGTGCGACGGTTTTCTTGGAAGCAGAAAGGGACAGACGCAGCCGTCTTGCGACGGGTAATTGGCATAAACACTCAGCTCTTCCGAGGGATTTACCTCCCGGAATCAACGCCTTGTGCCTTGCACGTCCAGTCAATGCGGACGCTCTGATCTTCCCGCTCCGTCACGCCGCATCTACATCGTACATATCCTTCCCGGAAGACATACTCCCTTGCGGGTGCAGAGGCCGTCCAGGCTATCAACGTACGACATTGGGCGATTCGCCTGAAGTTCAGGAATATTAACCTGATGTCCATCGGTTACGCCTTTCGGCCTGGCCTTAGGATCGACTAACCCCACGCTGATGACCATTTCGTGGGAAACCTTGGGAATTCGGCGGGCAAGTTTTTCGCTTGCCTAGTAGTTACTCATGCCAACATTCTCGCTTCCCAGCGCTCCACCTGGCCTCGCGGCTCGGCTTCACTGCTGCTGGGAACGCTCCTCTACCACGCATAATCGGAATGATTACGCATCCACCGCTTCGGTATACCGTTTCGCCCCGTAAATTTTCGGCGCATCGATGCATCGACCAGTGAGCTGTTACGCTTTCTTTAAAAGATGGCTGCTTCTAAGCCAACTTCCTGGTTGTTGAAGCACTGACACTTCCTTTACCACTGAACGGCAATTTGGGGACCTTAGCGAATGGTCTGGGCTATTTCCCTTGTGACGATGGCAGTTCGCTGTCACCGTCTCACTCCCGTTCTCAAAAGACAGGTATTCGGAGTTTGTCTGGAATTGGTAGGTCGAGGAGACCCCCGCATCCAAACCGTAGCTCTACCCCCTGTCGTGCAGAACGAGGCTGCCCCTAAAGGCATTTCGAGGAGAACCAGCTATCTCCGGGTTCGATGAGCTTTTCACTCCTATCCACAAGTCATCCAAAGGTCTTGTGACACCCACTGGTTCGGTCCTCCAGCCACCTTTCGGTGGCCTTCAACCTGCTCATGGATAGCTCACCCGGTTTCGGGTCTAATCCCAGCGACATAGGCGCCCTATTCGGACTCGCTTTCGCTTCGGCTCCGGGTATGAATCCCTTAGCCACGCCACTGAGAGTTAAGTCGTTGGCTCATTATGCAAAAGGCACTCTGTCACCCCCTTACGGAGGCTCCAAATTCTTTGTACGCATTACATTTCAGGTACTATTTCATCCCCCTTTCGGGGTGCTTTTCACCTTTCCCTCACGGTACTAATCCGCTATTGAACTTTGCACCTATTTAGCCTTGGATGGTGGTCCACCCGGATTCAGGCCGGATTTCACGTGTCCGACCCTACTCAGGATACCCGCTACGTAGTACACGCATTTCGCTTACGGGGCTCTCACCCTCTATGGCCGACCGTTCCAGGTCGTTCGTCTATGTGCATACAGTCGATGTCGCAGGTCCTACAACCCCCGACCCCACCACTAACCTGCCGGAATAAAGAATGCGGAATTATGAATCACGTTTCCTGATTCCTAATTCTTACTTCCATATTCTGGGAGGGCACTGGAGGGGCCGGGTTTGGGCTGTTCCCCGTTCGCTCGCCACTACTAGGGGAATCTCTGTATTGATTTCTTGTCCTCAGGTACTGAGATGTTTCAGTTCTCTGAGTGATCCTCCCAAGCGCCGTTACAGCGCAAGGGTCATGGGACATTACTCCCATGGAGTTTCCTCATTCGGAGATCTCCGGTTCATAAAGCCTGCCTAGCGGCTGACCGAAGCTTATCGCAGCTGGCTACGTCCTTCATCGGAGTGCAAAGTCGAGGCATCCGTGTAATGCGTTGAGTAACATTTTCACGACCCCGTACCGATCCGAAGATCGATGCGGAGCTGTCCTGCATATAGCGCGAAAACGCTACTGCTCGGACGCTGTACTGTTTATGAGCCGCAGAGCGGGCAGAACATGCCCACGCGCGCTCGCAAACAACAGTGTCTAATTCGTTCTTATCTATTCACAACATTTGATGTCGAATTCCGATGCTGTGAATGAGCTTTGCTCATTCACCCTGAGCGAGCCCGAAGGCCGAGTCGAATGGGTGAAGAACTTGTGAGTGCGCCATTCCGCTTTGACCCTTCGACAGGCTCAGGGTTGTTTCTGTCTTCGACAGAAACAAAAAGCGGGTGGCTCACGCTCACCCGCAGAATCAGAGAAGTCTCACTCGAGAAGCTGATCCTACGGGTGACCGCGTTGCAACATAAGTGCTGGGGGATTCTAGGGACGCGAAAGGGAGAGTCAAGCGGATTCAACTATGATTTTCCTGAGACCCATCGCCGACAGCGTAGAGGGCCATCCGGTACGCGGCGCAGGAGAGACAACGCAGATTCTTTGGAGCATTGATTATGGCTTTCTCCAGTGTTTTAAGGGGGTCCACGAGTTGACCAAGCCCGTCGGTCTCCCAGCATAGGTCCTGCCCCCGTCTGGCGGCAATCGTCCGGATGCGTTCGTCGTAGTACGCGAGTTTCGTTTCGACGTCCGTGTCGGCCGGCGGGGCGTCTGGAAATTCGTACGATTCGGCCCTCCCTTTTTGGTACCGTTCATACCCCGCAGCGAGCTCCGGCTCGGGCGGCACGGAGTCCCACGAAAAATTCCACTCGGGGATGACCAATCGAATCAACCGTTCGTCCTCGGCCGGCGTCCACGTCCCCTCTTCCATGGCGTGCATGTAGCGCCAGACGGCGGCCTCGACGCGCGCCAGACGATCGACGGCGGATACTGCGACTTGGCGTTCCATGCGACCATCCTACCACCGAAAAGCGCCCGCCGGAGCGGGCGCTCATTCGATGCACTCACGCGGCGACGAGTTCGGATTCTTCGTCCTTCGCCTGCGGGATGCGCGTTTCTTCCGCGGCATCGTCCTCGGGCTTTTTCTTGCCGAGGAGCGTGATGTCCTCCAGCACCACCTCGGTGCGGTACATCGTGTCGCCCTTCGTGCCTTCCCACGACGTGGTCTTCAGGTATCCCTGCACGAACAGCGGGTTACCTTTCTGCACGTACTTGGCGCAGAACTCCGCGAGCGGGCCCCACGCGACGACGCTGTGGAACTCCGGCAGGGACTGCTTCTGGCCCGCGGCGTCTTTCCAGACGCGATTGGTGGCCAGGCCGAATGTACAGACCGAATGCTTGCCCTTCGTGGCCTTGAGCTCCGGGTCGCGGGCGACGTTCCCGAGGAGCGTGACGGTATTGACCGACTTCATAGAAAATGGGGGAAAGAAATGAAGTGATCACAGCGTAAATAAGAAAATCTTTTGTGCTGGCGTCAATGATGGGATAAACACTGTATTTCCTTATATGTAAGCCATAAAGCTTTGTTCTTCATTGGGACGGTACATCTGTTTTCCAAAGGGATGCGCTGCCGCGCGGGCGGTACTTTTGCCGTGCCAAAAGTACCCAAAAGCACTCAGGACAGGCTCCAGCACTCCGCCGCCAGAACCCGCTCCACCCGGCCCCGTGGCGAACGTCGAGCGGGCGCGCAGCGGTGCGTTGGTGACTTTTTGGTTACTTTTTGATGGTGCAAAAAAGTGACGAAGAAATTCGTCGAACTACTCAAAAAAAGGACCCCTTTCGGAGTCCTCTTTTGAATGCACTGAATACTTTATGCATTCCCAGCCTCCACCTCCGCATCCGCGTCCTTCATTTCGTCTTTCGCGGATTCACCGGAGGCTTCGACCGGCTCTCCTTCTTCAATGCCACCAACGATCTCCTTCTCGGATTCCGTAGAAACCTCGTTGAGTTCGCTGATCTTATCACCGGCGGGAACCACATCCTCGTCGTCACCCTCAGCTTCCACGCGGGACGCCATCGCTACGGTCTCGACTTCATCGGCTTCCACCGTCACGCGTTCGGCGACGGGCGTCGATTCATCCTTGAACTTCAACAGATCGACCTTGAGGCCGAGCGCCTGGAGTTCCTTCACGAGAACGTTGAACGATTCGGGGATGGACGGGCGCTGGATCGTCTCACCCTTCACGATCGCCTCGTACGCCTTGGAGCGGCCGATGACGTCGTCGGACTTGATGGTGAGCATTTCCTGGAGCGTGTAGGCAGCGCCGTACGCTTCGAGGGCCCACACTTCCATCTCGCCGAAGCGCTGGCCACCGTGCTGCGCCTTGCCACCGAGCGGCTGCTGCGTGACAAGCGAGTACGGGCCCACCGAGCGGGCGTGAATTTTGTCTTCGACCAAGTGGAGCAGTTTGAGCATGTACACCATGCCGACCGTGGTCTCGTGAGAGAACGGTTCACCCGTGCGACCGTCGAACAGCTGCACCTTGCCGTGTTCCGGCAGGCCTGCGGCCGTGAGGTAGCCCGCAATCTGCTCCGGACTGATGCCGTCGAGCGGCGGCGTGGCGATCTTGATGCCGAGGATCGACGCGGCCCAACCAAGGTGGGTCTCGAGGATCTGACCGATGTTCATGCGGGAGGTCACGCCGAGCGGGTTCAGGATGATGTCGACCGGAGTACCGTCCTTCATGAACGGCATGTCCTCCTCGGCGACGATGCGGGCGACGACGCCCTTGTTGCCGTGGCGGCCGGCCATCTTGTCACCGACCTGCATCTTGCGGGTCTGTGCGACGAAGACTTCGATCTGCTTCATGACGCCCGTGGAGAGTTCATCTCCGGCGGCGCGGTCGAACACATGGACATCGACCACCTTGCCGCCTGCACCGCCAGGGAGGCGGAGCGACGAGTCTTTCACGTCCTTGGCCTTATCGCCGAAGATCGCTTGCAGGAGCCGTTCTTCCGGCGTCAGTTCGGTCTCGCCCTTTGGCGTGATCTTACCAACGAGGATATCGCCTTCGTGCACCGTGGCGCCGATGCGCACGATACCGTCGGCATCCAAATCCTTCAGCTTCGCTTCGCCGACGTTCGGGATGTCTCTGGTGACGGTCTCCGGACCGAGTTTGGTTTCACGGACGTCCGTGATGTAGCTCTCGATGTGGATGGAGTCGAAGTCGCCGTTCGCGATCACGCGGTCGCTGATGATGATGGCGTCTTCGAAGTTGAAACCCTGCCACGACATGTATGCGACAAAGAGGTTCTGACCGAGCGCGAGCTCACCTCCTTCGACAGCCGCACCGTCTGCGAGCGTCTGGCCCTTCGTGACTTTTTCGCCGTGGCTCACCACCGGGCGAACGTGGAAACACGTACCCTGGTTACTGCGGACGAAGGTCCCCAGCTGATACGTGACCTTGCGGCCCGAGCGGTACACGACGCTGATGTGGCTGGCGTCAACCGACGTCACTTCGCCGTCGTCGTCCGCGATCGTCGCGTGGCCCGAGGCGCGCGCGGCGATGCCTTCGATACCCGTGCCCACGAGCGGCGCATGCGGCTTGATGACCGGCACGGCCTGACGTTGCATGTTCGTACCCATGGATGCGCGAGTGTTGTCGTCGTGTTCGAGGAACGGAATAAGACCCGTGGAGATCGAGAGAATCTGCTTGGGCGACACGTCGATGTGTGTGACATCGCGGACGTGGACCTGCACCGGTTCGCCCTGCTTACGAGCGGCGACGCGGGTCTCAAGGAACTCGCCGTGGGGGCTGAGTGATCCTGATTCCTGGGCCTGGGCGATGACGAGACGGCGCTCCTGTTCGGCGTCCATAAAGATCACTTTGTCCGTCACGTATCCGCGCACGCGCACCTCCTTCTTACCTTCCTTTTTGAGAGCGCTCACGACCTGCTGGGCGAGGCCCTTGCTGTCGATGAGGTCGCCTTCCTTCGCGATCACCTTGCGGCCGTCCTTGGCGACCGTGTCGAGCATGCGGCCGACCAATTTCTCGGCATCGAGCGCGACCGTATGCCTCACCTCCTTGTACGGCGTCTCGAGGAAGCCGTATTTGTTCACGCGGGAGAAGCCGGCCAAGTGGACCACGAGACCGATGTTCGGACCTTCCGGCGTAGCAATAGGACAAATGCGGCCGTAGTGGCTGGGGTGCACGTCGCGAACGTCGAACGACGCGCGCTCGCGGGAGAGTCCTCCGGGACCCATCGCGGAGAGGCGGCGCTTGTGCGCTAGCTCGGAGAGCGGGTTCGTTTGGTCCATGAACTGCGAGAGCTGCGACGATGCGTAGAACTCGCGCATAGCGGCCGTGATCGGGCGGCAGTTAATGAGCTGGGTGGGGGTGACCGTTTCCTGATCCATGACCGTCATGCGGTCCTTCACGATGCGCTCCGTGCGCACGAGACCAACGCGGTACTTGTTCTGGACCAATTCGCCGACGCTGCGGACGCGGCGGTTGCTGAGGTGGTCGATGTCGTCCGGCGCGCCTACACCGTTATTCAGGCGGATCATCTCGCGCAGGATTTCGATGAAGTCCTTCACCTGGAACACGCGGTGCGCTTCGTCGCTGGGAGTATCAAACTCGAACCGGCGGTTCATCTTGTAGCGAGCAATCGTGCCCATGTCGTACTTCTTGAAGTCGAAGAAGAGGCCGTCGATGAGGCTCTTTGCGTTCTCCGGCGTGGCGTAGTCACCGGGGCGGATGCGGCGGTAGATGCTCTGGTACGCGTCTTCCACGGCGGGCGACGTATCCTTGGAGAGTGTGATGCCGATGAAGTCGTGCTCCGGCTTGAGATCAGCGAAGATCTCGCGGATCTGTTCGTCGCTGGTGTAGCCGAACACGCGGAGGAGCTGGGTTACCGGGATCTTGCGCTTGCGGTCGATCTTGCAGGTGATAACGCCCTTGCGGTCGGTCTCGACTTCGAGCCAGACGCCGCGCTTGGGGATGATCTTGGCGGCGTGGTATTTCGGATACTCCGGCATCGCCGAGAAGAACACGCCCGGGGAGCGAACGAGCTGGTGGACGACCACGCGCTCGATGCCGCCGACGACGAACGTGCCGCTGTCGGTCATGAGCGGGATCGATCCGAGGAAGACGTCCTGCTCCTTGATTTCACCAGTCTCCTTGTTGATGAGCTGGACGTGACCCTTCATTGCCGCCTCGAACGTGAGGTTGCGGCGCTTGCAGGTTTCAGGGTCGTACTTGGCGGGGTCGAATGTGTGGCCGAGGATGCGGAGCTCCATCTTCTTACCGGAGAAGTCCGTGATCGGCGTGATCTCTTGGAGCAGTTCCTGCAGGCCATCCGTGAGAAACCAGCGGTAGCTCTCAATCTGCATTTCGATGAGGGACGGAACGTACGAAATACCCTGATCGTCGACGAGGAATACGCGGTCGCCCACGACCTTCTTCGGCTGCAGGTGGGCGGGTAGGTTCTTGAGAGACGCCGGAATTTTTCCGGACGGCGCAGTGACGTGCGGAATGACGTTCGGGAGGATGCCGGCGGGAACGTCGAGCGCGTACTTTCCGCCGGAAGCGGATACGCTCTTTTTTGGAGCGGGCGCTTTACCTTTCACCGGCATCATCTTGCCCGCCGGAGCCTTGGCGGAGGAGGGAGCGTTCACGGCAGCGGGTGCCTTCATCGCCGGTTTAGCAACGGGAGCCTTTGCAGTGGGCGCGGCCTTCTTGGCCTCGACCTTCTTCGGCGCGGGCTTCGCGGCGGCCTTAGGAGCGACCTTTTTGGGGGCCGCCTTCTTGGGGGCGGGCTTCGAT
>Ga0163144_10019440_pt1 | contig 13660 bp, 17 predicted proteins | sample OliLak19BULKMAT1_FD_123175 | JGI IMG/M metagenome (GOLD analysis project Ga0163144, IMG submission 123175) | Freshwater microbial mat bacterial communities from Lake Vanda, McMurdo Dry Valleys, Antarctica - Oligotrophic Lake LV.19.BULKMAT1 | ecosystem: Environmental > Aquatic > Freshwater >... | reverse complement strand
GAATCCCTGAATGCATTTTCCAGCTGTGCCCGCCACCATATAAATGTGCGATCCGGCGATATCCAGCGGTTCCCCGGCCAAGGCACTGACCGCGTCGAGAATGAACACCCGGTTCTGGCTATCAACGACATCCGCGATCTCCTTGACCGGATTGATCAGCCCTGTGGTCGTCTCGTGATGGACCATGGCGACCGCATGCGCTTCCGGATGTTGTCGTAGTGCGAGTCGTAACCGCTCAGGATCCGGCCTTGCCGTCCAATCGTATTTAAGCTCAGATACGCCCAGACGATAGAGGCCAACCATCTGAGAAATACGCTCGCCGTACACGCCGTTGTTGAGCACCAGCATCCGTTTGCCGTGGGGAAGCGCAGACATCACGGCGGATTCTACCGCTGCGGTCCCCGATCCAGTGAGTACCACCGCGGCGTATTCTGCTTCTGCCCCCGGCACAAAGAGTTTCAGCAGCTTCTTCTGAATCCCATGCAAAAGTTCGGTAAACTCCGACTCACGATGGCAGACATCGGGACGTACTAGCGCCTGACGCACTCGCTCCGACACATTCACCGGCCCTGGATTCAATAAAATCATTTTGTCGTTCTTCCCCTCACTCCTTACGCCTTACCGCTCACGAGTCATTTGATTGCCTGCATAAACCGCTTCGTAATATCCGGCGGATCGAGTATCACGCGCCCGGCATCTTCTACCATCTCGTTGACTTTCACCAGCAACATGCTTGGCCCGTCTTTGTTCAGCATATCTTTGAACTCATAGACGAGGTCTTCACGTTCGCGCACCCGTTCGACGTGTACATACCCGGCTGCCTTTGCGACTTTTTCAAGCGGAACGACATCGGAAATCGTCGGTTGATTGCCGGTTGTGCCGTAGACTTCGTTGTCGAACACCACATGAATAAAATTCTTCGGTTTCAGCGCCCCCACTGTCGCGAGCGTCCCCATGCCCATGAGGACGTTCCCGTCACCGTCGAATATTACGACTTGTTTTGTTGGCTTGGCCAGTGCCACGCCCAGCCCGATCGCCGCCGCCGATCCCATCGATCCGATCATATAAAAATGAGTCGGCCGGTCGGCAATTTTCTGCGCCTCGCGAGACGGAAATCCATTGCAAATGATGACAGGCTGGTCGGTGAGCAGTTCCAACAATGCGGCCATCGCCATGGCCCGGCTCTGCATGGTCCCCTGCTCCGGCCTCATGGATGCAACCCCTTCACGACACCCTTTGTGATATTCAGCGCCACGGGAATCCGTTTCTTCATAAACGTCTCGGCCACCCACTTGAAATCGTCGAGGGCTGTCTTTTCCGTCAGCGTCCGATGAGGGATCTTCATCGTATCGAGAAACTGCGGCATGACTTCGCCCATCACCAGATGCTCCGGCGCATCATTGCCACCTTGACCCCGCCAGGACACGATCAGGACGCAGGGCTGGTGATAGATATAGTTGAGGGAGATGAGCGTATTCAGCGAAGTTCCAAGTCCGGAGTTTTGCATCAAGACAGCGGGAGTCTTCCCGGCCATATAGGCTCCGGCGGCCATGGCGACCGCTTCATCTTCCCGAACGGCCGGAGTATAGAGCCGCCGCGCCATCAACTCGGCGATGATACCCCCCAGGATCGAATCCGGGACCCCTGTATAGAAATCTACCCCGATATCTTGGAGCGCTTGGACAAATGCATCACTTTCAATCATCGAGTCGATTCCTCGTCTCTACTCACATGGAAAAACGCGCGCATTATAAGCTATGCCTTTGTGCATTCTCAACAAAACTGAGGGAGTTGCGCCATACGATCCACCATGGTAGCGTTTGGACATGATCGGATGGCAGAGAAATTACGCAGGCCGATACCTTGCCCTGCTGGGACTCCTTCTCTGTATGAGCCGTCCCTTTCTCGCCTATGCGGTGCCGCTGCTGAACGATCCGAACGGATTCCAGAGCATGACCTGGGGTGTTGCCCTGACCGCGAAGCCCGACTTGGAAGTCACCACGCCAGGTCCGCATGTGAACGAGTTCCAATCGAGGGACGGTGCGCCGTCGTATGGCGGTATCCCGGTTGAGAGCGTCCGCTACTTGTCGGTCGATGACCAATTTGCCCGTGTGACCATCCGCTATCAAGGCACCGATCAACACAAACAGATCCTCGCCTATCTCGAACAACAGTTCGGTTCCCTTGAGCGCATACCCGGGCAGATGATGCGAGGCCTCAATCAGCAATATACATGGCGCGGAACCGATACGGAAATCAACCTGACCTACCACGCGAATACAGAGCGAGGCTATATTTTCATCGACAGCCGCACCCTCGCTCCTCGATTCAATGACCGCATCACTGACTCAGCGGAGTAAGATGCCTCGCCGGCCCCTCACGAACCCGTGGATCCATCGCACCTCCCTCATCTGCATATGCTTCTCCCTCATTCTACAGAGCACCCTGGCATTCGCTGTGCCGATGCAGAACGATCCTAACGGGTTCGAGGGGATACCCTGGGGCGCGACATTTTCGGAAACCGACACCTTCATCAAAATCGAAGACACCGGTAAATCTCAAACCTATGAACTGAAGACCGGGGCTCCTTCACTTGGCCCAGTGAGGGTCGACTCCATGCGATTCGTCACCTCTGAAGGCCAATTCGCGCGCGTCACCGTCCGCTACCAAAGCAAGGCAGTCCACGATCAGATTCTTGTCTATCTCCAATCCCTCTATGGCTCGCTCGACCGCACACCGGGACAGATCGCCGCCGGCTCCGTCAAATTCTTCAGCTGGACTGGATTCGAGACCGATGTAACCCTCCGATACGAGACCGGCACCGACCGCGGCATCATCTTTTTCGAGAGCCAGGATCTCCGTCGAAAAATGACCGAAAGTAATTCAGCCACCGTGTTTTAACCAGCACCCTCTCCTGCTAGAAAACCCGTGCCAATTATGCCTGAGCGCCCAACTTCCCCATTCTGATTGGGCTTCAATCCCCGCTCATTCGGGATGGCCGAAATTCCAGAGTGTGGTATCCTCAATACTGACACAAGGGACAGAATAACCGCGGCATATCCACTGAGGAGGCATCGATGAAGCTGAGCCACCCCGTTTTCAAGAACAGCGACCAGAAGGCTCATGCTCTCCTGGATCGCCGCGATGCCGAACGAGTTCCAGTCCGATGCCGTGTCAGTTACTCCGAGCAAAAAGGCGCACGAATTGTCACGGAAGAGGGCACCCTGAAAGACCTCTCCAAAACCGGCTGCAAAATCTTCGGCCCAACCACGAGCTCGAAGGGCAGTTGCCTCACGCTGATCCTACATCTTGAAGACGGGCAAGCCCCCTTTCGTCTCAACGACGTCACGGTATCCTCGGTCAGTAAAGACTCGTTTGCCGTCAGATTCCCCAAGCTGGCAGCCGAAGATCGGAAGCGGCTGCTGGAGCTTGTCCGGAAAAATGCCAGCCTGGCATCCTTGGACGATCGGCGGACGGCATTCCGCATCGCGTAGGTACCGATCCCCCGTCACGGAAGGACTCATCGGTGTTTCTGCTTCCGATTCCTGCACCACAGCCGCCGAACTCCCGGTTAATCCGCTCGTCGCAGGGCGAACGTACATCGACTATCTTCCCATTGCCCTATCCCAGCATGGACACTGTCCATATGTTAATTGGTGACGGCCTCGTCACCAATCTCTCGCCGGGCGAGATCGGCAATCACGGAAGCCGATCGGTCACACCTGGCATGTAGCTGGGCCTCTTTGTCAACTTTCCCCGAGTGGAAGAGCCTCTATGCATTGTCCGTAGCCCGATTACATGGGTTGCGGGACGTTGATTCGGAGTGGGGCTGGGGCTTCTGAAGTTGGAGAACCATACGCATCTGCCATCCGTCTTGTGAAAACGCGTTACCCTCTTAAGTCGTGATGGTCACATCTAGACCATAGCAGGGACAAGGAGGTGGCTTCATGAAACGAGCACAGATCGAACATGGGAGATGGCTTCAGTCTATGACGGAAGCGGTCGATTCGAAGTATGGCCCACGGCCTCCGGTAGAGTTCAGGCTAATGTATTCGGCCAAAAACCATTCCGGCGAGACCCTGATGGGCGATGGCATGGTCACGAATCTTTCGCATAACGGACTAGGAATGCGCGCCAACGGCCCGGTCACGCCGGAGATCGAACTCATGATTTTTTCTGCCAGACGGATAAGATCCGTTATTCGTTATGGAAACCAGGGAAGCCTGGACCTCAGGACGTCGGTTCGAAGTCGAGATCCGCAAGATGAACTTCCGATACGAGACCGGCACCGATCGCGGCATCATCTTTTTCGAGAGCCAGGATCTCCGTCGAAAAATGACCGAAAGTAATTCAGCCACCGTGTTTTAATAGTCGCCACCCCACCCCTGTTTGACCTTCATAGAGGCTCTTGGCCTGATACTGACAAGTCTCCCAGTCTTCCGAAAGGGTCAGATTAAGGCTGAAGATGAACAAGTCATTTTTCACTCGTTCTTGCAGGGTTCCTGCTAGAAAACACCTACCAATTGCATTCTTCTACCGAGTATCCCCTCTTCGGGAGGGGCCTTTATCCCCTCTCTTTAGGGATTGTCGAAAATTTTGGATACGGTACTCTTGCACTGTCGCGCGAGAGAGATAGAGGAACCTCGGCGGAACCACTGTGGAGGCACCGATGAAACTGAACCACCCTGTTCTCAAGATCAACACCCAGAAAGCTCATTCGCTCTTAGATCGGCGCTATGCTGAACGGGTTCCCATTCGATACCGAACCATTTATTTCGGTGAAGAAGGCTTACGAATCGTCCCTGGCGAGGGGGCATTGAAGGACCTTTCTCAAACTGGCTGCAAGATCTTAGGTGTAGCCCCGAGCCCGCTAGGCAGCCGTCTCACTCTGCTCCTAGACCTTGAGAACGGGCAAGCTCCCATGCGCCTCACCGACGTCATCGTTTCCTGGATCTCCAAAGATTCGTTTGCTGTCAAATTTCCCAAGCTGTCATCAGACGAAAGGAAGCGGCTCCAAGACGTTATTTGGAAAAATATGAGTGTGTCGTCCTTAGACGATCGCCGAACGGCATTCCGAATCCTCTAAGCATCGATCCAACGCTATGGAGGATACCATGTACCTTGACGTTACCAGTCCTGCCGTCACAGCAGCCGAATTCTCGGGTCCTTCCGAGCGTCGACACGGCAGCCGTACTCCGACCCTTTTTTCATTGCTCTATTCCTGCATGAATTCCGGCCAGATGTTGATCGGTGACGGTGTCGTCACTGACCTCTCATCGAGAGGGATTGGCATTCGTGGGAATCAATCGGTCGCGCTCGGGGTGAACGTCACCCTCTTTATCGACCTTCCTGGAATGGAAGGACCTTTTTGCATTACCCAGAGCAGAGTTTCCTGGATTGACGGATGCCGATTTGGGGTGGAGATGGAGGCTTTGACGTTGGAGGAGAAGAATTACTTGCGATTCCACTTGTGAGTTCGCAGAAACTTTCTCAGGCTGTGTCGTTGGCATCTGAGGCCAGCAGGAACTAGGAGACACCATCATGAAACGAACATCGACCACATCGAGAAGAGGGTTTGAGTCTATGGCCGAAGTTGTTAATAGGAGACATGATCCTCGGCCCTCGGTAGAGTTTGGGTTGATGTACTCGGTGCAAGAGTCTACCTGCGAGGTTCTCATGGGCGATGGCATGGTCACGGACCTCTCGCCTACGGGATTGGGTATTCGAGGCAACACCTCCGTTACACCGGGGAAAGACCTCACGATTTTTCTCTACGTTCCCGACGGGCAAGATCCGTTGTTCGTGATGGAATCGCGAGTGGCTTGGGCCGCAGGGCGTCGGTTCGGAGTCGAGATCCTTAAGATGAACTTACGGGAACGCAACCGACTCCGTTACTTCTTACGCTCGAATGTCGCGCATTTTGAATAGGCCGATTGTCGGCTCAAAGAGAACGTCATGGTCGGACGACGAAAGGTCGGCAAGTGCCAATCTACAGCTCAGGCCTCTGACCGCAGGGAGATTTAGCAGGTCCCTATCCAGGTCATAGCCTGCGTCGGGTTTGGGTTGCGGAAAACAATCAAGTACGAAGTCGAACTCCTTCTCGTCACGGCACGAGGACAAACCCGTTTGCACCATTTCAACCTGAAGGCGCATGACTCCATCCACACTTCAGGGCGGGTTTTTCTCGTTCATCCTCGTTGACCATTTAGCCTGCAACGGTCATATCTGAAATCCTTGATATGATGATAGAAGTTCAGCTGCGAGGTAGGGAAAGGTAGAAGCCCAACCCCTAGTCATTAGACCAGTGTCATGCCACCACGTGCGCTGCTTGAGGGCCTTTCTCACACCGAGCAAAACGCCATAACTAAAGTCCATGCCTCGTACGGGGATGGGATTGTCCCATGGGCTGATGCCGACCAATAATTGGCCAACTCGACGGCCAGAAACGACTGGCCCGTCAGGAGAGTCAGGCCAGGTGGTCTTCCTCCAATTCCGTGGACACCTAATAAGCCTCCTGAAAAACTCGTCTGTAGTTCGTGTCAAAGGCTTGCCGCTTTGAAGTGGTGCATGCTAGTATTTTTGTAAGTGAGCACTTACTTACCATGAAAAAGCGAGCTCCGAAGGTCATCGGCAGAAACGCACAGCGGGCTTCCGCTGGCGATCGTCAGGTCAGCCTCATTGCGGCTGCCGCTTCGCTCTTTGCCGCAAAAGGGTTCAACGGCACTACCACAAAAGAAATTGCCAAAGCGGCGGGAGTGAGCGAGGCGTTAGTCTTCAAATACTTTCCGACAAAACGGACGCTCTACGCGGCAATTCTGACAGAAAAAGTGACTGTGAATGAACTGCTTGATGCGGTGGAATCGGCGGTAGAGACACACGACGACCATGGTGTATTTACGATGATAGCGAGCTATCGGATTCGCCCCGGCGTCGACTCAACATTCTTACGGCTCCTCTTGTTTAGCGCGCTAGAAGGACACGAACTCTCTGAGTTGTTCTTCGGTAAGCATCACAAAGTATTCTACGATTATCTTGCCGCATATATTCGCACAAGGATCGAAGACGGAGCATTTCGCCCTGTCGATCCTCTCCTGGCAGCTCGCGCCTTCATCGGCATGGTCGTCCATCATCGGCTACTTCATGAAATCTTTGGAGTCCCGATGCATCAATCCCATGAAGCCACAGTGGCTACCTATGTCGATCTCTTCCTCGCTGGGCTGATCAAGATGCCGATTGGCCGTAAGTCGTCGAGTAGGCGTTCGCGATGAATCCCCTAAGACAACATCCGATTATCACACTTGGGGTGATCATTTTTTTCTCAGTCATGGCCCTCGTTGTGTTTCGTCTCAGCAGCGTCGCCAAGACCGACACTCGTAAACCCCGCGTCATCACGGTCGCCACGGTGGCACCTTTAAAGCAGGACCTCGACGTTCGACTGGCGTATACCGCCGACATTACTCCCAATCAAGCGGTCAATCTGTTCTCACGGGTCGACGGCTACATCGCCAAGGTCTATGTCGAGAAAGGAGACTTAGTCAAAGCCAATCAGCTCCTGATCGAGGTCGACCATTCGGACTATCGGCATGCTGTCAACCAGGCCAAGGCAAATTTGGCTGCAGCCAGAGCGAGAGTCGCGCAGCAGGAGGCCAGTGTACGCAACGCCTCCCTGACGCTCAATCGGATGCAGTCGCTAATTAAGGACCAGTTTGTCTCACAGCAAGATCTGGATAATGCCCAGGTTGCCTACGATACGGCAGCGGCAGTGCTCGACTCGCTCCGCGCACAGGTTCAGCAGATGGAGGTTGCATTGGCGCAGGCTGAAACACACCTGGCCTTCTCGTATATCCGCGCGCCTTTCGCGGGCTATGTGGCCGAGCGCAATCTCGATCTCGGCTCCTATGTGAGTGGGACAACAGCGGGAACCTCCACCCTGTCACGGGGAATTCTTACCCTCCATGAAATTCAAACAGTCCGCATTTTGATCGAGGTTGTCGAGAAAGACGTCCCACTCATCCAGGTGGGTCAAAAATCAGAAGTTCGCGCTGAAGCCTATCCGGATCGCGTCTTCGAGGGCACAGTGACCCGTGTTGTTCAGGCGTTGAACCGAGCTACTCGAACAATGACGATCGAGGTCGATCTTCCCAATAAGGATCATGTCTTGAAAGGCGGCATGTTTGCCCGTGTAGAGGTCCTAGTCGGCACTCATCGAAACGCGATTCAGATACCCATCGATGCGGTAAGTCGATTGGAAGACTCTCAATATGTCTATATCGTGCGCGAAGGAAAGGCTCAACGGGTACCGGTGGAAATTGGAGTTCGTGACGAGAACCGAGTGGAGATTACCAAGGGCTTGGCTGGATTGGAGCAGGTGATCATCTCCGGAAAAGACCTCGTACACGAGGGTGCCCCTGTGCAGACTCAAGCAGCAGACGGTGTGAAACGTCAACCGTAAAAGGAGAAATGTGAAAAGGCTTTCTGCTTTGCGGTCGCACTCCGTGCATCTTACGTCTCACATTTCACATTCCACGTCTTCATCATGTGGTTGACTCTCCTGGCGCTTCGCAATCGCATCGGCCTCCTGATGTTGTCGCTTGCCATGGTGATCCTAGGTGGCACCTCCGTCCAGCGGTTACCTGTCGATCTTTTCCCGCAGATTCAAGTGCCCGTCGCGTTCGTCGGCGTTATTTATAAAGGTGCGCCGCCGCTCGACATCGAACAGAGTGTTGTCTATCCCATCGAGAAAGCCGTCAGTTCTGCGTCGAACGTCGATCATGTCGAGTCGTTCGCAAAACAAGGCATCGGCGCTGTCCAGATCTGGTTTAACTGGGGCGCGGATATTAACGTTGGCCAGATGGAGGTGATGCAACGCGTCACCCAGATTCTCAACAGCCTTCCGCCAGGCATTGGACAACCCTTCATCGTCAAGTTCGACGTCTCCAATATCCCCGTCTCCCTCGTCACGGTCTCCAGCGACGACCTCGATGAACGGGCGCTGTACGACCTGGCTTCGAACACGATTGCTCCGCAGATCGAGCAGATCGCCAACGTCGCCGCCGCCACCGTGGAAGGCGGGAAGATTCGCCAGATCAACGTCAACCTCGACCCGGCACTGTTGAACGCCCGGAGCCTCTCGATCCTCGATGTCGTCAAATCCGTGAAGGCTGCCAACCTCATTCTACCCTCTGGCGACATCAAGGCCGGCAATCTGGACTACAACGTCTTCACGAATAATCAGTTCCGCACGGTCGATCCGATTCAAGACGTGATCGTGAAGGTCAACCCACAGGGCAGCCCTGTGCGCGTTCGGGATGTCGGGACCGTGACCGATTCGTCGGACATTCAGACCAACATCGTCAGGACGGACGGGGCCAGAGCCGTGTACTTACGCGTTAATAAACAGCCTATCGCCAATACGGTGGCGGTGGTGGATGCGTTGCGCAAGGCCCTGCCGGAGTTGATCGGCATTCCCCCCAGCGTGAAGATCGGAATTTCATTCGACCAATCGGTCTATATCCGCCAATCGATCAGCAATCTCATCGAGCAGGCGTTGCACGGATCGCTGCTGGCCGCGTTGGTCATCTTGATTTTTCTACGTAATTTTACGAGCACGTTGATCATTTCCGTCGCCATTCCCCTCTCGATCATGGTGACCTTCATTGTGCTGTACTTCTCCGGGCAAACCCTGAACGTGTTCACCCTGGGGGGCTTGGCCCTGGGGATTGGTCGGCTCGTCGACGATTCCATCGTAGAACTCGAGAACATTCAACGCCATCTCAACACCGCGCCCCGCCGCTGGGAGGCCATCCTGGAAGCGGCCCGTGAGGTGGCGATGCCCATTCTCGCGTCGACGATCACCACAGTGGTCGTCTTCCTCCCGATTTTCTTCGTCGCCGGGATTGCCCGCTTGCTGCTGATTCCCTTGACCATCACGATCGCGATCTCGCTGTTCACCTCCTTTTTCGTCTCTCGCACGGTGACCCCGGCGCTCTGCTACAAGTTCCTCAAACCGGAACGGGAGTCTCACCGTTCGATGCCGGCCTGGTTCGTGCGCGTGATGGATTGGAGCCGCGCACGGTACGAGTCGTTGGACAAAGGCTATGAGGAGTCTCTCCGCTGGGTCTTGTCCCATCGCTGGCGCTTCATCATCGGCGTCCTGCTTCTTTTCGCCGCGTCTCTCGCGCTGGCCCCCAAAATCGGTACAGAGTTTTTGCCTGTGTCGGATGAAAGCCAGTTCCGCATCGTCCTGCGCGGACCGGTCGGTCAGCGAGTGGAGAAAACCGAGCAGCAAGTGGCCGAGGTCGAACGGGTATTGCGGGCGCAGATCCCTGCCGAGGAACTGGAAACGATCGTGTCCAGTACCGGCGTATTAGCCCAGGGCCGTTCCTCTCTGTTCAATCCGAACACCGGCCCCCATACGTCGAGCATCTCCGTCCATCTCGTGACGCCGGACAAACGGACAAGAAACCAAGTGCAAATCATGAACGACGTGAGACCCAAGGTCTTACAACTCTTTCCGGGCGTCTCGATGTCTTTCGATCCGGGCGGGCTCATCAAACGAATCACCAGCTTTGGGTCGCAGAAATCCGTCGACGTGGAAATTTATGGCTACGATTTAGCCCACGCGCGCGAGGTCATCCGGCAGGTCGAAAGCATGATGCACCAAATACCCGGGCTGGCCGACATCGAAGTCAGCCGTGAGGAGAACTATCCCGAGGTCAACGTGGTGGTGGATCGAGAGAAGGCCGCTCTCCTTGGTATCAGCGAAACGGATGTCGCGACCGCCGTGCTCTTCTCACTCAACGGCAACGGCTCAACCGACCCTATCATCTACACCGACCCTCAAAACGGGAACGAATACTTCATCAGTGTCTGGCTCGCGGAAGAACACCGGAAGGATCTCACAGACATCGAGAACATCGTGTTGACCACACGAGCAGGAGAACCAGTCCTGCTTAAAAACGTCGCCTCGCTCAAGCTCAATGCAGGCCCGGTAAAAATCGACCGCAAGTACTTTCAGCGAGTGGTCCATCTGACGGCCAATCCTGTTGATCGTGACCTCGGCGCCGTCGCTGCCGACCTGGAGGCGGGCTTAGCTAAGATCCAGCTCCCCACTGGCTTCAGCATCCGATTGGCCGGCCAAATTCAACAGCAGCGAGAAACCTTTGAAGGCCTGCTGTTTGCCACAGTTCTGGCGCTCGTCCTCGTGTACATGGTGATGGCTGCGCAGTTCAAATCGCTGATCGATCCCTTCGTCATCATGTTTGCGGTCCCGATGGGCTTCCCCGGCGTGATCCTGATCCTCTTCCTGACCGATACCACCCTCTCCACCACGTCGATGATGGGCATCATCATGATGCTGGGCATCGTGGTCTCGAACGGCGTCCTGCTGGTGGATTATACGAACGTGCTTCGTCGGCGTGGACAAGAGTTACACGATGCGGCAGTCACCGCTGCGCGGACGCGGCTCCGTCCTATATTAATGACGTCACTTGCCACGGTCCTAGGGCTGCTGCCCATGGCCATTGGCTGGGGAACCGGGGGTGAAACGAACGCCCCGTTGGCGCGGACGGTCGTCGGAGGACTCAGTTTCTCGACGGTCCTCACGCTCTTTCTCGTGCCCACGATCTATGTGATGTTAGAGGAGCGGTTCCCTCGCCATGCGGATCAGGCACGAGAGGATGTCGACTGGATACCGGCCGAGCCGGCAGGCCGATAGTGGAAGGCTAGAAGATTAAGATTCAGGCTGAGAGAAAAAGGTTTGAGCTTCGGTCAACCTTGGCCTGGCCTACATAGCGGAGTCGCTGGTTACCCGACAGTTGGAAAGAGCGCTTTCAGTTGCATCGCCAAGCCGATGTCCCCGCTGATCTTGAGTCGGCCCGACATCGCGACGGCTGTCCCACTTAACTGTCCTCTCAGAACCTTCAGGCAATCTTCTCCTGTCATCGAGAGCACGACGTGAGGGGCCGCATGCATTCCCTCAAGGACATGACAGGTTCTCTCGCTGATGGTGAGAATGTACTGCCCGCCTTGCGCTCCGTTCAGATCGAACTGGTAGACCGCGTCGAGGTCTTCGGCGGCATCGGGGTCGAGCCGGCTTGGAAGAAGTTGAAAAAACTCTTTGACTGTGGTGGGGTTCATGGTTTGTGGAATGGCAGGGAGCCCTCAGATCGATACCGGGGGCCGCGGTGCCGCGGCCCCCGGTCTCTTGCTAGTATCGGAGCGTGACTGTCGCGGTACTGCGACGCGCGCCGAAAAAGTTTTTGGAGAACGTCTCGACAATGGCCGGGTCATAGCCCTTGCAACTGAAAATGTCGAGATAGGCGCTGTTCGTATCGTTTGCGAAATGGCCGCTGATCAACGAAGTCGAGATCAGCTGCACCATGGAATAACCAGCGACGCGACCTGAGCCGAAATCGACAACCTGGCATTCGCCAAAACGCTTCATGTCGATGAGCTCACACAGCTCGACGACATAGCGACGAATATGGTCAGCGTTACGAATCAAGTCGAGATGACAATCTTGAAGATCGACGGCAGTGCAGAGTCCCCACGCCTTCCCTTCACCCACCATTTCTTGGGGGGTAATGGGCGCGGCTACTAGGGACTCGGATGGAAAGATCGCAGACTCGGACTCAGGCGAGCTACTCATATAGTTTGTACACCTTTCTGTGAAGAGGGTAAAAATCTCACCGTGGACCTGTCGCATGAACTATACCATGAAATTATTTATATCAGGGAGGATATAGAAACTTTTTTTCGCGCTGAAGCAGTCAGGGGCTACTCGATCGATTGACATGGTTCTCACCGGTCGGAGAGAATGCCCTCATGGATCATGTCGCCCCATCGATACCGAACGCGCCACCCCCAGCCGACCTTCCTGATCGCCTGTGCACCTGGTGTCGGCTTCAGATGAAGAAGCGTCTCGTCGGGGGCAAGCAGTTCGTTCACTACACCTGCCCGAAGTGCGTCTTCCAGCACACAACCAGGCTTGGCCCCAAACCATCCAGCCCCGCACACTAGCAGGCTGTTGAAAAGTCCGCCAGCGTCGTTCTCGCCTCGAAAGCATCCTCAACGTAGCCCAGAGGCTACGTCTCCGGTGCTTTCGTCAGCTACGGCCTTGCTGATAGGCCTTTTTGAACAGCCTGCAAAATCCCCTTTCGGTCAGTAGCCCAGAAATCTAAAGGGTGGTCCTTTGGGTATCTAATGTGCTTAGCCTGCTTTTTGACGAACGAGTTTTAGGGAGAGGGAAAGAGGCCGCATTACTCAAAGAAATTCCCAATTGGAGTTATAGCTTTTGCTCAACAAGGGCACGCACCTGCTCCATGCGCGCGCGATTGACGCCTAGATCGCCGTAGCCGGTGCGGGAAGCGGAGCGGAAGTGGATAGTCTTCGTGTCGTCGTCGAAGAGAAACTCAACATCATCGACGAAGCGAAATAATAGACTGGTGACCTCGTAATGAAGATAGGTCTCGTCTTCCTCGACAAGCTTCGCGCGGGGTAAGGAGCGGATCACGTCCTTCAATGCCTCCTTTGCCTCTGCCCGAGATTTGCGATAACGAAACGGCGCGATAGCATGGCCTTTGTCCTGGGCTTGCGTCGAGACGCAGTTGGGGCTGGAAGGGCAAAGTCCTAAGGTCCGAGGGCTCATGGGTGTACCCCG
>Ga0163144_10019439_pt1 | contig 13660 bp, 8 predicted proteins | sample OliLak19BULKMAT1_FD_123175 | JGI IMG/M metagenome (GOLD analysis project Ga0163144, IMG submission 123175) | Freshwater microbial mat bacterial communities from Lake Vanda, McMurdo Dry Valleys, Antarctica - Oligotrophic Lake LV.19.BULKMAT1 | ecosystem: Environmental > Aquatic > Freshwater > Lake... | reverse complement strand
GGCGCCAAAGACCAGCCCGGCGACACCGAAGCCGACAATGCCAATCACCTTGGCGAGACGCTCGAGCTGCGACTTCAGCGGCGTCTCCTCGTCGGTCTCTTCCGCGGCCGCGCGGGCCGTCTTCCCGATCTCGGAAGCGTCCCCCACGGCGGTAATCTGGAGGATGCCGTGGCCGTCCTTGACCATGGTGCCACGGAAGGTCCGCTCGGGCGGATACGCCGTCGTCCCGCTGGATGGACCGCCGGCGCCCATGGCTGTCTTCGTCGCCGGCACGGACTCGCCCGTCAGCCGCGACTCGTCCACCTGCAGCGACACCGCCTCGACGAGGTCGCCGTCACCGGGGATCTCCTCGCCGGCTTCGATCAGGACGAGGTCGTCGACCACCAGGTCCTTGAGGGGCACATTGCTGTAACGCCCGTCACGAATGACCTTGATCGGGTTGTCGTCGTTGGTCTTGTTCAGGATGTCGAACTCCTGGTTCGCCCTGTGCTCGTTCACGAAGGCCAACGTGGTCGCCAGGAGGATGGCAGCGATGATCCCGAACCCCTCGGCATACTCCCCGGTGGTGAAGCCGACGCCGACGGCGATGACCGCCGCAATCATCAGGATGCGGATCACCGGGTCGTCGAACTTCTCGAGGAAGAGCTTCCACCACGGGTCGCGCTCCGGCGGCGTGAGGATGTTGGCGCCGTGTTTCTTGCGGCTTTCCTCGACCTGCGCGGAGGTGAGACCCGTCAACTTTGGTGTGCCCTTGATCTGTCCTGCTGCGGCCACGATGGAAACTCCTTCTAATCCTCGAACGAGATCGCAATCCCAAGTCCTGTGCCGTCTGCTGTTCCGTGGTGCCTGTCGTCGCGTCGTCGGTCCTGTGGTCTGCGCTCGTCAGGTACGGTCTCCGAAGTTTGCCGGTGGGCTTTCGTGGAGCAGACGCGCTGACTCCCGTCCTCTCGCCTGGCGACCCATCCGACGACGGCAGCCCGGTTCGCCCTTCAGGTGGGGCCCGTGACGCCGGCCCGAGCGGAGATGGCGGGGGCGTCGAAAACAGCGTTGAAACGTGCTGCGCGCGCCGTACACGGGACGGCGCCCCGGCCTTTGGTGTCGACTCCGAGGCCGGCACGCTCGGGGCGGGCTACCGAGCTGCCAGGTTCGGCGCAGGAGCTGTCGGGCCGTGAGCGGGCGTCGGAAGTCAGAGGCACCGCCCGGGCTGCCACGTGGTGCGAAGGGTTGGCTGCTCGTGCCTGATTGAGCATCGGGGTGAGACCCGCCGTGGGCCCAATTCGGTCATCTGAACCACCTGCGCCCCTCTTACCTTTCGCCTCGCCGGCTCCCCACCAGCGTCATGCGCGCGATCCTTCCCCTCGGGTGAAGCCGATGTCAAGATGCTCTTGGGCAGAGCCGCTGCCACAGCCTTCCCTGGACTGAACGGTAATGCGCATTGCGCTTCGGCGTTGCCCCGGACGACTTGCGTGAAGGCGCGCGTTCGCTGCCACGTCTCGACCATTGGGGTCCGTGTTTCACACGCGCTCGGGGCGATCGGTCGGTCTGGCACTGCTGCGGCAAACTTCGTTTGCTGCGCTTGTCGCAGCGCTGCGCGGCCGCAGTAGCGCCAGCTTTGTCTCCCCGGGGACGAGCCCCGGACCCCGCGGCGCTACGCGGGAGAATCCGCGGCAGTAGTGCCAGGACGGCGTCGCCGGTGGGGCGGCTCCGTCGGATGTCGTTCGGGGGCAGGCTTGCCCGGGCGGCTCTCGCCATCGGTCCCGGCCCACTCCGCCGGGCCACCCGTCCAGTTCAAATCGAGCGGGTTGACTCTTGCGCTCCGCCCCGAGCAGGTAGATAGACTGCTGCGGTTTCTCAGACGACCGTAGGTTCTTTTCGCTGAACGCTAAGCGGAGGTTATTGTGGCAGTCTCTCTCTCCAAGGGTGGAAACGTCTCGCTTTCAAAGGAAGCTCCGGGGCTCCAGAGGTTGATCGTCGGGCTCGGCTGGGATGCCCGCGCGAGCGACGGCGGCGATTTCGATCTTGACGCGAGCGCATTCTTGTGCGGCTCGAATGGCAAGGTTCGCAGCGACAGCGACTTCATCTTCTACAACAAGCTGCGCTCCGACGACGGCTCGGTCGAGCACACCGGCGACAACAAGACCGGCGCAGGCGAAGGCGACGACGAGTCCATCAAGATGGATCTCACCAAGGTCGCCGCGGACGTGCAGAAGGTCGTGTTCTCCGTGACCATCCACGACGCCGGTCCGCGCAAGCAGAACTTCGGCATGGTGAGCAACGCGTTCGTGCGGATCATCAACCAGGACGGCGGCAAGGAGATCGCGCGCTACGACCTCTCCGAGGACGCGAGCGTCGAGACGGCGATGATCTTCGCCGAGATCTATCGCAGCGGCGGTGACTGGAAGTTCAAGGCGATCGGCCAGGGCTTCAAGGACGGTCTCGGCCCGCTCGCGAAGAGCATGGGCGTCAACGTCTGATTCCAACTGAAGGCGAGCGGTCTCACGTCCTTCGCGGCGTGGGCACCGCTCGCTCGCGCGGGGGCTGGGGGTCGAGCACGGGTTTCGTGACCAGGCGGGCGTGTCCGTGAGGGGACTGGAGCGCGCGAGCGGGTCGAGGGCATCCTTCTTTCGGAGCACCAATCATGCTTTCGGAGCACCAATCATGAATCAACTCACGCGCGGGCAGAAGGGAAAGGTCGCGGATCTCGGGGGTGGCGACGTCGTGGAGGTCGCGCTCAACCTGGTGTGTCGCGGCACTCAGGTGGTCGATGTCAGCTGCTTCGGCCTCGACGGCGACGGGCGGCTGTCGAACGATCAGTACTTCATCTTCTACAACCAGAAACGATCGCCGGAAGGCTCCATCGAGATGCAGGGGGCGCGACACGGCGCGCGCGAGTGCTTCCAGGTGCAGCTCAGCCGCGTGCCGGGCAACATCAAGCGGCTGGTGTTCACGGCCGCGATCGACGGCGCCGGGACCATGTCCGATCTCGCGTCGAGCCACGTCGACCTCGTCGTGAACGGCAACGCCGTCGCTCGCTACTCGCTGTCCGGCTCGGACTTCACCAACGAAAAAGCGCTGATGGTCTTCGAGCTCTACATGAAGGACGTGTGGCGCTACTCGGCGGTCGGTCAGGGCTTCAACGGCGGGCTGTCCGCGCTGCTCAAACACTTCGGTGGTGAAGAGGCGAGCGCTCCGGCCGCCGCGCCGAGGCAGGCCGCCCCTGCGCCGCCGCCTCCTGCCGCCCCGGCTGCGCCGCCCCCACCCAAGGTCAACCTGGGCAAGGTCACGCTCGACAAGAAGGGCTCGAAGGGCACCGTCAACCTCCAGAAGGGCGGCGGCCAACAGCCCATCCACGTCAACCTGAACTGGGACAATCCGAACGCCGGGAAGCGGCAAGGCTTCCTCGGCCTCGGTGGAGCGGCGCCTGCGCCGGACCTCGATCTCGGCTGCATGTTCCGCATGGCGACCGGCGAAAAAGGCGTGATCCAGCCGCTCGGCGAGCGCTTCGGCTCACGTCACGCGCCGCCGTACATCTACCTCGACAAGGACGATCGCACCGGCGCTTCCTCCGACGGCGAGAACCTCTACATCCTGCGTCCCGATCTCATCGACCTGGTGGTGATCTTCGCCCTCATCTACGAGGGCACCGCCAACTTCGCGACCGTCAATGGACGGCTCACGATCAAGAACGGCGGACAGGAGATCTTCATCCCCCTCAACAGCCCCGACTCGCGGCTCACGTTCTGCGCGATCTGCGTCATCCAGAAGAAGGGCGACACGGTCGAGATCACCAAGGAAGAGCGCTACGTGATGGACCACGAAGACGCCGACAAGATCTTCGGGTTCGGTTTTCGTTGGGTCGCCGGCAGCAAGTAGCGTGGACATGTCGTCGAAGGATCTCATTCGGGGGCAACGGTCGAAGCTGTCGGACCTCACGTCCGAGTCTCGACTGAAGATTGGGATCCAGATCCAAGGGCCCGACGCGGCGCAGATCGCCTGTGTGGCGGTGCTCCTCGGGGAGAACCAAGAGGCCATCTCCCCGAGCGCCGTTGTCTGCACCGAGCGTCCGCGCAGCGACTGTGGTGGGGTCTCGGTCCGGGGGGGATCAGGCAACGAGCACGCCTTCGACCTGGACCTCGACAAGCTCGCGCCGGCGGCGAGCAACGTGATGTTCGCGGTGGGGCTCATGGGCGCGACCCGCGGCTCGGTGAGCAGCGCACGGAACATCCGGCAGGGACACTGGGCCATCGAGGTCGGCGGGCGCGTGGTGGCCCGCTATCCCTTCACCGGGAAAGACTTCGGTGACGACGGCGCCATCTCGCTGGGCGAGGTCTATCGCAAGAGCAATGCCTGGCGCCTTCGCGCGATCGGCGATGGCTTCGTCGGCGGGCTCCCGGCGATGCTGAGCCGGTTCAAGGTGACGCCGAGCCAGGTCGCCGGCCCGACGAGCGGGACGGGCATCGCCGCGGCCCCCACGGGCTTCTCGGTCCCGAAGACCTGGTCAGGCGACAGGGCGCCCGTCGTCCCCAAGGACCTCACGCGCTCTGTCGGCCTCATTGTCGCGCGCACGAATGACGGCAAGACCCACACCGGGACTGGCTTCATCGTGTCACCGGGAGGCCACTTCATCACGTGTCAGCACGTCGTCGAGAACGTGGCTCACCTGGCAATCTGCCTGGACGGTACCCGTGTCCTGCGAAGCGCAGAGGTCATCGCTCAAGATGTCCAGGCCGATCTCGCGCTGTGCTGGATCAGCGATCGGAACGGGACCCCCGACTGGTTGGTGATGGCCGGCCAGGAAGTGACACCGAGCCTCGGCGACGATCTCGGGCTCCTTGGTTTCCCGCTCGGCGTCGATCTGGGTCTCAGCGTCACGTACTCCCAGGGCATCGTCAACAGCCTGCGTAAACGCGGCGAGGTCTCCGTGCTCCAGATCGACGTGGGCGCCGCCCCGGGGTCGAGCGGTGGACCGGTGTTCCGCCGGAGCGATGGCAAGGTCCTCGGCGTTCTGACGAGCGGGCTCGACGTTCAAGACCGCGGGATGCTCATCAATTTTGCCGTCGATCTCCGCATGATCTGGCGTCTCGGCTGGCTCACGTGATGGTCGTCACTCACGTCGAGCGGCGCGCGCGCGCCGCCCGATCGAGCCTCTCGCGAGGACGATCGACCGGCCCGCGCCTCCGCCGAGTCACTGCCGACCTGCCCTGATCAGCGTTGGCTGAGAGTGACTCGGATGCGCTCGGTCAGATGCCGAGCGCCGCCATCTTTTCCTGGAGATTTGTCGGAAGGCGCTTCGCCTGGGCCTTGATGTTGGCCAGGAGCGCGCGCTCGTTTTCGTCGATCTGACTGTCGCCCTCGACCTGGCGCACGAGCCAGGCGCCCTCGTCGTCGTCCACCTCGCCAGGAGACGCCTCGTCCTCCAGCGTGTGCTTGGTAATGGCCTCGACGAACAGCTCCGTCCACGAGGCGTGGTTTGGTTTGCCGCTCGTCCCGTTGTTCAGCTCGAACAGGAGCTCTGCCTCGGCCCGATCGACCGTCGCGCCGCCGGCGCCGCCCGCGCCGTAGACGACGGTGCGAAGCTGCTCGACCTCGGCGGCGTCGATGACTCCGTCCGCGAGGATGGCAGTCTTCATGACCGAAAGGACGAATGTCTGAAACCCTTCGGTCGTGCTCTTCGCCTTGCGAACGATCTGAACGAGCAACGCGCGCTCGGCGTCGTCGACCTTGCCGTCCCCCTGGATCTTGGACTTCAAGTAGTCGACCTCTTCGTCGTCCACGACGCCCGGGCTCTTCTCGTCGCCCAGCACGTGTTTGGCGATCGCCTGAACGAACAGGTTCTGCCACGCCGGGTCGTTGGCCTTGCCCGAGACGGCGTCGTTCAGCCTGAACAGGAGATCGGCCTCCTGCCGGTCGATCTGCCCGTCGGCAAAGAGGCGCTCCCGGAGCACCGCTGCTTCCTTGGCGTCGATGACGCCGTCTTTCAGGATCTCTGCAGCCAGCTCTTCGAGCGAATTCGTGGGATCGGACATGAGTGAAGTTCCTCGTGGTTCGTGACAACGCAACCGTCGAATTGCAGCGCCGCACGCCGCACCCCGCACGGGGGACAGTCTCGGACGGCACCGCAGTGTGCGGTGCTCACAACCTCGCTACGGACGGAACGTGTATGCGAACGCCGGCAGCGCGTCCAGCGCCCGCGTTCGTTCCCTGCCCATCCTCGCGGTGCTCCCCCCTCGCGGACCGATCGCCGACATCGTGCCGGGCGACCTTCGCGCGTTGAACAGTCCAGGGGCGGCGGGGCACAGAGAGCCGAGCTCAGTAGCCGTGCTCGGAAGACGCGCAGCGCGGGCCTCGCCACGCCTCTCGCACAGGAGATCCAACATGTCTCATCCGTTCCGTTTCGTGATTCCCATCGTGCTCGCGACGCTCCCTCTCGCCGCTTGCAATGACAGCGAGACGCTGCCGGGAGAGGCCGTGCTGCTCGCGCCCCCGGCGCCTGGCAAGGGCATCCAGCTCGCCATGACGACGCTGATCGAGGGCGGCGTCGAGGCCGAACATTGCCAGTTCATGCAAGCCCCCACAGGCGAGGACCTCTGGGTCCACCGCGACGAGGTCCGCTTCACGCAGGGCAGCCACCACGTGTTGCTCTATGAGACGGCGTACGACACCATCCCGACTGAGAAGGAGGACGGCACTCCCGTCGATACCCGGGGCGTCTTCGATTGCACGGACGGCGCCACCAATGGATTCCGGATCACCAAGATGGTGGGCGGCTCGCAGAACGGCGACGGCGACTCGCTCCTTTCGTTCCCGGACGGCGTCGCCATGCGCGTGCGCGCCGGGGCCGTGCTGCTCATGAACGCTCACTACGTCAATGCCGCGGCGGACGCGATCGAGCCCGAGGTGCGCATGAACCTCCACACGGTCCCCGATGGCGACGTCGAGATCGAGGGTGACATCCTGTTCCTCTACAACCCGCTGATCAAGGTGCCGGCGGCCTCCTCGTCGAGAGCGCGCATGCGTTGCCCTGTCCACTCCGACATCACGATCGCCAACGTGCAGTCGCACATGCACCGGCGCGGCGTCGGCTACGCCGCCATGGTGGCGGGCCAGGCCCCGTTCTACGAGAACACCCAGTGGGACGGCGTCCCGGTGAAGAGCTTCGAGCCCGGCCTCCACGTCCCGGCCGGCGCGTCGCTCGACTACTATTGCGATTACCAGAGCTCCGAGACGCAGGACATCTATCAGGGCCCGCGCTCGACGGACGAGATGTGCATGCTGATCGGGTCGTATTACCCGGCCGATCCCCGCATTGCCGGTTGCCGCGACGAGACGGGCGAGAGCCTGGGTGGAGAGTGGGTCGGACAAGGGACGGCCACCTGCGCCGAGACCCTCGGTTGCCTTCAACAGGCCTTCACCGCCGGAGACGGGCTGCGCTCGATCACCGGCTGCATGCTGGCGACTGACCCTGTGGTCTCGGCAGAGAGCTCGGCCATGCTCCGCTGCTTCCTGTCGAGCGACGACCCTGCCGAGGAATGTGCGGCGCAGGTCGGTGCCTGCCTCTCGAAGTAGTGGAGTCGAGGTCTCGAGAGCCTCTGTTTCGGCCGGGTGAACACCGTGTCTCCCACCCGGCCCGGCCGCGGCGAAAGGGCACCTATCCTATTTCACCGGCCCCTGCGCCTGCGTAAGAGCCCCCGCGGGCACGCCGAACAAATCTCGAGAGTGTGCCGCAAAGCGACGCGCACGCCTTGACAAGCCGACACCGCCGTTACAAATCACGCTGAACCGACGTTGGCCGTAACAGCGTCCTCGGGAGCGGGCTTGTAATGTTAATTCCGAAAGACTCTGCGGGGCCTGTCGAGCTCGTCATTGCCTACGCGCGGGAAGATCAGCTCCTGTGCGACCTGCTGCAGCGACACCTCGAAGTTCTGAGGCAAGAGGGGCTCGCGTTTGTCTGGACGGAGCAGAGCGTCAGCGTCGGCGACGACGCGGATGAGGTCGTGAGCGCGCACATCAGGAACGCGGGGCTCATCATCCTGCTCCTGAGCGCCGATTTCTTTGGGTCCAGGTACTGGCGGAGCCGCGACATGGAGGAGGCGCTGCTCCATCATGAGCGGAAGGATGGCACAGTCATCCTTCCAGTCCTGCTGCGCCCTTGCGACTTGCCCCGCGAGCTCAGGACACGGGAGCTGATCTCGTGTGGTGGTGCAGCGCTCTCGCAATCCTCCGATATCGACCTGGGGCTCAAGTCGGTCGCCGAGCGCGTGCGCGAGATGATCGACCAGATGCGGCCGCGAGCTCCGCCTCCGGGCAAGCTCCCAGATGGCGATTGCCACGATTCAGGGGAGCCTCCGCCGGTCACCGATCACAAGCTCATCGTGCGCGAGCATGTCCAGCGCCTGCTGGAGTTGCTCGCCCGCCGGGAGCGCCTCGAGCATGAGCATGACCTGGCGGGCGTCGCGGCGACCACCCGGCTCGTGGAAGACCTCGCGCACCGGACGCGGCAGCTAATCGATTTCAAGCGCGGGGACATCGTGGCGGGAGCGTGCCTGCTCGGGCCTATCGGCACGGGGTCGTTCGCGACGGTTTGGAGCGCGGAGCAGGCCGGCAAGCTCGTGGCGGTGAAGACCTTCGATCTTCACAAGCTCACTGAAGGCGCCATGCTCTGGCGGTTCCGGCGCGGCATCCGCGCGACGCAGCACCTCACCAATCGCGAAAACCCGGATCCGGCGATCGTTCCCATCCTTCAGGTGGACGATAGCGAGCTGGCCTTCTCGATGCCGCGTGCTACGCCGCTCGGGTCGAGCGGCAATCTCGAAGACATCGCGAGTCGGCGATGGAGCATCGACAAGAAGGTTCGAGTCTTGTTGAAGCTGAGTCGCGCGCTGAAGCTCGCGCACCGCGCCGGCGTTCTGCACCGGGACATCAAGCCAGCCAATGTCGTCGTCTACGACAAAGACTGTCCGGGGCTGACAGACTTCGACACGGCCGACGCCTGCGACGGCGCGGCGATCGACACGTTCGGCCTGGTAGGCCTCGGGACGCTGGCCTTCGCCGCCCCGGAACAGCTTGGCTCAGGCAGTGCCGCCGACGCTCGTTCCGACGTTTACAGCCTCGGTCGGCTCCTCCACTACCTTCTTTGCGAGAAGCCTCTCGCCTTCCGATCCAAGGAGCACCTGGATCTCCGCGAGCTCTCGGCGTTTCCCCGGACCCTCGTCGCCATCGTTCGCAGAGCGACGCAGCACGACCCTGCAGACCGCTTTCAGACCGTCAAGGAGCTCCGCGCGGCTCTGGAACGGTGGGCGTCACGAGAGTCCCGCGCACTCGCCGTCGTCGACGTCGCTGTTCGCTCCGCGCGCCGGCATTGGGTGCCCATCGTCTTCGCGGTCGCCTTGGCGCTGGTCGCGGTGGCCGCTGTGATTCACTGGCCGTTCGTGCCTCAGCCGACGAACCACGAAGAGCCGTCGCCCAAGCGCGCCGACCGTGACAGCATCCCGCAGTTGGAGAAGAAGCTGGATCATCTGTGGGAGGGATACCAGCAATCCACGAGGCGGAACGAAGAACAATCGATGATTGAAGAAGCCAATCGGATACAGCGGCTAGTCGACGACATCCGGCGCAGCGAGGATGACGAGATCCCCGACTCCGCAAGGGCCACGACGCGTTTTCGCCATGCCGAAGCCATGGTCAAGATGCAAGGTGTGTTGGAAATCATCGGTCGCTCCTGCGTGCCAGTGCAGGGCTACGAACAGGATGTGGTCGTAGACCTCGAGTTCTTCAACAACGGCACGACCACCGCCAAGGTCCGAGGCACTCCGGCCCTTCCGAGCACCATCATACGTTGCATTGAAGACGAGCTCGGGAGGATCAGCATTTCCCCATTCACGCACCCGCCGGCGGGCGCCCACGCGAACAAGCGGTTTCGTATCAAGCGCTGATCCACGAGCCGCAATCCGCCTGCCGCATGTAAGGGCCGGGCGTGCTCCGCTACCTCGCCGCCGTCGCTCGCGACGCGGTGCTGGACGACATCCCTTCGTCGCGTACGTGGAGCGCCGGCACCACGTAGAAGCATTAATGGCTGGAGGCAGCCAGGCTCCGGCCGCGCGCGCTCGCCGCAGCGACGGTCGCCGTCTTTCACGGCCGTAGGCCAGGACATCGTCGTTGCCGGCCGCGAGGAGCCCGTCGTGCCCGTCGATGGTCTCGCTCCCGGCGAGCAGGTGCGTCGCGCGCGCCTACGGCTTCTTCTCCGGGCCGGGCCCGTAGATGCCCGCCTTGCCCTTGAGATCCCAGCCGGAGAGTTTCCTCATGCGGTCATCGTGGCGAGCCTCGTTCTCCAGCGAGCGCTGCGCGCCGGCCAGGCGCGGAGCTGGGCGTCCGCCCTTCCAATCGAGGCGTGCACGACAAAACTCCCACGCGCCGGGGCCCGTCGCGGTAGCCTCTCGAAGGCCACGCGAGCACGCCATGCGGCTCGACCGAGGGCGCGCGGCGCTGCTCGTGGGCGAGATCTCGAAATGTACGGATGCGGCCAATCGATGCCTGGAGCGCAAAGGGGCTAGCCCGAGCGGGCCTCGAACCGCCGCGAAGAGTCACGATGCCGGCGACCATCCTGTTCATCAGCGCGAACCCTTCGGACACCTCGGAGCTCGAGCTGGGCGAAGAATACCGCGCCATCGCTGACGAGAAGGCGCGCGCGCGGTTGCGCGATGCGTTCGATCTGCGGCCGATGCTGGCGGCCCGCGTCGAGGACTTCCGTCGCGGCATGACGGAGCACGGGCCCGCTGTCGTCCACTTCAGCGGTCACGCGGAGCGCGCCGGGGGCACGGCGGCGCCGCACGGACGAGAGCTCACGCCCGCCCCCTGGCCCGCCGGCGATCCGCACGACCCCTCGCCCGGGGAGCTCGTCGTGATGAATGACGTCGGACGCGCCGTGCCGGTGCCCGTCGAGGCGATGGCCGAGCTGTTTCGGCTGCTGGGAGCGCCCACCCGCACGGTGGTGCTCAATGCCTGTCACACGCTGGGGCTGGCCGAGGCGATAACGAGGCACGTCGACTGCGTGATCGGGACGACGGGCGCCATCCCGGACGAGGTGGCCATCGAGTTCGCGCGAGGCTTTTATGCCGCGCTGTTCATGGGAAAGAGCGTCCGGGACGCGTTCGACCTCGGCAAGAACGAGGTCAGGGCGAAGAACGTGGGCGACCCGGAGATCCTGGTGCTCCGTTGCCGTGCGGGCGTGAAACCAGGGGCTGTCTATCCGGCGCTGGCAAGCGATCCGTTGCCGGCCATCGGGAGCCTTCCGTCGCGACGGCTGCTCATCGCGGCGACCGCGGCGGTGGTCAGCGTGCTTCTGAGCGTGGTGCTCTGGAAGGTTTTCAGGAACGACGCTCCGCCGTCCAACGATGGGCCGCCGTCCAGCGGAGTGTCACGGCCCGCTGACAAGCTGCCATCCGGCGCCACGGGCGCAGCGGGACGCCGGCCGGAGGCTCCGCCCGCGTCCGCGCCGCCGCTCGGCACGCCGCCTGTGGCAGAGGCGGATACTGGCCGGTGTCCGCCGGGCATGTCCGAGATCCCGGGCGGCCCGTTCCTGCTGCGCCAGGGTGAGTACCACGACCCCGCCGACGTTCCCGTGGTCGTCCAGAGCTTCTGTCTGGACAGGACGGAGGTCACGGTGGAGCGGTACGCGCAATGTGTCGGCCCCGGCCATTGCACCGCGCCCCGCGCCACGGACGGTTGCACCTTCCAGCAGTCGAACGCGCGCCAGCACCCGGTCAACTGCGTCGACTGGCAGCAGGCGGACACCAACTGCAAGTTTCAGAAAAAACGGCTGCCGACGCACGAAGAGTGGGAGTACGCGGCGCGGGGCGGAACCGAGTACCGGGTCTATCCGTGGGGCGCCGGCGTTCCGACGCGGGATCGACTCAATGGTTGCGGCGCTGAGTGCGACGACACGGACAATGTGTTCAAGGGGACCGACGGCTGGGAGCAGACGGCGCCGGTGATGAGCTTCCCGGACGGCAAGGGGCGGTGGGACCTCCACGATCTGGCGGGAAACGTCGCAGAATGGTCCGCGACCCAATATTGCCGGGCCCCCGGGGAGAGCGACCCGCAGTGCGTGGAAAACGATCGCGTGTTGCGGGGCAGCTCTTACAACACCAAGTCCGTGGATTGGATCAGGTCGGCGCACTACACCAACAACAAGCAATCCGTGTGGACGCCCGCCCTCGGTTTTCGCTGCGCAAAGACCCTGCCCGGCACCCGCTGACGTCTTCTCGCCCGGGAGGTCCGGGCGATCGAGCAGCCCCTCGATGCCAGACGTCATCTCCCGTACGTTGCCGGGCTCGATGAGCAGGCCAGTCTCGCGCTCCCGGCTCAGCGCGCCGCGTCCTTGACGCAGCGGAACCCGACGTCGCTGTAGCGGTGCGCCGGGTGGCTCCACATTCGCGACGAGGCGCGCATGTTCGTGACGAGCGTGCCGGCCCAGCCCCCTCCGCGGAAGACACGGTACTGGTTCGAACAGGCGTGCTCCGGATACACGCAGTACGGGCTGGCGGTCCACTCCCAGACGTTGCCGGCCATGTCGTGCATGCCAAAGCGGCTGTCGCCCCGCGGATATTGCCCCACCGGCGCGAGCGTCGCCGCCCCGTCGACCTCCTCGAAGACCGGCCGCTGCTTGCCGCTCCCCAGCTTTTCCATGGCCTCGGCGCAGCTCTTGTCGCACACGTTCAAGAGCTCCACCGACGGAGCCGCCGCGCCCCACGGATAGCGCCGCCGCTCCGTCCCACCGCCCGCCGCGTACTCCCACTCTGCCTCGGTCGGCAGCCTGCCCCCCGCGCCCTTGCAATAGGCCTCGGCCTCCTCCCAGGACACGCAGTTCATCGGCACTTCCCCCTTGCCTGTCTGGTACGCCATGCAGAGCAGGCTCTCGCGGTCTCTCACGTCGTCCGGGATGCCCGTCCAGCGCACCGTCGACTCGGCCGGACGGCAACTGCCCCTCTGCATACACTCCTTGTAGGCGTCCGACGTCACCTCGGTGAAGTCCATGCAAAAGGCCGGCACGCTCACCTCGTGGACCGGACGCTCGTCGTCTTTCCCGTCGTCCGAGCCCATCCGGAAGGTGCCCCCGGGCACGAACCCCATGCCGGCCGGACACCCCCCGCTCGAGGGCTGGGCCACCGTCACGTTCGCCGGCACGTATGGACTCCGCTCCTTGCCTTTGGCGAATCCGAGGTAGCCTGTCGCCGCGGCCGCGATCGCCAGCCCGGCCGCCGCCGCCACCACGATCCCCGCGCCGATCGCCAGGACTGGCACCTTGCGCGGCGCCTCCGCCCCCGACTCGGGCGGACCTTCCCGGCTCGGCTTCGCGTCCCCGGTGCGCTGCGCCACCAGCGTCTCCGCAAACTCCGAAGTGCCACGCGCGCCGGCCGGCCGCGACGGCGACGACACCCGCTCTCCGGAGGCTCCGCCTCCGACCTCGCCAGAGTCGAGAGCGCGCGGCGTGTTCGGCGGCCCGAACGTCCCGAGCGTCACCCCCTGCGCGAACGGCGAGAGCACGTCGCCCACCTCGCGGACGTTCGCCGGCCGATCCTTCGGGTTCTGCGACAGCATGCGATCGACCAGGGCGGTCAGCTCTTTTGGCAGGTGTGGCGCCTTGCTCGACAGCGGCTCGATC
>Ga0163144_10019438_pt1 | contig 13660 bp, 12 predicted proteins | sample OliLak19BULKMAT1_FD_123175 | JGI IMG/M metagenome (GOLD analysis project Ga0163144, IMG submission 123175) | Freshwater microbial mat bacterial communities from Lake Vanda, McMurdo Dry Valleys, Antarctica - Oligotrophic Lake LV.19.BULKMAT1 | ecosystem: Environmental > Aquatic > Freshwater >... | reverse complement strand
GTCCATGCTTCGCACGCCGCGGTGTTGGAATCGCAGGTCGGCCAGCCCGTGGTGTTGGGTCTTCGGCCGCAGGCCTTCTCGCTTGGGGCTGCTCCCGGCGGTGCGTCCGGCGGTGCGTCCGGCGGTGCGTCCGGCGGTGCGTCCGGCGGTGCGTCCGGTGGTGCGTCCGGTGGTGCTTTCGTGCGCGCCAAGGTCGGGATAGTCGAACCCCTCGGTGAAGCCATCGATGTGACGTTCGCGGCCATGGGGCAAGCCCGCTTGGTGGGGCGTCTCCCGGCCACTACGCTGCCGCAAGCCGGCAGCGAAACCACGCTGACGCTCGACACCGCCAAGGCCCATTACTTTGAACCCGGCGAGTTCGGGAGGAACCTGTGCCTCTGACACTGGCGGCTCTCGCGGCGTTGTCGGTGTTCATCGGCGGCCAGCCCGACGGCATCCCGGGCGGCATCCCCACCGACCCTGCGCCGACGGCCCTCCCGGCCACCTCGGCGCCAACGCCAGCCCCCACCCCAGCCCCCACGCGCTTTGTGCACGTGCGCATCCCGGGAGATCTCGATCATTCGGCGATTGTGGGCGGAGTCGAAGCCGCGCTCGTGAAGGCCGGTGCAGCGGGTCATGGCGTCGTGTTCGATGTTGGTGGGAACCGCTCGCGCACGGATGTGCTTTCATCGCTCTGCCTTGTGCTGCGTGATTCGCCGGTGTACAGCGTCGTCTTCTTGGCCGACAATTCCGACCGCAAGGTGGGCGTGGGCCAACTGATGCTCGGGCTGTTCGCCGACCGATGCGCCATTGACCCCGAAACTCGGGTGGTCGGAACGGGGAGCGACGTTGCGTTCCGCGAACTCGCGGCCGATGAGCCTTCGTGGGACATCATCGAGGGCGAACTCGTGGAGCGAGTGGCGGCCCAACTCGAACCTTTCACGGCGTCGCGCACGGTGGCCGAACAGATCGCTTCGAACCTGATGAAGCCGGCTTCGGGGTTTGCCATCGCGAAGCATGGCGACCGGTGCACGGTCGTGGCGTCCGATGCGTCCTCGGCAATGGAGTGGTCGCTGCCGCCCAACCCGCGCGCGGCCCAGAGTGAGACGACGATCCATGCCACGCCGCGGCTGCTGAGGTTGATCGGTATCGACTCGGCGGCGAGTGTGCGCAACGCCCTCTCAAAGATGGATGGAGCGTTGGTCGGGGGCGCGAAGGCCGTGAACCTGGACGAAACGGTCGATTCGGTCACGGTGAAACTCGTTTCGATCTTGGCCGATGCGGAAACAATCGAGAAGGACGTCGATGAACGGCTTGACATGCCCGACCCTGCGCTGCGGACGGTGGCCCGCGGCCAGTATCTCGCGGCGGCCCAGGAGGGTCGGCACAATCTCGGCGAGGTCGAGAGGATGATCGCGGAGATCGAAGCGATGATGGAACGGGTTCCCGAAGTGCTTCGGACGCCGGCCCCCGGGCAGGTGGCAGCCGGGGCCAAGCCCGCATCGTTCGCCGCGAAGTGGCGAGCCCGTGTTCAGAAGGTTCGCACGCGGCATGATGCGTTGCTCGTGCGGGTTGAAGCCTTTGAGAAAGTTCCCTGAACTCCATGGCGCCACGCTCTACCCGCTCATCGCGTCCGAAACGCACCAAAGAGACTTCAAAGGTGTCTGCATCGGAGGCCAAGCGGCCGCCCGCGGGCCAAAGCAAACAGGGCCAATCCAAACAAGTCAAAGCCAAGTCGACGAAAGCCGCGCACGGCACCGATGATGGCGTGATCGCGTCGACCTTGCCGGGGCTGAACAGTCGTCAACTCGCGGCCATCGCCTCGGTGCGGGAGATTTTCTGGCACGATGTGTTGCGTGAGATGTTGATGTCGCTCGCGATGCGCTGTGCCCAGCACGAGCGGGGCGGGGGGACGAACACGGGTCCGATTGTCGCCCCCGGCCTCCCCGAAGCCGACGGCATGTTCGATGGCCGGCTCGGTGTCATCATCAACCAAGGGCAGCGGATCCCGATCGCCTCGATCATGCCCGTTTTTTCGATGGGCGTAGGCAGGACGCCGGCGGAGCGTGCGCTCTCGATGGCCGTGGAGTGCACCATCTTTCAGATCCGGACTCCCGCGGGCGAGGTCTTCACGCTGCCGATCCACGAGATCCGGGCCTTTCACTCCATGAGCGAGGAACTGATCCAGTCGCTGGAACGGACGGCCCGCGAGGCGTTGTCGGAACCTGACGACAGCCGCGACGAAGCGGCCGGGCCCTTTGGGTTCGCGGCGTTTACGTCGCTCTCGCGCCGGGCCGCGGACGTGCCGCTGTTCGCCCCGCCCGGCTCGCAACCCGACACCGGTTATCTGCCGGGATGAAAAGAACTTCACCCGAGGCCGGTGCGTAGATCCGGACGTATCGATGAATGTCTATATTGTGATTCCGGATGAAACCGGGATGTTTGAATCCGACCGTGGTCGGCGGGCGCAAGGAAGCGGTCCCCGCGTGTCTGTTGCGCGACCTTCGCCGTTCGCCCCGTTCAAGCGGGGGGCGCGGCTTCCCGGAGCCAGAGTTCTTCATGCCACAATCTTCCATGCGAACTCTCGTCGCCATCCCTGTTTATAACGAAGAGAAGTATCTCCCCGGCGTCCTCCAAAAGGTTCGGGCCCATGCCGACCGTCTTCTGCTGATCGACGACGGTTCGACCGATCGGACCCCGCAACTGATCGCGCAGGAGCGCGGTCTCGACGGGGTGCGTCACTCCAGCAATCGCGGGTACGGTCGCTCACTGCGGGACGCCTTCCGGTTTGCCATTCAGGAACGGTTTGACCTGCTCATTACCATGGATTGTGACGACCAGCACGAACCCGCGGCGATCCCGCTGTTCATCGAGGCGGCTTCGCGCTCATCGCACGACATCATCAGCGGCTCTCGCTACTTGCTGCCAATGACGGGCAACGATCGGCCCCCCGTTGAACGCCGGGCGATCAACTCGACCATTACCGCCGAGATCAACACGCGTCTGTCGGGTTCGCTGGGGACGCTGCTGACCGATTCGTTTTGCGGCTTCAAGGCCTATCGCGTGCCCGCACTTAAGAAGTTGCGGCCCACCGTCACGGGGTATGCCTTCCCGATGCAGTTCTGGGTTCAGGCCGCCGCGGCAGGCCTCCGAGTGAAGGAACTGCCGGTGAAGTTGATCTACAACGACTTGGCACGCACCTTCGGCGGAACGCTGGACGATGCCGATGAGCGTCTGAAGCACTACCGGCACGTGCTGCACCGCGAGATTCAGCGCCACGCCGATGAATTGCCGGCTTCGGCAACCCACGGTGTGGTGGCCGCCGCCGATGGGGCACACCGGTCGTGCTGTACGCCGTGCAGCAGTCTTCGAGCGTTGGGCGGGCGTGTGGATGGGGCTTCGGAAGAGGGCGGCCCCGCATCGGGCGTACGCTCGCGCTGAAGTGTCGTCCATGGTTCCACATTCTCAGGTCGAGCCGATCGGCGATGTGCTCAAGTCGTTGACGATTGAACCTGCGCCCGCAAACGCGGTGTGGCACCCCGCAGCACGCTCGATCGCTGTGAATGCCGGCCCGGTGGGCGTCGAGGCGGCTGTCCTAAAAGAGTTCCGGATGCAGTTGGGTTTGCCCCGAGACATTCCCGTCATTTTGTCGGGCCATCAGCCGGGCTTTTGGCATGCGGGGATTCTGGCGAAACTTTTCGCGGTCGCCGCGGCGTGCGAAAGGGCCAAAGCGTTTCCCGCGTGGGTGGTGGTCGATCACGATCCGGCATCGCCCCTCGGCGTGCGCTATCCGGTGACTGCATCGGAGTCGTCCAGCATCGAGTTTCGGGACCCTTTGCAAGCGGCAACGGCACCGTCGGCCTTGCCGGTGTGGCACGGGTCGGCCCTGCCGCCCGTTCCGCTCGTCGGCCCGTGTGGGGCTGCGGCTGAGCGCGTGCTCAAGGCCATGGGTGCCGAAGCGGGAGAGTCAAAAAACTTGGCGGATCAGGTGACGCGGGTGGCGGCAGCGCTGCTGGCTGCAGGTGGCCTGCCCGACGGCCCGATGAGGAACGCGTTTGATGCGACTCGAATTGGCGGGACGGAACTCTTCAGGGCGTTGTGCGAGCGTTGGAAAGATTGTCAAGCCGCGAATGCGTGCGTCGCGGCGTACAACCGGGCCGTGGCACGGTTCCCGAAGGCCGAGATCCGCCCGTTGCTGTTGAGCGAGACGGATGTTGAGTTGCCGATCTGGCGGCTGAAGCGTGAGGGGCAAAGGCAGCGGGTGATGTGGTCGGAACTCAGGGTTGAAGGTGCGATGGGTGCTGGCGACCAACTGGTGCCGAAGGCCTTGTTCATGACGCTCTTGTTGCGTCTGGCGGGGTGCGACTTGTTCGTGCACGGGCTGGGCGGTGGGAACTACGACAGGGTCATGGAGGCGTGGGCTGCCGCGTGGATGCCGGGTGTGGAACTCGCGCCCAGCGCGGTCGTGTCGGCGACGCTGCTGCTTGAGGTGCCGGGGCTGATCGATCCGGCCGGGCCGTTGCGGGCGGACCGGGCCGCGTGGGTGGCGCAGGCCGCGCGCCATCACCCCTCACGATTGGGCGACGCCGATGCATCGCGGCTTAAGAAGGCCGCCCTGCACGAGATCGGAGCGGCTCAGGGCAGGCAGGCGCGACGAGATGCGTATCGTCGGATGCAGGCCCAGTTGGTGGAGTTTCGGGCGGCCCATGCCGCGGAACTCGAAGCCTTGGGGGTGGATGCGCAACGCCTGCGGGCCGGGGCCAAGGCACAGCCGATCGCGACCGATCGGACGTGGCCGTGGATGCTGCACCCCGAGGCGTCGATCAAGGCATTGAACGCTTCGGTGATCGCCGCGTTCGGCGAAGGAGTCCAAGCCGCGAAAACGGCAAGCCCGGGCTGAACGCCGGTGCCGACCAGTTGAAGTGATTTATCGACGCCGGCGCCACGCGAGCCCGGCCAACCCGGCGAGCGCGAGCGAACCCGGAGCGGGGACGACCGAAGCGGTGAAGCCGTCGAGGCCCCACGACTCATCAAAGAGGGGCTGAAGGCCGGAGCCTTCAAACGACACCGTCATCGATGGATCGGTGACGGGGGTGTCGAGCACAACATGCCACACGGCGTCGCGCTGGAAGGTGCCCATGTAGAGGTAGCCCAGCGTGTTGTTTTCGTTCGCCATGAAGCGACCGGGGAACGTCCCGCCGCCCTCGGTGCCGGGGTAACTCTGCGTGCCGTCCGCGTAACTCGCATCGCCGACGGCGAAGGTGGCGATGAGGAGTTCGGCTCCACCCACGACACCCACGCGCCAAGTGTCGGGGCCCCACAGGGTGCTTTCGCCGTCCCAAGTGTGGATGGCGTAGAAGTCGAACTCGAGGCGGAGGGTTTCGCCGACGGTGAGCCCGTTGAGGGTGAGGGCGGTGCCTCCGTTGCCGAACTGGCCCAAAAAGCGGCGGCCGCTGGGTGTGACGTCGGTGGTGGACGTGCTCCAGCCGGTGGTGTCGCCGGAATCAAAGTTGTTGTGATAGACGATGGACGCATGGGCCGAACTGGTGATGGCCGAAAGACCACCGAGCCCCGCGATTCCTGCCAAGGCAACACATCTCAAGTTATTGCGAAACACTGCGCTGACTCCTTTCTCCATTTGGGCCGTTTTCGCATACGTTGCGAACGGCCGAGCCTCCAGAAGAAAGGTGCGCCATGTTTGCAGGAATGCCAGCAAATCGCGCTGCTTTTCGGTGAGATTTTCAGAAAGATAGTGCGCCATAACCGTTGGATTGAACGGCATTTACGGAATATTCCCGGAACCGCACGGCGCTGTCGGCGTACTCCTCCCGACCACCGCCTTACGAGGGCGTGACCTAGGGTGAAAACGCTGGAAAGCATTCCTTGTGCGGGCTTGCCAAGCGGCGCTCATCGAGAGACATCCGGTGAATCAAGTGACCGACCGCGCGCGTGATCGTGGGTCCACATTCCTACACTTGCGTCTTACTCGATTTCGTCACGGGAGCCACGCCATGTCCGTCACCGCCGCCACGCCCACCACCAACATCCGCTCCATCCTTGGGCCTGAGGCCGACGGCCTTTTGGGCTACGAGAGCAAGACCATCAGCAAGTCCGCGCTGCACCTCCCCGGGCCCGACTTTGTCGATCGCGTGTTTGCCCAGACGGATCGGCCCGTGCAGGTCCTCAAGAACTTTCAGCAGATCCTCAACACCGGGCGATTGGCGGGCACAGGCTTTGTCAGCATCCTGCCGGTTGATCAGGGCATCGAGCACTCCGCGGGCGCGAGTTTCGCCCCGAATCCGGAATACTTCGACCCAGAGAACATCGTCAAACTCGCGATCGAGGGCGGCTGCAATGCCGTCGCGAGCACCATCGGCGTGCTGGGGTCGGTGGCCCGCAAGTACGCCCACAAGATCCCCTTCCTCGTCAAGTTCAATCACAACGAGATGTTGACCTATCCCAACATCTTCAAGCAGTCGTATTTTGGCAGCATTCGCCAGTGCTACGAGATGGGTGCCGCGGCGGTCGGGGCCACCGTCTACTTCGGTTCCGAGGATTCGCGTGAAGAAATCGCGTATGTTTCGGACATGTTCGAGGAAGCCCACAGCATGGGCCTCGTCACCGTTCTTTGGTGCTACACCCGCAACAACGCCTTCAAGGTGAAGGGCGCCGACGGCAAGAGCACCGACTATCACACCAGCGCCGACCTCTCGGCCCAGGCCAACCACCTCGGCGTGACGATCAAGGCCGACATCATCAAACAGAAGTTGCCGACCAACAACGGCGGATATGCGGCCCTCAATGCTGGCGGCAGCAGTTACGGCAAGTGGGACAAGCGGGTGTACACGAAACTCGCGGGCAGCGATGAGTCCGGCCACGGCGGCCACCCCATCGATCTCTGCCGCTACCAAGTCATCAACAACTACATGGGGCGTGCCCCGCTCATCAATTCCGGCGGCGAATCCAAAGGTGCCGACGATCTCAAGGACGCCATCACCACGGCCGTGATCAACAAGCGGGCCGGTGGCATGGGGCTCATCTCGGGGCGCAAGGCCTTCCAGCGGCCCATGAAGGAAGGGGCGGCCCTTCTCCAGTCGATCCAAGATGTCTATCTCGACAAGAGCGTGACCGTCGCCTGAACCCATGGCGACTCTTCCCGCCATCCCCGGGCCGGGTCCCAATCCACCGCTGGTCGGGGTCATCATGGGTTCGCGCTCCGACTGGGAGACGATGCAGCACGCCGCGGCCACGCTCGAATCGCTCGGCATCCCGCACGAGGTGAACGTGGTTTCGGCCCACCGCACGCCCGATTGGCTCTTTGAGTACGCCGGCACGGCCGAGGCCCGGGGGCTAGAGGTCATCATCGCGGGCGCGGGGGGTGCAGCGCATCTACCCGGAATGGCCGCCGCGAAAACCATCGTGCCGGTGCTCGGTGTCCCGATCGAGACGCACACGCTGAAGGGCATGGATTCACTCCTCTCGATCGTGCAGATGCCGGGCGGTGTGCCGGTGGGGACGCTCGCCATCGGCAAGGCGGGGGCGATCAACGCGGGCCTTCTCGCGGCGGCCATCATCTCGGCGAACCGGCCGGACATCCGGGCCTCTCTCCGCGCGTTCCGTAAAAACCAGACGGATACGGTCCTTGAAAATCGGGACCCGCGTCAGCCATGACCGCATCGCCCTTTCACCCTGCGCATCATGCTCGGTCGCTCACGATCGGGATCTTGGGTGGGGGCCAGTTGGCGCGGATGCTGGCCCTCGCGGCGTATCCGTTGGGTCTGCGGTGCGTGTGCTTCGATCCCGCCCCGTATTCGCCCGCGGGTGACGTCGCTGACTTGGTGGTCGGTGATTTTTTTGACGATGCGGCGTTGGCGGCTTTCGCGGCCCGTGTCGATGTCGTGACTTTCGAGTTTGAGAACGTGCCCATCGCGTGCGTCGAACGGCTCGCGAAGATTGTGCCCGTCCACCCGCACCCCGGAGCCTTGCGAACCTCGCAGGACCGTCTGAGCGAGAAGGAGTGCTTCGCGCGGCTCGGCCTCCCGGTTCATCCGTTTGAAGCCCCCGCTTCACGAGATGAGTTTTTCACTGCGGTCGAGCGCCTCGGCTTGCCGTGCGTCGTCAAGACGCGGCGTCTGGGCTATGACGGCAAGGGACAAGCCGTGGTTCGCACGCGGGCCGAGGCGGAGCGGGTGTGGGCTGATCTCGGGCGCGTCCCCCTCTTGGTCGAGGCCTTCGTGCCGTTCAAGGGTGAATGTTCACTGATCGCTGTGCGCAGCGCAACCGGCGACATCCGTTTTTATCCATGGACGGCCAATGTTCACGAGGGCGGGATCCTGCGGACATCACAGGCCCCGCTCGCGGGCGTTCCCGAGGAATGGCTGCGCAAGGCGGAACTTACCGCGGCGGCGTTGCTGACATCCTTCGAGTATGTCGGGGTGTTGGCCATCGAGTTCTTCATCACCGATATGGGGCTGCTGGCCAACGAGATGGCGCCGCGCGTGCACAACAGCGGCCACTGGACGTTGGACGCCGGAGTGACCAGCCAGTTCGAGAACCACGTCCGCGCCGTCGCGGGGCTGCCGCTCGGTTCCACCCACCTCCGGGGCTTCGCGGGCATGGTGAACCTCATCGGCTGCGCCCCGACCGCCGCCGATGCGCTCGGGGCGAGCGACACCCACCGGCTGCATCTCTATGGCAAAGAGCCCCGCCCGGGACGCAAACTCGGGCACATCAACCTTCGCGCCGATTCCCAGGCGGAACTCGCAGCGGCGGTCGGCCGATGCCAGCAGGCGTGTGTCATCCGCGATTGAAAGGGGTATCGGGGCCGCCGCCGCGGGCCGACGCCCCGTGATCTGGTAAGACGCGCCGGAAACGCGACTTCCGAGGGTGTGCGGACGGATGGATGGGAACCGACGAACTACCATCCCGCCCTTATGGAAGCAGGAATTGTCGGATTACCTAATGTCGGGAAGAGCACCCTCTTCAATGCACTCACCAAGGCCAATGCGCTCGCCGCGAACTATCCGTTCGCGACGATCGAACCCAACGTGGGGGTGGTGCCCATCCCCGATCCGCGGCTGGAGATCATCCAGAGGTTTGTGAAGACGCAGAAGGTGATTCCCGCTGCGCTGCGGCTGGTGGATATCGCGGGCATCGTGAAGGGGGCTTCCACGGGGGAGGGGCTGGGCAACAAGTTCCTCAGCCACATCCGCGAGGTCGATGCGATCGTGCAGGTGGTGCGGTGCTTTACCAAGGCCCCGGGCGGTGAGGACATCATCCACGTGGCGGGGAGTGTGGACCCGATCCGCGACATCGAGATCGTGAACATGGAGTTGATCCTCGCGGACTTGGAGAGTGTCGAGGGGAGTTTGTCAAAGGCCGAGCGGACGGCCAAGAGCGGGGACAAAGAAGCCATCGCGCGGTTTGAAGTGCTCAAGAAGATCCGGCCGGTTTTGAACGAGGGCAGACCCGCCCGCGGCATCAAGGTCGATGACCCCGAGCAGCAGAAGCAGTTGCGGCAGATGGGCATGATCAGCGCGAAGCGTGTGCTGTACGTGATGAACGTCGATGAGGATGATCTCAACGGCGAATCGGCCGACTGCAAGAAGGTGCGCGAGTACGCGGCTTCACACGCCTCGGAAGCGATCCCCGTGTGCGCCAAGATCGAGAGCGAGTTGGTGACGATGGCCGATGGCGAGCGTCAGGAAATGCTGGAGGCGCTGGGGCTGAAGGAGCCCGCGCTGGCGAGCCTCGGGCGCGCGGTCTATAAGTTGCTGGGGTTGCAGAGTTACTACACCGCCGGCGAGAAAGAAGTGCGGGCGTGGACCATTCCGCAGGGGGCCACGGCCCCGCAGGCGGCGGGCGTGATTCATACGGACTTTGAGAAGGGCTTCATCCGGGTCGAGGTCTATTCGGTGCAGGACCTTGAGCAGCACAAGACCGAGAAGGCAATCAAGGAAGCGGGCAAGATGCGGATCGAGGGCAAGGAATACGTCATGCGCGATGCGGACGTGTGCCACTTCCTGTTCAATGTGTAAGGGCGTCAAGGCCGGCCGGGTGTCGAGGAGACGAGCAGCGGAATCCCGAGTGCCAACGCGGCTCGTTGCATGTTGCCGTCGAGCGTGCAGATTGGCAGCCCGAGGCTGATCGCGACCTCGATGTAAGAAGCGTCATAAGAACTCATTTGGTGGGGCCGCGCCGTTTGAGCGAGTGCCGAAAGTGAACGGCCCTCGGGCTCGCCGACGACCTCGACTTCCCATTCGTCGAGGAGGGCGAACAGGTGGCCGCTCTGCGCGGGAGTCAGGAGTTTCCGCCGTTCCCGCACGAGGATGGCGTTGACGATCTCCAATCGCCAGATCACCGGCGCGACCATTTCACCGGCCGCGAAGATCGGTCCGAGGAGGTCTCCGCTGGCATCTTCATCGAACAGCCAAGCCAGCGTGGCGCTCGCGTCCAGCACAAACCGGGCCATCACGACCGGCCCTCGGCGAGGTCGGCTTTGATCTGCTCTGAGGAAGATTTGGCGAGCGACGTTCGGAGACGGGCCAGATCTGCGAAGACCGCAGCGGGTGGGCGGCGCGACGTGGGTGTGGGCTTGACGGGGGTGATTTCGACCATCGGCTCGCCGCGATTGGTGACCCTCACGGGCCGACCGGTGGCCTGCACACGTTTGGCGATTTCTGAGAACTTCGTTTTGGCCTCGAACATCCCGACTTCTTCCACAGGAGCCTCCGTTCCAACTAGCATAATATACTAGTTGATTGATGGCAAAGGTCCGGCAGACTAGGATTTCCATGGGATCTATTGGGAATCCGGTGTTTACGCTGCCTTGGAGAGTTTCGCGCTGGCGAGGATGTGCCCGATCCACTTTTCGGAGTTGGTGCAGAAGTCGGATTTCTCGACGAAGAGAAGGGCTCCGACCGCCGCGCACCCGGCGCGGATCGTGGCCGAATCGTTGCCCGAGAGAACAACCACGGGGACTGGCGCCAGTTCGCGGACCGACTTCATCCACTTGATGAGCGCGATCCCGGTGATGCCGGGGAGGCGGAGGTCGCTGATCACGAGGCGGGGGACCTTGCCCGCCGCGGCCCAGGCCTGCATCTTGGTGGTCGCCTCTTCGGCGGATGCGGCGAACTCCGAGACCATCCCGGCGTGTTTCGCGAGCATGACTTGGATGAGTTTGCGGGCGAGCGGATCGTCATCGACGACGAGGACCGAAGCGAGTGATGTGAAGGCGGGCGGGGTTGGCGGGCGCACGGGTGTCGGCCTCAGCGGGGGAGCGGGGGCGGCGGTCGGGGCGGCGGTTGGGGCCATTGGTGCAGGTGCTGGCGTCGCCGCCACCGGGGACGAGACGGACGCTGTACCTGTGCTGAAAGCGGCGATCGTGGCACCATCGTGCGTGCAGACGCGGTTGCGCCCGGTTTTCTTGGCTTCGTAAACGGCTTGATCGGCCTGATGGACGAGTTCCTCCGGCGTGGCCGTGGAGCCCGAATCGCGCGAGGAAGCGCCGACGCTGATGGTGACGGGGAGAAGGTCGATGGCCGCGCCAGTCTCTTTGATGTTGAAGGGTGTCCGCTCGATGGCGGCCCGGAGGCTCTCGGCGAGCGCGGCGGTTTGTTGGAGGTTGAAGCCGGGGAGGATGACGGTGAACTCTTCGCCCCCATAGCGGCACACGGCCCCCGCTGGGCCGACGGTCTCCTTGAAGCGACGGGCAAGTTCGGTGAGGACGGCGTCGCCGGCCTGGTGTCCGTGCGTGTCGTTGACGCTCTTGAAGTGGTCGCCGTCGATGAAGCACATGCCGATGGGGGTGCGATCGGAGTTGGCCTGATCGCAGTTGGCCTTCAGTTCACGGTCGAAGTAGGACCGGTTGAACGCCCCGGTGAGTGCATCGGTGACGCTCCTGAGAGAGAGTTCGCTGTTGCTGCGGCGGAGCGCGATGGATTCCTGCTCGATGGCTTGCTGCGTCACGAGCATCTGCTCGTGGGCCTCGGCCACGATCGCGGCGACGTCCGGGGACTGGCCGGTGCGGACATCGAGGAACTTGGCGATCTCGCCGGCACCTTTCGCGATCTGCTGGATGAGATTCTTGGCGGTGGGCTGGTCGAGATTGAACCACTCGCGGCCCCGCACGATGAACTGGCCGAGTTTCTTGCGGGGGTCGGAAAGGGTGAGGGCGGCCGCGGCGGTCCCGCCCATGGCCACGCAGCGCACGATTCCTTCGTGAACCGGGTTGCACGTCTCGGGAACGTGGTGCTTGGCGATGCACTCGACCAATTGCGGTGGGAGGCGCCACTTTTCGGCGAGTTGTCGCCCGATCGATGGGTGATCGAAGCCCAGGACGTTGTGCTCGGCCGTCGGGAGACTGTCGTGGTCGATGCCCGCGCCCAGGACGACCTTCGCGTACTGCTCTTTGAGGGCGACGAACGCCGCGAGCATTCCGATGTCTTGCAGGAGCGCACCCAAGAAGGCTTCCTCGGGGTCGCAACTCTTGGAGAAGAGGGCGACCGCGCGGGCCCCGGACGCGCTGAACACCGCGCGACGCCAGTAGGCCGTGAGGTCGAAGGAGTCGTCGCTGGCGATGCCCTTGGTGGTGTCAACGACGCTGAAGCCGAGGACGATGGACTTGACGGTGTTGAGACCGAGCAGGCTGGTGGCGCGACTGATGGACGGGCAGGGTGTCGTCAGCCCGTAGTAACTGGAGTTGACGGTCCTGAGAACCTTGGTCGAGAGGGCCGGATCGTTCTGGACCGCGGCAGCGATCTTCGCGATCGAGATCTGTGGATCACGCGTGAGATCGAGCACCTGCATGGCGACACCCGGCAGCGTCGGCAAGTTCGGGCATGCGAGGATTTTTTCGAGCGGGGTTGGGGGCATGATGCAGGGCCACTGGGTTGCTGGGGCAGGGCCGGAACGGCCGTACCTAGGTATCGGCGAACATCGGCGGCGAGTGAAGGATTTACCCCCAAACCGGGGGATGCCACAAGGCGCACGATCCGTTTATTCGTGGAGCGCCCCGCCCCTCACAAGGTGCGTCCTTGGTATGGCGTCCTTGCGTTCGAATCGGTCCCTCTTCAGAAGGACTCACGCCATGCGAGCGAGCCACCCGGACCTCTTGATCTGCGAGGTGTCGATCGATCGTTCCCCGCATCCCTTAGGCCCGGATAACGCCCCGCTCGTCAAAGGCACCGGGTGCACGGGACTGTCGCGACGAATCAGGCTTTGAGATTCAGCATCGCGGCAACTTCATCCCGCATCATGATGATGAGGGCGATGTGGATGACGAACGTCGCCATCGTTGCGAGCCAGGACGCCCTGAGTTCGCTGTTCTCGCATTTGACGGGGACATAATAAAACCAGTAGAGCCCGACAAAGGGAATCCAGAAGCAGCAGAGGAGGATCCCACTGAAAAAACTTGTCTTGAACCCGTCGATGATGACCAGTATCGAAACGACCGTGGTGATCACACTCGTGAGGGCCGCGCCAATCATGTAGAGGGGAGCGACCTCCGCGAGAATCCCGGCGGCGATGGGTCCGGCGGTGAGTGCGAGTACCAGAAGGAAGAAGGTGCTGGGGCTGAAACCCCCGAAAATTCGGCTGTAGAGACTGTGGCCGTCGCCCCGGGCGGCGCGGGTTCTTTCTTCCTTGGGTTTCAGCACGCGGACGTGCAGTTGTTCGCCGCTTT
>Ga0163144_10019435_pt1 | contig 13661 bp, 13 predicted proteins | sample OliLak19BULKMAT1_FD_123175 | JGI IMG/M metagenome (GOLD analysis project Ga0163144, IMG submission 123175) | Freshwater microbial mat bacterial communities from Lake Vanda, McMurdo Dry Valleys, Antarctica - Oligotrophic Lake LV.19.BULKMAT1 | ecosystem: Environmental > Aquatic > Freshwater >... | reverse complement strand
TCCTGGCGGAGAAACGATTTCAGCGCCTTGCCGAAAGTCATCCCCTGCGCCTCGTTGATGGCCACCTGGATGATGCCATCAATGTCAAACTCAACCGGGTCCTCGGCGGTCAGCAGTTTGACATCGATCCCGTTGACCTTGCGCAGGCAGGAATAAAGGGTCGTGGTTTTTCCGGAACCGGTCGGGCCGGTGACCACATAGATGCCGTTGGGCTGGTTGACCGCCTCGACCGTGTAATCATACACGTACTTGGGCAGCCCAATCGCCTCGAGGTCGAGGTTGACCGCGGAACGATCGAGCACGCGGAGCACGACCGATTCGCCGAACTGCGTCGGCAGCGTCGAGATACGCAGATCGATCTGCTTGTTGGCGATCGGGAAGCTGATGCGGCCGTCCTGGGGCAGGCGGCGTTCCGAGATGTTCAGGTTCGCCATGACCTTCAGGCGCGAGATGACCGGCAGGGCCAGGTGCTTGGGGGGCGGCGACATTTCGTAAAGCGCGCCGTCCACGCGATAACGGATTTTGAACTCGTCCTCAAACGGCTCAAAATGAATGTCGCTCGCCCGGTCCTGGATGGCCTGGAAGATCACGAGGTTCACGAACCGCACGATCGGGACCTCGTTGGCCAGGTCCACCATCTCCGCCGCATTCTCGGAGGCCGCAGCCTCCCCCGCCTCCTTCGCGATGTCGGTGTCCGCGCCCAGTTGCGCAAGGATGTCGCCGACGCTTTCGCTGTCCTCGCCAAAATATTTGTTCAGGATCTTGTCGATGGCGGCGGGGTCCGCGACCACCGGCTGGACTTCCTTGCCCACGATGTAACTGATCTCATCGACGGCCGAGGGATTGAGGGGATTGGCGAGGGCCACGCGCAGGGCGGAGCCGTAGTCCGCGACCGGCACGCATTGGTACATGCGGGCGGTGGCGGTGGGGATGGACTTGATGAGTTCGGGAGGGAATTCCATCCCGTCCAGCGTCACGACCTCGGTGCCCAGGTGTTCGGCCATGACCTGGAGCTGGGTATCGACGTCGACGAGCCCAAAGTCCGCCAGGATCTGGCTGATGGGCTTGGCCGTGCGGCCCTGCTCCTGGACGACCTCCTCGTACTGGAGGTCATCGATCAACCCGCGTTCCTTGATCAGCGCGAGCAATGGGTCCGAGGAGTATTCCTGCATAACTCAGCGCTTGGGTGGCGGGGGCGGGTTCTGCCCGGAAGCATTGCCGCCTCCGGTGGTGGCGCCCATGGCCCGGGCCAGCTCGTACTCCTGCAGTTTTTGCTGGGTGGTCACCGGGTCCTGCGACTTGGTGATGACTTCCTCGCGCGAAATCATGCCGGCAGCATATTTCTCCATGAGGAAGCCGTCGAGTGTTACCATTCCATACTTCGCCCCGGTCTGGATGTCGGAATTGATGCGGAAGGTCTTGTTGTCCCGGATCAACGCCCCGATCGACGGGGTGTTGATCATGATCTCGAATATCGCCACCCGGCCCGGCTTGTCGCTCCGGGGCACGAGCAACTGGGAAATGACCGCCTGCATGACCGTCGAAAGCTGGATGCGGATTTGTTCCTGCTGGTTGGTCGGAAAGGCATTCGTGATACGGTCAATCGTCTTGGCCGCGCCGGTCGTATGGAGCGTGCCGAAGACCAAATGGCCCGTCTCCGCCGCCGTGATGGCGGCATCGATGGTTTCCAGGTCGCGCATTTCGCCGACGAGAATGATGTCCGGGTCCTGGCGCAGGGCCCGCCGCAGTCCCTCGGCGAAATTCGGCACATCGACGCCGATCTCGCGCTGGGTGACCACGGCCTTCTTGTGCTTGTGATAATACTCGATGGGATCCTCGATGGTAATGATGTGGGCATCATCGCGCTCTTCATTGATGATGTTGATCATCGAGGCCAGGGTGGTGGTTTTGCCGGAACCGGTGGGGCCGGTCACCAGCACCAGCCCGCGGGGTTTGTAGAGCAGCTCCCGCGCGGAGAGCGGGATGCCGATTTGCTCAAGGGTGAGGAGCTTGTTCGGGATTTGGCGCAGGACCATCCCGAAATTGCCCTTCTCCTTGAACACACTGACCCGGAACCGCGCCATTTCGCCGAAGGCAAACCCGAAATCAGCGCCGCCCCGCTCCCGCACATGCTGGATGTGATCCTCGGAGGTGATGCTGCGCATCAATTCCTCGGTGTCTTCCAGCTTCAGGGGCGGGCCATCGACCCGGTGCAAAATTCCGTGCAGGCGGATGACCGGAGCCGTCCCCACCCGGATATGAAGGTCCGAGGCGCCTTCCGACACCACCAGTTGCAACAAATCCGACATTGAATAAGACATAAATAAAACCCGGCTCTCAGCAGGATCCCGACGGCCGACGACAACCAGGACTATGACCATGACCATGACCGCAACCGGAGGGAGGGTGGAATTTCAGCGGGCTATTCGCACGAAAAATTTCCAGGAAGTAAATGGGGCGGATCGGCCGTTCGTTCCCGGGCCGGCCGGGCGACCCCAGGTTCTCCGGACCATGAAAGCTCGAGCGTTGCGCCGGAGCCTCCATCAGTCGACATCCCCCACCGTCGCCCGAATCACCTCTTCCGGCGTCGTCAACCCCGCCAACACCTTCCGCTTGCCATCCTCCCGCAGGGAACGCATCCCCATCTCCAGCGCCTGCGCCCGCAACACCGAGGAGGGCACCTTGTCATAAATGAGCTTCCGCGATTCGTCATTGATGACGAAGATCTCGAAGATGCCCATGCGGCCGCGATGGCCGGTCTTCGCACAATCCGGGCAACCCTTGCCTTTCATGAAGGTCGCGTTCTGCACGCTTGCGGCGTCCAGGCCGAGGCCCCGGAGTTCCGACTCGGTCGGCGCGTAGGGAGCGATGCACTTCTTGCAGATCTTCCGGACGAGGCGTTGCGCCATGAGCGCACGGGTGGAGGAGGCGACCAAAAACGGTTTGACGCCGATGTCGATCAAGCGGGTAACCGCGCCCGGCGCGTCATTGGTGTGCAGCGTCGAGAAGACCAGATGGCCGGTCAACGAGGCGTTGATGGCGATCGAGGCCGTTTCGAGATCGCGAATTTCCCCCAGCATGATCACGTTGGGCGCCTGGCGCAGCATCGAGCGAAGGGCCAGGCCGAAGGTCAACCCCACCGTCTCGCTGATCTGCACCTGGTTGATGCCCGCCAGTACATACTCGACCGGGTCTTCCACCGTGATGATCTTGCGATCGGGCCGGTTGATGAAGTTCAGGCAGGAATAGAGCGTCGTGGTCTTTCCGGAACCGGTCGGTCCCGTCACCAGGAGAATGCCGTCCGGCAAACCGATCAGGCGTTCAAAGGTCTGCTGGTCGTCCGTCAGGAAGCCGAGCTCCGGCAAGCCCAGTTTCAGCCCCTCCTTGTCCAGGATACGCATGACGATGCTCTCGCCGTGATTGGTCGGGAGACAGGAAACGCGCAAATCGATGACCTTGTTTCCCACCTGCGTCTGGATGCGACCGTCCTGCGGAACGCGCTTTTCCGCGATCGACATGTTCGACTGGATCTTCAACCGGCTGATGATGGCCGCCTGCAACCGCTTCGGGGGGGACTTGACCTCATGCAGCACCCCGTCAATCCGGTAACGGACGCGAAAGGCCTTCGACATCGGTTCCAGGTGGATGTCCGAGGCCCTCATTTTGAACGCCTCGACGATCAGCCCGTTCACCAGTTTGATGATGGGCGCATCGGCATCGACGGTTGTCCCGTCGTCCTCCGCGCCGCCCCGGCTGACCGCGGAGATCTCGACTTCGCCTTCCGTGATGTCCTGGATCATCTTGGACACCGAATCGTCCGCGGCGCCGTAATACTTGTTCAGCGCCGCCTCGATCGCTTCCTCCGTCGCCACCTTTACCTCGATGTCCGCGCGCAGCAGATGATGCAGGCTGTCGATGGTGCCCAGGTCGGAGGGATCACTGATGGCGACGGCCAGGTGGTTGCCATGCTTGTAAATGGGCACCACGCGGTATTTCTTGGCGATATGCCGCGGCACCGAGGAGATTACCTCATCCTCGAGGCGCATCTCCCCCAGGCTGACGACTTCCACGCCGAAATGGGCCGCCTTGGCCTGGGTCAGCATGGCCGGGGTGATGATCTTCCGATCCAGCAACACGTCGACGATGCCCATGCCGGAGGATTCCGCCTCCGGACGCAACTCATCGACCTGGGGTGGGGTGACGTACCCGAGGTCGATTAGGTTTTCCAACAGATAATCTTCTTTTGCCACAAGTTCAGGAAGTGTGGGGGAATATGCGTACCCATCGCGTCAGTGTCAACGCGCGGGACGATGAATCCTCCTCACGGTGCCCTCGTTTATTCCACTTTCTTTGCCAGGAACCATGGCCGTTTGTGGACCCTGCCAGGACGGAACGTCAAGCGCGCCTTCGCCGGGCGCCGGGCGGACGGGCGCCTCGGACGAGAAAACAATTACGAATTCAAAGCTGTTCGACGAAGTGCTCCAACGAAACTGCCGCCTGTTCGAGGATGCCTTTAAGGGTGCCGGGCTTGAGCGGTTTGTGTTGCGGGACGACCACCGTGCGCCCCTCGCGCCGCAGAATCAGGTGCGAGCCGGTTTACCGCTGGACGATGAAACCAAGACGTTGCAGGGCGCGGGCGGCTTCCACGCCCTTGACATCGCGAGGCAACTTCATCCCAGGGCCACAATGAGGTCTTCGACGAAGTGCAAGCGGACGCGTTGCGGGCGCTCGGCTGGCTCGAAGAATCCATCCACCGCGTCCGCGACCATGATGTCCAGCTCCGCAAATGAGTCGCCCTGCGTGGTGATGCCGCCCTTGCCGGGTGCGTCATCCCAACGGGCCACGAACCCGCCTGTCTCCGAGCACGACTCGATGGTGAAAGTGATTTCTTTCATGCGCCACTACTCTGCCTTGACTCGTTGGGGCAAGCCAGCGTGCCCTCGGCGAGAGATTGTTCCCGTGCCTAAGTAAATCGCGTAACCATTCGCACTCCTCCAATGGCGGCACGTATCAGATCAAGATCACCGTCACCAACGCGGCCGGCAGCGCGACGGCGGCTGCGGAACTCATCGTGCGGCCGATTTTGATCGGGATCAGCATTACGACCAATGGAATTGTCCAATTCCCCTACTCCGGCACCCCTGCAAAAGTCTTTGCCCTGGAGAGGGCAGCCCAGCTGTCCTCCACGGGTTCCGTCTGGACGACGGTCGCCACGCTGACCAACAGCACGGTTTCGGCGGTGTTGGCGGACACTAAACCACCGGGCCCTCCTCCACTCCCCTGCCATCTCATCCATCCGATGGAGGAGAGGGGGTCTGTTTGATCGCGGGCTGGCCAAGCCCTGTCGATCCCTCTAGGATCACCGCGATGAGTTCCGGAGTTGAAAGCGAACTGCTCGCCCGCTGCCAGGCGGGGGACGCTGGAGCATGGGATGAATTGTTCGACCTGCACTACGCGCCGGCCGGACGTTTTGTTTTTCAGTTGGGATACGATTTGACTCGCGAGGATGTGGAAGAGATCTGCCAGGAGACCTTCCTGATGGTCATCAAAAGCCTGCACACCTTTCAGGGGCACTCGCGCTTTCAAACGTGGCTCTTCCGGATCGCGGCGAACAAGGCGCGCGATTATCGCCAACGCCAGCAGGCGGCCAAGCGCGGCGGCGGCCAGATCATCCTCTCGTTGCACCCGGAGGGTCCCGATAGCAGCTATGCCATCGATCCCCCCAGTCCGCTCCCGGGACCCGATTTGTCCCTCGTCAACCGTGAGCAAATCTCGCTGGTGGGCCGGGCCCTCGAAATCCTCGGCGGCCCCTGCCAGGAGATCCTGGAACTGCGCTATTTCGCGGACTTGAGTTATGAGGAAATCGCCGGGTCGCTCGAGTTGAACCCCAAGACCGTGAGTTCGCGCCTGAGCAAATGCCTGGATAAACTGGAAAGCTTGGCCCGCACCCTTCTGGCCACCGACGATTCACGGGAGAACACAACGCCCACTTCCGTCTAATCCACCATGCCGTCCGAGCCGGAAAATAAAATGGAAGATTTGCTGAAGTCATACGCCGCGAAACGGCGGGACGACGCCGGCGCGCCGTTGGCGTTGCATCCGGCCACCCGGAAACTTCTGCAGTCAGCGGTCGCCCGCCAGCACTCCCCACCGGCCAAAGCTAACGAATCGTGGCTCAGACGGCTGGCCGGTTTCTGGCCCCGACTCGCGATGGCCACATCCCTGCTCGTGGTCCTGGGCTTCCTCGCCTGGGGGTTGTCGCCTCCCCGCGACCACGAAGAGTTCGCTCTGGCAAAAGAGGATAAGGCCTCCCCTGCCCCGGCGTCCTTTGGAAGGGATTTGTCCGTATCCACCACTCCTCCCTCCACCCCTCACCCCGACGCCGTCGCTCTCCAGATGGCCCGCGGGAACGGCGACCGCGATGAAGCCACACTTTCCGACCAGCAACTGGGATTGGCCCTGGCGCCGCCCCTCAAGGAATCCGAGCGGGAGGAACTGGATGCGCTGGCCAGCCGGCGCGTGGCGCTCAACCGCCCCACGCTGGCGGGCGAAGGGCTTGCCAACGCCGGGAAGCTGGAAGCGCCCCTATCGCTACCCACGCCGGCCAGCAGTCCGGCGGCTCCGCCCCAACCCTCCAGCGGCGTTCGTGCCGTGGGCGAGTCCCGTTCTTATGCCGTCGCCAACCAGCCTGGGGCAGGTCCGACCCCGTTCAAACCCACGGCGAATGGGGGAACTGTCGACGCGCCCACCCTGAACTATCTGTTCAATGGAGGCCCGGCCACGAATGCGTTTGCTGATGGCATCGCCGCCGGCTCGGCCCTGAGAACCCTCCCTTCCGGGCAGCTCGCTGACCGGATGGCTGCCAAGGCGGAGGGACTCTTTGAATCCTCAGTCACCCTGGCGAAGGACGGGCCCGTCACCACAGATGCCTTGTCGATCGCGGGGAGAAGCAAAGTCCAGGATGAAGGCGCCCGCGAGGAGGCTCGAGTGGCCGCGGCGAAACCCGCCGACGCTTACTTTCGCCAGCGGCTCCAAACGGCCACCACCGTTTCCAATGCGGGAACCCTGCGACGACTATTCGTCCAGGCGACCCCGGCTTCCCCGGCGCGTGAATCCAAGGTGGCGCCGGCGACCAGCCAGGGGGTGCTGGGGCAGTTTGAAGTGCGGCAAAACGGCGTTACGGTGCAACTGATCGATTCCGACGGCTCCGTCTACGCCGGCACCATCCTCGCCGGGATCCCTCCAGCGCCGACCGGTCTTGGTGCCATCCATTTGCCCGCTGAGCCGCCCGCAACCCCGGGCGTCTTGTTCAAGGAAAAATCACTGGGTCAACGCGAGGACTTCGATTCGCGCGACCAGAACGGTTCGCAAAGAATACGCTTCCGCGTCTCCGGAACCAGTCGGCACCTCGGCGAAACCGTCGTCGTGGAAGGCACCCTGCTTCTCTCCTCCCTCCCCACTCCGGTGGCGGGCGACGCCCCGCCCCAGCTACAGCCTGCGCCCAGGCCGAGCCGGGCCCTCGCGCCTCCATCCAACCGGCGACCGACTCCGCCAGCCTCCGATCCGCTCAGCACCCGGATCGCGTCCGGGGAGAACAGGATACAGCGTGTCACCGGCAGGGTGCGCATTGGCCTCACCAACGAACTCCCCCTCGACGCGTTGCCCGCGAAAAACCAGGGGAACTGACGGCTCCCTGGCCGGTTTGGAATGCCGATCCTTTTCGATTGGCTTCCCTCGCCTCCTTCCTTATTTTTCGTCCGCGTGCCCAGGACATCCAAACCTCTCATCGACCGGTTCGGGTTTGAGCGGGAGCTTTGGTCATTGGGGGTGCGACAGGTCGCGGGCGTGGATGAAGCCGGACGGGGGCCGCTGGCCGGACCGGTCGTCGCCTCGGCCGTGGTGCTCCCGGAGGCATGGGCGCACGAAGGACTGCCCACGGAATTGGAGGGATTGAACGATTCGAAACAACTCACGGCGGCGCAGCGGGAGCAATTTTATTTTGCCCTGACCACGCGAACGGAAGTGCGGTTCGGCATTGCCTGGGTGGAGGCTCCTTTGGTGGATGAGCTGAATATCCTGCGGGCCACCCACCAGGCCATGAACGAGGCTCTGGCGCAACTCCAGCCCGCCCCCGGGCATGTGCTCGTGGACGGGTTGCGTGTGAAGACCATGCGGTTGGCCCAAACCCCGCTGGTCGAAGGGGACGCCCGCAGTTATTCCATTGCCGCCGCCAGCGTCCTGGCCAAGGTGACCCGCGACCGGTTCATGGTGGAACACGATTCCCGCTGGCCCGCTTATGGATTCGCCGCCCACAAGGGATACAGCACGCCCCAGCACCTTGCCGCCCTGGCGCAACATGGGCCCTGTCCCATCCATCGCCGAAGTTTTTCGCCCCTGAAACCGGGCGAGCCGGAGTTGTTCTGATCCGGCGCGGGCATCCGCGGTTGGTGGTCGCGCTGAAAGGAAGCAGGAAGTGATGAACTGGTGGGATCGCATTCGGGCGTGGGCCGGGGCCGGGGCGAGGCAATTGCCGCTGCACCTGCGCCATGGCCTCCTCGGCGAACGGGCGGCCCGGAAGCATCTGCGCCGGTCCGGCCTCACCTTCCTGATGGCAAACTACCGCTCGGCCCGGGGGGAGATTGACCTCGTGTTTCGCGATGGCGACTGCCTGGTTTTCGTCGAGGTGAAAACCCGCTCGAGCGAGGACTGGGTGCGCCCGGCCGCGGCGGTCAATGCCCGCAAACGCCGCCTGCTCTCCCTGACCGCCCTCGACTACCTCAGATCCCTTCGCCAGCCCGAGATCAAAATGCGCTTTGATATTGTCGAAATCCTGCTGCGGGAGGGTGAAGTCCGGGAGGTCCGGCATCTGCCCAATACCTTCTCGCTCTCGCCACCGTATCGCTACGGCTGATTAAGCTCTGCTCATGTGTTTGGCAAGGAACAGCGGCCAAACTGTCGCGAAGCGGGACGTTGCATTGTCAAAACAGGACGGCCCACGTCAGCCCTCCAGGAAAACCACCCCGATCGATGCGCCCGGAAGGCCCCGACATGGGCTTAATCGACCATTTAAGCTCCAAATCCCCGCCGCGCGGAAATCGAAAAACTTCAATAAAAATGGCCTTAATCCTGCTCAATGGGGCGTGTCGGTACCTTTGCGTTATGAAACTTAAACATCTCTTCACTCCCCGCCTTCCCCGCCGCCGATCGACGCAGGCGTTCTCCCTGATCGAAGTCACCATGAGCATGGGCGTCATCGGCGTGTCGGTCGCCGCCTTGTTCTCCGGATTTACCTCCGGCTTCTTCACCATGCAGATGTCGCGGGAGAATTTGCGCGCGACGCAAATCATGCTGGAGAAGATGGAAACGATCCGGCTCTACAGCTGGGACCAGGTGACCGCGCCCAACGCCGCCATCGCCACCAATTTCATCCCGACCGCTTTCACCAACTATTACGATCCGAATTCACCGCAGAAAGGGGTCACGTATTACGGCAGCCTGACCATCACCAACGCCCCGATCGCGTCATCCTACAACACCGACATGAAGCAGGTCACGGTGCGGGTGACCTGGCAGACCGGCTCGATTTCCCGCAACCGCGAATTCACCACCTACGTCGCTCGCCATGGACTCCAGGGTTACATCTACTAAGGCCCGCCGCCGCCAGGCGATCGCGGGAGCGATGCTCATCGAGGCCATCATGGCCATCGGCATCACCGGCCTCCTCATGCTGGCACTCGTCTCGGTCTCGATGTTCAGCACGCGCAGTTTTGCCGCGCTTTACAACTACGTGGCCCTCGACGACGCCAACCGCCTCGCCATCGACCAGCTCACGCGCGATGTCCGGGAATGCAACAGCGTCACCACCTGCACCACCAATGCGCTCACCCTTGTCGATTCCGACAACTTCAGCCTCAGCTACACTTACAGTCCCTCGACGCGGACCCTGACCCGGCTCAAGAACGGCATTGCCAAGGTGCTGCTCAGCGAATGCGACACCATGACCTTCACGCTCGGGAAACGCAACCCGGTCAGCGGCACCTACGACATTTACCCGGTGCCTTCCGCCAGTGAAATCGCGGAGGCCAAGGTGGTGAATGTCGCCTGGACCTGTTCCCGGGCCATCCTCGGGATCAAACAAAATACCGAAAGCGTTCAAACCGCCCGCATCGTGATCAGAAAGCAAGGCACATGAAAATCCTCCGCACCTCCCCGGGCCGCGCTGGCGGCAATACCCTCCTCCTCTGCGTCGTCATGATGGGACTGATCGGGTTCCTCCTGGTCGTCTATCTCAACCTGGTCAAGAACCAGAACGCCGTCACGGCCCGTTCCCAGGGCTGGAACTCCTCCATGCCCATCATCGAGGCGGGCCTCGAGGAAGCCCTCGCTCACATCAATGCTCATGGAGCAACCAATCTTGGATGCGACGGCTGGACGCTCGCCGATGGCAAATACTCGATGCAACGATCGATTGGCGACGCCTATTACATCGTCCGCATCACCAATTACGGCGGGACCGTTCCCATCATCGAATCGCTCGGCTACGTGCCCACGCCCCTCATGGCCTCGAGCGACCGCGGCCTGCTCCTGGCCGATGTGATGCAACCGGGCACGGTGAACTACCTGGGCCGGGGCGTGCGGGTGACCTTGCGCTCCACGGCGCTCTTCACCAAGGGCATGGTGGCCAAGGATTCCATCAACCTGAACGGGAACAATATCACCACCGACAGCTTTGATTCCTCCGACCCGCTCTATAGCACCAACGGGCTTTATATCGCCGGCAAACGCAAGGACCATGGCGATATCGCGGTCAATAATTCCCTGCTCAATTCGCTGAACATGGGCAACGCCGACGTCTTCGGCTCGGTCTCCACCGGTCCCGGCGGCACCGTGTCCATCGGCCCCAACGGGGTCGTCGGCGACCTGCTTTGGGCTCAGAATCACAAGGGCATCCAGAGCGGGCACCTCCGCAATGACATGAACGTCAACTTCCCTGATGTCCAGGCGCCGTGGAATGGCGGGGCCTTCACCCCCACCGGAGGCTGGATCACCAACTGGACCTTCGTCACAGTCACCAACGGCTCGGGCGTCGTCAGCACCAACTCCTCGTTCACTTCCAAGCAGTACGACTACATCCTCGACGACGGCAATTGGGAGAAGGCCAGCATCAGCGGCACGGTCTACGTCCGCGGCAACGCCAAGCTGTATGTCACCAGCACGCTCAACCTCTCGGATGTCACCATCGTCGGCGGCAAACGGTTGGACCTCTACAGCAGCGCCGCCAGCGTCTCGCTCAGTGGCAACAACACGGCGAACAGCAGCGGCCTCGCGACCAGCTTTCACTTCTGGGGCTTGCCCGCCTGCACGAGTGTCACCTTCAGCGGCAACGCCGCGTTCACCGGAGCAATTTATGCCCCAAGCGCCTCGTTCCACATGAATGGCGGCGGCAACAACAACATCGATTTTGTCGGCGCCGCCATCGCCCGCAGCATCACCATGAACGGTCACTTTAACTTCCACTATGACGAGGCCCTGGCCCGCGAAGGCGGCGGCGGCTACATCGTGGGATCCTGGAACGAAATGAGCCCCACCGAAGTTCCCGCCGCCACCGGTGTGGTGTCGTTCAATCAGTAATTCCCGGCCCCGCCGGCCCGGTCGCGATTCGCGTCCGCCCCGGGCCAAAGTTCCCGGCCCGAAATCCGCCAGGATTTCGGGCTTCGGTTTTTGACGGGATTCCTGCCGGCAACCAAACCATCCCCGCTTCGCGAATGCTCCGGGCGGCCGGGTGACGTTTGACGCTGGGTGACGCTTCAGGCAACGTTCCGGGCGCTTGGGAACGCACCGGTTTCCCGCGTTCTCATCCCATGAAAATCTGCGTCATCTTCAACCCCGCCGCGCGGGGCGAGAAGGCCCGTCACTTCCGCGACCAGCTCGCGGCGCTTTCCACCGAGGTCACCCTCAAGCCCACCTATGCCGCCGGCAGCGGCCGCATCCTGGCGGCCGCCGCGGTTCGGGAAGGTTTCGACACGATTGTCGCCGCCGGCGGGGATGGCACCGTGAACGAGGTGGTCAACGGACTCGCGGATACTCCCGACGGCTTCAACCAGGTCCGCCTCGGTCTCCTCCCCCTCGGCACCATCAATGTTTTCGCCCGGGAACTCGGGCTCCCCCGGAGCTTCGCGCCCGCCTGGGAAACCATCCGGCAGGGCCACGACCTCCTCATCGATCTGCCGGAGGTGGCCTTTGGGGAGAAAGGCCTTCCCGCGCGCCAATGTTTCGCCCAACTGGCGGGCGCCGGTCTCGATTCGCGCGCGATCGACCTCGTCAATTGGGAACATAAAAAAGCCGTCGGCCCCCTCGCCTACGTGATCGCGGGCTTCAAGGCCATGGGGGGGCCGAAGGCGCACATTGTGGCAACGGCCCCGGACACCAGCGCGACGGGTCAATTGGTGCTCGTGGGCAACGGACGGTTATACGGAGGCAACTTCGAACTGTTTCCGAAGGCGGAACTGCAGGATGGGTTGCTGGATGTCACGGTGTTTCCCAAGGTGAATTGGGAAATCCTGCTGCGCAGCGGCTGGGGCTGGCTCACCGGCCAGCTTCATGCCTCGGCCGGTTGCCGGACCTTTCAGGCGCCGCGCGTCACGCTCTCGAGCGATGAAGCGGTGGCTTTCGAGCTCGATGGCGACAACGCCGGCCATCTGCCCGCGACCTTCTCGGTCAGGCCCCGGACCTTGCGCGTCATCGTGCCGTGAAGCGATCCCGGGCACGCCGGCGGCTCAGCGTGGCCTGGCTCCGGCGGCCTGCTGGCGCGCCCGTTCCAGCCCCTTGGCTGCCGGAGTAAAGGCGGGGTTTACGCGAAGCGCCTGCTCGAAGGCCCGAACGGCCTGGTCGCGATTTCCGAGCAGCAGGTGCGCGTTGCCCAGGTTGAAGAGCGCCTCCAGATAATTTGGATTCAAGCGGATGGCCTCGCCGAATTGAACAATGGCGTCGCTGGTCCGGCCCATCTCCGCGAGGCAGCGTCCCAGATTGTTGAGCGCCGAATCCGATTCGGGATTGATCTTGATGGCGGCGGATAAATGGGTGGCCGCCTCGTCGTAACGCCGCAGGGATCGCAACACGTTGCCCAGGTTATTATGCGCCTCGGCATAGTCGGGAAAGATGCGCAGAGCTTCGGTGTAATAACGGATGGCCTCGTTCGCATTGCCTTGCCTGGCATAGGCGAAACCCAGGTTGAAATGGACCTCTTCATCCTCCGGGCTGACTTTCAAGGCATTCAGGTATTGCTGGATCGCCCCTTCCACATCGTCCCGTTCCAGAAGCTGGTTGCCCGCGTTTAACATCTGCAGGGGATCGTTGGTCGATGGCGCCGGCGCCAGCGCGCTCAGGACATTGTTCGCCGGCGGCGCCCCCGTCGCCCCCGACACGGGCGGCGGCGGCGTGACGGTGGGACGCCGGGGGCTTCCGAACCAAATCGTGGCGGCAACGCCCGCCCCCACGACCAGGACAAGTATCAAGGGGGTCCAACGCTGGGCGGTGCGCTGGAGGCCGGACGCGGAGGACTTCTTTTCGGACTTCATGCAGGAATGGTTTCTGGCTCGGCCCTGGCAGAGTTCCCTCCGCCAGCAATCGGTCGCGTCAAAGAGGCTGCTCGATGACGATCG
>Ga0163144_10019434_pt1 | contig 13661 bp, 12 predicted proteins | sample OliLak19BULKMAT1_FD_123175 | JGI IMG/M metagenome (GOLD analysis project Ga0163144, IMG submission 123175) | Freshwater microbial mat bacterial communities from Lake Vanda, McMurdo Dry Valleys, Antarctica - Oligotrophic Lake LV.19.BULKMAT1 | ecosystem: Environmental > Aquatic > Freshwater >... | reverse complement strand
CTGTTTCTTGCAGCCGCCCAAAGCCAGTGCTGTGGCAACTAAAGTCAGTGCTGTAAGTTGAGAGTAACGCATCATATAGCTCATCGTTTTAATCAGGGCCGAAGGGCCCGCCCGGGTCAAAGTGGGTTCGAGGCTATACGCCCCGGCGTTTCGAATCCACCCCCGCCATCCTGCCCAACGTGTTGCCCTCCAGGCCCAGCTGAGCCGCTACGTCTGGCGAGTTCAACAGCAAGGCCACGTGCTACCTCTGTCGCGATGCGGAGGTTTCGTCACGGCACGGCAAATCGCGCATTCGCGGTGTGTGGGCGCGTCGGCTTGAGCGCAGCTTGCCTGTTTGGATGTGTGCCACAGGATGGTTGGGGTGAGTCCGCAGCTGAGGCGCCGAGTGCCGCACCGGTCAACGCTCCGTGGACCGATAACTATGAGCGTGCAAGCCTGGGCCCAAGCTACCGCGCCACGAGCTCGGCGTGGCATGTCGAGCAAGGGCGACTCTGCGCACACGGCTCCAGGAATCATCCGCTGTGGCTTTTGCCTCCGCTTCCGGAAAATGTGCGGATCGAATTTGATGCCGAAAGCGCGACTGCTGAAGGTGATATCAAAGTGGAGATCTTTGGGGATGGGCGAAGCTTCGCGCAAACAACGGCCTACACTGGTGCCACGAGCTACCTCGTGATCTTTGGGGGCTGGAGAAACCAGTTGCACGTCCTCAGCCGCCTGAACGAACACGATCCGCGACGCCTCGAACGGCGACTCGTGGAAGGCGCACGAGAGCCCGAACTCCGACCCCTCCGAGCCCGCCAAAGCTACCATTTCAAAATCGAGCGTTCCGGCGGGAAAATCCTGCGCGTCTGGCTCGATGGAGCTCTGCTGTTTACTTTCGTCGACTCCGATCCGCTACGTGGTACGGAGCATCGACATTTTGGCTTTAATAACTGGGAAGCGCGCGTTTGTTTCGATAATCTAAAGATCACGCCACTCTGAAGGTTGATTTTGCAGGCAGAGCAACTCGACGTTGATATCGAAGAACTCGAAATGAGGCTCGAGCGCCTGCGCGCGCTGTACGAGCAATATTTCATTGGCATCGAGAAAATCGAGCCTGCCATCGCACGCAAGGATGTCGATCGCCGCATCTGGGCGCTGCGAAAAGAGAAAATTCGCAATACCGCCAAACGCTTCAAGCTTCAGACCATTATCCAGCGCTACAACACCTACCAACAGCACTGGCATCGCATTCTTCGCGAGATCGAGCTGGGTACATTTCACCGCCATGTTCGTAAGGCCGCGCTGATAACCGGCGCGGATTTGCTGACGACACAGAGCCGAAAACGCCACAAGCACACGCTGAAAGCCCAGAGCGAGGAAAATGAGCGCGCTGCCTTGCACGAAGCCTCTGCTCGCCAAGCGTCCGAGGCTGCCCCGGCGCCCTCGCCGCACCCGCGTACGAGCCGCCCACCGCCGAACGCCGGAATACTGCCACGGCCGGGAGTGAGCGCTGGCCGGCGGCCGAGCCAAGCACCGCCAGATGCCAGTTCAGGTCAACGCCCGCAGACGCTGCCCGGCACCACCGTGGGAGCGCTCCTCGGTCAGAATAATTCGGAACCACAAGTAGCGCCGGCACCGCAACGGCGCGCACCCCTTCCAACTCAGCCCGGTGCGCGCATGGCGCTCGGCGGGGCTGACGCTGCGCCTCGCCCGCCACCTCCGCGCCAGCCAACACCACCTCTGCCGCTCGCACCGGCAAAAATGGCCCCACCTCTGCCGCTCCCACCCGCGAAAATGGCGCCACCTCCGGCGCTCCCACCCGCGAAAATGGCGCCACCTCCGGCGCTCCCACCCGCGAAAATGGCGCCACCTTCTCTGCCAAATATCCCCCGAGCAGTGGCACCCGCAGCTGCCGCGCCAGCACCCAGGCCGCCTCCGCCGCGAGCAGCTGCGCAGGCACACCTACCTTCTGCAGCTGAAATTGCCCGCCCACGGCCACTCCCGGCGACGCCGGACCAATCGCTCAGCGAGAATCGAATCCAGCAGCTTCACGAACGTTTGATCGCCGCTCGACGCCAAGCGGGCGATGCCACAGAAACCAGCCTGCCCGGCCTTGCCCGTTCGTTGCGTGCGACCGAGGCCAAGCTCCGAGCCGAACACCAAGGGCGCGAGATTGACTTCGATGTGGCGCTCAAAGACGGCAAGGCCGTGCTCCGCCCGATCCTGAAGAAGTCTAACGCTGACTAGCCCCACCTGCGTTCGGGGAACGCGCTGATGCCGTCGCGCGCTTCTCGGCTGTTAATGGTGCGCTTGGCGCTCGGAACGAGGCGGGGGGGCCATGCGATCGGACTCCACCAGAACGTCATCCTCGCAATAGAGGATCGCACACGAGCAGTGACCCGCCTCGCGCATGCGCGCGCAGAGTGTCGAAAGCTCCTCGTCGGAATCGACCACATCGCCCTCAATGGGCTGCCGTGTCTCTTGATCGTAGCGACACTTATCCAGCGCTACCCAAAGCCCTTTGAACTGCCCCGAGCGGCAAAGCTCAGGCCACGTCATCCTGGTTTTCATCGACATCCTTTGGGACATGCTCTTAGAAACGGAGGCCTGCGTAGTGCACGGAGAGAATGTGAACTAGCGGGGTCTCGTTTGCTGCTGACCAAACTCTAGTGATGCTTGAGCGAGAGCGTCAAGTGAGCTTTTACTTCTGTGAACGATTGTTTTGGCAATGGAATATCTGGCGCTGCTTCTTGACAATACACTATCTGCGGGCGCTTTTGGTGTTTCCGGCATGTCCCAGGGGAACTGATACTGAGAGAGCATTCAGATCTGCAATGCGAATCAATTTATGGACATGCGGCGGCAGCGTCCGCGAACACAGGACTTTGCACGCCCATGGCGGCGAACGCGGCCATCAGCGATTTAGCTTTCACACAGTCTCCCGCTTTGGCTGCGGTCTGCACCGCGCGCAGGTGTGTTTTCGCCGCGGTCTGACACGCCGTCTTCTTGCCTGCGTCGCTGCAGCGCCCAAAGCTGGCTGCTGCCGCTTGCAGGTTACCAGCTCCTGCCGCGAGGATGCAGGCATCGCAAGCATCCGGCGTTGCCGCGGGCGGAGTCGGAGTTGTAGTTGCAGTCGGGGTTGCAGCGGTGGGGGTGGCGGTGGCGGTGGGCGTCCCCGTGGGCTTTGGTGCGGCCGAAGTGGCGGTCCCCGTGGGCTTTACATTTGGCGGTGTGGAGCTGTGAGGCGTGTGGGTAACCGGCATGGAAGGCGGTGCAACAACGGGCGGGGTTGCTCCCTCCAAGATCGGAGCGATCTCGGCCGTTCCAGGCTTCGATCCTGAGGAGGCACCTAGCGCAAGCGGCGCGTCCTCGGCAGGCTTGGAGGACTTGACGAGGACAACAACCATCGTCAGTAGAAGCCCCGCGCCCACAGCAACGAGACCGAAAATGAGTCCCTTGCCACTCCCTCCGCGTGCTCCGTGAGAAGGGATGCCAGGGTGCGCGTGCGATACGGCGGGTGGTGTTGCCGCCGCCACGCGTGGAGCCGGGTAGCCAGCGGCTTGTGGGAAGCTGGGCACCGCATCCATCTGCGCGGTGCCCCCAACCGCCAGCGCTGCGAGAGCTGGATCCACGATTGTCATGCGTTCGCCGCCTGAAAGCTCAGCAAAAAATTGGCGCGCAGTGTCAGGGCGCATCGCCGGATCTTTAGAGAGCGCGCGCATGATGGCATGCCGAATATTCTCCGGGAGATGGTGTGCTGAAGGAGTGGCTTCGAGTGGACGTGGTTGCGCGGTCATGTGCTGGGTCGCCCACTCCCAAGGCGTGGTTGCGTCAAAGGGCAAGCGACCCGTGAGCATTTCGTAGGTCATCACGCCCAACGAGTAGATATCGCTGCGAGCGTCGAGCGCCTTGCCCGTGAACTGCTCGGGGCTCATGTAGGGCGGAGTCCCGAGAACCATCCCCTGTTGCGTCAGCTTCTGCTCTTTGGCGGCATCCGCCGATTCGGTGCGGCCGGCGATGCCAAAGTCGAGAACTTTTACGAAATCGATCTGCCCGGCGCGGTTGGTGAGGACGACGTTTTCCGGCTTCAAGTCACGATGAATGATGCCTTGCTGGTGGGCTTCGTCGAGTGCTCCGCACACTTGACGCATGATATTGATGACGCGATCCGGAGGTAGCGCGCCCTCCTTTTCAATGACTGCGCTCAGAGCCTTACCGTCGACGAACTCCATCGCGATGTAGAGTGCGCCATCATCTGTCGTCCCGAAGTCGTAGAATTTTATCGTGTTGGGATGTTCCAGCTGCGCCACGGTGCCGCATTCGCGATGGAAGCGGGCCATGATGGAAGGATCCTTCGAAAGGTGGAGATGCAGCGTCTTGATGGCGACCTTGCGCACGGTGGAGCCCATCTGCTGCTCACCTTCATAGACAATTCCCATGCCCCCTTCACCGAGCACTCGGCGCACGCGAAATCTTCCGCCCAAGAGCTTTCCGATCAAGGGATCATCGCCCTGAGTCGTCTCAATCGGAAGCAGCGCACCACAGGTTGCACAGTAGCGAGCTGCGGGAACATTGTCGTGGTTACACGATTCACACTTCATCGTGCGTGAGAGGGTCGCACACTCCGCGCCCGTCGCGCTAGCCGGGGCAAACTCCGAGCCCCAAGGCTCGGGCTAGGGCTCCTTACTTAACACTCGAACTCCCGTTTCTGGGCGATCCTGGGGCCAGGGCAACCTCCAGCGGCTCCCGGCTCGATCAACCAAAATAGCCCGTGTGGCCCGCTCGCTCCGCGGGACCAAAACGGTGTGGTCGACCGTCGCACCTCGTTCAAACGGCGCCGGCGCGTCTGCACTTGGGTCCTCGACCAGCAGCGGGAAGTCGAACCGAATCCGTTCAACCAGCTCCCGACCGATCCACAGCTCAACCGCAAAGCGCCCGAGCTGACGCGCGCTCTCGACCGGCTGCTTCATCTCGAACGGCTGGGCTGAAAGCAGCGACAACACTCGCTTTTCATATCGAAACTGATACCGAATATACTGATCGGTGACCAAAGGCTGAGGATCGGGCGGGCCGCCGTGATCTTTCGGCTCCGGGGCGGCCTCGCTGCTCGCACCGATCGGTGCAACGACAGGCTTCGCTTGTTCGTTCCGGCCTTCAGCAAACGAGACGGGTAGCGAAAATCCAGCACCCTTGGGAGATACTTGGGTACCGCAGCCTGCGATGGCCGCGCTGAGCAAGAGGGCTAGGGGCAGCTGGTCACGCGCGGGCTTCATGTCTGAGGCCTGCTCTCTGCCAGAAAATCCTGATCCAGGCCACCGAGCGCGCGCCAAATGCGCTGCATTTCGAGCGGAACGGGCGCACACGCCGAGAAGGGCTCCCCTGGGCGGAACAGCAGCGACACCGCGCTCGCGTGAAGCATCAAGCGGGCAAGCTCTTCCACTTCACCATTCGGCTGGGTGAAACGGCGGACGCCTCCGTTGCGCACATCACCTAAAATCGGAGCACCGGCCGCAGCCGAATGAATTCGAAGCTGGTGCATGCGGCCCGTCACCGGTGTCAATCTAACAAGCGAAACACCCTCGTGAGCAAACGCTCGATGCGAACACGAACGAAGCAGACTGAAATGAGACTCCGCCGGTTTGTTGTGAACCTGTAGCCTCCAAGTACCCTCCGCGGCCACAGGCTTACCACCCAAGAGCGCCAAGTAGGAGCGCGTCAATCCGCCCGCTTGCTTCGCCTGGCTCAAGAACTTGATAGCCTTCGGTTCCACCGCCAAAAGCAGCACACCGCTCACCGGGGAGTCCAAGCGTGAGCCCGCAAAGACTTCGGCACGGGGGATGCCACGCTTTTCCGCAATCCAAGTCACCACGCTGTTTTCACCCGCGCGATCAGGCTCCGTACTCCACCCGACGGGCTTACTCACCGCGAGGATACCAGCCTTTTCTGCCAGAATTTCCGGCTCTTCGGGGTGGGGCTTCGCCGCGTAAACCTCGACCACCTGATCTGGCCTGAGCGATAACCTGCTATTAACTCGCAAGTTATCCACGAACGTTCGCCCCTCCACGAGTGCCGCCAAGTGACCCGAGCGCTCAAGCAGCGCCTCGAGCGAGCTTTCACCCACCTGAACTTGCCAGCGAAAAATCGGCTGCCTCACCACAGGCACACCCTACCTTGGCGCGGATCAACTTCAATCTCCGTGCAATCCAGGAGCGTCACGATGTCGACAAAAGGGAGTGCAACGAGCGGGCATCCGAGCTGCTGCGCGCTCAGCCAAGCGCCAGAAAGCTCCTCGAATTGGGCGACAACCCAGCCGGCGCAATGGGGAAGCGCGAGCGCGAGCCAAGGCGCAAACTCCGGCAGCACCCCGATCATTTCGCCGGATAGCTCGCGAAAATTATGTTGGGTGACCAACACCGGACGGCCCCGAACAGAGCCCGCTAGGGTGCCCGTCCCTGAAAAAAGCGCTGGCCCGCCGGGTGCCGCGCTGGTTGAAGGGCTCGCAGCAGAGCTTCTAAGTCTCGGAAAATGATTCACTCCTTCCCGACTATCCCGCATGGCACGAGCGCTCCGCATAAGAACGATTTCAGAAAGATCCGTTCGCGTTTGAGCCACCGCCGACGCCAACTCGCGGAATGTACAGTAAAACGCAGCACCCTTACCAAGTCGCGCGTCGAGGCGGCCCAACCTTCGATCCACCTCCAGCACCGTCCTACGGAGCATCCAGGACGCCTTCGCGATCTGGTCTGCCACATCCGCCATCAAGCTAACCGCACTGCGTAGCGAACGCAGAGAACGACCAAAAACCCAGCGATTCGGTCGACTCAACGCCCGTTCGATATCGGCCAATTCCCGATCCCGGAGTAGCCTGGCGGTCACGAGGAGCTCAGCTGACGCGGTTTCCGGACCGAGCTCTGCGCCCTTCACGCTCGGGGGCGGCAGCTCAACACTCGAGGAAGATCGCCCCCATAATTCATCCCAGCGCGGCTCAGCGAGATCGAGCGAGCCAACCGGCAGATATCCCCAGCGTTCAGTCCAATTTGGCAGGGGAAGGCGCGCATCCAGGCATGCCTGCGTGAAGGGCAAGGCAGACGTCGGCGCCCAGGCAGCGCTCAGCGCAGCCCATGCCAGCTCCTTCGGTAACAGGGCGCGCAGCCACGAATCAAATGTCGCGCTCCCGAGCAGCACGGTGCGCTTCGCGAATGTGGAGAGCTTGAGCGCGGACAGCAAGTGATAGCGTGTTTCGTGCAGTGTGGTCGTGGCCGCATCCGTGGGCAAGATCCCCAAATCAAGCTCACGGAATGCAGCAAAATAAGGCGCTGCTTCCTGCGTGAGCCGCTCGTGTTCGACTTCCAGCCAGAGCAACTGTTTTTGGAAGCGGCCAGCTTGAAGCGTCAGCGCCGAGCTCCGTGCCTGAGGCTCACTATCCGTGGCTTTGAGCGCTCGAACGAGCGACCCGCTGAGCGGAGTCGGGCTCCCTCCGAAATCCTCGAGGCCCCCTCGCTTCCGGAGTTCGCGACGCTTGGACGCGGCGGAAAGAACATCGGCTCCGTCCGCCACCTGAAGCTCGCACCCAATCACCGAGCCCTCCCCAGGATTCGGTCCGAAACAGCTGAGTGTGAGCGTGAGTTCAACTCCGCCTTCACTGGGCTTGAGCCAGCTGCAGGTTTCTGCTGGCATCGCCTCGGGCAGCGCGCGCGCGAGGTCGGTGGGTTCGCGCAGCCCTTCTTCACCCACCCTGAGCAGCGCGCCACTCGCTACCGACCAGGGGTTTCCATTTTCACGGCGGGGAAACGCAGCCGATCCGAGCGCCAAGCGTCCAAAGAAGTGGGTCGTGCAGGCTGCGTGTTCGAGCTGAACCACCAGCACCGCCATCTCGAGTTCGCGCACGCCGTGGGCATGCAAGGTTCTCAGGGCTGCGTCATCACAGGCCAACGCCCAGGCATTCATCAAGGCGAGCTCGCGACTCTCGACGACGGGGTCTGCGGGCGTTTTCGCCCCCCAAAACCATGTCTTAAGGAGGCCCGCCTCTTCGGCAACCCGAGCACCCGAAAAGCAGGGGCTCGACACGAAGCCGAGCGCGGGCGCGCTCTGAAACTCCACGGGCAACGCCTTCACAACCGCGTTTGCCCAAGTGAATCCCTCCCTGAGCAGCCGGTCGCGTGCGCGCGCGGCGCGCTCCACCGCGCCCGAACTTCCCCACTTCTGCAAAAGCGCTGAAGGTGAGTGGCCCTTTGGCAACAGCTCGAAAATGGCGGCGCGAAACACTCGCGAGGAAACCACACAGGCCGGAGGCAACGGGACGCCGATACGGTCGAGCGAAAATAAGCCACCTGCTCGCTGCCCAATGAGCTTCAGCGAAGCCTGGCGTGCACTTTCAAGGCGAACAACGGAATCAGAAACTGAAAAGGCGGCACGCACCACGCTTGGGTGAACCTACTTCAGCTCAGCGGCGAGTCCGCCAGTGACACGCTTCACAAGCTCCATCAGCACCGGGTCGGTCTCAAGTGATGCGCGCAAGCTCTCTTTGACAAATGTTAGCTGCTCCGCGGACAAGCGGCCCTCAAGATGCTGAGCTGCGTTTGCCACTTGCTGATCCAGGTATTGATCCACGGACAGCTCTCCACGCTCTAAGGCAGAGACTTCTGGATTCTCAATGGTGCCACGGTCAAGCTTCTCAAGGCTCGACGCAACCTTCCCGAGTTCCGAGCCAGGTGCCTCCGAAGCCGCCGGCGACGGGATATCGCCGATCCTTGGGCGTCCAATTCCGTCGATAGCCATGCTGTTACGATACCCCAAGAGTGCGCGATCGGAAATGCCGGTTCGTTCCCCGCCAAATGCGGGAATTTCACTGCATTTTTGCCGATCCAGAAACTATTCGTCCGGCAGACTTTGCGGTTGCGTGGATTCGACCATTCCCACTAGAAGCGCTGGCGAAGATTCAGGGAGTAGCCGTCTTTACCGGCAGGGCGCACCGAGAGGCTCGCAACATCATTTCTGACGAGCAGCGTATCGCGATCCAACACTCCCGCGATCAGGAGCGTGGCTCCAATCGTTTGGATGAGTCCATCCACAGCCAGGATGGCCACAGCTTCCACTTCGCTCATCGCATCGTCCATGCACTGGTTCGCGACATCAAGGCTGGGAGTGTTTATCTTACAGCCGAAATCGCGCTTGCCTATCGCAAAGAAGGGACCAGCAACCGGCAAGGTGTTCCACCTCAGGCCATTTTTCCAATCCTGATTGGCGCCGTAGCCAACGGCCGCGCCATAGGATGCCAAGAAAGTGAGGGTCCCACCAACAATCAGCCCTGTGTTGCCGCTGCTCTCCTTACGATACATCGGATCCACGGGTTGCCCATCGCGGTAGGGCAACACGGGAGGAAGTATTTGAAAAGAAGGGACGCCGCTCGGACTCTGCTGGGGAGGTAGGTAGCCGCCACTGTACGCTGCAGTGTAGCCCGGCGCCGCTCGGTAGCTGGGCAACCTTGAACTTTGCCAAGGAGCAGGGCTCAAAGCGCCCGGCTCGGGGTTAACCCGAGGCGTCCCTGTCCACTGGTACTGAGCCGGTGGTGGCGCTTGTGGGGGAGTGTAAGCCAAAACTGGCGCCACTGCTGGTTTCTGGGTGACTGGTGGAGGGACGTGTGCTGGAGCAACTGGCGGCGGCAGAGGCACCTGGCGCTGGATGGCAGCACTCGTCTGGACCTTTTGTGGCAGGCTCGGAAACTGAGCCGTTGGCGGTGCCGGCTGCGACCGCCCGCGAGAGAAATTGCGCTTTTGTTTGGCACTTTGGCCGAGCGCGCTCGTTGTCGCCGAGAGGGTCAACAGTGCGAAGAGGGCGACGCGAGATCTCGGCGATTTGAGTAGGGCCATGAAGCGCTGATTCCGGGGCTCAGCACGGGAATGTTCCCGATGCCTCGAATCAGAGAAACGGAAAAATCTTTGGCAAGCTGGACCCTATTGTCGCCTCGCTCGCAAACTAGCTCCCACCTGCCAGTACGTTGACGACGCATGTGCCGCGCAGAAGCGACTCCCCATTCTGCTTTTATGGTTGGCGTTCGGAGTGCTAGGCGCTCAAATCCCGAACCATCTTGCGGGATCGAGGTCCACACCTTCACGGCGCAGCTCGAAATAGAGCAGGGCTCCGCGCTCAGAAGCACCGATAGCTCCGAGTCGGGTGCCCGTGGATACCTGCTCACCTACGCGCACATCCAACTGTCCCAAATTGGCACTTACCGAGAAGTAGCCCGCGCCGTGATCCACGATCACCGTGCGGCCGTAATCGGCGTAGCTATCCGCAAACACGACTCGGCCCGGGTACACCGCGCGGACCGTCGCCCCGAGACGTGCGCTCATTTCCAACCCCTTGCGGGCACCTTGCTCCCGATTGGCAGCCACAATCTCACTGCGCCCGCCGATCGGGAATGGCAACCGCCCCTGCATCACTTCAAAACCGCGGCTCAGCTCCGAGGGATCGAGAGGCGCCGCGTTGGGTGCCCCATACACCGTCGTTGCACCCTCGGATCCTGGCCCAAACGCGCGCTGAAACGAACTTTCTCGGTCGCGCTCCGCAGAGAGTGCCTGCTCAGCCGCACGCAGAGCGCTCTCTTGACCCGCGTACTTTGAACGCTCGGTCGTGATGACGCCGAGCCGCTGACGAATCGCCACGCGCTCTCGCACGCTGTCTTTTTCGAGGCTGAGATCCCGCTCAATGGAATGCCGCAGGCGTTCTAGATTTTGTGCGTGACGCAGCAGCTTGTCGAAGCCTCCGCCCATCGGCAAAAGCCCAACCCGCACCAAGCGAACGTAGATCTTGGCCTGCAGGGTAATGCGTGCGTGAGCCTCGTTCTCGATAATGGTGAGCTCTTTCAATCTTTCAAGCCCGCGCTCCTGATTGAGCTGGAGGGCCGTGAGATCGCGCACCACCTCGGCCACATTGGGCGGCGCGGCATCTCCCGCTGACGCCTGAGCGCTGAGGAGTGCGACGGCTAAGAGCAGCTTCAAGCGACGCTTGGCCATCAGATAACCGAGAGCTTGCGCAGACTTCCGAGCGCGGCCAGAGCGCCCAGCACGGCGCCGCCCGACACCATCCCGAGCATCGACCACGCCGGTAAAAATGCAGGCGAAATGCCCAGCAAAGTCCCGAACTCAGCTGCAAAGTGCTGAGACACCACGCCAAACAGACACGCCAATAACAGGATCGCCGCCGTTGCGCCGAGTGCGCCCAACGCTGCCCCCTCAATCACGAACGGTTGCCGAACATAGGCGCCCGTTGCGCCCACTAAACGCAAGGCATCGATCTCCATGCGCCGCCGCTCCAAGCTGAGCCGCACCGTCGAAGAAACGACCGCGATCACGGCTCCAAAAATCACAATCGAGAGCAGGGCCGTCGCGGTGATGCCACCGGCGATCAACTCCCCCAAACGACCCGCCCAACTCGTATAAGTTTCTACAGACTCCACCGCCGGCAGAGCGCTCAGCTGCAAGGCTACTTTCTCAACTCGCAGGGGCCCATCCACGAGCGCCACCTCCAACGAATCTGGAAAAGCCTCATCGGCAAGCGAATCAAACAGTGGATCGCGTGTCGTCTCCGAAAGCTCCGTTCGCGCTTCTTTCGCGGTGACGTAACGGATGTTGGCGACACCCGTGGTTCGGGTGAGCGCTTCTTTGATGCTCTGAATCTCTTCAGGCAAGCTCCCCGTCTTGAGGTAGACGGACAAACGCCCCGTGTTTTCCCAGCGGTTCTTCAGTGCTTGCACGTTGAAAACCGTGAGCAGCGAAGCGCCCAAGCAGATGAACGCCACGGCTACTGAGAAGACGCTGAGCAAGTAGAGACGAACATCATTGCGCGCTCCGCGCCAGGCTCGTTGAAGAAGCGTCATGTCAAGCTACCTGCCGCCCCATCATGCCATCGGCTCCCCCAAGCCCATGCGGTACGTCTGTCATGCGGCCCTCATCCAGAACCACCACTCGCCGCGGCCGCACATCCAAGAGCGAACGGTCGTGAGTTGCGAACAGCACGGTGACACCCGTTTCGTTGATGTCGCCAAGTAAACCGAGAATATCCAAAGCCAACTGCGGATCGAGATTCCCGGTGGGCTCGTCTGCCAGAAGCAGGGCGGGTTCAGACACGATCGCGCGGGCAATCGCCACTCGCTGTTGCTCTCCACCCGACAGGGACTCGACTCGATCGGCCCCGCGCCCAGCGAGGCCTACGCGCTCCAGCGCCTCGCCCACCCGCTGCCGAATCAAACGTGCTGGCAACCCCACCACTTCAAGCGAAAGCGCCACGTTGTCGATCACGTTCCAGTTTTTCACGAGCTTGAAGTCTTGAAAGATGATGCCGAGGTTGCGCCGCAAGTACGGAATCGAGCTGGAAGAAAGGCGGCCGATGTCGCGACCCATGAACAGGATGCGACCCGAATCCGGCGTCTCGGCGCCGTACAACAAGCGCAGTAGCGTGCTCTTGCCCGCGCCCGAAGGCCCCGTCACAAACACGAATTCTCCTCGGGCCACCGACAGCGAAAGCCCGCGCAACACGGGTGCATCGGCGCGGTACGCCTTGTGGACGTCTTCGAAAACGAGGATCGGTCGATCCCGTGCGGCGTCGTCGAAACGATGCCCCTGGCGGAGCTTGGGTTCGAAGGCGCGCAAATCCGAGCCTGGTTGCATGCCAAACGAGGTATCAGCCTAACGCGTAAACCGACAAGTTTTCGGCTAAAATCCGCCGGATCGTCCGAGCGCGTCGCGAGTTTTTGCAAGCTGTGGCAAACCGGGAGCCTGTGCACGGCCGCTTGGGATTTTTTGGGTTGCCGCTGGGTGCTCTCACCTTGCTCGGGGAGGGTCACGAGCTCGCGTTTGCTGTGCTTTCACCGGTTCCACACGTGGGTCGCCGACGGTTGATTGCCAAGATCGGCAAAGCGCGAGTTATCGAAGTGGCGGAGTGCTTGGGCGATTTCGAAGCGGTCGTCGAGGCGCGACTCAATGAGTCACCGATCGAGTTGTTGGTGAGTTGGTTTTGGACGCGTCGCATTCACTCAACCTGGATTTCAAAGGCGCGGTTGGGGGCGATTGGCGTGCACCCTTCACTTTTGCCCAAACATCGAGGACCGAATCCTTTTTTCGCAGCGATCGATGCCGGCGACACACTGACGGGCGTTACTGCTCACGAGTTAACGTCAGAATACGACACCGGAAGAATCCTGCTGCAAAGCTCACTCCCCGTCGCAGACCGCGATGCCTGGCAGCTGGCTCGCGCCTTAGACCGCCCGTCGCTCGGCGCGCTTAAACAGGCCACCCGGGGCGTGCTTCAGGGCACACTCGAAGCGCACGAGCAAGATCCGCGCTTGGCCAGCTGGGCTCCTGAGCCAATCGGGGATGCGCTCCGCGTTGACTGGAATTGGCCCACTGAGCGCATCCTGCGAAGAATTCGCGCCCTCGGGCCGACCCCCGGACTCGCACTCGAACTCAAGCGGCAAGCGTTCTTTGTGACGAAGGCAAGTCGGGTCGCCCGGCCTAACTTAGAACTCCGCGCTGGAGAGGCCGTGATTTGGGGGGAGCCGAAAGAAGTTGTGATTGCAACCGTGGACGGCGCGATTCGTCTGGATGCCTGCGTACTGAGCGTAAGGGGGGCAGGAGAAGGCGACGGAGGCGACGGAGGCGACGAAGGCGACGGAGGCGACG
>Ga0163144_10019431_pt1 | contig 13662 bp, 7 predicted proteins | sample OliLak19BULKMAT1_FD_123175 | JGI IMG/M metagenome (GOLD analysis project Ga0163144, IMG submission 123175) | Freshwater microbial mat bacterial communities from Lake Vanda, McMurdo Dry Valleys, Antarctica - Oligotrophic Lake LV.19.BULKMAT1 | ecosystem: Environmental > Aquatic > Freshwater > Lake... | reverse complement strand
CTCGACGTCCTCGTGACCAACCAACACCAATCTCAACAAGTCTTGAAATCGAAATTACAGAAGAGATGGTGCACTACCGCCGAATTTACTTTGTTACCTGGGGTCTACACCGCATCGCCGCCAATGCTTCAGCGCATTCGAAGTGTTTTGGCCGTCTCGGCGGCGAGCACCTCCAACGCCTCATCGGGAAACGGGAAGACCGAACTCACATTGATCTCGCACAGAACGTAGGTGTCGTTGCCATCTGAGGTCTTCGGTCCGAAGAGGAAATCGGCATCCCAGATGACTGGCAAGGCTTCCGCCCCTAGTCCGACGAGCTGGATCAACTGGGGCACCCAATCCCGCTCGAGCAATCCTTTCAGACGCTGAAACTTCGGACGATTCGGTGGATAGTAGAGTCGCGGTCCGGGCTGGTGCGGTATTGCTGGATCACTGGACTCAGACATGGGGTAAAGCGCATTGATCAACTGTTCCCCGAATCCGACCACCTTGTCGCCGACCAGGTAACAACGAACCATGCCTTCTGGCAAACGCGGCTGCCACGGCTGATCAATGATCGAGCCACCCGCCGCAAAATAGGGCCGGCATACCTCGATCAACTCGGCCATCGTCATGATCTGCTCGATGGCTCCACGCCGCGCGTGACGCACACTGAGCCGTGTCACCGGCGATATCTGCGACTCGACGGCTACGGACGCAACTTTGAACACCCCGTGGCCACCATTTCCCCGCGACTGTTTGAGAACCCGGGTGCTCCCTCCGGCCAGCAGTCCGGGAAATTCCGTTGCCAATTGTCGGAGGCTGTCGAAGCGGTGGACATCGCCACCCCAGCCCATGGTGCGCGTGGCATAGAGGACACTTTTGGTCCCTATTCTGAGTATGGTGTCCGGATGTGCGCTGACCCAGACGCCCGCGTCGGCAACTTCACGCAGCATCGCATCCAGGATCGTGCGATCCCCCTGATCGGTAAACGGATCCACCCAGACCAGCACACCATCCATGTGCATCAGTTGATCGCGAACCTCGTCGACGAAGTGTTCTGAAAACACAACGGCATGCGGCGTGATGGCGACAGCAGCCAACGCGGCCGCTACTTTCGCCAGCCGAGAGTCTTCGATTTTGGGGCCGTCACGGGCCGTCCTTTCGCCACGAAAAAGCAGGCCTACATTCTTGTCAGTGGTTGCCAACTCGAGAATCCTCGGTGACTTGAAGGGCGGGGAATGCCCACAGCGAACCGCAACTTACGATTGCAAGCGGGTGTCTTTGGTACTTCAGGCTCCGACAGGCTGTCGGTTCGATTCGATCGAGACGACGGCAATCATCTATCAGAAGCGTTCAGATTCAAACCAAAACTATGTAGAGTATTGTGCTGCGCTGTCACAATCACTACAAACATGCTTCTACTGGTGCTGTCCTTGCCCACCGAAAATGCGACTGTTCGACAGCGGGCATGGCGGGCGCTGAAGGCCTCCGGCGCGGCAGTTTTGCGGGACGGCGTCTACCTGCTGCCGGAGCATGAATCCTGCCGAAAGGCATCGGAGTCAGTGGCAGCCGAAGTGGTAGCCGGTGGCGGGATTTCGCACGTACTCCGCGTCGAATCGACCAGCGACATCAACTACGTGCAACTTTTCGACCGGGGCGATGAGTACGCCACAGTGTTAGCTGAAATACTCCAGGCCCAGGACGGCCTTGTGCTCGACACGGCGAAGGACACGCTCAGACGGACACTGAAGCTGCGCAAAACCTTTTCAAGAATCGTCGAGATCGACTTTTTTCCCGGCGAGCCTCAACTCCAGACCGGACTGGCGTTGTCCGAACTGGAGGTGGCGTGCGCGCGCGTACTGTCACCCGACGAACCACACGCATCGGACGGCGAGATTGAACGCTTGCTTGCATCGGACTATCAGGGTCGCACGTGGGCAACGCGCAAACGGCCTTGGGTCGATCGATTGGCGAGTGCCTGGTTGATCCGACGTTTTATTGATCCACAGGCACGGTTTCTCTGGCTCACCACTCCTGCAGACTGCCCGGCTGATGCGTTCGGTTTCGACTTCGATGGGGCGACATTCAGCCATGTGGCGAGGCGCGTCACCTTCGAAGTGCTATTGGCGAGCTTTGGATTGGAACAGCCAGGACTTGTGTCACTCGCCACGCTGGTCCACTACCTCGATGTGGGAGGTGTTCAACCGCGCGAGGCGCCTGGAGTTGAAGGTATTCTCGCAGGGTTGCGCAGCGGAATCGCGGATGATGATCAGCTGCTGACAGCCGCGTCAGTCGTTTTCGACGGGTTGTTTGCCCGGTTTGATACCGATGGCAGCACGCCATGAGCTCGCTCACTCCTGTCGACCCGCTTACCCCTGTCGACCCGCTTACCCCTGTCGACCCGCTTACCCCTGTCGACCCGCTTACTCCTCCGCCACCTGCCACTTTCCGACAAGCCTTGCTTTTCTGGTTCAAGCTCGGATTTATCAGTTTCGGTGGACCCGCCGGCCAGATCTCGATCATGCATCAGGAGCTGGTGGAAAATCGGCGCTGGATTTCCGAGCGGCGCTTCCTGCACGCTCTCAACTATTGCATGCTGTTGCCGGGCCCCGAGGCACAACAGCTAGCCACCTACATTGGCTGGCTGATGCATCGGACCATGGGCGGCATTGCTGCTGGCACACTCTTCGTGCTCCCTTCGCTACTGATTCTGATCATCCTGTCCTGGGTCTATATCGCCTTCGGCGACTTGTCTGTCGTCAGCGGTATGTTCTATGGCATCAAGCCCGCCGTTACCGCCATCGTCGTTCATGCTGCACATCGCATTGGTTCAAGAACGCTCAAGAACAACTGGCTGTGGTGCATTGCAGTTGCCGCCTTCATTGCGATCTTTGCGCTTCGCGTCCCGTTTCCCGCAATCGTCGCCGCGGCAGCGCTCATCGGCTATGTGGGCGGTCGACTGGACCCGGGGAAATTCACGGCAGGCGGCGACCACCACTCGGTTGGTCAGGCAACAAGTACCGCGTGGATTGACGACGACACGCCGACGCCGCCACACGCACAATTCCGCTGGAACCGAATGTGGACGGTGGTTATTGCAGGGCTGTTGTTGTGGCTGGTGCCAATGGGACTGCTTGCGTACGCCTACGGCTGGAATCATACCCTTACGCAAATGGGCTGGTTTTTCACCAAGGCCGCCCTGCTTACCATCGGCGGAGCCTACGCCGTACTGCCCTACCTCTATCAAGGCGCGGTCGATCACTACGGCTGGCTGACGCCAACGCAGATGATCGATGGCCTGGCGTTGGGAGAAACCACCCCGGGACCACTCATTATGGTCGTTGCCTTCGCCGGATTCATCGGCGGCTATGTCCAGGCGCTGTTTGGCCCGGAGGCCCTGTTTCTGGCCGGAGCAGTCGCAGCCTCACTGGTCACCTGGTTCACCTTCTTGCCATCCTTCCTGTTTATTCTTATTGGTGGGCCATTGGTGGAATCGACCCATGGTGACGTCAAGTTCACCGCGCCGCTGACGGCGATCACCGCCGCAGTTGTCGGTGTCATCCTGAACCTGGCACTGTTTTTTGGTTACCACGTACTCTGGCCCAACGGCATTGACAATGCCTTCGACTGGGTGTCAGCACTCATCGCCCTGGGCGCGGGAATTGCCCTGTTCCGCTTCAAACGCAATGTGATCCACGTCATCGCTGCGTGCGCTGCTGCTGGATTGATCATCAACACCCTGATCCTGTGAGGTAACCATGAACGAATCTATCGACAATCAACGACGAGCCTTGCTGAGCGCTGCCGCAGTGATCACTTCGTTGAGCGCATTCCCGGCTCTCAGCGCGGCAATCTCAAAAGAGGGCACTACCATGCCCGCCGTGACGGCATTTCATAGCCCAACGGAGCTCAAACCCCTGCTTTTCAACCCTGCCAAGCTCAATGGTTTGTCCGAACGACTCGTCCGTTCACATTGGGAGAACAACTACGGTGGCTCCGTGGTCGCGTTGAATACTGTAAAAAAACATCTTGCTGAAGCTCTGGCAAACAAAGACAGACCGGCCTTCATCTACAACGACTTGAAGCGCGAGCACCTGGTACGTACTGGCTCGGTGGTCCTCCACGAGTTCTACTTCGACAATTTGGGCGGTAACGGTCAGGCGGGCACGGCTGAAAGAAAGGCGATCGCCGACACATTCGGTAGCTTCAACACGTGGGAGACCGAATTCCGCAAGATCGGTGCTGGTCTCGGCGGCGGGTCAGGCTGGGTCATGCTGGGTTTCAACCAACATACACGACAACTCGAGAACTACTGGCTGGCAGATCACGCCCACGGGGCAGCAGCCACCTTGCCGGATTGATCTGTCCGACTGTGCCTGCTTCCTATCGCCCACACCGTGACAGAATCAGCCTGCTTACCCTTCCAGTTCCTCCCACCTGACATAAGCCCTGGCCAGTTCCGCGCCAACCTCCTCGAGTTCCTTCATGGTCTGCGCGACCCCCTCCTTTGAAGCTTTGTAGAAGTCGGCGCTCGACACCCGGTTCTGCAAACCGGCTTGCCGGGTCTCCATCGTATCGATCAACGTCGGTAACGCTTCGAGTTCCCGCTGTTCCTTGTAGGAGCGCTTCCTGGCCGGTCCGACTTTTGCAACCCGATCTGCCACTCTCGGCCCGGAGCCTGTCCTGGCAGGTTGTTCCGCCACACCCTTCGCCAATCGGTGACGATTCCAGTCTGAATATCCGCCGGGAAATTCCCTGACCCGCCCATCATCCGAAATCGTGAGCAGACTGGTCACTGTTCGATCTATGAAGTGCCGGTCGTGGCTGACCAGCAGCAGCGTACCTTCATAGTCGGCAATCAGCTCTTCAAGCAGTTCAAGTGTTTCCACATCCAGATCGTTGGTTGGTTCGTCAAGTACCAGAAGGTTGGCAGGCTTGGCGAACAGTTTGGCGAGCAGCAGGCGATTCCGTTCGCCCCCGGACAATGACTTGACCGGTGAGTGGATTCGCGAAGAAGGAAAGAGAAAGTCAGCCAGATAGCCCGCTACATGCCGCTTCTTGCCATTTTGTTCGATGTGATCCGAACCGTCCGCAACATTGTCACGCACGGATTGTTCTGGATCGAGCTGGAGCCTCTCCTGGTCAAAATAGGCAATCTGCAACCGGCTACCCTGTCGGACCTCGCCGCTGGTAGGCGACAGTTCACCAAGCAGGAGCCGCAGCAGTGTGGTCTTGCCGCTGCCATTCTGTCCGAGGATACCAACCCTGTCGCCCCTGATGATCGTGGTGGAAAACGGTTCAAGCAGTTGATGACCCGCATATCCGAACGTGACTTCCTCAGCCTCCAGTACCAGCTTGCCAGACTGCTCGCCCGTACTGGTCCGCATGCGAACCTGACCTTGTCGCTCAAGCCTCGACGCATGCTCTTGTCGAAGCGCTTCCAGTCGACGCACGCGGCCTTCGTTGCGGGTTCGTCTGGCCTTGATACCCTGACGGATCCAGACCTCTTCTCCAGCCAGCGTCTGGTCGAACTTGCGGGACGCATCTGCCTCAGCTTCAAGCTCCACTGCCTTGCGATCGAGATAAGCCTGATAGCTGCCTGGATAGGAGCGGACCACGCCACGATCCAGTTCGATGATCCGCGTCGCGAGGCGATCCACAAACGCTCGATCATGGGTAATGAACAGGACAGTACCTCGATAGTCGGCCACCACCTCTTCCAGAGCCTGGATCGATTCAATATCAAGATGGTTGGTGGGTTCATCCAGCAGCAGCAGATCCGGCTCCGCGACCAGCGCACGGCCCAGCATCGCCCGACGGCGTAATCCACCGCTGCACTCGCCCAGTCGGGCTTCCGATGGCAGACGAAGCCGATCCAGCATCGCTTCAACACGCTGACTGGCGGTCCATGCATCGGCAACTTCGACCTCGTGCTGAAGTCGCGAGTATTCCTCCAGCACTTGCGCATCATCACTCTGCACCAGTCTGAGACTCACCGCATGCATCCGGGACAGCAGGTCCTGTAACTCCCCGAGCCCCGAGGCAACAACATCGAACAAGGTTGCATCGAGCGCCGACGGCACCGCCTGCTCCAGGCGCGCCAGGCGAAGCCCGTCGCGCCACCAGAGCCGGCCGCTGTCGAGCGACTGCTCACGGGCGATGACGTTGAGCAAGGTCGATTTGCCCGTCCCATTGCGACCCAGCAGACAGATGCGCTCGCGCGGCTGAACGACGAGGTCCGCGTGATCCAGCAGGGGGATATGCCCATACGCGAGACACGCGTCCTGCAACTGAAGGATGGTCATGACAACTGGTCTGGATCATTGGCGGGGCGCGCACTATACCAGCCGAGACCTTCTGCACTGTGCCGTTGTGATATCACGGCAGGGCCCAGAACAGGAGGCCATCAGATTGATTTGACAGACAAGGGAAAAGCGGCCTATAACATTCGTGCGTGGCGGATTTGTTTCAAGGGGTTAACAAATCACCACATTTCCAGAGGGGGGATGTGTTCAGCCAGGTTTGAGTTGTAAACGGGCTGCGCCCATCACGATGTCCAAAACTGACTGAGCGAAGGGGAAGTCAATTATGGTCAGGAAATTGGTTGGCGGAGCGCTGACGGTTACCTTACTCGCGTCTGTTCTGATTTCGGGATCCTTGGCCATCGCGGCCTCAGGAGACCGACGACAGATCGAAGAAGTGATAGTCACAGCTGAAAGGCGGGAATCGACGGTCAGCGACACGTCGATGTCGATCACCGCATTCACTGGAGAATTCCTCGAAGACTTTGGTATCCGTAACCAGGAGGACCTCCAGAACCTGATACCGGCGGCAGTCATCGAGCCTTATGACATGGCCGTACGGGGTGTCGGTCGAAACTTCCGTTCACTCGGCGGCGACCCCGGTATTGCTACCTACCTGAACGGCGTTTATTCGGAAGACTTCGGTATCGCATCCACCGAAGGCGGTCTGTTCGATGTCGAGCGAATCGAAGTGCTGCGTGGCCCCCAAGGCACGCTGTACGGCCGCAACGCTATCGGCGGCGCCATCAACTTCATCAGCAAATTGCCATCCGATGAATTTGAAGGCGAAGCTCGTGTGGTGGCTGGTGACTACGACCTGCTCGAAACCTACGGTGTTTTATCCGGACCGATCATCAAGGGACTCCTCGCAGGTCGAGCGGTCGGCGTGAAGCGAGTTCGCGAAGGTTACTACAAAGACAAATCGGGCAACCCCGATCCAGGCAACTACGGGGACGAAAACTACGCATTGTCGTTTCGTCTGACCCCGACCGAAAACATCGAAATGAACGTGCGTGCCAACGAGCGCAGCTACGCCAGAAGGATGGCCGGCGCCGATGCCGCAGGTGTCATCAACTTCACCGAAAATGGTGGGCGCGCCCGCAACACCACTGACCTCGTGTTTGGCTACCGCGCTGTCAACCCGAACCTCGCCTGCCCCGATGCAGTCACCCGAACCGCACCAGTTGCCACTCCTGGCGTACTCGGTGGTACAGGTTGTGCGGTTCCCGGTCGACCAGTGCTGTCCTTCACCCATCCAACCAACGGTTCGACCGTCTTTGCCCAGCGCGCGGTTGCAGGATTCGACCGCACGCAGGTCGGTACCATCAACAGCCATAACATGGCATTTGGTGCCGATCCCACCCGCCAGAATCTGGTGGGGGTCGGCAGCCTCGATGGCGACGATCTGGTGACCGATACCAACGGCCAGCAGGATGAATTTTTCGACCACCAGGCCGTGTCGTTCGATGCCTCCTGGACGGTATCCGATCAGTTCTCGATGAAGTACATTTTCGGCTACACCGACTACTTCTATGATCGGACATCGGACGTGGATCTGACCAGCAACCCGACCTTTGACCGTACTTTCTATGTCAGTCAGGAAACGGAGTACATCTCTCACGAGCTGCAGTTTTTCATCGACCCGAGTGAAAATCTCTCGATGACAGCGGGACTGTTTGCATACGACGCCAAGATCACCCAGCGTGGTGACTACTTCGATGCCACATGCCGCAACCGGCCCAACTGTGGCTCCCGATACAACCGGACTTTCCCGAACGCCGCGTTCGGTCTCGGGTTCCTCGACGCCTTCCCGAAAATGGACCTCTTCTCGGCCCGACTTGGCAACGATGAACGCGACACGACCGGCGCGCTGCCGTTTTATTGCCTCGACGGCGGTGCGATTGCCGCAGCTGATCAACTCGACGTGTACTGTTTTGGCAAGTGGTCAGCTGATGGCGGTGACCGCGTACAGCATGGTCCGGACACCATCGCCACCGATCTCGAGTATCAGACCCGCAGCGAACGTTATGCCTACGCAGCTTATGGACAAAGCACGTATACGTTCAACGAACATTGGGCTTTGACGGTTGGGCTACGTTGGGCACGGGACAGCCTGAGCGGCGCTGAAGATGTTTTCTACTACAGAGAGCAGGACATCGTTCCGTTGGGCTTCGGTGCCGGTGGTGCTGGTTGTGCAGGCACACCAGGCGTCGCTACCTGCACGTCGTCACTGGGTCTTTTCAATCAACTGCTGGGATCCGTGGGTCCAAATGGCGAAATCCTCGACCCTGCAGGCGTTCTCGTCGCCGGGGTTCCTACCAGCATCTCGTTGACCCGCGATCTCCACAAGAATACTTCAGACATCACCTGGCGATTCAACGTCGATTACACACCGACCGATGATGACCTGATCTATCTGTCCGCCACCAAGGGCCTGCGCTCCGGCGGGATGAACCTCGTTTTCTTCTCCAGCAATTCAACCTACGACGGGGAAGAGCTGACAGCCTATGAACTGGGTTACAAGGGCACCAAGCTCGATGGTCGTCTGCAACTGAATGCATCGATCTATCTGTACGATTACAAAAACGTCCACACGTTCTCGAACGGTGCTTCGTTCGCGGGTGGTTACACCACCAACGTAATTGCCGTTCCCAAAGGGGAAATGAGAGGTCTTGAACTGGACGGCACCTGGCTCCTTGGAGACAACTTCACACTCGGCGCGAACTTCAGCCTGACCAAGAGCGAGTACAAGTCTGACGTCTTCGCGATCAATCCGATCGATGAAAACGCCCCAGAATCGTTATTCGATCCCTTTGCGACGTTGAGCAATCTGAACGGCAACCAGATGATTCGTGTCCCGGAGATGAAAACAGGAGCGTATGCGCAGTACACCTGGCCAATGGGTGAAAACGGCAAGGTGGACTTCCTGGTGAACTACTCCTGGATCGATCGTGTGTACTTCACCGTCTATGAAGACAAGAATCATTCGGCGCCATCCTACGATCGTTTTGATGTGCGCAGTTCCTGGATCAGTGCCGACGATGCGTGGACAGTGGCCGTATTCGTGAACAACGTCTTCGACAAGATCGGCATCCGCCAGATCGACCAGTACCAGGCAACCGAATCAACCAACTGGCGCCGCACGGGGGCAGTCAGCGACCCACGCCTGTTTGGTCTCGAAGTGAGATACAAGTTCGGCGCTTACCAGTAACCCGCTGCGAATAGCGCAATCTGCAGGTGGAGCATGCTCCGCCTGTTTTATTCCCGGGGTTCAATTTTCTGGTTCCGGTTAACATAGGTCACAACCTGAATTAGCCAGTGCGCAATGCCAAACTTTGTCTCCGGTGTCATCCGCTTTCAGCAGGAAATTTTCCCCAGTCGTCGTGAGTTTTTTGAGCAGCTGAGTGATGGTCAGTGACCGGAATGTCTGTTCATAACCTGTTCTGAACCCCGGCTAGACCAAAGAGTTATAGGTTTGATTTGACACGTACAAGATTACTGGCTTATAAGGAACGAACTCGATTTGTAACAGTCTGTAACCGAGCTCATCTGCTAAGGCGGGCATACTAGCTGGAATTGTTCAGAAAAGAGATCACGCCGTTGAGTACGTCCAAGACAGATAGAGCGTCTCAGCAATGAATTTCGCTCGAGAGTCCGCATTGGGGAGGCCAGTATGGATGGAGCCCCTCCAACACCACCCGGACACGGGACCGCAGGAGGCGTCTCAAGCGGCTGGGGTTTTAAGATTCGGTTAACGTCAGTGTTGATGGGTTGGGGACGGGCTCGCTCAGTCTCCAAGTTTGTGAAAACAAGGGGTACATGGGGATAGCTATGACTAAAGTGCGATTGCACGCAGCTGACGCTGCATGTGGCTTTGGGTTCAGCCGGTCGGTATTTCAGGTACTAGCACTCGCTGTCTTGTTACCGAATAGTCCGGCGTTACTTGCGGAGGAAGGGGGCAGGCGTGCCATCGAAGAAGTGATTGTTACGGCAGAACGGCGCGAGGCCTCAATCCAGGACACTTCCATCTCGATTACGGCATTCACCGGCGAAATGCTCGAAGATTTCGGCATCCGCAACCAAGAAGATTTGCAGAACTTCGTTCCTGCGACCACGATTCAACCTTACGATGCCACAATCCGCGGTGTTGGACGCAACTTCCGCTCTTTGGGTGGGGACCCAGGCGTTGCGACCTACATGAATGGGGTTTATTCCGAAGACTTGCTGACCGCTACCGCTCCCACGTTCTGGGACGTGGAGCGTATTGAAGTGCTGCGCGGACCGCAGGGTACGCTCTACGGGCGTAACGCTGTCGGTGGTGCCATGAATATCCTGTATAAGAAGCCCGCACCAGAATTCGAAGCATCCGTCAAAGCCATCGGCGGAAACTTCGGCACTCAGGAGTACTACGGAGTAATCAACGGCGCGTTGGTCGACGACCTGCTTTCTGGCCGCTTCAACTTCAGCTATCGCGATCGCGATGGCGTCATAGAGGATATCGGCGGGGGTGATTTGGATGGGCTCGGCACCGAGAACTATGCCGTCCAGTTACAGTTTACTCCAACCGACGATCTGACCTTGGACGTTCGTGTCAACGACATGTCCATTGACCGCAACTTTGGCGGTGCCAGTGGTGGTGGCTTAGTGGTCTTGAACGAAGAAGAAAACGGATTCCGCAACACCACTTCCATTGTGGGGGGGTACCGCCAAATCAACCCGACTAATACCAACCCGGCAAATTTTGCCCAACGCAATTGGTATAATGCGAGCCAGCCGATTTTGAACTTTGTCGATCCCGTCACTGGAGCGCAGATACAGGCGCAACCCAACCGGCTCGGGGTTGATGTTGCCGAGTTTGACGGATTTCGCAATGCGGCCGCTTCCCTTGATGGGTTCGGCGTAACGAATCCCGAAACCGCTGCGGTGTACAACAAATGCGTATTCGACGGTGCTATTGACGGCGATGAGATCTGTGCCGCCACCAACGGTCTTAACCGAGAACAATTCGATCAACAAGGGATTCAGTCCACGCTGACCTGGAGCGTCAATGAGACTCTGGAAGTCAAATACATTTACGGCCATAACCAGCTGTCCTATCAGCGAACGACGGACGACGATAATACCGCCAGCCGCTTTCAGGACCGGCAGTTCTATGTGAACCACGAAGCGAAGTACTCGTCCCACGAACTTCAGGCTTTCGTCGACTTCACTGATTCCCTGACGTTTACCTCAGGGATTTTCTTTTACGAGGCAACAATTGATCAGCGCGGTGATTTTTACTCAGCCGTTGGCGAAGCTCGGTTCATCAATCCCTATAACGATGTGACTGGACTGGACAGAGTCGTCGCCTCCTTATTGCCCGGTATCATTAACGCAGGTACTTTCAACGGTCAGATGCCGACCCTGCACTCTTCCAGAGCGCTTTGCCAGAATCCCGCCACCAGGCGGCCGCAGTGCGAAGTGAACTTTGCAGCCCGTAATCCCGCGCCGGCACAGAACAACAACCTGCACATTGGGGTGTGGGGCGGCGACAACAACCAGAATCAGGATCTGAATGTCTCCCACGGAATACAATCCCTGGGTAGTGACTTGCTTTACCACACCCAGACTCAGCGCGACGCGTTCGCGATCTATACCCAGGGTGTTTGGGATATCAATGAGACGTTTACGTTGACCGTTGGCGCTCGCTATGCGGAAGATGAGCTCTACGGCGAGGAAAACTTGTTCCGCTATACGGAAGTAGCCCCCGGGTTCCTCCCGGCATTCGGGATTGATTTGTTCACCTACAACCTCCTCAACGGCGGAGTGGTTGCGGACCCAAATGTGCCCGGTGGGTTTAGAGGTACGGAGCGCGCCGTTAACGGTGGATTCCCAGCTGCTGTCAGCGTCTTCCGCGCCTTTGACCGCAAGGACAGTAAGGCGACCTTCCGCGTCAATCTGGACTACAACCTGAACGACAACACGTTGCTGTATCTATCAACTACCACAGGCTACAGGGCCGGTGGCAACAATCTGGTGTTCTTCAGTGCGACCCCCGACTATGATCCGGAAGAGCTGATAGCCTATGAGTTCGGCTACAAGATGCAGTTGCTGGACAACTCGCTACAGTTGAATGGCTCGTTCTACTACTACGATTATGAGTCCATTCACACTTTCGCAACGGAGGTTACTCCGCCGCTCGTACCCGGGAGCGCGCCTGGCACCACCACATCCGTTCTCCCTGCGCCGGGCGCTGAAATCTGGGGCATTGAAGCAGAAGCCACCTGGTTTGCCACCGAGCGAGCGAGCTTGGGCGGCAACTTCAGCTACACCCCCAGCAAATACTCAGAAGATCTGTTCATTGCGGATCCCTCAAGTTTTAGCAGACCGGAATCGTTGTTCCCAGATGCAAACAAACTGACAGAGAATATCAAGGGCAATCAACTCCTGCAGGTGCCGGAACTCAAGTACACGCTGTGGGGCAGCTACCGGATTCCAATGGCAGGTGGCTCCGCGCTTGAATTTCTGGGCGTCTACAACTGGATCGACGAGGTGTACTACTCGCCCTTCGAAAGCGATCGCGAAAAATCGGAAGCATATGATCGTCTGGATATGCGCGCCACCTGGAACTCGGCAGATGACCGCTGGATCGTCTCCGGATTTGTGAACAACGTGTTCGACGAGATAGGGGTGCTGCAGGTGCTGAATGAAGGTGAAGGAGAGTTCTTCCGGCGTTCGGCTGGCACCACAGTGCCACGCCTTTATGGACTTGAGTTGACGTTCAGCTTTCGCTAGGCCGATCTCGGTTCCGTCCAAAATAGGAAGCGGTCCTCCCATGGAGGACGCTTCCGCTTCGCGTATAGGGCGCTTTGCGGCTTGTATCGAGTGCCACAAACAGATCTGCAGCCAATTTGCTAGCATTTGTGGCGCGGCGATGCCTCGGATGACTTGGGAGTCTGCGCCGTAGAAATCGAGATCTGAGATAATCCGTTGGTGATTGAGAGATGGCCAGCAAGAGTTCTATGCCGACGACGTTTCGCCAGTACGTACCCCGATCAGGATCTGTTATCCGACACTGAGTTGATGAACTCCGGCGAGACTGCTGACCAGTACTGTTCAGCGAGGAAGGCCTGGATCTCACGCACCGTCATGCTGTGGACATACATCGCCGTGATCTTGTAGTCGAATCCGGAGAACCGTAGTGCACGCTTTGTCAGCGATCCCCGCCTGTACGGTCTCGAAGCGCGATACAAGTTCGGCGCTTACCAGTAACCCGCTGCGAATAGCGCAATCTGCAGGCGGAGCATGCTCCGCCTGTTTTTTTCCCGGGGTTCAATTTTCTGGTTCCGGTTAACATAGGTCACAACCTGAATCAGCCAGTGCGCAATGCCAAACTTTG
>Ga0163144_10019429_pt1 | contig 13663 bp, 11 predicted proteins | sample OliLak19BULKMAT1_FD_123175 | JGI IMG/M metagenome (GOLD analysis project Ga0163144, IMG submission 123175) | Freshwater microbial mat bacterial communities from Lake Vanda, McMurdo Dry Valleys, Antarctica - Oligotrophic Lake LV.19.BULKMAT1 | ecosystem: Environmental > Aquatic > Freshwater >... | reverse complement strand
TGGGACAGCGACGCGACGGAGAGCGGGCGCGATTTGTTCGTCAACCAGGTGGACGAAAAGGTTCTCGGCGAGACCTTGATGGACGATCTCGCCAGGCAGATGGGCGAGGAAGGCGAATGGGCCATCGCCATCGCGAGCCTCGACGCGGCGGAGATCGCGCATTCCTGCGGCTTCTGCGATCACCGCGCGTTCAGCCGCGCATTTCGTTCGGCGACCGGCGCAACGCCGATGGAGTTCCGCAAACGGGAATCCTGACGCATCGTCCGTATTCGGACGGAAGGGGAATCCGTATTCTCGCACGTTGCTTCAGGGCGCCCGTTTCCGAAAACTGAAGCTGTGCCCGATCCACGAAAGTCCGCTCCAAGGTGCAGCGCATGGAACAGCGTCCTGCCAGAACACGATGCGGTGAGAATGGATCGGCGAACGAACAACATGGATCGTCGTATGAAAAACTCTGTCGCAAATGAAAAGGTGTCCAACGCCAACTGGGATCCCAAATACCCGTTCGACCTCGTCGTCGCGTATGAAGATGCCGACACGCGAAACCGCGCGCTCCTCCTCTACGATCGTCTCGCGCAACAACTGCTGGATGACTACGACTTCCAATGCTCCTGGTGGAAGTTCGAGCACCTGGCCAATCCCATCCTGCAACAGGAGGCGGCGGATTCAGCGGTCGATGCAAACATGGTCATCCTCTCGATTCACGCCCATCAGGAACTGTCTCCGACCCAGAAGGCCTGGGTGGATGACTGGGCCGCGCGCCGTCAGCATCACAAGGCCGCGCTCGTCGTGATGATCGCCGACACCACCCAGCCGGAACGCGACGCTGCACCGGTTCTCGCGCATCTGCGAAATGCGGCGCGCATCAGCGGAATGGATTTCTTCCTGCACGGGTTTGAACTGCCAGTGGCCAGCGTGCGGCTGGCCGGAACTGCCTTGCCCGATCTCGTCGCGGCGATTGCACCGCCGTTGCACGGAATCATTTACCAGAAGGTCCCCGCCACACGATGGGGCATCAATGAGTAAAGGAGTAACACCCGCCTGTCCAACATCTCACTGCCCACTGCTTCCAACCACTCAAACAAGGAGGAGGAAACGAAAATTGCGAGAACGGTGTTGGACAGTCGGCGCGTTTAAAAGAATCCAAACAGTCGCAGGACAGGATTGCAGTCGGCCGATGGGCTGGAGATTCATCCACTGTTCATCCACTGCAGGTCGCGCTCTGAAACATTGAGGAAGCCATCTTCATCCTGAGACAGGCTGGAAGCCTGTCTTACTTCGAGCATCGCCGCCCTTTCCACACGCTAGGCCTGCTTGAGACGCGGACCTTTGGCGGTGTCTTCGATCAGCCAGCCCTTCACCTTCAGCTCATCGCGAACGGCGTCCGAGCGTTTGAAATCCTTCGCCTTGCGGGCCGCCTGACGTTCCTCCAGCAATGCCTGAATCTCCGGCGGCGCCTCAGCTTCGCCCTTGCGGCCAAGGCCCAGCACGGAATCCAACTGCTCCCACGCCGCCAGCGCTGACGCGGCTTTTTCAGCATCCAGACGATTAGACGCAAACACCCCATCCGCAGGATTTGCTGCCGGGTTTGGAATGTAGTTTCCACTCGCCGCAATTAGCCGATTCATCTCACGCACCCACTCAAAAACCGTTCCCCACGCGGAGGCGACGTTGAAATCTTCGTCCAGCGCCGTGGTGAAATCGTGGATGAGCTTCTTGTCGGCCGGCGCCTTGGTAGCACCGGCGATTTCCCGAAGCTTGGCGAGACATTCGTCGAGACGACCAATGGCCGTACGCGCGCCTTCCAACCCTTCGAGCGTGAAGTTGAACGTCTCGCGATAGTGCGCGGAGATGAGCAGGTAGCGAATCTCGCGTCCGCCATATCCCTTGCCGGTCAGGTCGCGCAGCGTGAAGAAGTTCCCGAGGGACTTGCTCATCTTCTTGCCCTCGACGAGCAGATGCGCGCCGTGCAGCCAATACTTCACGAACGGTTTCCCTGTCGCGCCTTCGCTCTGCGCGATCTCGTCCTCGTGATGCGGGAATGCCAGGTCTTCGCCGCCGAGATGCAGATCGAAGCTCGGCCCGAGCAGCTTCATGCTCATGGCGGAACACTCGATGTGCCAGCCCGGCCGGCCTTCGCCCCACGGACTGGCCCAGAACACGTCCCCATCGTCCGGCACGCGCGCCTTCCACAGCGCGAAATCCGCCAGCGCATCCTTGGAGTATTCATCGCTCGCCACGCGTTCACCGGCGCGCATCTGGTCGAAGTTCAAATTCACCAACTGGCCATAGCGGCAGCCGCAGCCCTGATACTTCTCGATGCTGAAATAGACGGAGCCATCGGCCGCCTGATACGCGATGCCGCGCTTCATCAGGGCGTCGATCATCTGAATCATCTCCGGGATGAATTCCGTGGCGCGCGGCAGGTGATGCGGGAGCACGCAGCCAAGCGTCTTCAGGTCTTCGAGGAACGCGTTCTCAAACTGGGAGACATATTCGCGCAGGCCGAGGCCGGTCTCGCGCACGCGGCGGATGATCTTGTCCTCCACGTCCGTGATGTTCATCACATGAGTGACCGCGTAGCCACGGAACTGCAGATAGCGCCGGACGAGATCCGCGAAGACGAACGTGCGGAAATTCCCGATGTGACCGAAGTCATACACGGTCGGTCCGCAGCAATACATCTTCACGGCGTTGCTGCTGGGATCGAGCGGGACAAACTCCTCAACGGAGCGAGACAGGGTGTTTAAGAATTTCAACGCCATAGGGTCAAAGCGGGCGTCAGCCTAGTCGCCGACCACCGAAAGAAAAGTGGAATTTGCCCCCGGCACGAAACGCTGCCCGGGTTCCGGCTACATCGACATCCCGTCAATGAATGCCGCCTTGTCCAGGCGTTCCGAGGCGTCTCGACGCACAGATCTCTTCTCCTCCTCCCGGCGTCCATCCACGGGCGCGGCATCGGCCGGCATTTCAAGACTGCCGCCAGACTGACTGCGAAAGGGATTCGTCGGCGACCATGCTTCCGCAACTTTGTTCCGCGTGAAGGTGAGCGCCTTTTCGACCGTGGACTGAATCGCCTCCCGGTTCAGCTTCCGGAACCGCCGGATGTCCTGGGAGCGCGGCATGTCGCCGCCGGCGACCGCGCGGACGGAGGGATCGCGGGCCAGTTTTCGCACGATGTCATCAGAAGCGAACACTCCTTTCGTGTAGCAATAGCTCACCACGCCCAGCATTGACGCGGCTGGAATCGCTCCGCCGTCCTTGGGAATGACCACGGGCTTGGAACTTTGCTCCACCGTCTCCGCCGCCGCCTTGGCAATGAACGCCGTCACGCTGGTGTCAAAGGGCAGCCCTTCAGCCTTGGTCGAGACCAGCTTGTTGAGATTGAGAACCGTGGTTCCCGGTTCGGATGGGCGACCGGGATTCGGCGTGGCCTGGTTGGAATTGTCTGCTGTCATTTCTATCCTAGTTTTTCGGCAGCAATCGCCAATGACTCAAACCCCACGCGTTCGCGGCAGGCGGACGCGGAGCGACTTGATGACGGTAGCGGGGGGCTTGAGCCCACGGATCACGGTTCAATGGACAAGGCATCACGGAGTGACGCTTGAATCAGGCCCGCCGTCTCCGGCAGGCGTCGCTTCGCGACGCGTCTTCATTGCGGCTTTACCGTGGGCTGAAGCCCACGGCTGCCATCATTCCCTCGCTCCGCGAGGAACAGATGCGGAATGAGAGTGGGAATGGGAACGGAAACTTAACCGCGCCCGCCGCTCACACCGGGCTGATCAAACTATTGCAGAACTTCATGGGCATCCTGTAATGTCTGCGCCTCTTTCACCCGGCAGACAGGCCGGGCCGGGGGAGCGTGTATAGAGCCTGTAAACCGACTGAATTAAAACTTGATATGGCAATCCGTCTTGGCGATCTCGCACCCAATTTCACCGCCCAAACCACCGAGGGCGAAATCGACTTCCATCAATGGCTGGGCGGCGGCTGGGGAGTTCTCTTCTCCCATCCGCGCGACTACACCCCGGTCTGCACCACGGAACTGGGCGCCGCCTCGAAGATGAAGGCCGAGTTCGACAAGCGCGGCGTGAAGGTCATCGCCGTCAGCGTCGATCCGCTCAACGAGCATCACGGCTGGATCTGCGACATCAACGAGACGCAGGACACCAAGATGAACTTCCCGATCATCGCGGACCCGGATCGCGCCGTGGCGAACCTCTACGACATGATCCATCCGAACGCCGACGACACCGCGACGGTGCGCAGCGTGTTCATCATCGGGCCGGACAAGAAGATCAAGCTGACGCTCACCTACCCCGCCTCCACAGGCCGGAACTTCCTGGAAGTGCTGCGCGTGATCGATTCGCTCCAGCTCACCGCGAAGTTCAAGGTCGCCACGCCGGCGAACTGGGAAGACGGACAGGACTGCATCATCGTGACCGCCGTGAAGGACGCCGATGTGCCGGGCCTGTTCCCCAAAGGCTCCCGCACCGTGAAGCCCTACCTGCGCTTCACGCCGCAGCCGAACCGATAATGTTGGCCTGATAAAAACCCGCATCGCGCTCCAGCCGTGGTTGCCCTTGACGATGAAAAGGTGGCCGCTACTGTCTCGCGGTCACACTGTTAACCGCCGTTTTGACGCGCTGGAATGTTTCCTGAGCGCCTGCGGCAACCGAAGAAAGAACACGAAATGAAAACAGCACTGGCCTCCCTGTTGGGCCTCAGCCTCGCTTTCAGCCTCACGGCGGCGGAAGAAAGTCCCTTCAAGAACTCGACCGACAAGGCCAGCTACGCGCTCGGCTTGAACATCGGCAAGCAGCTCCGTCAAAACGGCGCCGAGATCAACACCGAGATTTACATGAAGGCGCTCAAGGACGCGCTCGGCAACGGCAAGCTGCTGATGACCGATGAGCAGGTTCGCGAAACATTGATGGCGTTCCAGACCGAGCTGCGCGGCAAGACGCTCGACAAGAACCGCAAGGACGGCGAGGTGTTCCTCACGGCCAACAAGGGCAAGGAAGGCGTCGTCACCACCGCCAGCGGCCTGCAATACAAGATTGAGACGAAGGGCACCGGCAAGATTCCCACGAGCAACGACACGGTCGTCTGCCATTATCGCGGCACGCTGACCGACGGCACCGAGTTCGACAGTTCCTACAAGCGCAGCGAGCCGTCCTCCTTCGGCGTGACCGGCGTGATCAAGGGCTGGACCGAAGCGCTCCTCATGATGCCGGTCGGCTCGAAGTGGAAGCTGACCATCCCCTCGGATCTGGCCTACGGCGAACGTGGACGTCCCGGAATCCCGCCGAACTCCGCGCTTCTGTTCGACATCGAGCTGGTCTCCATCAAGGACCCGTCGGAAACCAGTGCGGTCTCCAAGCCGATCCAGATCCAGCCGCAGGGCGTCCCGACACCCCAGGCCGTCCCGGCACCGAAGGCCAAGTAAGCCAGCCGGACATTTTCTTTTCGCAAGGACGAGGATGAACTCCTCGTCCTTTTTTATTTCCCGCCATGTCGCAGAGATCGGGCTGAGATGGAATCCCGTTAAGATTCTCGGAATGGCAGGAGAGGAAACGCAACCCGCCACATCCTGTTTTGCTCTTCGCGGCGCGAAATATTTATTGTTCAATCCTCCCGCATGAAACTCAGTCACGGCCTGCATCTCGCGTACTGCACCAACATTCATCGTGGTGAAAGCTGGGAGCAGACCCTTGATGCGCTGCAAAAGCACACGCTGGCCGTGCGCGACAAGGTCGGCGGCGGCAAGCCCTACGCCATCGGACTGCGGCTCGGCGCAGACGCGGCGCGCGAACTGTCCTATCGCCCCACGCTGCTCGCGTTCCAAAAATGGCTGGAGCGGCACAACTGCTACGTCTTCACGATTAACGGATTTCCTTACGGCAAGTTCCACGGCGCGCGCGTGAAGGAACAGGTTTACGCGCCGGACTGGACCACGCCGGAGCGGCTGGCCTACACGAACCGGCTCTTCGATCTCCTCGCGGAAATCATGCCTCCCGGCGTCGAAGGCAGCGTGAGCACCGTCCCGGTCTCGTTCAAAGGCTTCAAGCTGGATGACCGTGGAGCACGCGCCGCGCGGACGAACCTGTGGCGCTGTGTGGAACATCTGGAACAGCTCACGCGACAGACCGGGCGCACGCTGCACCTCGGACTGGAACCGGAGCCGTGCTGCTTTCTGGAAACGACGGGCGAGACCGTGGCGTTCTTCGAGCAGTTGCGCGCGGATCGCCCGGGCGACATGCGGCTCGATGAACATCTGGGCGTGAACTACGACTGCTGCCATCTCGCCGTCGAGTTCGAGGCCCCCGCCGAGGCGCTCCAGCGTCTGCGCCGCGCCGGGATCAAGATCAGCAAGATTCATCTGAGCAACGCGCTCAAGGTTCGGCCCACGATGGAAGTTCGCGCCGCGCTGAAGTCGTTTGCAGAAGACATCTATTTCCACCAGACCATTGAGCGGCGTCCAGACGGCGAGATCATTCGTTACGGCGATCTGGATGAAGCCCTCGCGACTTCGCTCACCGAATTCCCGCAGGCCGATCTGGAGTGGCGGATTCATTTTCACATCCCGCTCCATGCGCGACCAACGGCGCTCTTCGACACCACGGCGGATCACTTGATCGGCGTGCTGGACGAGGTCAAACGTTCGCCCTCGCTCTGCGCGCATTTCGAGATGGAAACCTATACGTGGGAAGTGATGCCGGCGGAGTTGAAAAAGCGCAACGTGGTGGACCAGCTCGTGTCCGAATACGAATGGACCCTCGCGCGCCTCGCCGAACGCGGGTTCAAACCGGAATGAAGGCGTCCGCTGCCTCTCCGTCATTTCATCATTGATTCACCCTGCGTCCTTCGGCATTGGTCTTCCGCGATGGCTGCCGTCCCAAACACTCTGCGCACGCTCCTGATCCTCGGGCGCGTCTCCAACCTGCCGACCGTCTGGTCGAACTGCCTCGCGGGATGGTGGCTCGCCGGCGGCGGTGACTGGAGCAGCTTCGCCCTGCTCTGCTTCGGCGCCACCTGTCTCTACGTCGGCGGCATGTATCTGAATGACGCCTTCGACGCGCAGTTCGACCAGCAGCATCGTCCGGAGCGGCCCATCCCTTCCGGCGCGATTGGTGCGGCGACTGTTTGGAAGCTCGGCTTCGGCTGGATCGTCATCGGCATCCTGAGCCTCGCCCTCTTTGGCAAGGTCACCCTGCTCTGCGCGATGTTCCTCGTCATCGCGATCCTGGTTTACGATGCCATCCACAAGCTCTTCGCCTTCTCGCCCGTGCTCATGGCGGCGTGCCGCTTCTTCCTCATCCTCCTCGCGGCGTCCACCGGCCGCGACGGCATTACCGGCTACACCATCTGGGTCGCCCTGGTCCTTGCCGCCTACATCATCGGGCTGAGCCACATCGCGCGAAAGGAAAGCACCCTCGCCTCGCTGAAGTACTGGCCGTGCGCCTTCCTCGCCGCGCCGCTGGTCCTGTCGTGGGTGGTGAACCAGGGCGAGTTCCAGCTTCGCGCCACCGTGCTTGGTCTCGTGGTCGCGTTCTGGATGCTGCGCTGCCTGCGGTTCGCGCTCTGGTCCCCGCAACGCAACATCGGCCTCTGCGTCTCCGGGCTGCTCGCGGGAATTCCTCTCGTGGACCTGCTGGCGGCGTGGGATGGATCGATGACCAGCCTCACCACTTTCCTCGCGCTCTTCGGCCTCGCGCTGATCTTCCAGCGCTTCGTGCCTGCGACCTAGCTCGTGTCTTCGGAGGCGGCCGGAACGTCATGGACGACCACGAGCAGCACGTCCGACGCAACATAAGGATATGCCGCAAGACTGTTGGATTCGTTCCGTTCGCCGCTGGTGGCCGCGAGATTGCCGAAGATCTGGATGACCTTCACGCGGCTCTCCGCCAGCCAGGTGTTCATCTCCCTTTCCAGGCCGGCGAGGTCCGATTCGATTCCCTTGAAGAATTTCACCTGATGCATGATGTCTCGAAAGGTTGCGACGCAGTGGTCGTGGTTGAATGAGGTGCAGCCTATGCAAAAGCCCGGCCACAGGAAAGTGATTTTGCCCGGCGTCTGCCGGCTCAGATAACCAGTTGAGCGACGGATGATCCCTCCGATAACTGTCTAAACAGATATGTCACTTTGGGTCATCAGAAGTTTCTTCCTGCTGCTATGCACGGTGGCGGGTTACGGCGTGAGCCAATACCGTCCGGAAATCATCCAGGGCGGGGTTTACGGCGTTGGCATCGGCTTCGGCCTGGGCGGACTGCTCATCGCCATCGACGAAATGCTCAAGGGCTTTTCGCTTCGCGCCTTTTCCGCCGCCACCTTTGGCCTCGCGCTCGGCACGTTCGTGGCCGGAATGATCGACAGCACCGACCTCTTCATCTTTGCGGACGACAAGACCCGCTGGCTCCTGCGGCTCGCGATGTTTCTCAGCTTTGGCTACATCGGAGTCATCCTCGCGATCCGCAGCAACAAGGAGGACTTCGCGCTGCTCATCCCCTACATCCGGTTTCGTTCACAGAACAAGCCGGAGAACCAGATCGTGCTCGATACCAGCGTGATCATCGACGGCCGCATCGCCGACCTCATCGAAGGGCGCTTCGTCGAGGGCATCATCGTCGTGCCGAAGTTTGTGCTCCGCGAACTCCAGTTTATCTCCGACTCGCAGGACTCCATCCGGCGCGCGCGCGGACGGCGCGGCCTGGACATGCTGAACCGCATCCGCCAGAACCCGCGCTGCGAGGTGCGCGTGCATGAAATGGATTTCCCCGAGGAAAAGGAAGTGGACGCCAAGCTCCTCAAGCTCACGCGCGTCCTCGACGGCAAGCTCTACACCAACGATTTCAATCTCGGCAAAGTCGCCGAACTCCAGTCCATCCCCTTCGTCAGCCTGAACGCCCTCGCCGCCGCATTGAAGCCGGCCGTCCTGCCCGGCGACGTGTTCAACGTCCGCGTGGCCCGCGAAGGAAAAGACAAGGGCCAGGGCGTCGGCTACCTCAATGACGGCACGATGATCGTCATCAATGCCGCCCAGGAGCTGGTCGGCCAGTCCGTGCAGGTCCAGGTGCAAAGCCTTCTTCAGACGGGCGCGGGCGTCATCATCTTCGCCGAGCTCAAGATGGCCGCTGCCGCCTGATGCGCGACGGCTGGCTGGTCGTGGCCGCAGGCATCTTCCTCCTTTTCCCTCAGCTCATTTTTCCGCGAGGCAATAGAGGAACTTCTCCCCACGCAGATAAAGCTCCTGGTCCACCAGCGCCGGCGTGGCGCTGAAAGAATCATCGAGATGATTCACGGCGAGCGTGGCGTTCTCTTTGTCATGGCGCAAAACCACCGTCGTCCCATCCCGCGCCGTGATGTAGATGCGACCCGCCGCACCGACCGGCGACGAGAAGATGAAGTCGCGAATGCCATCGAGGCGGAGAGGTTCACCCCGGAAATCGCCGGTCAACGGGTTCAGCCGCACAAGAATGTTTTGATTGTGCCGGATGTGATACATCGTGTCGTCGTAGAGCAATGGCGACGAAACGTAGGGCGTGAGGCGGCCCAGCTTCCAAACGACGTTCGTGGTGCCGGTGATGTCGCCCTTCGCGCCCGCGAGCCGGATTGCCACCATCGCCTGCGAGTAATAGCTGTTGCCCGTGATGATGACTCCGTCGTGATGCACGGGCGACGAGACGACGTTGTCCGTCAGCCCGGCGCATTCCCAAAGCAGCGCGCCCGTCGCGAGGTCGTAACCGCGCACGCGCCTGGTCGCGCTGACGATGATCTGCGGCCTGCCCGCGTGCTCGACGATGAGCGGCGTGGACCAGGTGGTCTTCTCATCGCGCGCGACTTTCCAGAGCTGCTGACCGGTGCGCCTGTGGAAGGCGTAGAGGAAGGAGCTGCCTTCGTGATCCCAGTTCACAATGAGCGTGTCACCGTAAAGCACGGGCGAGCTGCCTTCGCCGTGCGCGTGATGGGTCTGCATCTTGCCGAGATCCTTCTGCCACTTCACCGCGCCATTGGTGTCGAGGCAATACAGCCCGCGCGAACCGAAGAAGGCGTAGATGAACTCGCCATCGGTCGTCGGCGAATTGGAGGCCTGGCTGCCCGTCGTGTGCCCGCCTTCATGCGGCCATTCCTCGCACACGACTTTCTTCCAGAGGATGCGTCCGTCGGCCCGGCTCAGCGCCATCACGAGGTATTGATGCCGGTGCGTCACCGGCACGCTGTCATGCACGCCCGGTGCGGAATCATGCACGGCCTTCTGCGCGTCGCCCACCGGCGCGGCGGCCATCACGTACACGCGGTCGCCGAAAACAACGGGTGAAGAATGTCCCTGGCCCGGCAGCGCCACCTTCCAGCGCACGTGCCTTTTCTCGCTCCATTCGATGGGCGGATTCGCGAGCGGCGCCACGCCGTTGGCCAGCGGCCCGCGCCATTGCGTCCAGAAGCGGAGCGGCTGAGTTCCCGCGTGGGCATCGGCCGCAAAGAGCTGGTCCGGCACTCGCAGCAAACAGATCAGCAGCATGAACCATCGGATGGACGTCAACGCATTCACAGTGGAGGTGAAGCTACAGATTAGTCCGATGCTCCGCGATGATTCTTCGCGGTAAAATTACAGAGCGTGCGGTGGGAGCGAACCTTTCATATTCGTCTTCGCTTCGCAGCCAACCAAAGCTACAAAGCGCATTCAGTCCCAAGTCGCGCAGCGACATGATGACGGCAGCCGTGGGCTTCAGCCCACGGACTGGGCGCGTAGAAGACGCGTCGCGGAGCGACGCCTGCTGAAGGCAACGTAACTGAATCAAGCGTCGCTCCGCGACGCCCTCTTCATGAAACCGTGACCCGTGGGCTGAAGCCCACGGCTACCGTCATCACCTCGCTCCGCGAGGAGAGCGCCTTCCATGTTTACAAGATACGAGCCGCTACCTCACGCCTCACGCCTTCCTGAATAATTCTTGCGGAATCGTTCTCGTTCACTGAAATAGCCGCACGATCTTGAAACGAATTTTTCTAGCGTCGGGCTGCCTTCTGATTTCCGCGCTGACCGCGTTCGCCCAACTGACGCTCGCCGACGTGCAGACGGTCCTCGCCCAATCCGTGACGCGCGCCACGGCCTTGACCGGCAGCCAGCTCAGGAGCAACGCCGTCATCGCCGTGACGGATCGTGAGGGCTGGGTGCTCGGCGTCTGGTCGCTGCAAACCAACGGCCCAGCCGCCGCGGATCTCATCGCCAACGCCATCGCCAAAGCGGGCACGGCGGCCTTCTTGAGCAGCGACAACAATGCCTTCACCACCCGCACCGCCGGCTTCATCGTGCAGCAGCATTTCCCGCCCGGAGTGAAGAACAGGCCGCCCGGCCCGCTCGTGGGCGTGAATTTTTCCAACCTCGGCTTCTCCGACATCAACACCTTCAAAGCGCCCGGCAGCGTCATCGCGTTCAACAGCACGCCAGGGTTGTCATTGGTCCCGCCGCCGCTGCCGATCACCGGCGGGCTGGCGGGAACGCCCGGCGGCATGCCGCTCTACAAGGCCGGCCGGCTCGTCGGCGGCATCGGCGTGGCGGGGGACGGCGATGGCCCGACGGATGTCACGCCGCAAACCATCGCCAACGCAGATCAAGACGAGGACGTCGCGCTGGCGGGACAAACCGGTTTCGCTCCTCGCAACGTCATCTTCGGCTCGCACGTATTGATCGACGGCATTCGCGTGCCCTATGTCGCCAGCACGACGACTCTGGGCGCAGTGATTCCATTCGCGAGCCTGCCGGGAACAAACGTCGCGCCGTTCGTCGTTCAGTCTTCTCCCGCGCCATTCCCCTACCCGGCCGCGACCTTCGGCGGAGTTACCGGCGAGATTCGCCAGCCCATCGCGGACGACGCTTCCTCCACACCGCTGCCGGGCGGCGGGGTCCGGCTCACGGCGACGGAAGTGACGAACATCATCGTGGCCGCCGCGAACCGTGCCCGCACCACGCGCGCCGGGATTCGTCTGCCGCGTGGACAACGGGCGGAGGTCTTCATCGCGGTCGTGAGCAACCCGAACTCCAACGGCGTCGCGCCCACGGTGCTCGGGACATTTTGCACGTCCTCGAACACGACACGGTTCAGTTGGGACGTGGCGGTGCAGAAGGCGCGGACCGCCGTCTTCTTCTCCACGACGAACCGCGCCTACTCGGCCCGCACCGTCGGCTTTCTCGCGCAAAGCTTGTATCCGCCCGGCATCAGCGGCACGCAGCCGGGCCTGTTCTTCGGATTGCAGGAACGCTTCTCCATCATCACTCCGACTCCGTTCGTCGCGACGAATCCGGTGAACGGGGCAGTCTTCACCACCGGGACGAACGTGAACCCGAACCTGCCGAACGGCGTGACGATCTTTCCCGGCGGCTTCCCGCTGTATCGCAATGGAGTGTTGGTCGGCGCGATTGGCGTGAGCGGCGACGGCATTGAGCAGGATGACATCATCGCGGCGAGCGGCGCGGCGGTGTTCCCATCCGCCGAAGCCATCCGGGCGGACCGCACCCAGTATCGCGGAGCGCGCCTGCCTTACGCGAAGTTCCCGCGCAACCCTGCGCTGTGAGTCTTCCGTTGGAAGGACGAGTTCCACGAGTCCCTGATATTTTCTGGTGGTGGGTGGAAGCCTTTTGATCTCGGACTCCCGGAGGTCGTCCTTGCAAGCGTCCCTCTACTTCGATTCCATCTTCCAGATTCCATTCCACTCCGGCGGCGGCGCGGCCGCCAGCGTCGCGCAACGTTCCGCCAGCACGCGGCTGGGACGGTCGTTGAATTCCGCCAGCAGCTTCTCGAAGAGCGCTCTCGCCGCAGCGAAACGTCCGCCGCTGTAATCCTCGTAAGCCTGGGCGTAACGCTCGCAAAGTCCCGCGAAGCCGCTGGGCACGCAGGGATTCTCGCTCTCGAACAGTTCCACCGGCGCGCTCTTCCCCTTCACAATCACGCGGTCCACGAGACGCCGCGCGCCCGGCCGGCTGAAGCCCGCGAGCGCCTCGCCCGACACGAGCAGCTTCACGCCATAGAATTTCGTGAGCGCTTCAATCCGCGCCGCCTCGTTCACCGAATCGCCGACCAATCCATAGTCCAGACGCAGCGCCGAACCTTTGTTGCCGACGAGCACGCTGCCGCTGTGCAAGGCCACGCCGTAGCCGAAAAGCTTCTGGACTTCAGGCGAGAGCGAGGCGCGAAGATTCTCCATCGCTTCGATCAGCTTGTTGGCGGCACGTCGGGCTCGGTCTGCGGAATCAGGCTGCGGCTGCGGCGCGCCCCAATAGCTGAGGAACTGGTCGCCGAGGAAATGTTCGAGATTCCCTTCCTCGCTCATGATGGCGCTCGTCTGAACCTCGAAGACCTGGTTGAGCAGCTCGAACATTCCTTTCGGCCCCAGCGTCTCCGCCAGCGGCGTGGAGTTTCGCAGATCGGTCAGCAGCATCGTGACATCGGCGCGGCGCGCGGTCATCGAACCAGGATCAGCGAGCACGGCTTCCAGCACGCGCGGCGAAAAATAGAGTCCCATCGTGTGCCGCAGCTTCATGCGCTCCAGACGTTCCGCGATGAAGTCAAAGCCCAGCGCGACCAGTCCGCACGCGAGCAGGACCAGCATCGGCGAGACGACGGGCACGATGAGGCTGGCGTGATTGAACAGCGCATACGCGCCGAAC
>Ga0163144_10019426_pt1 | contig 13664 bp, 15 predicted proteins | sample OliLak19BULKMAT1_FD_123175 | JGI IMG/M metagenome (GOLD analysis project Ga0163144, IMG submission 123175) | Freshwater microbial mat bacterial communities from Lake Vanda, McMurdo Dry Valleys, Antarctica - Oligotrophic Lake LV.19.BULKMAT1 | ecosystem: Environmental > Aquatic > Freshwater >... | reverse complement strand
TCCAGGTAGGTCAGCCGCTTGGCGGACTTGATCAACACGTTGGCCGTGCCCTCGCCCTTCACGTTCCCCTGGGCGTCGTAGTTCATGAACGACGACTTGCAGAACCGCGGCACGCCCTCCTGCAGCGAGCAGATGCCGTTACTCAGAACCTCCGGCAACATCGGGATCACCAGCCGCGGCAGGTAGCACGAGTTGCCGCGGTCCCGGGCTTCGAGGTCGAGCGTGCTGTCGACCGGAATGAAGTGGGCGACGTCGGCAATGTGGACGCCAAGCTTCCATCCGCCCCCCGGCAGACGCTCGATGCTGATGGCGTCGTCGTAGTCCTTGGCGTCCGGTGGGTCGATGGTGATGATGTAGTCGTTGGTAAGGTCGAGGCGGTTTTCGAGGGCAGAGGGGCCCGACTTGGCCCACTCGGCGATCTGGCGGTCGAATTCCTGGGCGGCCTCGCGGGCCTGCTCAATGCACTCTTCCGGCTGTTCGCCGGGGAGGTCGTAGGCCGCGATGATGGCCTGGGTTTCGACGTCGGGCCGTCCGGCATCTCCCAACACTTTCGTGATCGCGCCCTCGGCGAGGGAGTTGCCTTCCGGGTAGGTGACGATCTCGACAATAACCTTGTCGCCAACCTTGGCGTTCTTCGATTCAGCGTCGCGGATGACGATGGGCTCCGTCATCTCGCGGCCGTCCGGATACACCAACCACTGATCGCCCCGCTTCGCGAGTTCGCCCGCAAAACTGGAGCGTTTGCGCTTGACGACGTCGATGATCTCACCGACAAAGCCCGAGCCGGGGCCGGGGCGACGATCCTTCACGATGCGGACGCGGACGGTGTCGCCCGAGAGCGCATCGGCGGTGTTCTCGGCATTGATGAAGACAGTGCCCTCGCGCACCGGCGTGGTGGGGGTCAGGAACCCGAACCCGCGCGGGTTCTTGCGAAAGGTGCCGATGATCTCGCCGCCCATCGATGCGAGCGAGGGCAGCGTGATCGTGGCGTTCGGATTCAGGACAATTTGTTTGGAAGAGACGAGGAGCGCAATCGCCTGGGCAAAGGCGTCGGCTTCTTCGTCGGTGATGCCGAGCGCATCGGCCAGTTCGGTCGAACGCTGGGGCGAGTAGTCTTCGTGCTTGAGGTGAGTGAGAATGCGGCGGGTGTAGCGGGAGGGCATGGGAAAAATCGCAGATGGGAAAATAGCAAAGGAAGGGAAAAAGAAGGAACGAGTTTCAGAGTTGGGGGGCGTAGGCCGCAAACGTAGCCCGGAAGGGTTTGGGTGAGAACTTCAGATGAGTGCGGGCCTTGTCGAGGGCGGCGATGCTGTCCTGCGAACCCATGATGGCCATGCCTTCGTCGTGCGGCAGCAGCCCGCCCAAGCCGATGAACTCGGCCGCCTTGGCACCGAGGGCGGCGAGTTTGCCGGGGATGCCGAAGGGCTTCAGACGATGGTTGGAGCCTGCGGTGTGGTCACGGATCCATTCCAGCATCTCCGGCCACGAAAGGACTTCAGAACCGGCGAGGTTGTAGACCTCGCCGACGCTGAGGTTGTTTTCCAGTGATTCCGCGAAGGCCCAAGCGACGTCTTCAACGGCGACTGGCTGCACGAGCGGATCGGATTCGTTCATGGAGCCGAGCGGAACGCGCTTGTCCTCGGTCATCTTGCGGAAGTACGGAAGGAAGATCCAAGGCTGCACGTGGCCACTGGCCCAACTCGCGGCCTGCTCGATGAACTCTCCACCGACGCCGTGAATCAGCGAGGGCCGGAAGATCGTCCAGCCAAGGGAACTCTGGCGAACGATCGATTCGCCCTCAAACTTGGTTCGCTGGTACTCGGCTTCGCCCGTGTCAGAAGCGCCAAGGGCGGACATCTGCACGAAACGCTTCACACCGAGGCGTTCGCACGCATGCACGAGGCGACGGGTGACGTTGACGTGAAGTTCGCGAAAGGTCTTCTTTTCAAGCCTGTTTTCGCGGATGATGCCGATGAGGTTGACGCAGGCGTCGGCACCCGTCAGAAGTTCGGTGACGTCCCCTTCGTTCCGGGCATCGCCGCTCACAAGCGTGAGTGAGCCCGAGCGGGGAAGGGCTTCGCGGGCTTTCTGGCGGTTCTGGACGAGAACGCGGACGCAGTATCCCCGGTTGAGCAGTTCAACAACGACGTGGCGACCAACGAAACCGCTGCCGCCGGTGACGGCGATGGTTGGATGAGTAAGCATGCGGGGGAGGATAGGGGGAGACGGGGGACCCGGGGTGGAAGGTTCAGGACAGCCGGGCAGAGAACAAGGTCCAAACGATCGACGTGTAAGACATCCAAAGAGACAGACATTTGGCGTTTCGCCTTGCGCATACGGTCGTTTCCGATGCTCCGATTGAACGACATTCACGCCGGGTATGAGGGGGCGGCGGTGCTTCGCGGCGTTTCCCTGACCTTTGGCCCCGGCATCTTGACGGCCGTGGTGGGGCCCAACGGTGGAGGAAAGTCGACGCTGCTGCGGGTAGCCGCGGGGTTGATGAAGCCCACGCTCGGGGCGGTGCATTGGGGCGAGCGGGACTTGGCGATGTTGCCGGTCGCGGAGCGGGCCCGGCGTCTGGCGTTTGTGTCGCAGCGACCGGTCGCACCGATTGATTTTTCAGTGCGTGAGGTCGTGCGTCTGGGGCGTTTTGCCGCCGCCCGAACATCGCGGGACGAGCACGTGGATGACGCACTACAGAGCATGAAATTGCTCGAACTGGCGGCCTCGGCCATGGGCACATTGAGCGTGGGCCAGCAGCAACGCGTGGCGGTCGCACGCGGGCTGGCGCAGTTGGATGGCGGCGCTGCAGACCACCGCCCGCCCAGCATGCTGCTCGCGGATGAACCGGTCGCCGCGATGGATCCCGCGCAGGCGTTATCGACCATGTCGGTGTTGAAGGGCTTGGCGGCCCGCGGCCACGGCGTGGTGGTGGTGCTGCACGACCTGTCGTTGGCGGCGCGGTTCGCAGATCGCCTGGTGGTTCTGGTGGGGGGGTCTGTGCTGGCGTCGGGCGACACGGCGGAAGTCTTGGCGGCAGACTCGTTGGAGCAGGCCTTCGGGACTGCGTTTGTACGGGTTGTCGGGGGCGGACGGACGATCGGGGTCGTGGCGGGTACCGGGGCGGACGCTTTGGGGACGCACCTCGCGGGTTTTGACTACGATTCGCCGCCATGACGATGCAGGATGTTATTGACTTCTTCAAGCGGTACGGGCGGACACTGTTCGCCGTGCTGATAGTTGCGCTCCCGGTGCTGGTCGGAATTCTGAAGGAGATGAAGAAGTCGGCCGACAAACGTCGGGCGTTGTTGGACAACGAGCGCCGCAAGATCGAGGAGATGCGCCGCGGCACAGCGGCGGTGAACGCCCCGGCGATCCCCGGCGGCACTCAGGTGCAACGGACGGCGTCCAGTGAACTCGAAGAGTTGGCGCGTCGACGTCGGACCCAGATTGAGCAGACCGCCGGTCGGGTGGCAGAGCCGCGGCAGGCCCGCGTGCAGCAGGCACCGCAAACGACACCGGTGAGGAGATTGCCGACGCAGAACGTTCCGTTTCCGCAAACGCAGACGCAGACGAATCAACGGCAACCACAACCACAAGTGCCGCAGCGTGAACAGTCTCCGCAACGCACACAGCCTGCGCAGCGGAACAAGGTGAAGCAAAAGGCGCAGCGTGGGCCAGTGCTTCCGCAGCGTTCGCAGAGTCAGCGTCCTTCAGTTCCGGCTCCGATGCCCGAACTTTCTCGGCACGCCACGGAGGCGCACGCTCGGCTCCATGATGAGGGCGAGGTGACGCATCGGCTGGTCCCGAACGTGGAAGCCCCGGCCGCGCGCGAACGAACTGGCGTGCACCTCACCCGGATGCAGTGGCGCAAGGCGATCTTGATGCGGGAAGTTCTGGGAACACCGCTGGCGCTACGGGATGATTCGGGCCAACGCGCGCTCGATCCGCCGCGATGAGCGGCGACCAAGGCCAGCGAGCAGGGCTAACGGACCGGATCAAAAGTAAGGACGACGTGTTCGTTCTCGAGCCGCAGAGGGCCCACGTGCAGCGTGCGTCGGTCGTCTTCTTGCAAGATCTGCCCGGATGGATCAAGCGTCCACTGCGTGGTTCTCCGAACGACGGCGGGTGACAACCGGAGGACGAGCGCCATCTGCAGGCGACCATCGTTGAGGAAGCGGGTTTCGCATGTGGCGGTGCCGGATTTGGTGCCCGAGCCATCAAGTTTGCCACTGGCGAGATCGCTGGCATGCGTATGGACGTCCCCCGGAGCGAGCAAGGCCGGGTAAAGAATTAAGGGCGGATCGAAGGTTGCGGCACGGTCATGTTCGTGGTCGTCCAAGCGATTCATGGCGATGGACCCATCGGCAAGGCGGACAAGGTGAACGGTTCGTCGCAACTGACCGTTGCTGAAGCAATCTCCGTCGCGCGAGGTGACCGTCCAAGATCCCGAAGCATCAATGGGCGTGGCTTCGCGGCAGCGGAAGCGATCTTCGGTATTGATCCGGTAGCGATCGGTGACGGGGCCGAGGCGGAAGATGAATTCCGCCGTTCGAGGGGCCGATGGGTGGCCGGATTGACTCACCACCGTGGGCGCGGCCGGTGGCGCGGAGGCACAGCCCACGAGGTTGAGAAGGGCAACAACCGCGGCGAAAAGCGCAGGGGCACCTCGCCGCGGCAAAGAGATGGATCGAGCCCTTCGTTGACGGGTCGGAAGTGGCGGAAAGTGATGGGTGCGATGTGAGGGCATCTTTTCTATACTGTGCCCATGGTACAAAGTTGTCGGGGCTTCGGCCGGGATGGAAAATGGACTCGGGTTTGTGGCGTGCGGGCAATCGTCGGGGCGGCGGGCCTAGGTGTGCTGGGCGGTCTGCTGGGCGGGTGCGCCACGCCCGATCTGGGACTTCAGCCCGGATCCAACAGTGTTTTTTCGGCGTTCTCAGGCCCGACGCCCACCGAGGCGGCGGCCCTCGCGCTGGACAAGTACAACGCGAACAACCGCTATCGTGGGACGCTGCTCCTGTCGAGTGCAACGTTCGCCGGTGAGCCGGTATACATGGCCCTTTTCCGCGACAACATGGATGACGAGGATCCCGGCGTTCGGGCAGTCTCGGCACGGGCCGTGGCGCGGCACGGAACGCCAGACGATGCAACACTGCTCATCCAAGGCCTAGCCGATCCGGATGCCAACGTGCGAATCGAGGTCGCTCGGGGCTTGCAGCGGATTCACAATCCGGCGGCGGTGGTACCTCTGCTGAAGGCGTTGAACGCCACGACCGAGGCGGAGCCGCAGGTGCGCTTTGAGGCCGCCTCGGCCTTGGGCCAATATCCGCAGACAATCGTCGTGGAGGAACTGGTGGCGTCGTTGGAAGACCCCAACCTGAGCGTCAACCGCAACACGTTGATGTCGTTGCGGACGTTGACCGGGCAGGATTTCGGCTTTGAGCAGAAAGCCTGGCTGGAGTGGTACAACGCGACCGACACACCGTTCGCAGCCAGGAATGGATACATGTACCCGGCCTTCAGCCGGGAGAAAAAATGGTGGGAGCACATCCCGTTTGTTCCACAGCCGCCGAACGAGCCCGCAAGCGTGCCCGCAGGGATGCCGACGACGGCAGGGGGTGCGCAGTGAGCACCGGAGCAACGAGCACTAGCGGCAAAGAGACGGAAAACCTGCACGGCGGTCGCTGGGCCATGCTCGTGGCGATCATCGGTGCTTTCGCGGGTGCGGTGGCGATTGGTGGGTGTGCTGCGAAGGGTCCCTCGACGTTCGCGGTGCCCGCCGGTGAGTATGTGGTGGCGTTCGAGTCGGCCCGCGAAGTGCTGCGGAACCGCCGGTTCCCGATCGAGCGTGTCGATTCCGAGCAAGGGGTTCTCACAACCGCGGCTAAGCCGTCATCAGGGTTCGCCACGCCGTGGGATCTTGACCAAACGACGGTGTCGCAGGAATTCAGCGACCTCGTGAATCAGCAAAATCGGCGGGTTCGGGTGACGTTCGAAAACGCCGATGGTGTCCCCACCCTGAACCGGGACGGCGCGATCGTTGGCCGCGTCGATGTGGTGGTTTATCGAATGCAAGACTACTCGTTGCGGCCCGCGAGCCGGGCGTTGCTCTTCTCGACCCGATCAACCGACCCAACGCTTTCGGCCCAAGGGATTTACCCCCAGTACGAAGTCCCCTCGCAGGCCGATTCGCGGCTGGCCGATCGCGTGGCGAGAGATATCGAGCGTGAAATGGCAACGCGGCAATCGGTCGCCGCACAAAGTTCAGCGACCGAATGATCAGTCGGCTGCCCACGGGTCGGTCGGAACTTATGGTTGGTTGCCGCGTCTGACCTTCGCTGGGCGGATGCACCTTGGCGGCGTTTTCCTTGTATAGTTCTGAAGGATCAGGTGAGACAATCTCCCGCATCCTCCTGGAGTTTCCCATGAACGGTGGATCGACGAACGGTTCGAAGAACGATGGACTTTCCCGCCGCGGCATGCTCGGGCTTTTGGCAATGGCAGCCGCGGCAACGGGCGTGCTTCTCCCTGCTCCGGCGGGTGCTGGCGGGGGCGACCGGTCTGCCGAACCGATTGTCGTCGGGCATTATGGATCGACGACGGGCAAGGAAGCGACCTTCGGCATCTCCACGGACAACGGCATCAAGTTGGCGTTCGAGGAGATTAACGCGGCTGGCGGCATCAACGGTCGACCGCTGAAACTGATCACCTACGACACCAAGGGTGAGTCGCAGGAGGCCGGCAAGGCCGTCACGCGGCTGATTCGTAGCGACAAAGTGACGGCGGTGCTGGGCGAGGTCGCAAGCACGTTGAGCCTGGCGGGCGGCGCTGTCTGCCAAGAGAGCAAGGTGCCCATGATCACCCCGAGTTCGACGAACCCGGCAGTCACGCGTGGTCGCGACTATGTCTTCCGCGTCTGCTTTATTGACCCATTCCAAGGGATGGTCGTCGCGAAATTTGCCCACGAGAACCTTTCGAAGACCAAGGTCGCGGTGCTCTACGACCAGTCGGCCGCGTACTCCAAGGGTCTGCGCGACGAGTTCAAAAAAGCCTTCAAGAAGATGGGCGGCGAGATTGTCGCGGACGAAGCCTACAGCGGCGGCGATCAAGATTTCTCGGCTCAGTTGACGACCATCAAGGGCGCAGGTGCCCAGGCGATTTTTGTCCCGGGGTACTACACCGACGTCGGAAACATCGCGTTGCAGGCCCGCAAGTTGGGGTTGGGCAAGGACGTTCCGCTCCTGGGCGGCGATGGGTGGGACAGCGAGCAGTTGGCCAAGATCGCTGGCGAGGCCATCGAGGGCAGTTACTACAGCAACCACTACGCCCCTGATCAGGCGACGGACGACGTGAAAGTGTTCGTGGAGAAGTACAAGGCCGCCTACAGCGGGCAGACGCCCGATGGGCTGGCGGCCTTGGGTTACGACGCGGCACTCATCCTCGCCGATTCCCTCAAGCGGAGCAATGGCGAGGGCGGCAAGGCGTTGCGCGACGCAATCGCCGCGACCAAGGGCTTCAAGGGCGTGACCGGCATGATCACCATCGACAAGAACCGCGACGCCACCAAGAGCGCCGTGATGGTGGAAATGAAGCGGGCGGATGATGGCAACCTCAAGCCTGCCTGGGTCGCGACCGTTGAAGCCGGCGACGACGCCAAGTAATCGGCCGATCCACCCGCCGCAATCCGCGGGTACCATGGCGGCCCTTGGACCGATTTTTCCAGACACTCCTCGATGCATTGGCCGTTGGAAGCCTCTACGCGCTCATCGCGCTGGGCTACACGATGGTGTATGGCATTCTGAAGTTCATCAACTTCGCCCACAGCGACATCTTCGTGCTCGGGGCGTGGGTGAGTTTTAGTGCCGCGGCGTGCGTCGGCTTCGTCGACGTCGATACCTCGGTCGCGGGCGTACAAATGGCGGGGGTGGCGCCGTGGGTGCGTTGGTTGCTCTGGGTGGTGGCCGCGGCCACGGTGCTGATGGCTTTGTACGAGCGGGTGGTTCGTCCGAAACTTGTGGCGGGGGGCCTTGGGGGGCGTTGGGCCGGGTTGCCCGCGACCGACGTATCTAGGACCCTCGCGATTGTGACGGCATGGGGTTCCGTCTCGCTTTTGCTGATTTTCGTAGCTCGGGCGTTGGTTGGGGCCGAGGCGGGCGGGGCCATGCCGAAGGGCGGGGTCGGGCGGGTTTTGGCAGGCGGGGTCATTCTGCTGGCGGCCATGGCAACGTGCGGGCTGGTCGGCTTTTGCCTCGAGCGGCTGGCGTATAAGCCGCTGCGAAAGGCCCCCCGGCTGAACGTCCTGATCACGGCGATCGGGGTGTCGCTGCTCCTGCAGAACTTGGGACAGGCGAACTGGATGTTCGGCACGAGGCCCGAGGGCATGCCCAAGTTGCTGCCCAACTCGGACCCGTTGTTCTCGATCGGCAACGTCAAGGTGTGGCCGGTCGATGTGATGGCCGGGCTGACTGCGATTGCGCTGATGGTGGGGCTTGACGTTCTGGTTTTCAAGACGAAGTTGGGGCGGGCGATGCGGGCCGTCAGTTTCAGTGAGCGGAACGCCGCGTTGATGGGGATCCCTGTCGACAAGGTGATCAGTTTTACGTTTGTGTTGGGGGCGAGCCTCGCCGCGGCGGCGGGGTTTTTGTATTCGCAGAAGTACGCGGGGCTGAATCAGACGGGTGCATCGGGGTGGGTGTTGCTGGGGCTGAAGGCGTTTGTGGCGGCGGTGGTGGGCGGAATCGGGAACATCCGGGGGGCGATGTTGGGCGGCCTTCTGATCGCCGGGCTCGAGTTCTTCGGGGCCCAGTACATTTCGACGGAGTTGCGGGATGTGTATGTGTTCGCGGCTCTGATCGTGGTGCTTTTGTTCCGGCCGAGCGGGATCCTTGGCAAGAGTGTCGTGGAGAAGGTCTGAAGAAAACGCATGGCAAAGAGCACGGGGACTATGGAGCGGGTGGGTGGGTTGGCCGCGATGGTGCGGTCGGCGTTGCCGTTGCTGGGCGTCGTGGGTTTGGCCGTTCTGATGCAGTTTGGCTTGAAGCCGTTGCTGGGTGAGGGTGGGTCGTTTTACTCCAAATTGCTGCTCGATATTGGCATTAACGCCATGTTGGCGGTTTCGTTGACGATGGTGAACGGGTTTACGGGGCAGTTTTCAATCGGGCACGCGGCGTTCATGGCGGTGGGGGCGTATACGGCTGCGATTCTGACGTATTACGGGTCGGCGTATGCGGTGGGGGGCGAGGTGTTCGCGGATGCGGGTGTGCAGGGCGGGTTGGTCAGCACGATGTTGACGGAGCGGGTGAGGGAGGATGGCGTCGCGGTGGCGTGGGTGACGCGGTCGGACCTTTTGTTTGCGGGGGCGTTGTTTGCCGGTGGGTTGGTGGCGGCGGTGTGTGGTTGGGTGGTGGGGTTGCCGAGTTTGCGGCTCAAAGGGGACTATCTCGCGATCGTGACGCTGGGCTTTGGCGAAGTGGTGCGGGTGTTGATTCAGAGCCAGACGGCGGACGTGCTGTACACGGTCGAGGAGATCAAGGAAGCACCGGTGGTGGGGGTGGCGCAGATGTTTGCCACCAGGAGCGAAGAGTGGGTTGCGCCATTGTGGCTGCGGGCGGGGGGGAGTCTGGGGTTCAGCGGGCTGCCGTTCTATACCAGTCTGTTCTGGGTGTTTTTGTGGTGCGGGCTGACGATGGTGGTGGCGTATCGGATCAAGAACAGCACATACGGGCGGGCGTTTCTTTCGATCCGGGAAGATGAGATCGCGGCCGAGGCCATGGGCGTGAACACGACGCGGTACAAGGTGCGGGCCTTTGTGCTGGCGGCGTTCTTCGCGGGCGTGGCGGGGGGGTTGTTCGCGCACACCAGCGGCGTGCAACTCAACGCCGGCGAGTTGGGGTTTGTGAAGAGTTTCGACATCATCATCATGGTGGTGCTGGGCGGTTTGGGGAGCATTTCGGGGGCGGCCTTAGCCGCGGTGATTGTGACACTTTTGCCGGAGGCGTTGCGGGACCCACCGAGTCTGCTGTTTCCGATGGGCGAGGGTGACGGGGCGAGTTTCTTTCCGTGGAGTTTGATCGTGCTGGGGGTGGTCGGTACGGCGGTGTGGTGGCGGGCGGAGCGGAAGGTTCGGGCGGTGCTTGTGTTGCTGGTGACGGTGCTGGCGTGGGAGGCCCTGCGATACGGCGCTAGGAAAGCCCAGGTAGACCTTTCGGACTATCGCAACGTGATGTACGCGCTTGCGCTGATTCTGATGATGATTTTGCGGCCACGGGGGCTCCTCGGAGTCGGTGAAGTTTGGGACCGGCGCAAGCCAAAGGTTGGAACGCAGCCAAAGGTCGGCACTCGCCCGGGGGCGACCCTGTGAGCGAGCGCGAAGTCATCCTCGAGGTCGGCGGCGTCTCGAAGAGTTTCGGCGGCCTCAAGGCCGTGCAGGACTTCGGGCTCACGCTGGCGAAGGGCGACCTGCAAGGGCTCATCGGCCCGAACGGCGCAGGGAAGACGACGGTTTTCAATTTGCTGACGGGCGTTTACGGCCCGGATGTCGGCGACATTCGGCTGGGGGGGGTTCGGATCAACGGGCTTCGGCCCCATCGCATCAATGGTCTGGGTTTAGCGCGGACGTTTCAGAACATCCGGCTTTTCGGCGAGTTGAGCGTGCTCGACAATGTGAAGTTGGCGCGGCATGTTCGGGTTCGGCATTCGATGCTGGCGAGTGTGTTGCGGACGGCCGGGAGTGTGAACGAAGAGACCGAAATCGAGGACCGGGCGATGGAGTTGCTGCGGCTCTTTGACCTCGCGGATCGGGCCCATGAGGATGCGCGGAGTCTGCCATACGGCGACCAGCGGCGGTTGGAGATTGCGCGGGCCATGGCGACGGACCCCAAGGTGCTGCTGCTCGATGAGCCCGCGGCGGGCATGAACCCGCAAGAGAAGGTCGAAGTCGCGGGGTTGATCCGGCGGGTGCGGGACGAGTTTGGGATGGCCGTTTTGTTGATTGAGCACGACATGGGCCTGGTGATGAAGATTTGCGAGAAGATCACGGTTCTGGACTACGGGAAGGTGATTGCATCGGGTGCGCCGGGGGTGGTTCGGAACGATCCGAAGGTGATTGAGGCGTACCTGGGGGTGGAGGACACATAGCAATGCTGAGCGTCATGTCACTTGCTGTGAGTTATGGTGGCATCCGGGCCCTGCACGATGTTTCGCTGCACGTTGAGGCCGGCGAGATCGTGACTTTGATCGGGTGTAACGGCGCGGGGAAGTCGACGACGCTGCGGACGATTTCTGGGTTGATTCGACCGGTCGCGGGTTCGGTGGAGTTTGAGGGGCGGGATCTGACCCGCGTGCCGCCGCACGAGATTGTCAAACTGGGGTTGGTGCAATCGCCCGAGGGTCGCGGCGTGTTTTCCAACATGTCGGTGCTGGAGAACCTCGAATTGGGGGCGTTTACGCGGAAGGACCGGGCGGGGATCGCCGCGGACATGGCGCGTGTGTTTGAACTGTTTCCGCGGCTGAAGGAGCGGCTGAACCAGAGTGCCGGGACGCTTTCGGGCGGTGAGCAGCAGATGCTGGCGATGGGGCGGGCGTTGTTGGCGAAGCCGCGGCTGTTGCTTTTGGATGAGCCGAGTCTGGGGCTTGCGCCGCAGGTGGTGCAGACGATTTTCTCGATCATCCGGGAGATCAATCGGACGGGGACGACGATTCTGCTGGTGGAACAGAACGCGCACATGGCACTCAAGGTGGCGCACCGGGCATATGTGCTTGAGGTGGGGCGGACGGTGATGGAGGGGCCCGCAGCGGAGATGGCAAAGAGCGAGAAGGTGCGCGAGGCGTATCTGGGTGGGTGAGGTTGGGCGGGCGCGTGGTTGGGTGAGCGGGTGGGTGAGTGGGCGGTGCGGGGATTCGGGGCTGGACAAACACAAGTGAGCGCGGGTGTGGCGGGAGCGCAGCGGGGCGTGCGGGTTTTTGCTGCGCAAGGTGCGCAGGGGGGAGCAAGGTGCGCAACTTGTGGGAAACCTTTGCGCACCTTGATTTTGCAGCGTTTTCTGCTTGGGAAACGGGCAAGGTGCTCAAATTGATCAACATGGTGTGTGTTGTGTGTTTTGAAGTTTGGCATGTTATTGGACCAGGGTAGCGGTGGGTGTTTCGGAGTTTGGGAGTGTCCAGATCCAGCGGGTGTCGCCTGGGGCGCGTGAACTTGCGACGTAGAGGTTTTGTTTGGCGCGGCGGAGGGTGGCGAGGGAGAAGGCGTTGCCGCGGGCGGCGTTTTCGACCTCGCTCATGGGGAGCGGGCCGTTGGCGAGGAGGGTGCGGAGGAAGGTTTCGGCGGCTTGGATTTCTGTGATGCGGAGGTGGGCGTTAGAGATGGGGTTGGTGTTGGTGTTGGGGTTGGGTGGCGGTGGTGGTGGGATGGTGGGGGTGGACCAGTTGGTTGGGGGCGTCGGGGAGAAGTTGGTGGGGGCGGTTGGGCTGGCCGGGGCGGGCGGGTTGATGGCGAAGTGGAGCGGGGTTTGGTGAAGCGGGATATTGCTCTTGATGAGGGAGAGGGTGGCGGGGCCTGTGTTGGTTGTGTTTTCGAGGATGTAGGCGACGCGGGAGGCGGTGATCCAACTGAGGGCACCGGCGGTGCGGTGGATGGTTTTGGCGCGTGGATTTTTGGTGAGGTGGGTGAGGATGAGGATGGCGATGTCTGCCGCGAGGGCGATGTCGGTGAGGTTGGTGAGGGCGGAGCGTGCAGCGCGGCTTGAGGAGGCATCGTCGGTGCCGATGAAGGCTGTGACGGGGTCGATGATGAGGAGGGCCGGGGGCGGGGATTGGCGTGCGGCGAGGGCGGAGTGGAGGAGGGCGAGGCTTTCTGCATCGTTGAGGTTGAAGGGGCGGCGGAGGGTTGGGGCGAGGGCTTGGCGGAGGTTGCGGCGGTGTTCGAGGCGGGCGATGCGGCGGAGTTCGGCGGAATCATCGAGGGCTTTTTCGTAGCCCTCCCAGTTCATTTCGGCGAAGCCTTTGTCCATCCATTTGCGGCTGACTCTGGCGGCGGTTTTGGGTGCGCAGGTGGTGACTGGGGGGTTGAGGACTTGGTGGGTGTAGTGGAGGGGATGGGGATCGATGAAGTGGATGTTGTGGAGGTTGGCGTTGAGGGCGGTGAGGCGTGGGATGAGGGAGGTGAGGGGATCGTCTTCGGCGGCGAGGAGGAGGACGGAGGCGGGAGGGTGGGGATGGGATTGGTCGGGGAAGGGGAGGCCGGCGGAGATTCGTGCCGCGAGATCGAGGGCGAGGAAGGTTTTGCCGACGCCGGGATCACCGGCGAGGAGGGTGACTTTGCCTTTGGGGATGCGGCGGGGCCAGAGCCAGGAGAGGGGTGCGGGGGTGAGGCTGCTGAGGGGGACGGAGGGGCAGCGCGGGAGGGCGAAGGGGCGTGGTTGGTTGAGTGGGTGGAAGGGGGAGACGGGATCGAGGGGGTTGACGTTGCGGGGGATGTTGGAGTGGGGTTGCATGGGTTGCCTTGGGAAGGGGGGTGTGGAGGTGGCGATAGAAAGGCGCGCACTTATGAGTGCGCTCCATAAGAAGGGGTGAAAGTCCGGTCGAGAGGGGTCGCGGGCGGGCGATGGCGGGGTTTTGGGCTTGGGGCTTGAGTGGCGTAAAGGCTTGCGGGGGCGTGGGTTGAT
>Ga0163144_10019425_pt1 | contig 13664 bp, 7 predicted proteins | sample OliLak19BULKMAT1_FD_123175 | JGI IMG/M metagenome (GOLD analysis project Ga0163144, IMG submission 123175) | Freshwater microbial mat bacterial communities from Lake Vanda, McMurdo Dry Valleys, Antarctica - Oligotrophic Lake LV.19.BULKMAT1 | ecosystem: Environmental > Aquatic > Freshwater > Lake... | reverse complement strand
CGACTACTTGACGGCCAGCTCCAAGCCCGGCCGGGCCATGCGGGGCGCCCCGGGCGACCCGACGGTCGCGATCGCCCTCGAGGCCTTCGACGGGATCAAGAAGCCCGAAGGCAAGATCCTCGCCTTCCTGCGCATGTCGGAATCCGAAGGTCCGGCGATCCGCCGCCTCGAAGCTCAGAATCGCTCGCTGCTCGAGCGCGTCGAAGCGCTCGAGAAGAAAGCCCGGTAAAATGACCACGCCGCGGGCTGCGCTCCTCGCCGCGCTGGCGGCCGTCGCGGTGTACGTGGGAACCCTCGGGAATGGGTTCGTCTGGGACGATCACATCCATATCGAGGCGGCGCCGTTCGTGAAGGACGCGCGCAATCTCCGCGTGCTCGCGAGCGGCGACTTTTGGATGCGCCGCGTCGAGGTGGAAGGCTCCGCGAGGCCGCTGCATCTGGCGTCGCTGCTCGTGGATCGCGCGGTGTGGGGGGAGCTCCCGGCCGGGTACCACCTGACCAATATCGTGCTCCACGCGTGCGCGGCCGCGGCGCTCACGCTGCTCGCGGCGGCGCTGGCGGCGCCGCCTTCGACGGCGCTGCTCGCGGGCCTTCTCTTCGCGCTGCATCCCGTGCAGACGGAGGCCGTCTGCGGGATCAGCTTCCGCTTCGACATCCTAGCGGCGCTCTTCGTGTTTCTCGGGCTGATCGCGGCCCGTCGCGCGCACGGCGGGCGCGCCGCGGGCTGGACCGCGGCGGCCGCGGCCGCCTTCGGGCTGGCCTTGCTCGGCAAGGAAAGCGCCGTCGTCTTTCCGGCCCTGGCCCTGCTCGCCGAATGGCTCGCGCCGCCGCCTCGCGCGCGCGCCAAGCTCAAGTGGATCCATCTCGGGATCTTCGTTCTGGTCCTCGGGGCGTACGCGGCTTTTCGCGCGCCGCGCGGCGGCTACGACGCCCTCGCCGCGCCTTCCGTTCCGGCCGTTTCGCCCGCGCCCGCGGCCGTCGCCGCGTCCGTGAAGAGAGAGGAGAAGGGCGAGGAGAAACCCGCACCCCTCGCCGCCGCTCCGGCGCCGCCCGCTCCCGTTTCGACGGAGGTCGTTACGGCCGCGACGGCTCCGGCCGCGCGCGCTCCGGCCCGCCGCGCGACGCTCCGGCCCCCCGAGGCTGATGTCGTTCACAGCGCGCCGATACGGAAGAACCTCCAGCTCGATCCCTCGCCGCCTCCTTGGAAGGCCGCGCTTCCCACGAGCGCCAAGCGCGCGCGCGCCATGCTCTCCGTCTTTCTCGATTACGCGCGGCTCGTCGCGTGGCCCGCGGGGTTGCAGGCGGACCGGAGCGCGGTGCTCGATCCCGCGCGCCTGCCCGCGCGCGCCGTCGGCGGCGCGGCGCTGGCGCTCATGATGCTGGGCGCGGCCTGGTGGGCGCGCCGCCGCCACCCGGCCGCGAGCCTAGGCCTCGCCTGGTTTCTCGTCGCGCTCGCGCCCGTGTCGGGCCTCGTGCCGCTCCACAATCTCATCGCGGAGCGCTATCTCTATCTTCCGCTCGCGGGCCTATGCCTCGCCGCGGCCGCGGCTCTCGCGGCGGCGGCGCGTCGAGCGTCGCGGCCAGCGCTCGCGCTCGGCTGCGCCGGAGCGCTGCTCTCCGGAGCGGCCGCGGCGACGACCGCGCTGCGCGTGCCCGCTTGGAAGGACGACGCCTCGCTGTTCGGCGGGCGCGTCGCGTCGGACGGCTCCCGCCTGCGCTACAACCGCGCGCGCCTCGCGCGCGAGGCCCGCGACTATGACGCGGCCCGCGCCGAGTACCGCAAAGCTCTCGAGCTAGACCCGAATTCCGTCGAGGCTCTCGTCAACCTGGCCGAGGTCGAGGTCGCCGTCGGCAATACGGACAGGGAGCTGGCGCTCGTGCGGCGCGCCGCGGCTTTGAGCCCTCTATCCTCGACGGTGCAGGAGGCGTTCGGGTACGCGCTCGAGCGGGCCGGCCGCCGAAAGGAGGCGCTCGCGGCCTTCAAGCAAGCCGTCGAGAACGACGACAGCTCGCCGACGGCGCGGGCCCACTACGTGCTGCTCCTCGCTCAGAGCGGGCAGACCGACAAGGCGCTCAAGCATGGAGCGATCGCCGCGAAGCTCGACCCTGGAAACGCGAATATCCATTACGCGAACGGCCGCATCGCGCAGGACGCGGGCCGCTTCGCGGCCGCCGCGGAATCCTTCCGGCTCGCCGTGCGCGCCGACTCGAAGCACGCGCTCGCCTGGGCGAACCTCGGCGTGTGCCTCCACCGCGGCGGGAAGCATGAAGCGGCCCTCGGCGCGATGCTCATGGCGATCCGGCTCGCGCCCGACAGCGCCGATTCGCGGCGAAACCTCGGCGCGCTGTACGACGATCTCGGCCGCGGGAGCGAGGCTGAAAAATCCTATGCGGAGGCGGTGCGGCTCGACGAAGGCTCCGCGCTCGGCTGGCACGCGTACGCCGTCGTCCTCCAAAAATCGGGAAACGCCTCGAGCGCCGCGGGCGCATATGAACGCGCGCTCGCGATCGAGCCGAACAAGGTCGAGTCTCTCGTGAACCTGGCGGGGCTCCGGCTGCAGCTGGGCGAGCCCGACCGCGCCGAGGAATACCTCGCGAGAGCTCTCGCGGCGCGCCCCGGCGACGAGGTCCTGATTCGGGCGATCGAATCCTTCGAGCGGGCCACCGGACGCCGCATCGCGAGATGAGCCGGAGACGCTAAGAGGTCTCGGGCAGCCCGTCCAGCAGACGATCCAGGATCATGCGGTACGAGGGATAGTGCCGGTGGAAGCAGGCGCGCGGCGAGAGCTCGTTGAAATCATCGCCGGTCCGCCGCAGGTCCTCGAGGAGCGGCCCGGAGAGCTTGGAAAAATATTCGGGCAGATGGGCTTCGTAGTCCTTGATGAGGCGATCCATGTCGTCGGGATCGCTGATCACGCGCTTTTCCTGGTATAGATGCGCGCTCAACAGCCGGCTGTACAGCAGGCCCACGCGGTAGGCGTTGTTGCCGGCCCAGCCGTCGAGGCCGAAGAGCCTTAGGGACAACGCCAGGTTCGACACCGAACGGCCGAAGGCGGCGCGCAGCAGCGCCTCGGGCGGGGGGGCGAAATCGGAAGCGCTCAGCTTCCATTGAGCGCGCTGGCCCCAGCCCAGCAGAGGCGAGCGCCCTCTCAGACGAGCCGCCAAGCTGTGAGGATTCAGGCTCGAGCAGAACGAATAATAGAGGAACGGCGTGTCGAGGTAGCCGCTCCAAAACAGGATCTGCAAGATCGGGCGCGAGATCAGCGACGGCGGATTTTGGAAGACGGAGTCCTGCCGATGCCAGACCCGGAGATGCTGGAACAGCCTTTTGAGCGCGGGACGGTCGGAGACGTCCGCCGCCACGAGCCAGCGGTACATGCCTTCGTAATATAACCCGTGAACCTTCGGAAAGCCGTCCTGCTCCAAGGTCTTCATCCGATTTTGCCAGACGAACAGCTCCGAGTTGGGCAAATCGCTGACCCACGGATGGGAATCCGGCGCCGGACCGCCCGCAAGCAGGCCCTCGCGCTCCGCGGCCGCGATGAATTCCCGGCAGGCTTCATCCAATTCCTGCAAAGCGTGGCTGCAGAGATCCAACGCCTGCGCCTGGCGGATCCTCGAGGGGTCGGCGAGCAGATCATGCAGCCCGGTTTTTTTGAGCGCCTGGAGTTGAGCGCGGCGCGCGGGCACGGGGCCGCCTTCGCGCGAAGCGGCGGCGTAGCGCGACGTGTCGAGATAGCCCTTGAAGACCTTGAAACCGTAATCCGCGGACGATTCTTCCTCGAGCGAGAAGTAGGCCTGCTCCAGCAGGAAGAGGCATGACGCGATCGATTCGTTGAGGCGCTCCCAGGGGAGGCGCCACGACGGGCCGGCGCCGTGGACGTCGGAGCTCCCGCGCTCCCTGGCGCCGCCGTGGGCCTTCACGAACGCGGCCTCCCGGTCGTTGATGATCTGAACCTCGCCGAGAAAGGGCAGGACGCGTTTGGCCGCGGCGTACTGCCCCCAGAAGGCCCTCAGGAATTCCTGCTCGTCGAGCAGGGCGCACGGCTTGATCACGATGCGAAGGTCGATGTCGCTCGCTCCGGGCACCCAGTCCGGCTGATTCAAGCCGCGATGCACGGAGATGCTGCGGATGAGGGGGAAGCGAAGGCGCCAGGCCAAGCGCAGCGCAAGCCCGGAAGCGCGATAGCACGCGACGTAGATCCAGCGGCATGGCGGGAATTTCCCGGACCACAGGACCCAGCGCTGAAGCCTCAACATATAAATACAATACCATACGCGCCGGAAACTTATTTATTACAATGATTTCCAGGGAGCTCCTCCACGATGAAACGACGCCGCGCGCTCGCTAAAAAATCCAAGGCCGCCAAGAAGACCGCGCTTCTCAAGAAGTCCAAGCGCGTCAAGAAGTCTACACGCGTCAGGACGGCGAGGCCCGTCAAGAAGTCTTGGACCCGGATGAAAGAGGTCCTCGTCATCATGCCTGCCGAAGACTTGACGTCCGCGAAGGACAATGCATGGTCCCGGGTCTTCGAGAGCTTGGCGCGAGAATGGCGCGTCTTCATGGTGCGGGCGCCGCTGCGGGGAGAGTCCGTCGCGATGGGCTCCGCGGGCTTGGACGCCGTATCCGTCGACACCTTTCCGGCCATCAAGCGCGTCCTGTCCGAACATTTGATCTCTTCCGTTTTCCTGGTCGGCGCCTCGACCGTGGAGACCTGCCTGGAATCGCTGCACTCCTTCGCCGCTCACATTCCGTACATCGCCGTGCTCGACGAGCCGTGGCCGGCTGAAATGCAGACCAACGCCAAGCTCGCCCGCATTGAATTCGTCGTCGGCCTCGCCGATCGCCTGCTCCTGACTAATCCGGTCAACAGCGCCCGCATACAGCCTTTTCTTCGGCGCCTGCCTTTGGAGATCGACATCATCCCGCGGGCGGACGACGCCGCGGGCTTGAAGCGCTTCGTGGATACGCTGTCCACCGGGATTCAGGACGCCTTCCAGTCGACCCAGTCGGCGCTCACGGACAAGACGCCGCCCGCGATGGCGGGGCTCCTGCCCCGGACCGGCGCGGCGTCGCTGGAGAAAAATCTGAGGGATTGGCGGCGCAGCCTCCCCAACGTCGTGGAGCGGACGTTCGTGGCGCCTTCCGCCGTTTCGGCGTCCGAAAGGCGGCGGCTCGACCGGGCATGGCCGCGAAGCCGCTGGCTTTTCTATCGAGATGATCAGCATCGCATCGATCTGCTCAACCGTACGCTGCGCGCCGGGAAGACGGAGTTCGCGCTGGTCCTGAACGAGGCCGCCGTGCTGCAGCCGCTGTGCCTCGAGCGGCTGCTCGCCTGCGGCAGGAAGCTGCCGCTGGTCGCCGGCGTGACCTACAATCTTTCCACGGAGCAAGCTCCCTCGACATGGGCGCAGGCGGCGGCGAGCGGCGCCGCATGGGCCATGAGGTTCAACGGCTCCTACCGCGCCGTGCCTTACGTGCATGACGACTGCTTTCTGATCAAGCGCACCGCCTTGGACGCGGTGGGATCGTTCGACGCGCGTCTGGACTGGCAGCTGGCCGTGCGGGATTATTGCCTGCGGATCCGCCAGAGCGGCTTGAACCTTTTCATCGCCGAGGACGCGGTGGCGTTCTCCGCGCCGCGCGCTTCAAACGGCAGCGACAAATCCTTCAACGACCTCTTCGTGGACAAGTGGAACCTCGATCCTCTGGCCTTGACGGAGCAATAGGGATGCCGCGCGGCGCCAAACCCAAAGTCCTTCTGGTGACGCCGTGGGCGCCGCTGCCGTTCGACGCGGGCTCGAGGCGCATCTGGACGGCGTGCAAGTATCTAGCCGACCGCTACGATTTCATCCTGCTGACGCTGACCCGCCCCGAGGCGGGGGGCGCGCCGTCGACGGCGGCGGCCCTCTGGAGGGAGTCGAAATATTTCAAAGGCGTCTTCCGAAAGGTCTACTCGGTCCCCAATCCCGGCGCTCCAGAGGCGCCTATCCCCGGCGGGTCCGGGCTTCCCGACGACGTCGGCCGGCACTATCACGCGGCCGCGCGCGAGAAGCTGAGCGAGATCGTCGAGCGAGAAGGCGTGGATCTCGTGCATGTCGAGTTCGATCTCATGGCGCCCTACGTGGACGGCATGCGCGAGAGGTTTCCGCGGCTGCCGTTCCTGCTGACACACCACGACATGGGCTCGATCTCCTTGTTCCAGTCGTACTTTCGGGAGATGTCCGGCTGGCGACGCTTTCTCCGGCTGGGGCAATGGTGGCGGCGCATCCTCTTCACGCGAGAAGCCTGCCGCCGTTTCCACGGCGTGGTCGTCTTGACCGAAGCCGACCGGCGCAGATTGGCGCGCCTGGTGCCGAATGAACGGATCCACGTGGTGCCGACCGGCGTCGACCTCGAGCACTTTCACAGCCCCGCTCCCCGGGAAAACCGGGCCGCCGAGACTTTGGTTTATGTGGGGCACTATCCGCATTATCCGAACGAGGACGCCGTGCTCTGGTTCGCGCGCGAGATCCTGCCGCTGATCTGGCTCAAGCGGCCCGGCGTACGCTTCCAGATCGTCGGCTCGGATCCCACGCCGCTCGTGCGCGCCTTGGCCGCCGGCGACTCGCGCATCGAGGTCACCGGCACCGTCGACGACGTCCTTCCCTATGAGGCGGCGGCGACGGTCATCGTGGCTCCGCTGCGCCTCGGGCTTGGGATCAAGGGAAAATTGCTCGAAGCCTTCGCGGCCGGCGCGCCCGTGGTCGCGACCACCCGCGCCAACGAGGGAATCCGGGCCGTGCCGGAGCGGGACCTGCTACTCGCCGACTCGCCGTCCGCGTTCGCGGCCCAGACGCTGCGGCTGCTCGAGGATCCGGCGCTCTGGGAGCGCTTGGCGGCCGCCGGAAGGGCCGTGGTCGAGCGCGACCACGCGTGGAGCGTCCGCGCCGATCAGCTCGCCGCGGTCTATGGACGGCATCTGAAGGCGGCCGATTGACGTTCCTAAGCGTCGCTCGGGCCGCCGCGCCGATTCTGCTCGCGACCGCGGCGCTCGCCGCGGGGCCTCCGCCGGCCGACGAGCCGGCGTTCGATATCCGCACCTTCTATTCCGACGAACGCGCTTTCGCGACGCCGCTCGCGCCGACGCGCGACTATTTTTTCAGGCGGATGCAGGAGCAGGAGCTGAAGAACGACGTCAAGTGCTGGTCGACCGCGAAGCACATCGACGAGATCTTCTCCGGGGTCCGCGCGACCGGACCGGCGTCCCATGGAAAGGAAAAGCTAGTCGAGATGTTCGTTCGCCAGCTCTGGTTCAACGCCCAGAATCTGAACGCAGGTAAGATGCTTCTCGAAAAAGCGGATCTAGAGAAGGCCTTCGTCATCTTCGGCTGGTATATGAAGGAGGTTCCGGGAAAGGATCTGACTTTGGTCTACACAAAGGGCCGGCGCGAGAAGCCCCCGCTCGAATTCCGGAAGATCGATCTCGATGACTACCGGCGCACGTCGGCCGGCTGGCGCGCCACCTATTCGGCGGCGTCCGAAAGCTCGCCGAAGCATCTCCATGTGAACCTGAGCACGGCCGCGGCCGACTATCTCGCGGACGCGGCGGATGTGTTCGCGCTGTCGCTCCTGTCGCTGGCGGCGGAGGAGACGAAAGCGCGCGGCCTCGCGGAAGCCACGCCCGAGATCCTGATGAAGGCGCTTGGCGACATCCCGCTGGGAATACACACGGACGGCTGGGCCAGCGGAGCGGATTACGTGCCTCGCGCTTACGCGCAAGCGCTGGCTTACGCGCACTTGAAGATCCAGAACCTGGGTCGGATCAACGGTGTTCTGAGCTCCGAGGCCGCTATCGCGCAAGAGGCCTCCTTCGCGGGCGTGAAGATGTCCACGGAGACCTCCAGCTACCTGCATGAGATCCTTCGTGAACTCGCGATACGGGTCTGGAGCGCGGCGCAGCTTCGGACGAAGAGTGCCGAGGTTCTCGTCGGCGGCGCCGATCTGTTCGCGGCCATCGAAGAGATCATCCCCTACAAGCTGGACGATTTGAGCCGGATCCATTTCTTTCCGTTGAGCGCCAAGCCGATCGTGTATCAAGAGTACGAGTCCGACACCTTCCGAGACGACGCGTACCATTGGGTCGCGATCTCGGAGATTCTCCGGACCCGCGGCATCAACGGAGCCGCCGAACCCGCGCGCGTCCTCAAGCCGCTGGACGTCTTCGCCGCCGAGGAGCTTTCGGAGATCATCTCGAACTACGCGGTGCCGCTGCTGCGCGAGGCCGGAGGATACGCCAAGGCGGAACGGCGCGGGGAACTCTCCCGGCGGGACCTCGAGCGCGCTCACGCGCTGTTCAAGGACCATCAGCGCCTCTTTCCGAGCCGGCCGAAGCTCCCGGCCAAGGAGGCGAAGCCCGCGGAATCCTGGCGAGGGCCGACGCCGATGTTTCAAAACGTCACGGCGGAATCCGGGATCGCGCCGATCGAGGACGCGTCGATCCTCCACGATCCGGCGATGGCGGGCGCCAGCTTGATGGCGTTCGACGCCTTTCGCGGCGTCGCGGTCGGAGATTTCAACGACGACGGGAAGCCCGACTTGTTCGTCGCGGAGGAGCGCGGCCGCAGCCGGTTGTACCGCAATGCCGGCGCCGGCAAGTTCGTGGACGTCACTCCGGCGGCGATCGCGGGCCTCGACGTCATCACGGGCGGCGCCTTCTTCGACTACGACAACGACGGCTGCAAGGACCTGTTCGTCCTCAGGGTCTACGCGAGCTCCCGCCTCTTAAAAGGCGACTGCCGAGGCGCGTTTTCCGACGAGACGGAGAAATCCGGCTTATCGGAAGCGTCCTATCCGGCGACCGGGATAACCATCTTCGACTACGATAACGACGGCCGCCTGGACCTCTATATCCGGACCACCGGAGATTTCAAGAACGGCTTTCTACCCGCGATGGGAGACGTCGAGACCGCGATGCCGAATCACCTGTTCCGCAACGCGGGCGGGACATTCACCGAGGTCACCGACGAAGCCGGGGCCGGCGACAGGCGCATCGCGCTGGCCGCCGCGGTCTCGGACTTCGCCAATCGCGGCGCGCAGGACGTATACATCGCCAATGACATGCAGCCGAACACGCTGTACAGGAACGACGGCGGAAAATTCGTCAATGTCGCGGTCAGCGCCAGGGTCGACGACTACGGCAACGGCATGGGCGTCAGCGTGGGAGACTTCAACCACGACGGCCTGATGGACATCTATCTCACGAACATCAATACTTGGAATCCCCGCAATCGCTACATCAGGCCGGTCGCCTCCACGATGATCGACTCCTCCCACGCGAAGGATCCGTTCGTCAGGACCCTGCAGGCGAACAGGCTCTATCAAAACCTGGGCGGCTTCAAGTTTAAGGACGTCACCGATCGGTTTATCGGCCCCGTCGCTACGGGGTTCGGGTGGAACGGGTACTTCTTCGACGCGGACAACGACGGCTACCTGGATCTCTATATCTCCAACGGCTTCCGTCCGGAATCGCTCAAGAATCACGACGAGAAAAAAGTCTTTCTTCGGTGGGACGAGTCCCGGAAGCGATTCACCGACCTCTCAGCCGACAGCGCTCTCGATTACCGCAGCAACTCGCGAGGGGGCGCCTTCGCGGACTTCGACGGGGATGGCTTCCCGGATCTGATCCTGACCGGGCTTCACTCCCCGGTGCTGTTCAAGAGCGGCTTGGCGAAGACCGGAAACCATTGGCTCGCGATACGCCTCATAGGGACCGTCTCGAACCGGGACGGGTTCGGAGCTCGCGTCATGGTGAAGACGGGCAAACTGCGGCAGACGCTCGAGATGGGAAATCAGGGCGGGGGGTTCATCTCCAATATCAACGACGATCTTCACGTCGGCCTGGGCAAGGCGAGCGCGGCGGACCGGATCGAAGTGACGTGGCCGAGCGGCCTCAAACAGGTCCTGGAGAACGTGGCCGCCGATCGCAGGGTGACGGTGACGGAAGGACGCTAGTCCGCGGCCGCGAGCCTAACGCCCATCTCCGTCAAGCTCGCGGCCGGCAGCAGGCACAGGTCGCCGACGCAGATCCTCGCTTCGAAGCGCGCGCCCAGCCGCGCGTTGATCGTGGAGACCGGCCCGGTCCTCGCGGCCAGCTCGCGCAGCGCGCGCCGCAGCTCACCTTCATCTCGCGCGGTCAGCTCGACGCTGAAAGCCGGCGCCTCGAGATGCGCCCTCGCCAGCGCTAGGCCCGGCCGGCTCTTGAGCTCGTAGACGGGGAAGGCATCCAGCCCGCGCTTGACGCGGTCCAACGCGCCGCGGAGCTCTTCCGCTTCCGCGGGTCTAAGGTGCTCGAATCGCCGGAGGTTCGCGACGGCCAGCGGCCAAAGCGAGAATTCCATGCCGTCGGACAGGCCGGCGGCCTTCAAGAACTCGAGCGACGCCCGCTGCAGCCGCCAGGCGTCGTCGCGCAGCCGGCTCCGGCTCTTGAACGAAGGGTCGGCGTCCGCGGCCGCCAAGAGACCCGCGATGCACGCCGCGCGATCCCCTTCCGTCGCGGCCAGCGCGGACGAGCCCGACCACTCATGGCGCAGGACGCCGTTTCGCGCATGCCGCGCGACGGACCGTCTCAAGCGCGATGAAGCGCTCGCGTATTCGGGGGAATCGAAGATCACGGCGGCGCGGGAGAAGACCGCGAGGCCCAGCCCGTTCACGCCGGCGAACGCGCGCGCGTCGACGAGAGGACGCGGCCGCTTCTCGCGGACGGCCGCGAGGGAGCGCAGCAGCGCCCCGAGCCCGGGTCCGGGAAGGGGGCCGCCCGACCGGAGCGAAAGCAGGCCGCCGGCGCGCTCTCGCAGCGGAGGCCCCAGCGCCGCGTAGATTCGGAGCTCGCGCCCGCCTTCGCGCCCGAGCGCGTCCGCGAGCTCCTCGGGACGAAAAAGATAATAGTCTCCCTCGCCGGGGGAATCGGCCGACAAGCCCGTCGCGAGCGTGCCGTCGGAGGCCGAGAGCTCGCGCAGGACGAAATCGAGCGTTTCCCGCGCGACCGCGGCGAACTCCTCCCGGGAGGTGAGAAGGTAAGCGTCGACGTACGCCTGCGCCAGCTGGAGCTGCGTGATCGTCAGCTTCTCGAAATGCGGGTGATCCCAGGAGCCGAACGAGGAGGACCGATGAAAGCCCCCCGAGACGAGGTCATGCACGGCGGCGTAGCGGAGCCGGTCCAGATAGTCCGTGGCGCGGCGAACCGACACCGAGCGCGCGGCTGGTCCGCCTGCGCGGGCGCGCAGGAGCGCGAGAGCGAGCTCGGGCTGGACGATCTTTTGATCCCCGGCCCAGCCCCCTACCCGCTCGTCCCACTCTTCGTCGAGAAGCCGCAGCCAATCCGGCCTCGAGGCGCCGGGAGGGCGGGGGGGCGCCGGCGCGGAAGCTCTACCAGCAGCCGCGCGGTCGAGCGCATCCGCCAGCTTTCCCGCGGGAAACACCGCCGGCGCGTCGAGGACGCCTCCAGCCGGGCTCAGGACCAGCGCCAGCGGGTAGCCCGAGAATCGAGGCCCCGCCAGGGCCCGGGCTCTCTCGTCGGCAGCGGGATCGTCGTCGCGATCGACCACGGTGACCCGATATCGGCCCAGCGCCGCGACGACGGCCGGATCCTTCATGGTCTCCCGCTTGAGGACCTCGCACCAGTGGCAGCCTTCGAATCCGACGACCAGGAATTGGGACGCGCCGGCAAGCAACGTTTCAGCCGCGCCCGCTCGAACGCCGGCCGAAGCCAGCGCCGCAAGGAGGAACGCCCTGCTAAATTTTGTCCCGGCTCCCATGGCGCTTCACGAGGGCATTGTACCCTCGCCATCGACGAGCGTCAAGGGCCGATTTTAGCAGCGAAGATCGCGTTTTTTCGTCTATTGACAAGGGCTTTTCTACCCGGTAACCTATGTAGTCGTCATGAAGAAAACACAGGGAATTCCAATACAAGACATCCGCTCGCCCGATTCCAGGCTCATGGAAATCGGACGCCTTCTCGAGCGTCATGTCCAGCTCGGCCTCGACGGCCTCGGCGGCCGCAAGGACGGACAGCCCATCCGCGAGCTGCACATCGAGCTCACCCACCTCTGTAATCTTCGCTGCACGATGTGCCATCACTGGGAGATGCCGATCAAGGATCCGTCGTCGCTGAAGCGCGAGATGAATCTCGAGCAGATCCGCGCGCTCGTCACCGGCTCGAAGAAGCTCAAGGACGTCGAGATCATCTGCTTGACGGGCGGCGAGCCCATGCTGCGCCCGGATATCGTCGAGATCGCCGCTTTCCTGGCGGCGCATTATCCGAAAGCGTCCATCGGAGTCCTCACGAACCTGTGGGACACCGATCTGGTCCGGCGCCGGCTGGCCGCGTTCCACGAGAAAGGCGTCGAACGGGTGTGGCTCGGCTCTTCTCTCGACGGGCTCGAGGGCGCGCACGACGAGGTGCGGGGGCGGAAGGGCTCCTTCCAGGGCCTGCTCGACAGCGTCACGATGCTGCGAAGCGAATTCCCGAAGACCGATTTTTCCTTCAGCTTCACGATCACGCCGCGCAACTACAAGGACCTCTGGCCCGCGTACCGGCTCGTCTCGCAGATGGGCCTCTGGTTCGGCGCGCAGATGGTCGTCAACCATCAGGAGAAGGAAGCGCCCGAGACCTATACGTGGGAGCCGGCGCAGATCCAGGCCGTGACGGCGCAGATCGATCTCATCATGATGGATCTCTGCCAAAAAGAGAAAGCTTGGGAGCGATTGACGACCGGCGCTCCCGGCGAGCATCTGTGGCTGTGGACGCGCGTGCTCTACTGGTGGTACCTCAAGAAGTACGCCCATAAGCCGGAGCGCTTCTTCAAGGATTGCATGGCCGGCCAGCGGTACGCGATGCTCGATCCCGAAGGCGAGGTCTTCTTCTGTCCCGTGAACAAGCACCGCGACGTCGGCAACGTGCTGAAGCAGTCCTTCGACGAGATATGGAGCTCTAAGAAGGCCGAGGACGAGCGCGCGTACGTCGACTCCTGCAAATGCGACTGCTGGCTCAACTGCATCGCCAATCCGATCCTCGATCGCTCGATGGCGATCGCGATGGAGAAGCCGTGGGGGAATTGAACCTCGAGTGGACCGGAGTGCACCGGCTCTCCGAGCCCGTGGTGATCCCCGAGGGCGCCGAGCTGATCATCCGCGCGGGAACGAAGATCGTCGTCGCCCCGGGAACGCCCGCCATCGTCATTTTGGGGACGATGCGCGCCGAGGGCGCGGAAGGCCGGACCGGAGGAATACTTTTTTTCCCCGAGGGCGAATGGGGCGGGCTTCGCTTCGCGGGGAACGCGAAAGGGATCCTGCGGCATGTGCGTCTCGAAGGCGGAGAAGGGGACTTGATCGCCTGCGAGGACGACTCCCGGCTCGAGCTGTCCGAGACGCGCTTCCTGCAGGGGGGCACCGGCCTGCGCTGCGCGGGCAAGAGCCGCGCCGTTCTGACCGACGGCTGGATCTCGGAGCAATCGGCCATGGGCGTGCTCGCCGAGGACGAGAGCGAAGTCCGGTTCGAGCGCGTGCTGCTGACGCGCAACTCCTCGGCCGTCACCTCGTCGGGCAAGGCCCGGGTCTCGATGGATTCCTGCCGCGTGCAGGGAAGCGCCGAGTGCGGCGTCAACGTCATGAGCCGCTCGCGGCT